>SXGT01807042.1_pt1 | contig 54261 bp, 31 predicted proteins | sample 3176221 | NCBI WGS metagenome assembly SXGT01 (sample SAMN11356862, study PRJNA531348) | freshwater metagenome | isolation source: freshwater sample F1-120 | place: China: Fuxian Lake, Yuxi | collected 2017-12-25
AGTCGGTGGCGTCCGCGAATGCCGAGTTGACGAGATGCGTGCCCTTCTCCGATGGAGTTCTTGTGAATCAAACGAGACCAACGGAGAGGGCATGCGCGTCGAGGAGCTTACCCGAGTTGTCGGGCTGAAGGACATCGTCGTTGAGGGCATCGTGAGCGAGAGCGCTGAGCAGGTGCATCTGGCGGTTCGCCCCGCCAATGACCTGCCGCTCTGCCGGAAGTGTGGAGACCCTTGCCTGCTGGTGCACTCGACGAGGGCGCGTGTGGTGCGGCATCTCGATGCGTTCGGTCGCCGCACCTGGATGGCCTTCGACTCCCGGATGGTCGACTGCCTGGCGTGTGGGCTCGGGGCCGAGGCGCTGTCCTTCGTCGACCCCGGCATGCGCACGAGCCGAGCCTTCCGGCGCGCCGTGGGCGAACTCTGCGCCCTCCTCCCGCTCAAGCAGGTCGCCGAGGAACTCCACCTGTCGGAGGACACGGTTCGGACCATCGACAAGGAGTACTTGGCGGCGCAGTACCCGCCGCCAGACCTGTCGGACTTGCGCACGATCGCGATTGACGAGATCGCCTACCGGAAAGGCCACAAGTACCTGACGCTCATCCTCAACTACGAGAGTGGGGAGGTCATCTGGAGCGGCGAAGGGCGAAAGGAGGCGACCCTGGCGACGTTCTTCGCCGCACTCTCCCCGGAGGTCCGCGGCCGCATCGAGTACGTCTCGATGGACATGGCCACGCCCTTCATCAACGCCGTCGCAGAGTGGTGCCCGAGGGCCGCCGTCGTGTTCGACCGGTTCGACGTCGTCAAGCACATGAACGAGGCGGTGAACGACACCCGCAAAACCACGATGGCCAAGGCCGACGCGAAGATCCGCCGGAGCGTCAAGGGCAAGCGCTTCGTCCTCCTGCGCCGGCGGGCGACCCTGACGGACAAGGACGCGGGCCGCCTGGAAGAGCTCTTGACGCTCAACACTGATCTCACCAAGGCCTACCTCATGAAGGAGGACTTCCAGCAGTTCTGGACGCTTCCCAGCCTCGCAGAGGCAGCTACGTTCCTCGATGCCTGGACTGCCGAGGCCGCTGACGCTGGCATTCCACCGATCGCCCGCGTCGGACGAATGCTTCAGAACCACCGAGCGGGTCTGCTCGCCTATCACCGTAGCCGCATCTCGAACGGGCTGCTCGAGGGGCTGAACAACAAAATCAACGTACTGCGCCGCTCTCGGTATGCCTTCCGTGACCTCGAGTACTTCGGCCTGAAGATTCGCCAGTTGTCGATCGTGCGTTCCAAGCGACGGCATCAGACGTACCCCCTCGTGGACGTTACGCGGGACGCTGCATGAGCATCGGCTATCAACTCAAGCCGTGGAGAGCCTCTTTCTTGAGGACACGCCGTATATCCTTGAGAGGAAGGCTGGAGACGGAAGAGCCCTCGACCTTGCAGGGCCAGGGGCTCAGATGCCGTGCCTCGGGGAAAGTCCAATCTAAGTGAGTGCTCTTTGCTTGCGGCGTATTCAGTGGGCGCGACGTTTGCCGACAGGTCACGGGGCGGGAGGCTCGGGGGCGGCGCCGTCCGCGAGGCGGTAGTAGGCGTGGATCAGCTGCCCGTAGTCGTCCAGGGGGGCGTCCTGACCCAGCCGCTCGAGGCGTCGAGTAGCGGGACGGTGCGCCCGCAGACAGGTGGCCGTGACGTCGCAGCCACTGCACCCCGCGCTCCGGCGCAGCGGGAAGGCGCCGCCCTCGAGGAGCCTCACGGCCAGCTCCAGCACGTGCCGCGCGGCCTCCGTGAGGCGCTGCTGGTCAAGCACGTCCGCCCCGACGACGGCGTGGCCCCCGGACTCGGGGAGGAACTCGAAGCCCACCCAGGACGGCTCCTGGGCGTCGGCCTCCGCGAGCCAGGTGTAGAACGGCGCCTGGAGGCGTCGGCCCCGGCGCACCGCGTCGACCAGCTCGCGCGCCTCGGGCTTGCCGGTCTTGAGGTCCGCGTAGCGACGGCGTCCGTCGGGTGAGCGGTCGACCCGGTCGATCCGCGCTTCGATCGTGACGGAGCGACCGCTGGGCAGCGTCAACGCGGCGCGTTTGTGCACCTCGGTCGCCTCGGGCCGCGGGCCTGGCACCGAGAAGCGGCCGCGCATCATCTCGACGAGGCCCTCCACGCGGACAGCCACCTCGGGGGCCGCCACGGCCACCGCCAGGCGAGCGCCCAGGCCCCCATCCTCGGCCTTGGCGCGGTGGGCCAGCTCGGACCCCGCCGCGTCGCGGGCCACGAGGAGCGCGTCGTCCCAGGTGAGCGGGTCGGCGCCGTCGGTCCCAGCGAGCCACGCCACGAGGCGTTCGTGGACGGCGTGCGTCACGTTGCCCACCAGGACAGGGTCGGGCTCAGGAAGGCCGAGGCCGCCGTCCGTGGCCCCCACGCGCAACACGCGCTCCACGAAGAACCGCCACGGGCAGCTCATGAGGGCCTCGACTCGCGTGGGGGCGATAGCGCGATCGAGCTGCGGCCTCATGAGCGCGTCACCCGGGCCGTGGCCCACCAGGCCGTCCCGCGCTCCCGGAGCGGACCCCAGCCGGTCGCGGTATTGCGCTGCGACCAGCGCCGCCGCCAGTGACGGCCTCCGCTCCGCGGTGGCCACGCGGACCAGGGTGTCGGACGCCTCGAGGCCGAGTTCCGTAGCAGCCAGGAGACCCAGATCACGCGGCACCAAGGCGCCCCAGCGCTTCTCGCCGGCGAGCTGTCGGAGCGCGTCCGCGGCGCGGCGCGGGATGTTCACGTGGTGCGCCGCGCGGACGGACTCGAGGAAGGGGCTGGCCGCCACGGCCTTGCCCTCGTCGTCCGAGCGCTGGTGCACCAGCGTGAGCGCGCGGGTGGCCGCGCCGACGGCGTGGTCGAACAGCAAGCGCTCCTCCGCGTACCCGCGCTCCTTGACGGGCAAGGCCTCGAGCCCCAGGTCCGACGCGAGGCGCCGACGAACGGCGTCCGGGAGCAGGGGGTCTTCGCGGATCGCTCGAGGCCATCGCCGCCGATCCAGTCCGATGAGCCAGAGGCGCTCGAAGCTGAACCCCCGCGCGGCCATCACGTCCATGACCCGCACGCCGCCGCGGGGCGGCTCCTCCACCTCGAAGCCGTCCAGGATGCGGAGCGCCGCGCGGACGAAGGCCCGGCGCCCCACCGCGATCGGCGTGGCGTCGAGCGCGGCCTTCACCGACTCGAGCGCGCTGACCTGGACGGTGGTCGGGGGCCCCATGACCGCGCGAACGAGCGCCAGCAGGCTGGCGTGGTGCCCCGCCACGTCGGTCTCGTCGGGCCAGGCCGCGAGCACGCGCGCGGCGCCCACCACACGCGCCCCGAGTGCTCGGCCGGCCTCGGCGTGGAGCGCCACGGGGACCTCGTCGTCGGCGTCGCGCAGGGAGCGTGACTCGAGGAGCGCGTGGCCTTCCACGAGCCGCTCGCCCAGGCGGAGGAGCGCCTCGCCCTCGTGCGCCCCGGCGCGGGCGACTGCAGCCTCGAACGCACCGACCCAGCCACCGAGCTCGAGGCGTACCGCGCGCCCCCCGTGCCTGAAGGCGTCGAAGAGCGCGGCGCGCTCGAGACCCCGCTCGGCCAGACCCAGGAGCGCGGTGAGGCCTCGCACCACACCGAACGCCCTGCCGGGAAGCGAGCGCCCGGCCCGCAGCGGGATGCCGGCGCGCCCGAAAGCCTCGCGGACCACGGGCAGGATGGACTGGATCTCCCGGCCGACCACGGCGAGCGAGTCGTGGGAGGCGCCCGCGAGGAGCGCCTCGCGGATCTCGCGCACCACCGTGTCGAGCTCACCCCGCACACCGGACACGGCGATGGTCCGGACCTCGCGCTCCGCTGTGAGCACCCGGGGCGCGTGCTCCACCCGCTGGACCGCAGGAAGTATGAAAGTGTCGAAGATCCGCCGCAGGTAGTCGTCGGAGTCGGGGAGCGCCGAGGCGCCCTCACGCGGCCCGTTCTCAGGTGTTGGCCCCGCAGACGGCAGGAAGATCGTGGCGTTTCCGCCCCGCAACACCGCCTGGAGCAGCTCGGCCATGGCGCCGGTGACGTCGTAGAGGCCGTAGATCAGGAGGTGGCCGGGCGCGGCTTCGTAGCGCTCTGCCGCGAGGCGGAGACGATCCGCGCGCGTCACCAGGCCGGCCGCGTCGAGCGCCACGCGCAGCCCGGCCAGGGTCTGGAAGAGCTGGCGCGTGCGGAGGTCAGGACCCAGCGCCTCGTCGGCCGCCTCTAGCAGCCCCGCGTGGAAGCCGGCGTCGTCCAGATCGCGAAACGTGGCGAGCAGAGACGCCTCGGGCTCGTCGAACGCGGCGATCCACTCGGGGAGCGGCCGGGCCGCCAGAAGCAGGCGCAGCACCTCGTCGGGCGCCTCTCGCACCTCGGGCGTGAGGCGCGCCGCGAAAGAGAAGAGCGGCGCCACGTCCACGCCGAGCCAGGTCCCGCCCGCCGAGCGCCCGAGCTCGCGGCGACACCACTCGAGCAGCGCGCTGCCGGGCACGATCACGGTGACCCGGGCGAGCGGCTCGGCCCGCTTCAGCGCCGCGACGCGGGCTACCAGCGCCGCCCACTGCGACGGGACGTCGGGTGCGAAGACCGCGGTAGACACTCAGCCGCCGGCCGCGGGGTCGTCGATGTGCCCGCTAGCGTCGCGCGCGTTTCGCAGGGCCAGCCCGAGGGCCTTCGGCATCTCGGCCTCCACGGCCTTCGCGGCCAGCCGGCACGCGTTGGCGAGGGAGCCGGCCTGAGAGCCGGGCAGGGCCAGGATCGCCACCCGGTCCAACCCGAGGAGCGGCGCGCCGCCGTAGGCTTTGTGTTCCACCACCTCGTGGAACCGCACCACGGCGTCTTCCAGCAGCTTGAGGCCGACGCGCCACGTGGTGCGCGTGCGGTACGCGCCCTTGGCCATCGAGACGAGCGCGTCGCCAACGCCGCCGAGCAGCCCGACCACCACCTGCCCGGTGAAGCCGTCGCAGACGATGACGTCGGCGGCGCCGCGGGGGATGTCGAGCCCCTCGACGGTGCCCACGTACCGGAGGCTGGAGTCGCTCTCGAGCCGGCGGTGGGCCTCGACGAGCTCAGGCGGGCCCACGCGCGGGTCACGGCCAACGGAGAGGAGCCCCACCGTGGGCGCATCGATCTTCGAGACATGCTGGGCGTAGGCGGCGCCCATACGCGCCCAGGTGACGAAGTCGTCCGCCGTGGGTCGGAACGTGGCGCCCACGTCGAGGATCAGCGCGAAGGGGTCGTCGTGGCCTGGACGCGGCAGCGCCGGATACACGGCGCACAGCGGGGCCCGCCGCAGCGACCCGACGAGGCCGAAGTGGCTGAGGCACGCGCGGATGGCGCGCGGCGGGTCGCAGGCGGTGACCAGGGCGTCGCCGCCGTGGCCGCGGACGATCTCGGCGGCGTGCTCGACCGCTTGACCGAACGGAGCGGGCCGGACCCGAATCCGCTCGGCGTTGTGCGAGCGCCGGCTCAGCTCGCGATCGATGGCCGCCGGGTCGCCCACCAGGATCACGTCGAAGTTGGCTGTGGTGTCCAGGGACACAGCGGCCGCAGCCGCCACGGGCGCGGCGGGCGCGTGAGTGCCCCCCTCGGCGTCGAGCACAATCGTCGGCACGGATTCCTCCGGAGCGGTTCGCGCCGAGGATACCGGCCGGGGGCCGTTGGGGATAGCCGGCGGAAATTCCTACGTGTGCGTGCCTTCTTTGGCAGAAAGCTACCTTCTCGTAGGCCTACGGCCCGGGCCCGGCCTCAGGATCCAGCTGTGACCGCGTGGCAAGGCTCTTGCGTAGAGGGCGGCGCACCCGTCCCGAGGAGTCCCCATGGTTGGAGCCGACATCGCCTGGATCATCGTCGCAAGCGGCCTCGTGCTGCTCATGACCCCTGCCCTCGCGTTCTTCTATGGGGGCCTCGTGCGCTCCAAGAACGCCTTGAACACCATGATGATGAGCTTCGCCGCGTTCGCGGTGGTGGGCGTCGTCTGGGTGTGCGTGGCGTACTCGCTCGCGTTCGCCCCAGGCAACGCCTGGATCGGTGGGCTCGACCACCTGTTCCTGAAAGGCGTCGACCTCGAGGCCAAGGGGACGATCCCGCACCTCCTGTTCATGGCCTACCAGGGCACCTTCGCAATCATCACCGCCGCGCTGATCTCCGGCGCCGTGGTGGAGCGTATGCGCTTCGGGCCTTACCTCGCGTTCATCGCTTTGTGGACCGCCCTGGTCTACGCGCCCGTGGCGCACTGGGTGTGGGGCGGTGGCTGGCTCCAGACCGATGGCGCCCTGGACTTCGCTGGCGGCACTGTTGTGCACGTCAACGCGGCCGCGGCGGCCCTGGTCGCAGCGCTGGTCATCGGCCCTCGGGCAGACTACGGGCGGCAGGCCCCCCTGCCCCACAGCGTGCCGTTCGTGCTGCTGGGCACCGGCCTCCTGTGGTTCGGCTGGCTCGGGTTCAACGGCGGGAGCGCGCTCTCGGCCAGCCCGATCGCGGCGCTGGCGGCTGTGAACACGATTATCGCTCCCTGCGCCACCGCGCTCGTGTGGCTGGGCCTCGACTACGGCCGCACCGGCAAGTTCACCGCGGTGGGCCTCGCCACGGGGATCGTCGTGGGGCTCGTGGCCATCACGCCCGCCGCTGGTTTCATCTCTCCAATGAACGCCTTGCTCCTGGGCGGACTCGCAGCGATCCCGAGCTACGTCGGCATCATCATCCGGTCGCGGTCGCGCCTGGACGACTCGCTGGACGTCACGCCGGCGCACGGAGTCGGCGGGATTGTCGGCGCGCTACTCACCGGCGTCTTCGCTGCGAAGGAGTGGGGAGGCGTCGACGGGCTGGTAGGGGGCAACCCCGGCCAGGTCGGCACGCAGGCGGTCGGCGTGGCCGCGGCGCTGGCGTATAGCGCCGTGGCCTCGTTCCTGCTGTTGAAGTTCATCGGGCTGTTCGGCGCGCTGCGCCCGACTGCGCGGAGCGAGGCAGTGGGCCTCGATCTCGGCGAACACGGCGAGGAGGGCTATACGACCGGCGACGGGGCGATCCTCGTCCTGCAGGCCAAGGAGACGACACGATGAAGCTGGTCACTGCGATCATCCGCCCAGAGAAGCTCAACGCGGTCCTCGAGGCCCTATTCAAGGCCGACGTGCGCGGCCTCACCATCAGCCGATGTCACGGCCACGGCGGCGAGATCGTGGCCGTCACGAACTACCGCGGCACCACGGCCAAGATGGAGCTGCACGAGAAGATCAGGCTCGAGATCGGCGTCTCCGAGCCCTTCGTCGACATCGCCGTTCAGGCGGTCATGGCGGCGGCGCGCACCGGCGAGGTGGGCGATGGGAAGATCTTCGTGGTGCCGGTCGAGCGCGTGTACCGCATCCGGACGGGGGAGCTCGACACCGAAGCCGTGACCCCTCCGATGACCGCTGGATCTATCTAGGAGCCGCTCCGTGCGGGTAGGCGGCTGAGATCGGTCGCCACGGCGCGGCGTTCGCCTCCACGGCGGGCGCCTCCCTGAGAGCCGTTCAGTGAGCGGCTTGACGCCCCGGAGAACCGACCCGTAGGCTGCCCGCCACCGGCCCGTTCTGGGCCTCGTCACGGAGGTCCCACACCATGATCCATGAGCAAAGCAAGATGCTCGAGCTGATGCGCGAGTTTCTTGGGGAAGACCTGGTCCGCCTCCGCGTCGACGGATACGACCTGCACGAAGACTTCTCGCGGGAAGACACGCGGATGGCGTGCACCATCCGGCACGTCGACGGCCACACGGACGTGATCGAGGGCCGCGGGGTCGGCCCAATCGACGCGTTCTTCAAGGGCCTCATCGAGCGGATGGCGCGCGACTATCCGTCGCTCGAGTCGCTGGTAATCGACAAGTTCGTCGTGGTGGGCAAGCTCGGCGACGGGCGAGGCAGCCAGTCGGACGCGCTGGCCAGCGTCACCGTTGGCATCCGCAACAGCCGGGGCAGCCACTTCGAGTTCGTGTCCGAGTCGCGCTCGGTCACGCGGTCGGGCATCGAGGCCACGCTGCGCGCCGCCGAGTACTTCATGTCGAGCGAGCTCGCGTTCAAGAAGGCCTACAAGGCGCTCCAGAACGCGCGGGAGTCCAAGCGGCCCGAGCTCGTAGCGCGGTACACCGATCTCATGAGCCAGCTCGTGAAGAACACGTCGTACTCCGACGTGATCGAGCAGATCCGCTCGGAGTTCGAGGGCAGCCGCTGATCCTGCGGGCGCTCCTCCTCTGCGTCGCGTTCACCGCGAGCGCAGCGCCTCCGCGCGAGACGGACGGCGCGAAGCTGCGCCGGTACCTCGCCACCGCCCCCCAAGACCCGGCCCGGGTGGCCGTGGCCCGCTCGCTCCAGAAGCTCTCCGTGGCGCGTCTCCTGCGCCTCCTCCGCGATGTGGAGCCGCACGTCGACCGCCCTCCAGCGGGCTCGCAGCGCTTCACTACGCCCTCCGGCGACTACGTCGTGGAGGTTCCCCCCGGCTACTCCCCCCGAAAGGCGTGGCCGCTGCACATCGCGCTCCACGGCCATGGCTCGGGCCAGTCGGGGAAGACGGCGTGCGAGCGGTATTGGCGGGGCGAGCCAGCCGCGAAGGGCTTCCTCCTGGCGTGCCCAGACCTGCGCGACAAGTGGACCACGCCGCGCGGCGAGGCGCTGGTGCTCGCGACCTACCGCGACGTCCAGCAGCGGTTCAACGTGCAGACCGACCGCGTGTCGCTCGGGGGCTTCTCGGGCGGCGGGATCGGGACCTGGCTCCTGGGCCCCGAATATCCCGACCTCTTCGCGGCGCTGGTCCCCCGGGCGGGGATCCCGCCCAGGGCCGACGACGTGATCGCCAACCTCAACGGTCTCCCGATCTACGTCGTGCACGGCAAGGGCGACCCCACCATCCCGGTGGAGAACTCCCGGCGCGCGGCGGAGGCGTTGAAGCGGCTCGGGATCGAGCACATCTACCGGGAGGAGGCCGGCGGCCACGAGTTCTTCGGGCGCCTGAACCACCCGATCCTCGATTGGCTCGTGAAGAAGAAGCGCCAGCTGAGGGCGCGCTTCGAGTACCGCGGTCGCCTCGGCGACGCCCGCCGCATCGTGCACTGGCTGGAGCTCGGCGGGACGGGCGTCGTCACGGTGGAGGCCCGCATCGAGAAGCGCCGGCGCGCGGTGGTGCGGTGGACGGGTGAGGGCAAGGTCACTCGGGTGGTGCTGCACTTGTCTCGGAAGCTCGTCGACCTCCGGCGCGGCTCGATCGAGGTGGTCGTGAACGGCAAGCGCCGCGCGTTCCCGCTGCGCGAGTCGGCAGCCGAGGTGCTGGACAGCTACGACATCACGCGCGACCTGCGCCGGGTGTACACGGTCCGGATTCCCTGGAAGGAGTGACGAGAGCAAGTCCGTCGACGGGACCTGCCTAGCGCCAGGCGGTGACACGAGCCAGAATGCGTCATGCACGCGAGCACCGCCACGCCGCCGTCCGTCGCATCCCCGGGTGTCCACTTGGCCATGCCCACCGCCGCGGAGGCCAAGGCGCTGCTCCGTGCCATCGCGCTCGTCCTCTGGGACTCCACACGCACCGCGGACATCGTTGTGGGCGAGGAGATCTCTGCGCGAGCTCAGCTCGGCTACCTCCTCGAACATCACGTTCGGATCTGCCCGGAGGGGCGGGCCCTGCTGCGCGACCGGCCGGAGCTCGGCAACGCCGACATCCGGGCGCTCCGGCAGCTTCCGGACGGCACGCTGGGGCGGGAGCTCGTCCGCTACCTCGACAAGGAGGGCCTGGACTACCACTTCGACCAGACCATCGCGCCATACCTGACGGACCCCGACCAGAGCTACCTCCTGAGACGAATTCGGCGCAACCACGACATCTGGCACGTGCTGCTGGGACTGGGCCCAGCGGGCCACGAGGAGGTGCTGCTGCACGCGTTCACCTTGAGCCAACTCGGCCTGCCGAGCTCGGTGGCCATCGTGGTGCTCGGCGCCGTCAAGCACATGGTGCTGGAGGGGCGTTGGCGCACGCTGCGGCGCACGCTGCCGGCCACGTTCGAGCTGGGTCGGGTGACGCGGCCGCTGGTTCTGGTGCGCTGGGAAGAGCTCTGGGGCGAACCGCTCGAGAGGGTTCGCCAGCGGCTGGGCCTCCCGCCAGTGCGCTGACCACTGGGGCGATCCGCCGCCGCGTGGGGACCGCTCCCTCACGGGAGCATGTGCCCGTTGTCGTCGCAGCTGAGCTGCCAACGGCGGACGCGGACCATCCGGACGCCGCTCCTGACGAAGGGATCGGTCGCAGCCAGCGACTCTGCGTCCTGCAGACTCGCCGCCCTGACCACGACCTCCGGGTCGCACACGAAGCTGGCGACGCACGCGGTCTTCGGGACCTCCAACGCCGCGCAGTCGTTGGCGGCGGAGGGCCCGACCGCAGTCTCCACGCCTTCGTCGCACCGGAACCGGAAGCAAGGGCCCTCGACTTCGTTGCCGTCGAGGGGCGACTCCACGCAGTACGCGGACTCCGGCGTGCCTTTGGCGGCGTCGCAGCGGGGCTCGGTGCAGCGGTTCCCGTCGCTGTCGGGGCAGACTCGGGTCGCGCCGCCCACGCACGCCCCGTTGGCGTCGCACGCGTCGTTTACCGTGCAGGGGTCCCCGTCGTCGCACTGGCTGGCCGCGACGCGTCCGGTGCAGCCGCCCCGGGCGAATGGACCGTATCACTCGTGAACGAGTAGTCCGGCAGCTCCTCAGCGGGGGGCGTCAGCTCGGACGCTGCCGGCTCGCCACCGCACGCCACCACCAGTACCGCGTGCATGACTGCGAGGGCGAGTAGCCGTGACATGGTCCAAGACATCGGTGGGACGCTACCACAGGAGGGCCGGAGTGGCAGATGGCGACGCCCAGGGTACGGGTGGGCCCATGAGCGACCGGCTCTCAATGCGACGTGGCCCCGGCCGGCCGCCGCCGGTCCCCAGGGGTCGACACCCTCATGTGGCCGCCCTATCCGCTGGGCTCGATGCCGGCGCCAAGCCGCCTTTAGACGAACACCAGCACTGTGGTGAACAGGACGACCAGAGCAGCGAGGCCGGCCTCCCGCCATGCCAACCCCGGGTTGAGCTTGCGCGCGAGCGCCGGCACGCGGACGCGCAAGGACGTGGACGAGACACGCGGCACCGGCGTGGGGACCTCTGCTCGCGCAAGGACTACGTCGAGTGGCACCCGAGTGTCAGGGTCTGGCTCCAGGTGGGCGAGCATGGTGGCCTGTATGTCGGTCCGCTGCGCGATGCCCTCGCCGAACTCCACGTATCGCTCGAGGTCCTGCGCCAGCGCCGCGGCGTCGCGCTGCCGGAGCTTGGGGTTCGTGCTCAGGGCGCGTTCTATGATGCTCCAGAGCGGCCTGCCGATTCCCGCTGGCGGCGGAGCGTCCTGACCGACTGCCCGCATGGCGAGGTAGTCCTGCAGCGCGGTTGCATCGTCGGAGTCGTGTGAGTCCCCGGGGTCGAAGGGCCACGGCACGGCCCCCGTCAGGATTTGGTAGAAGACCACACCCAACGCGAAGACGTCGGTCGCGGTGTCGGTCCGCGCAGGCGTGCCTGCCTTCTGCCACGCGTCGGTGAGCTGCTCCGGAGCGATGTACTCGGGGGTGCCCGCCAGCATGCCAACGTCCAGCTCCTCGCTGAAGTCCCGGCCGGCCAGCAGCTCGTGCCGCTCCAGGAGGTTCAGCAGGCCCTGACTGTCGCTGACCAGTCCGAAGTCCAGGAGCTTGATCCGCACCGCCGAGCGCTCGACTTGTGCCAGGTGGATGACATCCTGGTGGGCGCGGCTGGCGCCGAGGCCCGGCGTCTTTGGCGGCTTCGAGAGCATCACGTTGGCCGGCTTGACGTCGCGGTGCGTAACGCCCAGCGAGTGGAGGTCCTGGAAGGACTTGCACAGCTGGATCATGAGCGCGCATGCCGCCTGCTGGCTGAACCGGCGCCCGGTCGCGAGCAGCTGGCCCAGCGTGAATCCGCTGACCAGCTCCATGACGAGGAAGGGCACCCCATCATCGGTGGTGCCGTGGTCGAGGTACTGCACCACGTTTGGGTTGGCTTCCAGCGCCCGGATGACCTTGACCTCCCGCTGGAAGCGTTTCAGCGCTTGCGGGTGGCTCGAGGTGAGGATCTTCACCGCGACCCGGTCGCCTCCAGGCGCCGTGGCCTCGAAGACGCGTGCGAAGGCGCCGCGCCCGACCAGCCGGACGAGCTGGTAGCCCCCTGGTAGCGCCCTGGGTGTACGAACTGCGGTAGCTTTCATGGTGAGGCCTCCAGGCTGGGCTGGATGGACCAGCCGCTACCTTGGCCCTCGTGACACGTTCACCGGCGAGATAGCGGGGCGCACGCCGTTTCGTGATCGTCCCGCGTGAGCAGCGGCCCGGTGGGATCGGGCGACCGTCGGACGAGCTTACTCGAACAGGGCGAAGGCGTGCCGCCACTGGTTGGCGAGGAAGCCGGGGCGCGCACCATAGCTGGCAGAGCGCCTCCAGCGGCCGCGCCGACTCCGCGAAGCCCACGTCCTTCGGCACCCAGCCGAACGCCTCGATCAGCGCGCCCACCTGGGCCTTCGCGTCCGCGTCGTTGCCGCAGAAAAAACATGGCGGGGCGCCCCTGCGCGAACTGCGGGTTCACCATGAACGGCGCCCCCACGCGGCGCGCCGCACGTTCCGCGGGGGGGCGCCGGCTACGCGGAGCTGGTGGTGCTCCCAGGCCTGGTCGCGCGCCTTGCCGTTGGGGCCCCCAACGTGGACCTCTGGGTGGTGAGCGCGGGTGTGGAGGACGTGTACCAGCTGTTGGTGTCTGGCGGAGTGGACGACGTCATCGGGATCCCGCGGCGCGGCGAGCCGCTCGCGGCGATTCGAGTGCGGAGGCTCTTCGAGGAGCGGTTCGTGGTGATCGGCCGCGCGGGACACCCGGCGCTCGCGGGCGGCACGCTGAGCCTGGACGACTACACCGCGCTGCCCCACGCCTTCGTGGCACCGCGAGGGAGCCCCGGGGGCGTGGTGGACGACGCCCTGGAGGGGCTGGGGCGCAGCCGCCGGGTGGCGGTCGCGGTGCCGCACTTCCTGGTGGTGCCTCACCTCGTGGGCGCGTCGGATCTCATCGCGACGATGGGCGAGCGGCTCGCGCGGACCTACGCGGCGCTCATGCCTCTGGCGGTCGTGGAGCCCCCGCTCCCCCTCCCGCGCTTCTCCAACGTGCTGCGTTGGCACGACCGCTGGCACCACGACCCCGGTCACGCGTGGCTCCGCGGCCTCCTGGCCGAGGCGGCAGACGCCACCTAGGGGCAGTGGGCCTCGGCTGGGCGCCACGAAGCGGGGTCACGCCAACCGGCGCCGCGCGTCATCGACCGCCGCCGGCCTCTCGGTGTCGTTTCTCCAGGACGCAAACGGTCAGCCTGACGGTGGAGGCAACGACAACGCGTGTGGCGCGTCGTTTCGATCCTGGAGCGCCGGCATCGAGCCCAAGGCGAAGGGCGGCCACATGAGGGTGTCGACGCCTGGGGAGTAGTGGACCTCGGCGACGGGGTCGGCGGCCTTATCGAGCCCCAGGTCCTGCAAACAGGCGTGGGTGCGTTGCGGCTCGTCGAGGCGGTACAGGTGCCACGGTGCGTGGAGCATCGCTGCCTCGTACGTGGTGCCGCGGCGCGCCGTGAACAGGGGGTAGCGCTCGCACAGGAAGTAGCGCAGGGACGTCGGCTCGGTCTCGTGGCCAGCCAATCGCTCGCCGACGTGTCCCGCAACCCTGTGCTGCACGCCACCGCGGAGCTGCGCTGAGCACGCCACCTCGCCGGGCGCGCTGCCCAGCACCACCCCCTGGTACACGTACGGGACGCCGTACAGGAGCTTCCCGGCCCACGCGGCCAGACGGTTGCTGACGTAGTTCCGCAGGAAGAAGACACCGAACTTGTCCCCGGAGCGGACGTAAACCCGAACGTTGATCTGCGGGTAGGTGTGCGACAGCGGCAGGCGTACGCGGCGAAGCCAGCGCATGTCGTTCATCCGGAACGAGACCACGCTGAGGTAGCCCTTGCCGTCGGTGTGGCGGTCGAGTGTGAGGCCGCTGGGCAGGAGCGGTTCAACGTCGGCGTCGCGCACGATCTCGTAGTGTTCGAAGATGGCGTCGTGCCAGCCAACCGAGAAGGTCGGGGGCCGACCGAGGCCACGTCGCATAGAGAGTCTGTCGCTCATAGGCCCAGCGTACGCTGGGCGTCGCCAGTGGAACAGCGGTGTAACCCCGTGCGACGATCGGAGCCGCTACTCGCCCAGATAGAGCGCGTAGTGATAGGAGACGCCGTTGGCGGACGCCCAGTTGGCGTCCTGACAGTTGCTGTTTCCGCCGGTGTTCGTCATCGACCCATGAGAGTCGGTGCCGAATGTGCCGCCGGCGCCCGCCCACCCGGCCTGCGCCTCGGACACGGTCCGGAACGCCTGACCGTTGCACCCGAGACCCGCAAAGCTCTGACCGGAGCAGCAGTAGTGCATGTCGTGCCAGTTGCCGAGGCCGCCGCCCGTGTTGTCGCTCGGAGTGGCCTCATGGGAGCCGAGCCGATCGCCGTCCGGTGAGCCCGTGGTGCCACTGGTACAGCCGCCACCGGTCTGAACGCAGTGATTGGCATAGAGCTGGGTGGACAGTCGCACGAGGCGCTCGTTGCCCCACACGTCCGCGGTGTTCGAGGCGAGGGACGCGGAGCCGAGGAGCGTGTTGTCGCCAGCCGCGAAGTACTGGGCCATCGGCTGAGTCCCGGCCTTGGTGAAGATGCGCCAGCCGACGGGGATCCCGCCCTGGTGCACCACGAGCATCACCTTGGTGGCCGCGGTGAGGTCGTTCCAGGCCGCGCTCTTGTGGTCTCCCGTCCAGGGGTTCACTGGGTCCCCGCGCAGGGCCCCGCTGGTCCAGAGCGGATTGGCCCACCACATGACGTGGCCGTCCGAGGTGTGGAGGTTCAGGAGCAGAGTCCATCCCCCACCCGCCGTGGTCATGTCGCAGTGCACCTGGTACGTCGTATTGCCGGGGCGAATCCAGTACGGGCCGTCACCAAGGGAGCCCCCGCCGGACAAGATCGCCCGACACGAGGCGCCCGGGTTCTGCTCGGTGCCTAGCTGGCCCACGCGCGAGAACGAGACGAACTCGGTGCCGTCGCAAACCAGCAGCTGTCGCGTGCCCGAGTCGAAGTACGCGAGGCCCATGGTGGCCAGCGAGCACGCGGACGGCTCGGTCGCCGAGACTTGAAAGCGGAAGCGCCGGGCCTCGTTCAGGGCGAAGTCGGTGTTCGCCCCGAAGGTCTGTACGCCGGACCACGTGTTGGGGCTGGCCAGGCGCCCGAAGGCCCCGAGATCCGGGAGCCCCACGAGGTGTTGGTACTGCCCAGTGGTGGCCACGGTGGCGAGGGTGCTCAGCGCGGCGACGTCGTCGGGGAGCGCCGCGCAACCCCAGCCGCCCGCTTCCCGGCGCCACACCTCGCCCGGAGCGCAGGCGGTGCTGAGCGCCGCCGGAGTCACCGCCCCCGGAGCCAGCGCAGCCACCCCCACACACCCGGTGCAGGCCAGCCCCTCGGCCACGGCCGACACCAGCGCCATGGGCGTGGACTCGAGGCGCGTCCGCGGCAGCGGGGTCTCGTTCTCCACCTGGATGGCGACGTACCGCGTCCCGGGCCCCACGAACGCGGCAGGCCCCACATCCAACGCCAGCGTGAATATCCCGTCCGCGACGTCCGCGGCCACGAAGATCTTCTCTACGAGCGCGGTGCCGTCCTCCGCCTCGATACGAACCGTGAGCCCGTAGTCGCCGTCCACGGCCGCCTGCCCGCCGATAGTCCGTAGGGCACCCTGGAGGCGAACCACGTGGGGAGGCGAGCTGGCGAGGGCGCCGACGAGTAGAGCAGTGCTGAGCATGGCTGGGAGGATAGCCCGTCAGCCGGTGCCCCGTCGAAGCGTCAGTTGCAGACGTTGAACATGAATCCCGCGCCCATGTCTGAGTGGGGCGAGTCGATCAGCGCAGAGGCCCCACCCCAGCAGGCGCCGAGCGCCATTCCCTCAGAGAAGTGGTCGTGAGGGGCCGCCCCGGGCGCGGTGATGTCTTCACGGAGCGTCCATCCGGTGAGGGGTTTGCGCTGATAGAGGTAGGCGCGGCCGGCCAGAGTGCCTTTCTTGCCATCTCCGTCCGCGCTGATCAGCGCGTGATCGCCGGCGATCGCCACCTTTCGCCCGTAGGTGTCGCTTCCCACGGCTGAGCCGACCAGCTTCTGCTTCTCGGTCCAGGAGGTGCCGGCGCGGTCGAAGGCCCACGCCGCCCGTGCCACGGAGGCTCCGACGATGGCGGCGTCTCCTTCCACGGCGACCCCGGCGCCGAACCGGCCGCCGGTCACGGGCGTGGCTGGGGTCAGCCGCGCTTGCTGGGTCCACGGAGCGCCGACGAACACGTAGGCGGCGCCAGCGCCACTCCCTACGCCGTCGGCGCCGACGATCGCGGTGTCGTCCGACAGGTCCACGGAGAAGCCGAAGCGGCCGCCGGCCACGGGATCCGAGGGCATCAGCTTGGCCTCCTGGGTCCACAGCCCCGCGCTGCGCTTGAACACATAGGCGGCGCCTGACTTGGTGCCGCCCGTCGTGTGGCCCGGCGCCCCGATGATCATCCGGTCGCCGTGTAGGGCCGCGCTCGCCCCGAACGTGTCGTCGTAGTGCGAGTCTGCGCCCTTCAGGCTCGCCACCTGCTCGGCCCAGACGGTGCCCGTTCGGAAGTACACGTGGCAGCTCTCCTGGAAGGCCGCGCAGGCCACCAGGGTGTCGCCGTCCAAGGCCACGCTGTACCCGAACTGGCCGCCGGCTCCGAGCAGCTTGGCTTGCTGGGTCCAGGTGCCGCCGTTCCAGACGAACACGTAGACGACGCCCTTCTCGCCATCGTTGACGTATGACGTGATCGCCATGGTGTTGCCGCTGATCGCCATGGCCCAGCCGAGCCGCATGTTGGCGGCCGGGTCGTCAGGCACCACCTTGATGAGCGCCAACTCACAGGCGTCGCCCCTACCGTCGAGGTCGGTGTCGGCCTGGTCCGGGTTGAACGTGGTGGGACAGTTGTCGTTGCATGCCGTCGTAGCTGCGGCGGTGCACAACACGCCGAAGCCCGAGTCGGCGATGCCGTCGCCGTCGGCGTCCGGGTGACACGTCGTGCCGGTCCCAGCGAAGCCGGGTTTGCAGGTACAGGTGGGGCTGGGGCTGCCGTGTGTGCAAAGGGCGTTCGGATCGCAGCCGCCGTTGCCCACCGCGCAGGTGTTCACGCTGCACAAAGTCTTGACGTCTCCCTTGCAGGTCGCGCCCGGCTCGATGGTGCAGGTGGCCGAGCAGCCGTCGCCGCCGGCCTTTCCGCCGTCGTCGCACGCCTCACCGCTGCGGCGGACCCCGTCGCCGCAAGTGTTGTAGACACACTGGGCCGTGGCGCCGCTGCCGTTGCACAAACCGACCGCCAGGTCCACGGCGCCGACCCAGAACCCGAATGTGTCGGGGCCGAAGATGCTCTGATCGTCGATCGCGAAGGTGACGCTGGTCGCGCCGGAGGGCAGCACGAAGAACTGCATCCCGGTGTTCGGGCCGCCCGTTGGTCCAATGATCGTCTTGTCGCCGTCGAAGCTCGCGTAGATCCCCGTATTGAACGCGTCGTACCGCCCCAGCTCTTCGAGCGGCTCGGAGGACGTCAGCACCGTCGGTCCGGTCGAGGAGAAGGCCAGCGCGGCGAAGCCGACGACGAAGCGCCAGTCCGCGCCATGAGCGGTGGCCGCGTCGCCGAAGTCGAAGGTGATCGAGCCGCTGTTCTTGGTGATCCCGGCCGGCGTGTTGATGTTCAGGTACGGGAAGTCTCCCTGCCAGGCGAAGGGATAACCCCCGAGCAACGTGGAGACGAAGTTGCCGTTGGCCGCGGGGGGCGTGAACAAGGAGATCGGCCAAGCGTTCGACCTGTAGAACTTCGCCGTCTGCAGGCTCCCGATCTGGAACGTGTACGGGCTGCCCGCGGTGGCGGTGGCGGGGACGTTGCTGAACTGACTCCAGAGCACCTTCGCCCCGTCGCACTGGGTGATCCGGCACGTGTTCGTGGACAGATCGCAGACATCGGTGGAGCAGCCGTTGGCGTCGTCGCACTGGGTGTTGGCGGTGCACTGAACGCAGGCGGGCGCCGCGGCCCCGTCGCAGACGCCCCCATTGCAGGACGTCCCCACCGGCTGCGCTGCGTTGTGACACGCCTTGGCCACGCAAGCGTCCACGGTGCAGTCGTTGCCGTCATCGCAATCGGCGCCTGTCGCGCAGCCGGCAACCGCGCAGACGCTCTTGATGTCTCCGGTGCAAGTGGCCTTGGCCTCGATGGCGCAAGAGGGCGAGCAGCCGTCACCGGCGGCGGTGTTGCCGTCGTCGCACTCTTCGCCGCCGCGCCGAACGGCGTCGCCGCAGGCGTTGGTCAGGCACTGGGCCGCCAGACCGCTGCCCTGGCAGAGCCCGATGTTCAGGTCCACGGCCCCGACCCAGAATCCGAACGTGTCGGGCCCGGTCACGCTTCGATCATCGATGTCGAAAGAGACCGCGGTCGTGTTGGCCGGAACGAGGAAGAACTGCATCTCGGTGTTGGGCCCCCCCGTGGGTCCGGTGATGGTCTTATCCCCGTCGAAGGTCGCGTACGCGCCCGACTTGAAGGCGGCGAAGGAGCCGAGCGCCTCCAGGCGCACGGAAGACGTGAGCACCACCGGGCCCGTGTTGCCGAAGCCGAGGGCTGCAAAGCCCACGACGTATCGCCAATCGGCTCCGTGATTCGTGGCCGCCGTCCCGAAGTCGAACGTGACCGAACCGTCGTTCGCAGCCTGTCCGGGCGGCACGTTGATGTTCAGGTAGGTGAATGCCCCCTTCCAGCTGAACGGATAGCCCGCGAGGAGCGTGGAGACGAAGCTGCCGTTCGCGGCCCCGGGCGGCGTATAGGTGCCGATCGGCCAGTCGTTGCTCCGATAGAACACCACGTCGCCGAGCGTGCCCGCCCCGAGCGGGAAGGTGAACGGGGACGCCTGCGTGGCGGGCGAGGGCACGGTGCTGAAGTCGCTCCAGACCACCTCGCCGCCTTCGCACTTCTTGGTCTCGCACACGTAGGTGGCCGCGTTGCAGCTGTTGGCTGTGCAGCCGTCGCCGTCGTCACACTGGGCATCGGTGGTGCAGCCGCCGCAGGTCGGCGGCGGTCCGGCGAGGCAGACCCCCTTGGAGCACGCGGTCCCGACTGCCTTGGCCGCGTTCTGGCACTGCCCGGCGAGGCAGCTGTCCTCGGTGCACTCGTTGCCATCGTTGCAGTCCGCGGCCACGGCGCAGCAGCCCGCCACGCGGGCGTGGCCGCACCCGGACGCGACGCAGGTGTCCTGCGTGCACGGGTTGGCGTCGTCGCAGGCCGCCGCGTTGGCGCAGCACATCGGCGTCTGGCGGAAGGCCCGCACCTTGCCGCCCGCGTAGCCAACCACCAGGTCGACCTTGCCGTCGCCATCCACGTCCGCGAACGTGGGCTGCCGAGTGGTCACGATCGCCGAGAAGGGCGCTGGGGTGAGCAACGGGTGCGTGGTGACGGTCTGCGAGCCGTGCGACTCGTTCCACACTGCGGTCAGGCCCGACGCGGAGGCCGACCAGACAGCGGTGTCGACGTCGCCGTCTCCGTCGAGATCGCGCACCACGATCGCATCGGCGGGCGATGGCTGCGAGGCGTCGGCGGGCAGCGGGGCTGCGCCGCCCTTCGGCGCGTACGCCGTGAGCGTGCTCTTGCCGCCCGGCCCTGCAGCGACGATGTAGACCTCATCAGCGCCGTCGCCATTCGCATCGGCCACGGCGATCGCTTCGGCGGCTGCCGCGAGGCTCTGCGGCGGGCTCCAGCCGGCCGCGGTCCGCTCCATCAGGAACACGCCAGTGGTCGCGCGCACGACGACGTCGGCGTCGCCATCGCCGTCGATGTCGCCCGCTCCGACGTTCGAGCCGCTCGGCGCGCCGCCGAGGGTCTCGAGGGTCCAGGCGCCCCCTGCGGCGCCCGGGTTGGTAAGCCAGGCGGTGGACTCTCCGGTCACCACCACGTCGAGGTCCTTGTCGCCGTCCATATCAGCGAGCGCGAGGTCCTTGCCGACGAGACCGGGGCTGAGCACGCTGCGGGAGTACACGCCGTTGGACTGATGGAGATACGCCACCACCTGGCCTGGGACGGCGACTCCGGTGGCGCTCTGGCCGGCCAAGGTGACCACGTCGGGACCTTGCTTCGCGTCCAGATCGCCGATCCGAACCGCCTGGGCGCCGACGGCGTCGTCTACGAGAGTGCTGGCGAGGCTCACAAGGTCTGTTCGCCAGACCGCCGCCGCGGTCGCCACGATCAGCTCTTCCGCGGCGTCACCGTCGAGCTCGGCGGCGCCCAGGGCCGTCGGGTCGCCGCTGACCGAGCTCTCGAGCGGACGAGCCCAGTCGACCGCGCCCCCCGTGGTCCCATTCGAGCATCCGGTGAGCGCCGTCTCGCACAGGGGTCCGGCGCCGCCTGGGCAGAGCGTCTTGGACGCGTTCACAACGCACAGCGGATCCGCACGGCACGCTGCGTCGAGCGGTGACCCGGCGGCGAGCAGAGCGCCCGACAAGCAGGCGCTCGAGCTGACGCGCGCGCTGGCGACCTTCGCTGCGGGGGCCGACGCCCCAGCCGCCTTGGCGGCGTGGCAGTAGGGCGTGGTCAGGCTCTGCTGGTCGCAGATCGTCGACGCGATCAGCAGGTCGCATACATCGCCGGCCGGGCAACCGGCCGCGTCAAACACGCTCACGCACGCGTTGCTGGCGCAGCTGTCCGCGGTGCAGGTGACACCGTCGCTGCACTCCGCGTTCGTCTGGCAACAGCCCGTGATGGCGGTGTTGACGCACTGGTTGAGCGTGCAAGCGTCGGTGGTGCAGACGTTCAAATCGCCGCAAGCCGCGGCGCTGGTGCAACATCCTGGCACCGGGGTGGTGCCACACCGGTTGTTCGTGCAGTGAGGCGGGTTGCAGAGGTCACCCGTACACTCGCTCACGGCGTGACAGCAGCCGGCGATCGGTGCGTTGGAGCACCTGTTCTGTTGGTTGCACTTGTCGGCGGTACAGACCTCCCGGTCATCGCACTCCGAGTCGTCGTTGCAGCAGCCCGGCGTGACCTTCACCACGCACTTGTCGGCGGCGGTGTCGCACGTCTCGACAGTGCACACGCTCTTGTCGGCGCAGTCGGCGTCAGTGGTGCATTGGCAGATCCCGCCGTTAACGAACCACGAGACGCGGTCGTTGGTGGTGGCGCCGTAGGCTAGGTCAACGTCGCCGTCGCCGTCGATGTCGCCCGCCACCACTTCGGTCGCGCCATTCGACTGGTTGTCGATGCGGCCCTTCAGCACGAACTTCCCCGGCCCAGTGCGCCCGTACCAGCCGATCTCGTCGTCGTTCGACGCGGCCACGAGGATGTCGGGGACCTTGTCTCCGTCGAGATCGGTGACCAACAGGTCGCGTGGGCCGTCGAGGCCGTCGGCCACGACATCGGGCGCCGTGAAGACGCCAGCGCCCCCGCCCGGGTACGCCAGCACCTGATCACGGTCGGAGTCCGCGACCAAGAGATCGAGGATGCCGTCGGCGTCGAGGTCAGCAGCCGCCACCGCGAAGGGCTCGGCCAGCGTGTCGTCGAGCCGCGTCGGAGCCGAGAACGTGCCGTCGCCGCCTCCCTTGTGCCAGTTCAGCTGCGCGTCCCCAGAGTCCACGTCGAACCAGGTGACTCCGAGGTCCACGACCGAGTCCCCATCGAGGTCTGCCAACACCACGCTGATCTGCCGCTTACTGACGGGCCCCCAGACATCCCGCGCCGCGCCGAAGGCCCCTGTGCCGTCCCCAGCGAGCGCGACCAGGCCGGTCCCGGTGGCGAGGAGTGCGTCCAGACGTCCGTCGGCGTCCAGATCGGCGAACCAGAGCCGCTGCACGCGCTCTCGCCCGTGCTCGTAGATCACCACCTTCTTCATGGGAGTGTTTCCGCCGCCGACCCCGAAATACACCGCTGCCCCGTCGTCCCCGAGCGCCGCGCCCAGGTCGAGGTGGCCATCGCCGTCGAGGTCTGCCAAGGCCGCGTCCCGCGCGCCCACGCCGGCGTCCAGGATGACCTGCGCGCTGAACCCGTCTGGCGCCTTGCTGGGGTAGAGGACGAGCCGCCGTTCGTTCTCCAGCGCCGCGACGACGTCGGCCAGCCCGTCGCCGGTGACATCGCCGAGCGCGAGCCCCTGGACGCCATCGGCGGCGCCGTCGATCACGCGGCTTGCGCCGAGGTGTTTGCCCGCCACGATCACTGGTGAGCAGCAGTCCTTGTCGGTGGCATACGCACAGCCCGCGTTGCACGCGCCGTCGAAGCTCTTGCAGCTGGGCGACGGAGCCAGCTGGACGACTGCTCCGAGCCCAAGACCCGAGACCTGGAAGGTGACCCCGTGGGGCTGCACCAGCACCGAGTGTGTGCTCGAGGTCAACAACTGAAGGGCCCGATGGGTCGCCGCGTGGTCGGCTTTGGCGCCCGGCTTCGGGGCGGGTTCCTTGCCTTCGCCCTGAAGCCAGACCACCGCCACTTCGGCCCCTGTGGCCACTGGTGACGGGAGGGTGATGCTCACGGGCTTGGCGAACGTGGTTCCCGCAGGGGAGAACTGCCAGATCTGAGAGACCAATGTGCCGTTCACGCCCGCCGCCGCGAAGCGGGCGACGAGCTCTGCTTCGCTGAGGGCGGCCACTCCGAGCACGATAGTCGTTTCATCCCGGAGGGCCCCCTGGGGGATCTGCAGCGTGACACCGAAGTCGTTGCCGAGAGACCCGCCGGCCGGCCCGAACTTCGCGTCAGCGCGCTCGCTAGGCAGGTCCCGATCGTGGCTCTCGTCCGAACCGGAGCAGGCCGCCGCGATGCAGACCAAGGCGAGCCGGAGGCAGTAGCCTTTTTCTCGTCTCATGAGCGTCACCTACTTCACCGGCGTGAGCTTGATTGGGAAGCGCAGCCACGTCTGGAAGAACGTCCCGCGCTCGTCGCTGGCGCCGTTGCCCCACCCTGGCGCGGTCCGGATACGGCGAAACTCACCGACGCCCGGGTCGAGCGGCGCTTCCCAGACGATGTCGAAGCCAGTCGTCGGGTTGTGGCCCGAGAGCCTCCCTCCCGTGTTCGGCGGGTCCACGCCGAGGATCCCCCAGGTGGTCCCCGGCCCCAAGTTGCTGCCGTTCACCTTCCAGTCACACCACTCGCTCCCGCCGGTACAGTTGCCACCGCTGCTGGTCAGGTACGGGTGGGTCGGGTACGCCTTGAAGTACTCGCACCTCGCGTCGCAGTCGCGGTCCAAGAACTTCATCAGCTCGAACCGATCCACGGCCCAGCTGACCGCGTACTTCTGCGGGAGCCCCAGCCCACTCCAATTCGGGATCTTGCCCGGCAGGGTCCTCGTGACGGGCGCCACGGCCGGCACCGTCGACGCTTGCGTCCAGCCGTACAGGTCGAAGACGCGCCTCTCGAGGCTGTGGGTCCAGTGGGGAAAGGCCGGGTGGCCCTTGGGCCCTTGCATGCGGTAGCTCGTGCTGAAGCTGGCGCCGAGGTTGGCTGGACCGACGTTGCTGACCCCCTTCGGCAAGCTCTGGTAGAGCGCCTTACAGTCTCTGAAAGAGCTGACGAAGCCAGGCCCGGCTAGCCACCGGACCACCTCATGGACGCTGGGGTGCTCATAGGTGAGGTACCACTCGGCCTGGGGCATGGGGTCACCGGTCTTGGTGATGTCTTCGATGGCCACGCGTTCCCAGGCGAAGATGCTGTTGCCGCCCGGGTTCGGGTCGGAGTCGGATTTCAGCTCGGTGACCACCAGCTTCAGCCTGATCGGCAACTTGGTGGGGTTGGCGGCCTGCCACAGCCCTGGGGTCACCGTGACCTCGTGGCGCAGCGGCTGGAACCCGGTCTCGCCGTCGCCGGTGGTTCCCTTGTAGAAGTCTTCCCGCTCACCGTGGAACCACAGGTCTTGGGTGAGCAGGTCGCACACGCACACGTCGCCTTCGTCGATCTGGCCGTCGCAGTCGTCGTCGAGAGCGTTGCACACCTCCCCGGCAGCCGGCTGGGTCGCCGCGCACTTGATGACGCCACCGAGGCAGCGGTACTGCCCCTGCGTACACGCTGAGCCCGGGATCACGCTCGCGCCGATCTTCGCGAGCTCGGCGGGATCGGTGACGGTGCAGGACTGACCAATTTGTGTGTCCTTCGGCGCATCGTCGATCTGGCCGTTGCAGTTGTTGTCCGCCCCGTCACAGAGTTCGGGGAGCGAGCCCGGCGCGATGTTCGGCCGGCACTCCGCGCCCTTCCCGGCGGGGTTGCATTTCCATTGGCCGGCGACGCAGGCGCCGAAGCCGCCGGGCACACTGCAGGCCGTGGCGGCCGGGACGAAGTTACTACCCGACCAGATCTGGGCGCCCGGCGTCCCGTCCTTCCCGTCTTCGTCCACGACGCCATCACAGTCGTCGTCGGTGCCGTTGCAGTGGTCCTTCTTCGTGGGGTCCGCGCTGAGCAAAGCCATGCAGCGGTCGAGGCCCTTCGAGCACGTGCGAGAGCCAGTGGAGCATGCTCCGGCGAGCCCCGTGCTGCACGCACCACCCGGGATCGCGTCGGGCGTGGCGGGGCTGCCATCCCCTTCCCATCCGTCGTTGCACACCTCCGCGCAGCTCTTCAGCCGTCCGAAGTTGCCCTGCAGCTCACAGGAGAAGTCCACCGCGAACGCGACGTTGGGGTTGACTGCGCAGATCGCGCTCCCCTGGGTGGCGTGCTCGGTGAAGCCCAGCCCGGAGACCTGCGAGCCCCAGGCACCGATGGTCTCGAGCGACTCTTGGATCTCGGCGCACTCGTCGACGCAACCGAAGCGGTACTCGACGTCCGTGGGCACTCGAGTGCGCACGCCGTTGTTCAGGAAGGTGTCGTGATAGGGCTCGAAGCGGGCTGCGCCCCACCGCACGTGGCCCACTCCGAGCTGATCGGCGGGCTGGACCGTGCAGAGCGGCGCGAAGTCGCCGGAGGGCGTGGCGGCGGTGCACCGGTTGAAGACCCACTGCGAGAGCTCGGCGCCCGTAGCCACTTTGCTCGTGTCCTCCGGGTCGGCCACGGCCGACACCTGCAGGCACTTGAACTGGCTCGAGTGGGTCATGCCGCGCCACGTTGGCCACTGCGGCGCTTGATCGGTCGCGCCGAAGTCGATGCCTGCGGGGAGCTCCACGAGGTCGCGGCGGGTATCGACCTTTCGTGTGCATTGCTTCCAGGTCGCGTCCTGGCCCCCGTAGCTGATCGGGAAGCCCGGTGCGGTGCGCGCGACCTCGCCGATCCAGTAGTCAACCGACTGCTCGGTCGGCTGCGTCGCGGTCTGCGTACGCGGCTGCGAGGTGAGCTTGGACCCGCTCCACTTGCCGAAGTCCCACACATGCAGCTCGGCGAAGTAGCTGAACTGATTGAAGACCTTCACCGACGCGGCTGGCGCCTTCGCCGGCGGCGCGTCCGGCCACTCCGAGATGTCGGCCGCGCCGTTGTCGTTGAAGTCCGAACCCGGCAGGTGGCAGTACCGGGTGAGCCGGTTCAGTTGCCGCGCCAAAGGCAGGCCCGCGCCGGGCTTCGCCGTGCCCGCGCCACCACCGAACGCCTTGTCGAGGTGCGTGACCGCCATCTCCTGCTCGAGCAGCTTGTCGTCGTCGTTGCGGTCCGACTCGAACATGAGCACGGGCGGAGACTGCGGAATGACACGCGCGTTCCCGTGGTCGTTCTGCAACACCCAGCGGTCGATCCTCCGGACGGTGCACCGGGCCTGGTCCCGCAGCGCCTGGTAACGATCCACCCCGGCCGGCAGGGGTTCGCTCGCGTACATCGACGCGCGAGCGCTCTCGCGTACCCAGCCGTCGCCGTCGTTGTCGCAGGCGAACACGCCCACTTGTCCCGCGAACGAGAAGAAGTGACCGGGTTTGGTGGCGCAGAGGCACATGTCCTGCGTGCCGTTCAAGAGGCGCCCGTTGCTGCCGAGGGTCAGATCGGCGCCCGGGTACTTCTCGCACGCCGCGCAGGGCAAGCAGCTCTCGTTGAGGGCGCTCCACAGAGTCCCGACCGGGCAGCCTTCGTCGCAGTAGGCGTCCTGGTCCCCGATCGCCCCGACGCACACGTCGCCGCTGGCAGCGCAGTTGAGCGCAGTGCAGTTGACCACGTCGACGCAGGCTCCTGCCGCCGGGTCCCACTTCTTCAGCGCCACCGTGCAGCGGCACGTGCCCGTGTCGTCCAGCGCGGTTCCCTGGGGGCACGGGCCGCATCGCGCGTCCTCGTTGGGCCCGAACCATGCGTCTTGGCACTGCCGGTTCTTCGCAGTGCACTCGTCGATGATCGTGGCGCAGCCGATGGCCGGGCGGCAGGTGTTGTTCTCGTCCACGTAGCCGTCGAGGCACGAGCCACAGTACGGATCGCCCCCGAGGGACGGCACAGTGCACGCCCGATACTTCGCAGCGCAGCTGGCCTCGAGCTGGGGGGTGCAAGTGGCGTCTACCCGGTCGCAGCGTTGCCCGACCACGTTCCAGCGATATCCGAACTCGCAGGCCTCGAGGCACGCGGAGTCCGTGGTGGCGGTGGCCGGGGCGCACTGCTGGTGGGCACTGCAGGCCGCCTGCTCACACGTCAGCGGCTCGCGGCAGAGGCCTACCGCCTCGTCGCAGAGCAGACCGGCGTTGCACTGCCCTGCCACACCTGGGGTGCAGAGACAGCTCTCCTTGCCGTCGGTACAGCTCGGGAGTGTGCTCGGGTCACACGCCGCGAGCAGCACGAGGCCCACGAGGGCCGCCCAGCAAGAAGGTCCAAGGGCGCGTTGATTCGTTCGCATTGGGCGCCTCACTGCAGCGAATCCAGCGTGGTGAAGTCGGTGTAGTAGACGTACAGGACGATGTCCTGCAGGCCGTCGAGGTCGATGTCGCGGTTCACCTCTTCATCCCGAGTGTTCAGTATCAGCTGCCACTGCGTGTTGATGAGCGGTCTGTCCCGCAGGCGCCAGGCGCGGTAGAGCGATGGGTTGAACTCCATCGTGTCCGAGCCGCGCCGTCCGTTGAAGAGCGTGTTGATCACCGCGGTGGCCGGCGGGAAGACATGGTTCGCCAGCTGGCCGCCTTCGACCTCGCGGATGGTGCCCGTCCCGAGCTGGCGCACGTAGACCCGGCCGAGGGCGTCGCCGAGGTCTCGGCCGACCAGCTCGGCCTCCATGTACAGCAGCTTGTGGTTGGCGGTGATGGGCGACACCTTGCGCAGCCCCGTGCTGAACGGCAGCGTGATCCAACCTCGGTCGTCGCGCCGGGCCACGTCCGTGAGGGCCTCGTGGAACGCCGCTTTGCGCTCCTCGAGCGTCATCGCGGTGTTGGCCTCCATCATGGGAACGATGTCGTCGCGCAGGCTGACGATGTGGAGGCGGAGGTCGGGCTGCCCCCAGATGTATTCGAAGTCGGTGAAGGCGTCTTCGAGGTCCAGCAGGTAGTTCTGCAGGTTGTTCTCGCCGACGGCGGCGAGCCGGACCAGCGTCAGCTCGTCTTTGGCCGCGTACGAGGTGCTGGTGTAGTACTCGTAGACCCGAGTGGCGACGTACGCCTTGGTGAGCGCCCGGTAGAAGTGTTTGTCGGCGTTCTCCATGGCGGCGTTCTTGAAGATCCGCACATTGGGATCGTTGTGCGCTGCTTCGATGTTGATGAGGTTCTGTTTGTGCTCCTCGAGCCCCGACAAGAGTCCGGCGGCGTCGTTTCTGAGGCCCCGGACGTTGTCTCCGGCGCGCCGCAGCTCGATCTCCGCGCTCTTGGCGTCCAGCTTGATCTCTTCGAACTCGCGCCCCTTGTCGAGGATGTCGAACTTGGTGTCGATCTTGAGCGCTTCACACTCCGCTTCGGTCTCCTTCTTGACCTGCTCGACCTGCTTGGCGCCGATGGACGCGGTGAACACGGCCTGAGTCGCGATATCCGTCACGCTCGCGGCGACGGACAGGCCCACCATGACGCCACCGAACGTCGCCAGCGCAGCCAGCTGGGTGGCGCACGTGCCTGGGGCGACAGCGGGCGGTGGGCTGGGGGGTGCGCAAGAGCTGCCCTCCCGGAACGTCTCCATCGTGGCGTATGTGCGGTCGAGGGCGTCGACCGCGGCTCCCGCAGTAGCGAGGCCCGTCTCCAAGCCGGCGATCGTCTGGGTGATCTCGGCCAGGTCGTCCTTCAGGGTGCCGATTCGCGCGCACTGGGCGTTCAGCCGGCTCTGCAGGTCTCGTGTGGCCGCCGACGTGTTCGCCATGCGCAGCCGCACCTGTTGAGCGGCCACCGCCTGGGCCTCGAGGTCGAGCATGGCGTTGTGAAGGTCGCCGTTGCCGGTCCTGCCGCAGGGGTCGTCCATGCCGCGCGTTGCGGCGGAGTGCTCCTTGTTGGCGATGGTGGCGGCGTAGATGCCCCCGTCGTCCCCGACGAAGGTCCCGCAGAGCGTGGAGGCGTCCCCCTCGAACTGGCCGATTAGCTCGAACAGCGCGGACTTGAACTCCTCCTTGTCCGTGTCGAAGGCGCGCTTCTCGGCCAGCGCGATGAGCTCGCTCTCGCGCGACACCTCGAAGGCCTCTTTGGCCGCCGCGAAGGCCACGTCGAAGGTGTTGACGGCCTGGATGTTCACTTCGAGCGTGTCCATGGGCGGGATCGGCACGAAGTTCGCGGGGATGCCGAAGAAGGTGGGCTCGGGGGTGAACCCGTCGTAGAGCGCCCGCAGCTTGCGCAGGGCCTGGTCGTACTCGAGCTGCCGCGTCACCTTCTCCTTGCGCACCCCGTCCCGCTTCTCCGACGACGCAGACAGGGTCAGCCGGTCCATGAACTGGAGGATCACCACCGACTCGAGGTAGGTGGAGAGGAACGCCCGCTCCACGACGTGGCGCGCGAGGTCGGTGCGGTTGAAGCCGTTGTAGCGCGTGGCGATCTCAGCCAGGGCGTTGGCCTTTCGCGTGGACGCGCGGGCCACACGCGGCAGGTAGGTTGCGGCGGCGCGATAATCGAGGAAGCCCTCGCCCTGAGGTGGCCCGTCGCCCGCGTTCGGGTTGCCGTCGATGAGGTCGAGGGACTCCCCGAGCGTGGCGGCGTGGCCGAAGAAGCGCTGGAGGACCAGGTCGTAGTACTCGACGCCCTGATAGAGGCCGTACATCTCGAAGCCCGGCTTGCCACCCAGGTCGATGCCGTTGGGCTCGAAGCGGGAGCCGCGGAAGTCGGCGATCTTGTCGCCCGAGACATCGAAGCGCGAGGCGTAGGCCGCTGTGACCGACTCATCGCCCAGCATGACCAGGAGCTCGGCGTAGAGCTGCTCGAAACCCGCGTGTGAGGTCGGGAAGGGCTCGCCCGCGACCAGCTCCTGGCGATCGGCGAAGGTGGCGTCCAAGAAGCGCCGGAGCGTGGCACGCCCGGCGGATGAGAGCTGGTGGTAGCGCTGGGTGTAGACGGCGGCTGCGCAGTCCACCCGAAGCCGGAGCTCGTCGATCCCTGTTGCGTCGTAGCAGTACGGGATCGGGTTGGCCCCGTCGACGCACGCATCGGGCGCAAACCCAACGTTCGCCCCGCTGCGCGTGCGGAAGCGCGACTTGTAGCGGAAGCCGTCGTCGAGCGCGTTGTCGAAGGTGTTGAACACAACCTCAGCCGAAGTGGGGCGGAAGAACCGCTTGTTGCTTCGAAGGTCTCCGCCGCCGGCGGGCCACGTGCAGTTGATGTCGCCGGGAGCCGCGCACTCCCAGCCGTGGATCTCGAGGTATCCACTGGAGCCGGGCGCCGCCTCGAGCCCCCTCACGGTTTCGACGCAGCTTCCCTTGGCCGCGCAGGAGGCCCCCACGGCGCACGCGGCCTGAAGCAGGGTCCCGTCGGGGTTGACCGTGGTGACCCCGCAAGCGTCTCCCGCCAAGCAGGTGCCGGGCGTCACCTGGCAAGGCAGCGCCCTGACGGCGGCGTCGTCTTTCGCGAGGAAGAACCACGTGACGGCGCTGGTCTCGGGGCAGTCCTTGGTGCCCGAGGGGCCGAGGTCGATGTGTCCCGTCTCGTGGCACAGGTAATGCGGCCAGAGCACGGTGCCCTCGACCTCGGTGGGCGACGGACCGGGGGGGAGCGTGGGCCCCGGAGCGTTGTAGAACACGCGGTCGTTCCGGAGATCGCTGTAGTCCCCGCCACAGGCCGTGTGGCAGGCGGCGACGGAGCTCTTGCAGTTGCACGCCGGGCCCGGCGTGATGCTCAGCGAGGGCGAGGCAAGCCACTTGTCGAGCTGCGCCCGACAGGCGCCGACTGTGCCCGCAGTGGAGCAGCTGCCCTGAGTGCACGACCGGCACACGCCGCCGGTGTCGCATTGGCCGCAGTCGCTCATCGGATGCGGCGCGCACGCCTCGCCCGGCGCGCACGGCGGCCCACAGTGGGGCTGGGTACAGGGCTCTCCCGCCTCGCAGACGCTATTGCCGCAGGGGTGGTTCTGCAGGTTGGCCAGGGTGGGCGCCACGAAGAACTGTAGCTCGGGCAGCTGTGAGGGGGGACAGGCGCCGTCGAAGCGGTCGGTGCTGGGGCAGAGGTAGTGGGCGGCGCCGGACGGTACGGGTGGACTGTTCGGTGGGACCGTTCCCGTGACCATGGCCACGCCAAGCGTGGCGACTTCTTGATTGCCGAGCGAAGCGAACGTCTGCCCAGGAAAGACGCGCTGGACCATGTCGTCCGTGCAGGTGGGCTGCGGGATCACCGGCGCCTCCACGGCAGGGGCCACGCCGGGCTTGAAGGCTTCGTCGGGCGCCGGCTCTGGCGTGCGCGTTAGGAGCAGGTAGCCGTAACGGTACACCTTCTCGGTGGTGGCCCCCGCGCAGGCCGACGAGCTCGACGGCACGCAGCTCGGCACGAACGACGGCAACTCCTCGCGGACGATCGCGAAGATCTCCTGTTGATCGATCACGGCGCCGTCGACCAGCACTAGCTCCCGCTGCAGGGTGCGCCCGTCCGGGAACGGGTTGGCCCCCGACAGGCTCACGTTGAGAGGGCCATCCTTGGATCCCTTCAGCGGCCAGCGCGGATCGTGACACCACAGCTTGTACCGCGTGCCGTCGGTGGGGTCGACGGCGGTGCCTTCGTCGAACAGCGGCACAAGCCACGGTACCTCGACCAGCTCGTAGCCGGCCCCGCAGGTCCCGTTCGCCGCAGGCTCGCGGCCTCCGACCCAGCTCTGCACGCGCAGCGCGGTGATCGGGATGGTGCAGGTCCCGGCCGGGCACGTGGACGGATCGCCCTGAAAGCTCAGCGAGAACTCGGGGTTGCCGGTGTAGTGCAGCGCCTCGGAGGAGTCTACGCGGCCAGCCCACTCGGCCGCGCTCTTGCCGGGCCCGATCCACGCGCTGAACGGCATGGAGACCACGCCGGCCGGAACAGGCCACAGGTCGGAGTCTGACGAGTAGTGGCCGACGCCGCTGCCAACGCTAGTGGGGTAACAGGCGTGGTGGGCCAGAGGCTCGATGGCGGTGGGGCAGCGCCCCTGCAGGATCGGGTTGCGCCAGCTCCCTTCTTCCGTGGCGCGGAGGATCTCGCGGAACTCCGCCAGAGTGATCTCCTGGTCCTTCACGGCGACCCACTTCTGAACGAGCGCGTTCCCGACGTAGTCGGCCGATGGACCCCCCGGTTTCCCAGCAGCGATCCAGGCGTCGAGGCCCACGTCGCCGAAATCGGCGAAGTACGACACGGTGCCCGCCCAGCGACCTCGCGGGGAGCGGGCGAACGACAGCCGGATCTCCCGCTCGGCGTTATCGTCAGCGCGCACACTCAGCCGCCCTTCCCAGCGTACGAACGCCGGTAGCGAGGTGTCGCCCGGCGAGACAGCCACGTACTCGGATCCCTGGCGACGAGAGAGCGTGACGTGGCCGGACTGCTGCGGCTCGAGGGTGAGGGTCACGGCCTGGCCACCGGTGGCCTGCGACACCTGAGACTCGCCGATGAAGCTGGTCAGCGTGGCCCACGGAATCGCGGCCTCGGCCGGTGCGCGGATGGTGATCGGGCCGCTCGCCGGGAAGGTGGTGTGCTCGGTGGGCTGGATGGTGAGCGTGACGCTTTGCGTCCCTGTGTTGGTGAGGTCGATCCGGCCGATCTTCTGGGCGTCTGACAGCCTCAGCGTTTGGCCCGTGCCCGAAGGGCCGGTTGGTACAGCCGCGGTGAACTGCGAGCGACGGGCTACCGTCGAAGCCAGGACGCCGGCGGGCGCCTTGGCCGACTTTCGAACGACCAGGGGCATGCAGAAGCCGGACTGCCCGTCTTCGGTACGGCAGAACTCGCCGTGCCCGCACTCGTTCCCGACGCCGGTGCATCGAACACGGCACGTCTTGCGGTGGCACTCGCGCCCCAGACGGCAGTCTTCGTCGAGCTCACATGTCGAATAGCAGTGGCCCTGCACGCAGGCTTGGAAGTCGGGACAGTGCGAGTCGAAGGAGCAAGCGGTGGACGTCTTCCAGCCGAGATCGCGCTCCTCGGGGGACAAGCAGCTGCCGTTCACGCAGGTGGAGTCGCCGACGCAGGTGGCGATCAGTCCGTCCACGTCGCACGGCAGGAACGTGCCATTGGTGGTCTCGAGGCCCTCGCGGCAAGGGCTGTAGCACCTCGCGTCGGGCGGCGGGATCAGCGGCTGCCCCGTGTCCTTCACACACAGCCCGGACCAGCACACGTCGCCGGCCTCTGCGCATTGGAAGCCGGGCAGGCAGGGGCACTCGTGGGCTCCCGGCTGGCAGCCCGCCTTGGCACACGCGCCCCCCTTGCACTGCATCGGTGAGCCCGTGGGGTCGTCGTCGCAGGACGCGTCTTCGTAGCACGGGCAGCCCTCGGTGCCGCGGGGACAATACTCGGGCGCCAGACACTTGCGCACGCCACCACCGACGTCGGTGCAGACGGACCCCGCCATGCAGCTGTCTCCGGCACACAGACAGCCCGTGGTGCCCGCGGTACAGAGGCAGCGCCCACCCTTGCAGGTGAGAGGGATCCCGTAGTCGTTGTCGTCACATGTGCCATCGGACTTGCACGGGCAGGTTAGGGCCCCCTCGGTGCAGATGGCGGCCGCGAACCGCTCGGCGTCGGTGCAGCCGAGGGTGGCGAGGAGGCCGGTGATCATCCAGGCGCCAGCCGGGGAAGTTCTCGCGTAAGGGCTCATCAACTCCTCCGAGCGCGGATCGCCGACGTGCACCGGGGATCAGGCAGTGGGGACCTTTACCTAACAGTGCTTTGCCCCAAGCGAGCTGGCCCGTTCGGTTGGGGCTGCCGGTCCGCGCGACGACGTGCCGGCTACACCCTAGCAGAGCCCCCCAAGCCGCTCCAAGAGGTGCAGGCGACTCCGGCCGAGTGCGTCGACGCCGTCATCGGTAGGCTCGGAGCCACAGCGGGTGCCCGCCGCTAAGGCGCCAAGCCCGCCACCTACGCTTCCAACCCGGGAGAGAACGCGTAGGCGGCGGCGCCCCAGTCCAAGGGGCTCAGCCGTGGTGGCCCCTCCAGCACTCCACGGTGGACTCGCCTACGGACTGGATCTCGACACCCGCCTCGAGCGTCTCCGGCTGGATCCACTGGATGGCCACGTAGGGCGTCTGCTCCGTGCAGCTCATGCCCGGGTGCGCGGGCGGCACCGAGCGGATGAACTTCTCGTCGCGGCGCCGCTCGAACCGTTCGCCAGCGAGCACAAAGGCCGCCGAGTCCTGCGCATCGTCGTAGCGGAAGGCGTGGATCTGGACGAGGTCGGCCCAGTTGAGCTCCGCGGGGGGCTTCCGTTGCAGCTCAGCTTCCAGTGTAGAGCGCCACGGTGCGTCTCCGCCGGTCTCCGGCCGGTCGCCCACGGCGTCGACTACGAGCGTGTCGTCGATGGTGGAGGAGACGTCGGGGCAGCTCGCGCAAGGGAGCCAGTGCCCGCCGCTCGCGTTGGACTCGAGGACGATTCCGAGCGCCATCTTCCCAGCGTCGGGTGTGGCGAAGATGAAGATGCTCATCCGTGCTTCGATCTGAGCGACTCGCAGCGACTGCGGGCTGCTCGTGTCCTGCTCGGTCCAGGCGAGCGCTGGCCCCATCGGAAAGGACGCGCGGACAGTCAGCTTCCCGCCGTTGCCGCCAAAGCCCCAGTTCTCCTCGGTGGAGTCCGATGCGGAAGCCTGACCGCTCCACACCGGCGTCCGGCCGTCTGCGAAGCGGCCGACGAGGTGGTCCAGCTCCACGAGGAGGGACGCTTCGATCGCGTCACGAGCCGGTCCCGGAGCTTCCGCGGCGACGTCGCCAATAGCATCGCCGGGGTGCGGCACGTCATGGGCTCCCGCTGCGTCCGTGGCAGCGTCGCTGCCCGATCCGCCGGTGGCACAGCCGAGGGAGAAGGCCGCGCCGAGCAAGGAGGTGCGGCGAAGCAAGCGCTGGCGTGGTTGAGGAAGCACCTGCGAAGTCTGCCCCGCGTAGGACCCCGTAAGCAAGGCGCGAGCGACTCTGAAGCCCGCGAAGGACCGCGTCAGCCGGCCGCGACGGCGGGCGTGGGGAGGAAGATGCGCGGCGGAGCATCGCGGCGGTAGACGGCCGTGAACACTACGAACACAGCCCAGAGGACGGCGAGATGGACGAACATCGCGTCGCCGCTCCACGACTCGAAGAACACGCTGGAGATCGGCGGCCCGACCAGCATGCCCAGCGCGTAGAAGCTGTTGTAGGCGGCGTTCGCGCGCCCGTAGTCCTCTGGTGGGACGGTGAGACCCAGGAGGGCGAGGCTGAGCGGCGACGTGGTGGCGAAGGTAGCGCCAGCGACAAATACGAACGCACATATCAGCGGGAATCCATGCACAAACTGCAGGTTCGCCAGAAAGACGGTGCCGATAGCGGCGAGGGCCCGCATCACCTGGAGGTGTCCCAGACGATCGCCGATTCGCGCGACGAGGTTGGCGAAGAGCAGCATGCCGGCGGCGAAGTAGGCTGTTACCAGAACCGTCCGCTCAGGCGCCACGGCGCGGTCGTCGGTGAGCCACAAGGGGATGAACAGGACCACGGATGCCTGAAAGTAGCCGTACGCAAAGGCGGCGAAACACGACGTCTTGATCTTCCAGAGCACCTCGCGCATGGGGGTAGACGGCGGGGCATGCGGGGCCGTGTGGTCCTCTTCGCTCGGATCGTGCCCGTGGCGCAGCGCCACCATCACCAGTGCGGCGGCCGCGAACGCCAGCCCCGAGGAGACTAAGTAGGTGGAGCCGATCGAGATCCACTGGAGCATCGTGTCCGACAGGATGGGCCCCACGACATACCCGATGCTCACGGCGATCGTGTAGAGGCTCATCGCGCTGCCCTTAACCTCACGCCGGGAGCGGGCGAGGAGCAGCGTCTCGCTGCTGACCCAGATGCCAGCTGAGGCGGCGCCGTCGACGAACCGGATCGCGCTGAACCAACCGGCGGTCTCGGGTACCAGGGGGAAGGCCCCCACCGAGAGGGCGTACAGCAGCAGCGAGGCCGAGAGCACAGGCTTGCCGCCGAACCGGCGCACGCACTTGCCCGCGAGCGGCGCGAAGGCCACGATCCCGAAGGCGAAGATGGTGGCTAGGAGCCCGATGTCGTGTTTCGTGAAGTTCAGCTGGGAGAGGAACACCCCAACACTCGCGATCGCGATGCCGTACGCCGTGCCGAGTATCAGCGTGGAGGCGTAGAGCGCCCACAGGTTCCTGTCGCCGAGCCGTTCGAACACCATGCCTCCCCAGCGGGCCTCCCCGCGTCGCGGCAACCATACTGCGTCGCCGCGAGCCCAGCGCATCGGCCGCGCGGGTTTTACCTGTTCGTTACCGAGCCGCCCCAGGCGCAGGTGGCGGTGCAGCGATCGCCAAGCGAAGGCCCGCGTCACGCTCCGAGTGGCAGCACGTCCTGGCGGAGTCGAGACATCGCTACGGCCCGAATGCCGTCGGCGAGCGGGAAGGGTCGTGCCTGTGCGTTCTGGCCCTTGTCGGAGCAGCGAGCGACTCGGTCACGCTCCGGAGAGATCGAGGCACTCCGCGAGCTTGGTGAGATCTGCACGCGCCCGCCGCGCTGCGTTCAGCGGGTCACTGGCCGCCGCACTCTGGCGCATCGCCGCCCGAGGTCGCCCGGAGTCGCAGCGTTCCGGCCGCAAGGATGTGCCCGGACTCCGCGGTACCGACGAAGGTCAGCGCGCTGTCCGCGAGGAGGTGGCCGTACCGGCGCTCCCAGATCAGGTCGCCAGCGTGCGAGATTCGACGGAGCCAGCCGTAGGTCCTCACCATTCCCGCCGCAAACGCATCCGAACCGTCCGCCGGCTGGGTTATCACCACCTGCCCGCCCGCCAGCAGCGCGCCGTCACCCACGGCGCACGCTCCGGCGACCTGCGCGTTGGGGACCTCCTTGCTCCACAGAATAGCTCCCGTGGAGTCGAGCCGCGTGACGGCACTCGCATGCGGAGGGCCCAGCACCAACCAGCCGCCGTCCACGGTCGCGATGGCCGCCGGTTGCTCTACCGGCGAGAGGAGGGTGGAGCCGGCGCTCTCGCCGTCGCGCGTGACCCGCACGACCTGAGCAGCCCATGGGCCCGCTTCGGGGTACTGCAGGGCCAGGATCGCGACGCCGCCGTCAGGGGCGCTGGCCGCGTCGACGAAACGCGTCTCCACGTCCGCAGCCACCACCTCTTTGTCCCAGAGCTTGTCGCCGCCCGTATCAGCGCGCACGACCCAGAGACGGGACGAGGCGCCTGTGGCGCTCAGGGTGCGCTGGCCGGCCACCAGCAGGCCGTCGCCGGTCGCCACCACGCGCCTCACGAACGTATGCCCTGGCCCAGGCCAGGCTTTGTGCGTGACCACGTCGGCGCTGTTGACCAGCGCCACGCCCGGCACCGAGGACTTGTCGTCACCCAGGACGTTCCACGGCACGACGATGAGGCCGCTCGCCAGCGCCAGCAGTGGGCCCGCTTCGTACTCCGTGTTTGGCGGCGCGACCGCAACAGTGGCTGTGACGAGGCCATCGCCGCCGAACCGTAGGAGCTCTCCCGTGGACGAGAGCGCGAGGCTTCGTCCGTCGGGCAGGACCTGGAACGACTGGACCGGGGCCCCGCCCCGCACCCACGTGTCGCCGTCCGTCAGGTCGCACAGCACTGATGTGCACGCACCCTCGGAGCAGACCTCGCTACCGGCGCACTGCCCGCAGCTTCCGAAGCACCCGTCGCTGCCGCACGCGCGCCCTTCGCAGCTCGGAATACAGCAGGCGCCATCGACGCATGCCGAGCCCTCTGGACAAGTCTCCACGCAGAACCCCGTGCCATTGGAGTTGCATGTCTGCACTGCGTGGTTGGACCAGCACCGGGTGAGCCCGGCCTCGCACAACGGAGCGGTGGGGCACTCAGGGCAGGCGTCGTACGCGAAGCTGAACGCCACGTCGGCGGGTGGGGGCAGCGCAAGGTCGCCTGTCGGGCTGGTGGTGGTGTCTAGCAGTGACGCCACGGACTCTCCCGCGGTGATGATGTCCGCTGCGTCCTGCGCGGCCGGCTCCAGCGCCTCTTGTCGCTCTGCGGGGGTGCATGCCAGAGGCGAAGCCCCCAGGGCGACTACAAGCGCCGCGCGGCTACACCAGCGGCGTCTGGCGACCGCGACGTGCCGGAGCCGTGAGTGGGAAGAAACGCGGGGGCGCATGACCATACTGCGTACGCCTGTGGCGCTTCTGGTCAAGTCGGACTTGCCAGCCTCGTGCAGGTTGGTCTGGTCGGTAGTGGGTCCCTGACCCACTACCGATTTTGCGGATCACGTCCCGTCAGAATTTCCGAGTCCCACACTAGGCTCGTCCAGCTCCAGAAGTCGTTCCTGCCCGCGATCGTCGCGTCCGGGGAGCAGGTTCTCCGCCACTGAACCCCTCCCAGGATCCTTTCGAACTTCCGTTCGTTTTGGTCACCGCGGCGCTCCCCGAAAGGCGTCGCGATCGCGCAGCACCTTGGTGCGTGGCTGCAAAAGGGAGTTCTGGCCCATGCTGTTCCACGCTGTTCCTGCTGTCGCTGGGGCCATCAGCCTCACCCTGGTGGTCGTCAGCGTCCCCTGGTTCCTTCTTCCCGGAGACTCCCGGGGGAGTCCTCGCCACCTCGCTCGCAACCGGCACCTGGACGCTCGGCGGCGCGCTCGTCGGAGGCGTCGCTGCGATCGCGGCGGCCCTCGTTCGACGCCGCCGCCTCGCGATCGTCACGCTGGCCGCGGGCCTCTCCGTCGCGGGCCTCCTCTGCGCCACCGGGCTCTTCCTCGAATCCCTGATCGGTTATCCGCTCGCCGCGCCGCCCTCGCTCGGCGGCGGCTTCTGGCTCACCCTCGGCGGGGCCCTCCTGATCGCGGTGGGCGGCATGCTGCAGCTCACCAGCAGCCCTCGCTCGGAGGCGCTTCGCACGTCGCTCCTCTGGAGCGGCGGCGTGATCCGGCAGATGCTGCACTCCGAGCCCCGCACGATCGAGGTGGGGCCCGACTCCCACGACGGGCTGCTGATCCACACGACGGTGCTGCCACCTCGGCACGCGCTCTTCGTGGCCCACCCCGCTCCCCGGCACGTACGACCTGGCGCTGGTCCGGGGACTCGAGGGCACGCTGTCCCTCGGTGGACGGCGGTACACGCCGGAGGAGGCGCGCCTCGAGGGCCGCCCGCTGCGTCTCTCGGGAGCCTGTCACGCCGAAACTCTCGAGTCCTCCGGCCTTGGCTGATGGGTCACGCGGCGACGCACAACGCGAGCCGACGCCCGTTCTGATGCGCCGCACCCCGCGGCAACGCACCGCTTGCCCGAGACCCCCAAACGCTCCGCCGCCTCCCTCCGCGTGAGCCTCAGAGACGCCCAGGGCCGGCGTGGCGGCGCAAGACCGACACCTCGAAGCTCCACGACCGAGGGCGCTCCAGGGTCAGTTGCAGCCCTTCACCGGCGGCTGGCCCCCCTCCCGGCGCCGGCTAGCCTGCCGAGTGATTCGTGGCACCTATCCGCCGGGCCGCGGGCACCACGGCGGGTGGCGCATGCGCAGGAGGCCGCGCGTGGCTAGGGCGCGGCGCGGCCGGCTGGTATCGACTACGTGGGTCCGTGCCTGATGACTGACAACGCTGCCGTCACTTGTCATGACAAATGACGGCGGAGGCGACGATGTACGCGCGACAGCTCGAACTCGCAGAAATCACTCAGAGAAAGTCGGTGCTGTTGCTCGGACCGAGGCAGACCGGGAAGTCGACGCTCCTTCGCAGCGCGTTCCCGGGCGCGCCGACCTACAACCTGCTGGACTCGATCACGTATCGGAGCCTGTCGGCCGATCCGGCGCTCATCCGCAAGGAGCTTGCCGCCCTCCCGAAGCGGCCGCCTATCGTCGTGATCGACGAGGTGCAGCGGCTCCCGGAGCTCCTGAACGAAGCGCATCTCCTGATCGAGGAGACGGGTCAGCGCTTCGTGTTGACGGGCTCGTCGGCACGGGCGCTGCGTCGCCGGGGAGTCAACCTGCTGGGCGGCCGTGCGCGCACGCTGCATCTGAATCCGCTCGTGTCGCACGAGATCGGCCCGGACTTCGACCTGGTCAGGGCCGTCAACCACGGCCTCCTGCCCGCCATCTACGACTCGGACGTGCCGGACGCGGACCTGGCGGACTACGCGGGCGTCTACCTTCGCGAGGAGGTGGCTGCGGAGGGGCTCTCGCGGAACGTCTCGGGATTCGCCCGCTTCCTGGAGGTGGCGGCGCTGTGCAGCGGCACGATGCTGAACGCCACGAAGATCGCGACCGACGCTCAGGTGAAGCGGACGACGGTGCTCGACTGGTTCGATGTGCTCCGGGATACGCTCCTGGCGCACGACCTTCCGGCCTGGACCAAGACCAAGGACCGGAGGGCGATCAAGACCTCCAAGCTTTACCTATTCGACCTGGGCGTCACCCGTCACCTGGCTGCCGGGCCTCGGCTCGAGCCCCGGACTCCCGCTTTCGGGGCGGCGTTCGAGCACTTCCTCTTCCACGAGCTTCGGAGCGCCTGCGACTACGGGAGACACTCGAGCCTCTCGTACTGGCGGTCCACGAGCGGCTTCGAGGTGGACTTCGTCCTCGACGAGCGGGTCGCGATTGGAGCGAAGGCGTCGAAGGTGATCGGACCCACCGAGTGTCGGGGGCTCCGTGCGCTCCGGTCGGAGCGACTGCTCGAGCGCTTCATCGTCGTCTCGCTCGTCGAACAGCGACGCATCGACGACGGGATCGAGATCTGGCCCTGGCGCGAGTTCCTGAGCGCCATGTGGGCCGGGGAGCTCGCGAACCGACCCGGAGGGTGACCCAGGTACCAGAGAGATGCGAGCGAGCGTTCGGGGCGGCAACCACGACGTTCGCGACACTTGTCTGCTGCCCTGGGATCCCACGTTCGCGAGCCATGATGCCTGCCTGGGGAGATGTGGCGAAGCGGGCCCGCCGGCGATAGAAGCTCCCCATGAAGCAGATCTGGATTTCGAAGAAGGGCGCTCCCGAGGTCCTGCAAGTCCGTGAGGCGCCGGACCCGACCGCGGGGCCGGGTGAGGTGCGCGTGCGCGTGCGGGCGTCGGGCATCAACTTCGCCGACCTCGCGGCTCGCCAGGGCGTCTATCCGGACGCGCCGCCGATGCCCTGCGTCGTCGGCTACGAGGTCTCTGGCGTCATCGATCAGGTGGGCGCCGACGTCACGGGATTCGCCAACGGCGACCGGGTCTTTGCCATGCCGAAGTTCGGTGGGTACACCGACACCCTCGTCGTGCCTGCGCCCCAGGTGCAGCGGATGCCGGAGCGCATGAGCTTCGAGGAGGCGGCCGCCCTCCCGGTCGTGTACGTGACTGCGCATCACATGATGCTCCAGACCGGGACCCTGCGGCCCGGCCAGCGGGTCTTCATCCACTCCGTCGCCGGTGGCGTCGGCCTCGCGGCCCTCCAGTTGGCGCTCGCTCACGGCTGCATCGTGTTCGGGACGGCTTCCCCAGGAAAACACGATTATGTCCGCAAGGCAGGCTGCGCCTACCCCATCGACTCAGCGCTGGAGGGGGACACGCTTGTCGCCGCCGTTCGGAAGGCGATGCTCGACTCCGGGCTGCCCGACAAGCCGAACCATGGCCTCGACCTCGTCCTCGACCCCGTCGGCGGCCGCTCCTGGACGGACAGCTACAAGCTGCTCGGCCCAGGCGGGCGCCTCGTCGCGTTCGGTTTTTCGTCCATCGCTGGCGGCAAGACCTTGAGCGTCTTCCACGCGCTCGGCCGCCTTCTGGGCATGAAGTGGGGCTGGAGCCCGATGCGGCTCATGGACGACAACAAGGCTATTGCGGGCGTCAACATGGGCCACCTGTTCGACCGCATCGATCTCCTGGCCCCGCAGTTCGAGGCGCTCATCGCGATGTACGAGGCCGGCAAGATCGCCCCGGTCGTCGACCGGACCTTCCGATTCTCCGAGGCCGCCCAGGCGCACCACTACGTCCATGACCGGAAGGCAAAGGGAAAGGTCCTGCTGGTTCCCGATCCGTGACTCCCGCTCTCGCGAATGACAGGCATGAACTACATGCCGAGCTACTTCGCGTTGCGCCGACGCAGAGCGGAGGCGGTCTACCAGTCGGGCGGGCGATAGCCCCCGCGGAAGCGCTTCGGCGTCTCGGGCGAAGAGTCGTCGGCCGGTGGACTCCGGGCGGGGAGGCGCTCGTTCTGGCGCGGGTCAGAGCCCCGGTTGGGGTTGTTCCGCGGGGGGCCTTCGTCTGGCCGACGGTCGCCGTGGCCGGGGCGACGCGGTTCGTTGTGGCTGGGCTTCTCTGCGAACGGCCGGGGCTCGGGCCGGTGGCGGGGGCCCTCGCGCCCGTCGGCACCGCGGCCCGGCGACGGCGGACCGTCGGACCTACGAGGGTCGATCGGTGGCTGCCGCGACTCTTGCCGAGGCCTGGGAGGCGCGTTGGCGTGTTGCGCCGGGGCCGGGTGCCCGCTCTGGGCGCCGCGACCCGGGCCGTCGCGGTGGGGCCCATCTGAAGGGTGGCGGGGCGGATCCTGGCGCCGGTCGTTGCGCGGATCCGGCGGGCGCGGCTCGTTCCGCGGGCCGGGCGCAGCGCCCGAGCCCTCCTGCCGGCCCTGCTGGGAGCCTGGCGAGCGCTGGGAGCCTTCTCCGCGCTGGGAGCCTTCTCCGCGCTGGGAGCCTGCCGAGCGCTGGGAGCCTGCCGAGCGCTGGGACCCTTCTCCGCGCTGGGACCCTTCTCCGCGCTGGGAGCCGTCCCAGCGGTGGGACCCTTCTCCGCGCTGGGAGCCGTCCGAGCGCGGGGGGGCGTCTCCCCGTTGCGAGCCGTCCCGCTGCGAGTTCCTGTTGCCCGGATCTGAGACCGCATCGGCGGGGCCTCTGCCCGCGCCGTCTCGCTCGGAGGCTTGCGGGCGGTTGCCCTGACGGCCGCGGCCCGTGCCCAGCCCCTGCCGCTCGCGGTCTCGCATGACGTCTTGCTCGACGGACCGCATGTCAGTGAGCAGAGCGCCGACGTCTGCCGTCCGCGTGGACGCCCGGTACTTGCCCGTGAGCACCGTGGTGGCCGACAGCTCGCCGCGTTCGTAGAGGTTCCAGAGCTCGGCGCCGTAGGGACGCCCGGTGAGCTGGGGGGCGAAGCGGCCGAGATACCGCGTGAGGTTCTCGATGTCGCGGAGGAGCAACTTCCGCGAAACGCCGTTCTGGGCAGCGTTTACGGCCTGCGGGAAGTCGATGATGACCGGACCATCGGCCGCGTAGAGGATGTTGTACTCCGACAGATCGCCGTGGATGAGGCCTGCTGCCAGCATCTTCACGGCCTCGGACAGCAGCTTGTCCATGAGCGCCAGGGCCGCCGCCTCCCCCATCTCCACGTCCGCGAGCCGGGGCGCCGGGTTCCCGTCGGGGTCCTTGACCAGCTCCATGAGGAGCACACCCTCCTCGAACGCGTACGGCTGCGGGACCCGGACTCCGGCTGACTGGAGCAAGAAGATCGCGTCCACCTCCGCCGACCGCCAAGCGGCCTCGAGCTGCGCCTTCCCGTGACGCGACCGCTTGCCGATCGCCCGTTCGTCGCGAGACGCGCGGCCGCGGCGGCCCTCGGTGTAGTCAGCGCGCGCTTTGAAGCTGCGCACGGCGGCGTCCTTGTAGACCTTGCAGACGCGTAGGTCGTCGCCGGACCGCACCAGGTACACCTGGGCCTCCTTGCCGCTCATGAGGGGGCAGAGGACTTCGTCGATGAGCCCGCGGTCGAGCAGGGGTTCAAGTGACGCTGGGATCTTCAAGGGCGGCTACACCAAGGGGGCGAGAGGACATGGGCGGCGGGGCATCGTATCGCGCCACAAGAACTACCCGGCAGCGTGCCCTGCCGCAAGCGCCGTCTCTCGTGGATGCGCACGAACAACGCCTCAACACGCACTCGAGCCGTCGCGAGCCGTCGCGAGCCGTCGCGAGCCATCGGGAGACCTCGTCGAATTCGCCGTAAGGGTGAGCCGCACCGGACGGCGCGCTCCCACACCCTCCACGGGCCCCGGCAGCCGTTCGGCCTCGCGCAGCAACGGCTGCCAACGCGACTCGTCGGCGTCCCGTGGTCGTCGACCGCGCCGCGAAAGAGGCGCCGTCGACGCCATCGGGGCCAGTGGTTCAGAGCGGTGAGATGGTGCGGCCAACCGCCATCAGGGTCAGCCTTCTCAGCGCCCTGCGTGAGCCTCAGCGGACGCTTAGAGCGTTCCTGGGCGGACGGCAGCGCGGGACGCGGGCGGCCCGAACCCGAGCGAGGCCTGCGACCGCCTAGTCCGGCAGGAGCGCCACCAGGACCCCCGCGAGGATTCCCGTAACCAGCACGATCGGAATGGTGAGGGCGACAGCAGTCATCGTCCCGTCTTTCTGGCTGACCTCCACGGCGCTGAGGGAGGCCAGCGGCACCTCCACGACCGAGTGGTTGGCCGCCCGAATACGCATCGTGTCTCCGTGCTGCTCGGCCAGGACCGGACGCTCGAAGAGAATGGGAGGCTGGCCCGCCAAAGTCACATTGGCATCATAGCCGCCGCGTATCTCGACGAGACGACCGTCGGGCGCTTCCACCGTGGACACCAAGACGCCGATGACGCTGACCCGACCGGTCGCCGGCAGCGCCGCTTCGGTCGAGCCGTTGAGTTTCGGCAGTTCCTGCGGCTTGATGGCGACCCACTTGGTGCAGCCGCTTAGCGAGAGCCCACTTGATACCAATGAACCAATTAAACAATAAACTACCAGCGCTCTATACAGTGACATTGTGCCTCCACTGGGGCGACAGTTTCCGTCAAACGCGGTTCGTGGCGCAAGGGGCTGCGCCGAGGTTCTCCTGAACTCCGCACGCCGCTCCAGCTGACTGGTGCAGGACGCGGCGCTGCGGGCACCGCAGGCTCCAGATGAGCCAAGCGGCGCCCCACATGGGGAGCAGAACCGGCGCGACCCCTGTTCGCGGTGCCCATTGCCCTGGCCCCAGGGCGCGAGGTACCCGCTGACTCCCAGCCCAGCAAGCTCCGCCGCGACCCTCTGAACGTTCGGAGCGACGCTGGCGACGGCGCCGCCCGACGGCGTCTCATGTTGGCGTAAGGCGCCCCGGGGCGCAGTGGAGAGACGATCGCCGATTGATTCTCCCAGGCAGGACTAGGCGACGTCCTTGGGCCGGCTGGCCTGGCCGGTGCTTCTGACAGCGCCCCTCGAGACACGGGCAAGCCCCGCGGCCGTGGCGCCGATATGCGCAGCGACCCCCATCGTCGCAGCGCCCGCCAACACCATGGCCCCGCCGATGAGGGCCGGACGGCCTGGCGCCTCGTCGAACGCCATCCACACCCAAAGCGGACTGAGCACCGTCTCGAGCAACGTGAGCACCGAGGCCTCAGCCGCCGGGAGGAGGCGCGCGCCGCGGACGAAGAGCCCAAGCCCCAGCGCCAGCTGCACCACCCCCAGGGTGATTAGCGCCGCAGCGCTCTGCGAGTCGACCAAGAGGGTAGGCGCACACGCCACCCCCACGAGCGCCGACAGGAGGCCCGCGCCGCCCACCGCCGGGGTGAGGTCCACCGTCTGCGCGCCGCGGAGTAGGACGCTGTTGGCCCCGAAGGCCACCGTAACGAGCGCGGCATACAGGCTGCCCCAGAGCTCGGCGGGCTCGAGGGCGCCGGAGAACACAACGGCAACGCCCGCCATGGAGAGGAGGACTGCGGCCCAGGTGAGCCCCCGAGCGCGTTCGCCCAGGAAGACCCGCGCGAGCAGCGTGACCACCGCAGGCGTCGCCGCCAGGATCACCAGCACGTTCGCCACCGTCGTGCGGGTGACCGCGAGGATGAACAGCACGAACGTGATCGCCTGCAACACCGCAGACCAGACGCCGTGCCGCCCCATGGCGCGCACCATCTCGCCGGCGCGCCGCCCATGTCGCGCGAAGGTCCACGCGGCCACGGCCACGAGGAGCACCCCGGAGCGCCACGCCACGATGGTCCACGGGTCGGCGCTGACGAGGCGAATGAGCACTCCCGCGGTGCTCCAGCAAAGCACCGCGAGCAGCACCAGCACCACCCCCCTCGCGGTGTCGGTCATGGCGCCCACAGATCAGCGATGCGGGCCGCGTTGGCCATGATCGTGAACGTCGGGGGCACCCCGCCCATGGTCGGGAGCGCGCCGCCGTCCACGACCGTGAGCCACGGGACGCCGTGGACCCGGCCGTTCGAGTCGGTCGCGGAGCGCTCTGGATTCGCGCCCATACGGAGCGTCCCCGCTTGCAGGAAGAGCGAGGGGCGCGCGGTGTGGTGGGTCTCCACGCGGGTTGGGCGAAGCGCCTCGGTCGCTGAAGTGAACAGCTCGGACAGCCGGTCGCACCGACTGGCCGCGGCGGGCGACGGCGGGAGGGTGATTCGCGCCGACGGCAGCGCGAACGAGTCGACCGCGGCGTCGTCGAGCCGCACGTGGCCAGCCGTGGTGGGGTGATGTTCCGCGAAGGTCTCGAAGAGCAGCGCGCGGGTCTCCAGGAACGCCTCTCGCAGCCGCTGGACCAGAGCAGCGCCGAGCGGCCCGCTGCGGGCGACGCGGAGGCTGCGCTGCACGGGGTTCATCGGCTCTCTCTCGACGAAGAGCGTGCCTGCCTTCGGGTAGGCGCCTGTGTCGGTATAGCGGTCCTGAAGCGCCCGCGACACGAAGCAGCGCGCCTCGGCTTCAAGCGGAAAGCGCGGGTCGGGAAGCGCGAACGTCGCGCGGCCCGAGGTGTCGAACGACGTGACGAGGTGAGCCCCGATCTGGCCGTGGTGGTTGCCGAGCCCGGCGGGGTGCGCAGCCGACCGCGAGAGCAGCAGGAGGCGCGCAGACTCCACCGCCGACGCGCCAAGGACCACCTGCGGCGCCGAGAACGCGTGCCGCTCGGTCGAGCCGGCCACGATCACGCGGCCCTCCTCCAGGGCCACCACAGGTGCCCCCGGGATCAGCACGAAGCTCTTCGGCAGCCCGGCCAGGAACACCGTTGGGCTGGACGCCTTGGCGCCAACGGGACAGTCGAAGCCCCCACAGAATCCGCACTCGACGCAGCCAGAGCGGCCGGCGGCGGCCCGGGTGCCCGGCGGGAGGATGCCGCGGGGGGCGGCGTAGGGGTGAAGCCCCGCGGCGCGCGCCGATGCGTCGAAGGCTGCGGCGATCGGGTGGCTGGGGAGGGTCCCGTACGGCAACGCGGCTCCCGCTGGCTCGAACGGGTTGCTGGCGGTGTCGCCCGAGAGCCCGAGCGCGGTCTGAATCACATCATAGTAGGGGCGGAGCGCGTCGTAGCCGAAGGGCCAGTCGGCCAGAGTGGTCCCCGGTGGCGCGCCGTAGCGACGGACCGGGTCGAAGTCCTCCGGGTGCATCCGAAAGAGCATCGCCCCCATGTGGACGGTGCCGCCGCCCACACAGACGCTGGTCCAGCCTTCGTAGCTGCGCTTCGGCCCGTCGCCGAGATCGACGACATGCGGATCGTCGGCCACGTAGGGCACGAACTCGTCCCGCCGGCAGGAGGCCACCTCGTCCGCCACGCGTTGCCTGCGGCCGCGGCGGTCGGGACCCTTCTCCAGGACCAGGACCCGCGCGTCCGGGCGCCTCTGGGCCAGCCGCCAGAGAAACGCGCCCGCGCCGGCGCCGCTGCCGACTACCACGGCGTCCCATCGCTCTCGGGAGAGGCGCCGGAGCTGGTCTTCGGGGGCGAGGTTCAAGAGGGGAGGCGCAGGGCCGTCCAGACCCCACCGGGGCGTCCCGCCCACGCCTCGAGGGTGAAGTCCACGAGCGCGTCGCGGAAGACCGCCCAGGCAAAGGTGGGGTCTTGGGCCTGCGCGGCCTCGAGGAGCGCGAGGCGCTCGGGCCCCGGGAGCGTCCTGAGAGCCTGCGGCGAGAGGGACTGCAGCCGTTCGGCGCCGCTCAGTAGGAGCCGCTGCGCCCCCGCGAGGGCGGGCGGAAACTGGGAGCCAGGGCTCCCGAGACGTACACCGGCCTCCAGCGCGCCCGGGAGGCCGTGCCCGGCGGGCAAGACGGCGTCGACGAGCGCGTCGAGCGCGGTGTCGGGCAGCGCGCAGGACACCGGATCCGGCACGGCCTCGGGCGCAGCGGGGGCGCTGGCAGGAAGGCCCGCCGGGGTGGGCGCCGGCGCGTGATCGGATTCGTGTGGCGAAGTGGCCGCCGGACCCTGGGGCGACTCGGCAGCCTGGCGACACGCGAGCGTCCCCCCGAGCAACTGCCCCAGGAACACCCGGCGGCGCATCAGGTGCGGCGCATCCGGGTGAGCACGATCCCCGCGAACGCCAGGAGGCCCAGCCCCGCGAGCGAGCGCGACGGGCCGACGGTGCAGCTGGACGCCTTGGTGGTCTCGTTGCCCGTGCCGTCCGTGGCCTGGCCGTCATCTCCCGTCGGCGCGGCGTCGCCCGAACCGTCGTCGCCGGCGCTGTCGGCCGCGTTGCCTCCGTCGGAGGCGCCGTCGATCGGGCTATCGGCTCCGTCGTCGCCCGCGGAGCCCTCGGTCGCGTCGGCGTCCGCGCCGCTGCCACCATCGACGCTGTCCGTGGCGGTGCCGCCGTCGTCCGTGGTGTCGGTGGCTCCCGCGTCGGTCTCGCCCGTGCCGTCCGTGGTATCGGAGCCGACGTCCGCTGGAGAGGAGTCCGTTACGTCGACGCCCATGTCCCCGCCGCTGGTGCCGTCGCCGGTGGTGCCGTCCGTGGCGTCCGAGGCCCCGGTGATGCCGTCCGTGGCGTCCGAGGCTCCGGTGGTGCCATCCGCGGCGTCCGCGCTTCCCGTGGTGCCGTCGGTGGCGTCCGCGCTTCCCGTGGTGCCATCCGTGGCGTCCGAGGCCCCGGTGGTGCCATCCGCGGCGTCGGCGCTTCCCGTGGTGCCGTCCGTGCCGTCCGTGGCGTCCGAGGCGCCGGTGGTGCCGTCCGTGGCGTCCGCGCCACCCGTGGTGCCGTCCGACCCCTCTGTGCCCCCGTCGGCGCCGTTCTCGGGGAGAGCGAACGCGGTGGGGCAAACGGCGTCGTTGAACGGCGACATCCCGAGGTTGAAGGTGTTCGGGGGCGCCGGCGTGCCCTCCTCATCCTCGGACCAGAGGAACTCGGGCTGCGTGGCCTTCCCCGTGTCGTAGTCGTAGAACTGCCCGCCGAACCGGAACTCCCCGGTGGTCCCGGCGAGCGACATCTGCTCCTGCAAGGTGGTGGTGCACTGGAGCAGCGTGCCGCTCCCGAGCGACTCGCAGGTCATGTGGACATAGCCCACGAGCGAGCCCCCGAGCGGATGTCCGTCGCCCCAGCCGTTCGAGGACTCCCAGGCGAACGCGCCGTGGAGCTTGGCGGCGAGCGGCTTCGCTTGGGTGCCTGCGGTCACCTCCGTCCAGTCGATCCGGCCGCAGCCGCCGTCCATACAGCCGGCGCTGGCAGTGGAAGGGGCGAGAACGACCAACCCGGCGGCGGTGCCGGCGAGTCGGGAGAACGTTCGGAGGGCGCTGCGAAGCGTCATGGTGCGGTGTCCTGTGGGGTTGGGCGACGTGAGCCTACGTGCGGCTAGGGACCGTGGCAACGACGCGGTCGAGATGAGATACCCTCCCGCGCATGCCACCCTTCGGTACCTGGCCCTCCCCGCTCCGACCCGAGTCGATGGCGCACGGCGCACGGCGCGTGTCCTTCCCCACGTTCGCCGCGTCCGGCGCGCTGCTCTGGACAGAGTCGCGACCCCAGGAGCAAGGCAGAAACACGCTGATGCGGCGCCTGCCGGACGGGCAGGTTCAGGAGCTGCTCCCCGCCCCGTGGGACGTGGGCACGCGGGCCCACGAATACGGGGGGCGGGCGTACGTCGCGTGGGGCGACGCCGTGGTCTTCGTCTCCCGCCGCGACCACTCCGTCAACGTGCTGGAGAGCGACGGCTCGGTGCGCTGCCTCGTCGCCAGCCCGCCCTTCCGGCTCGCGGAGCCCGTTCTGGACGCCACCCGGCGTCGACTCATCGCCGTCGCCGAGTGGCCGCCCGCTCCGACAGAGGGGTCCGAGGCGCCGCACTCCGGGGGGAGCGAGCCGCGGGCCACGCTCGTATCGCTGGGGCTGGACGACGGACGCGTGGAGGTGCTGCGCGAAGGCGCCGACTTCTACGCGGCCCCCACGCTTCGGGCCGACGGCGCCGCGCTGGCGTGGGTCGAGTGGAACCACCCGCACATGCCGTGGGACGCGTCGGCGGTCTTCGCGGCCGCGCTGGACCCGGCCGGGCGCCCGCAGCAGGCGCGCCATGTCGCCGGCGACGCCACGGCGTCCGCGCAACAGCCCGCCTGGGGTGAAGACGGCACGCTGTTTGTCATCTGGGAGCGCGACGGCGCGTGGGGCCTGTGGTCCGAGCCCTCGCCGGGATCGCCGTGTGTCCGCGTGACCGCGGCGGACGGCAGTGAGCTGGGCGGCGGCATGTGGAACCTGGGCGTGCGGACGTGGGGGCTCGTCGACGCGAAGACCGCGCTGGCGCTGCGCATCGACAAGGGGCGCACCACGGTGGTTCGTATCGCGCTGCCCAGCGGTGAGCTGACGCCCCTTCACGAGCGATGGCCGTCGGCCGCGCATCTGGCGGTCGTGCCCGGGCGCGCCGCCGTCTGCGATGGCTGGGACGGCCGCGGGAGCGCCCTCGGGCTCCTGGACGCCACAGGTGAGCTCCTGGATGAGCGTCAGACGGGGCTCTTCGAGGCCTTGGCGCCCGAGAGCTGGTCGCAGCCCCTCCCGCTCGAGTTCCCCACCACCGGAGACCGGGGTGAGGTGGCCTACGCGTGGTTCTACCCGCCGAAGCTGGCGGGGACTGAGGCCCCGGAGAGCGGCGCACCACCGCTGGTCGTCATGGCCCACGGGGGACCCACGGCGGCGGCGCTTGCGAGCGGCAACCTCAACGTCCAATTCTGGACCTCGCGCGGCTTCGCCGTGCTCGACGTCAACTACCGCGGCAGCACCGGGTTCGGGCGCGCCTACAGGGAGCGGTTGCGCGGCATGTGGGGCGTCTACGACGTGGACGACTGCGTGGCAGCTGCCTGCCACGTCGCCGCGCTGGGGTGGGTCGATCCCGATCGCATGGTGATCCGCGGCGGCAGCGCGGGGGGCTTCACCGTGCTCGCGGCGCTGGCGTTTCACGACGTGTTCCGGGCCGGCGCCAGCCACTACGGCGTCAGCGACATCGCGGCGCTGGTGCACGACACGCACAAGTTCGAGTCGCGGTACGACCGCTTCCTCTTCGGCGAGCACGAGGATCCGGCGCCTCTCTGGCGGGCGCGCTCGCCCCTCTACGCCGCGGACCGCATCACGGCGCCCGTGATCTTCTTCCAGGGCATGGACGACAAGGTGGTCCCGCCCTCGCAGACGGAGCGCATGGTGGAGACGCTGCGCGCTCAAGGGGTGGACGTGGAGTACCAGGCGTACGAGGGCGAAGGCCACGGCTTCAGGCGCGCGGAGAACGTGATCGACAGCTGGCAGCGCGAGCTGGCCTTCTACGTGCGGGTCCTGCGCCTCGCCTGACCCGTCGTGGCGGCGTTCGTATCGTGAGCCGACCCCGTCCGTGAGACCGCGGCCCGGCGCTCCCGCGCGCTCAATCTCGGGCGAGGCGCTCCGTCCGTTCGCTCCGCGTCCACGCGCCGGGTGAATCGGGGGTGAGGGCGAGGACCCGCGGCAGCGGCACGCCGACCAGGGTGGGCGTGTCACTCAACGCGGGCATCGGCTCCACGACGATCTCGAAGCGACCGTTGTCGAAGGGCAGCCCGGGCGCGGCCTCCACCTTCACGACGCGCTCGCGGAGCCCCTGGGCCTCGAACGTGAGCGCGCGGTGGATGCAATACGGGTTGTTCCCGGGGCGGCCGAGGAGGCAGTGGGAGGTCCAGGTGCAGCCGCCCTTGCAGGTCTCGGCGTAGTAGCACGTGCGACAGAAGCCCCAGAGGTCCTCGACGGTGCGCTCGCGGATCATGCGCAGCTCGCGGCTGTGAGCCACGACGTCGGCGAGGCGCATGTCGCGGATGTTCCCCCCGGTGTACTCCGTGGACGGGAGCGACGGGCACCCCTTGATCTTGCCGTCGGCCTCGAGCCCGATGGAGTACTTGCCGGCGCTGCATCCGGCCCAGTGCCCTCCGCCCTGGCCGCCGTAGCGGAGCACCTGCTCGTAGGGACCGAAATAACCCACGTTGTTCCCGGGGAAGAGCTGCACCCCGTTCGGGTCGAGCGTGCGCTCCTTGATCCACACCAGGAGCGGGAAGAGGTCGAGCAGGTCGTAGGGCTGGAGCAGCAGCTCGGGCCGGTCGGCGGCGCGGCCCATCGCCACGGACAGCTGCACCTGCCACGCCTTGGAGCCGATCTCCCCGAGCAGCTCGGCCAACGCCGGGAGCTCGGGCAGGGAGACGCGGTTGACCTGGGTGTTGGTGGCGAGGCGGATCGGGCTGGCCGCGATGCGTTTCGAGGCGTCTACAGCGGCCCGCCAGGAGCCCCGCGCCCCGCGCTGAGCGTCGTGACTCGCTTCGAGGCCGTCGATAGACACCGAGATCACGCGCAGCCCCGCCGCGACCGCCTGATCCAAGCGCTGGGGCGTGAGGCTGCGCGCTCCGGTGGTCATTCCGCAGACCATCCCGCTCCGCGTGACCTCGCCGGCGATCACGTGCCAGTCGTCGCGCAGGTAGGCTTCGCCCCCGATGAGGGTGACCTCGCGGATACCGAGCTCGGCCAGCTGGTGCACCATGTCGAGGCACTCAGCGGTGGTGAGCTCCGAGGGGCGCGCCTTTCCGGCGCGCGAGCCGCAGTGTTTGCAGCCCAGATCGCATGCGAGCGTGATCTCCCAAACACAATACAGGGGGTGCTCGGGGCCGCCGCCGAGCGCCGCCGGGTGTCGGACGAGGTGTGTGGGGTTCCCGTCGTAGCTCTTGGCGGTCACTGGTTTCCGTCGGGGGACGGCGGGAGGCCATACAACGGCACCGGCCCGGGGCCGGCGTCCTCGACGACGTCGTGCGACGTATCCGACGCGTCGGACTCCGAGATGTCGTCCGGCGGCGCGCCATACAGAGGCTGGACCGGGACGTCGTCTGATTCGACGATGTCTGACGGCGCGCCGTAGAGCGGCTGGATGGGGACGTCGTCTGTGGTGACCGTGTCCGGCGGTCCGCCGTAGAGCGGCTGAACCGGGATGTCTTCGGGCTCCTCCACGTCCATCGGCGGGAGGCCGTACTCCGGCTGCGCGCCGATGTCCTCGGCCGGCTCCACGGTGTCTTCGCCGGGGTCGACCACGTCGGGTTCGCTGGCGACGTCTGTGGTGACCGCGCTGTCTCCACCCGTGGTGTCTCCCGCGGGGCTGGTCCCGGTGGCGGACGACTCGCAGGCGAGGGCCCCCATGAGGCCCGCGGCCAGGATCCCGCCGCGCGCGCCGTGAACGATGGCGGCCTTGGCCTTGGCGACTCCGGAGAGGCCGCTCCCGCAGAACGGGCACGCGGTCAACGCCACCGACTCAGCGAAGCGAATGTGCCGACCGCAGGCCGGGCAGCGGGTTAATCCTTGTCGACTGACGCGAATCGTTGCCATGGCGGGCCTCCAGAGACGGACGAGCATAGCTCAGGAGCCGCCCGGGGCAAGAGCAGACGGCATGACGCTCATGGCGCTCACAACGCACGCCCACACGAGCTTGCCCGGCCGCGTGCGCTCGGCTATGACCCGACCCCGATCGGAGGCCCCCATGCTCGACTTCAAGACCGTCCTTGCACACCCCGCCACCTCGGCAGAGCGCTGGAACCGCCGCGGGCTCGATGGCGCCGCGCTCGTAGGCGAGCTGGAGCGCCTGGACGGCGAGCGGAAGGCGGCCATTCGGGCCCATGACGAGGCCAAGACCCGTCAGACGGAGCTGTCGGAGATCTTCAAGCGGAAGGACGTGCCGGCGGAGGACAAGGCGCGTGCCCGCGAGGAGCTCCGCCCGATCTCGGACGCCATCGCGGCACACCTCACGGCACAGAAAGAGGCCGACGAGGCGATCCGCGTGTTCCTGATGAACCTGCCGAACTGGCCAGCGGCCTCGGTGCCAGACGGCAAAGACGCGAACGACAACGTCGTGGTCCACACGTGGGGTGCGCCACCGGAGCTCGGCTTCGCGCCCAAGGAGCACGCCGCGCTGGGTGAGGCGCTGGGCATCGTGGACTTCGACGCCGGCGCCCGGATCTCTGGCTCGCGCTTCGCGGTATATCGGGGCGCCGGAGCGCGCCTCGAGCGGGCGCTGCAGGGCTTCATGCTCGACCTCCACACCACCGAACACGGCTACACCGAGGTGTTCACGCCGTACCTGGTCACGCGCGCCACGATGGAGGGAACGGGCCAGCTCCCGAAGTTCGAGGAAGACGCCTTCCGCACCACGGACGACCTGTTCCTCATCCCCACCAGCGAGGTCTCGGTCACGAACCTCCACCGGGGCGAGATGATGGAGGCGGGCGCGCTGCCCAAGCACTACACGGCGTACTCCTCCTGCTTTCGGCGTGAGGCCGGGTCGTACGGCCGCGACGTGAAGGGCCTCACGCGGCTCCACCAGTTCCAGAAGGTGGAGATGGTGAAGCTGTGCACCCCCGAGACCAGCATGGACGAGCTCGACGCCATGGTGCGGAACGCCTGCGTCGTGCTCGAGCGCCTGGGCCTCCACTACCGGGTGCTGGCGCTCTGCACGGGCGACATGGGCTGCGGCGCGGCAAAGACCTTCGCCATCGAGGTGTGGCTCCCGGGCCACGGCGGCGTCCGTGAGATCAGCTCGTGCTCGAAC
>SXGT01356661.1_pt1 | contig 54249 bp, 63 predicted proteins | sample 3176221 | NCBI WGS metagenome assembly SXGT01 (sample SAMN11356862, study PRJNA531348) | freshwater metagenome | isolation source: freshwater sample F1-120 | place: China: Fuxian Lake, Yuxi | collected 2017-12-25
CCGCGCGTTCGCCGCTGGCTGATGATACTGATCGCGCTACCCCTGTTCGGCGGCGTCGCGGCCTTCGCAATCGCACCCGATACCGATACGGACGGTATGTCACGCGAGACGGTAACCAGCGCCATCACCCTGCCGGCAGCCGCTCCAACCGAAAAAGGCCCTCTCGATTTCTGGCGTGAAGAACGCATCGCACGCGGCGACACACTGCCAACGCTCCTGGCCCGGTTAGGCATCTCGACCGAAGAAGCGCAGCGGGTCTTGGCGGCCACGCATAAGCAACACGCCCTGAAACGACTCAAACCAGGCCGCACGGTCCTCGCGCGGGTCACTGCCGATGGTCAGTTACTCCTGTTGCGCCACCTGACCGACAACCAACACCTGCTCAGCGTCATGCGTCAGGGCGATGCACTCACGGCCAAGGATGAACTCGTCCAGCTTGAAACCCGTATCCTTATGAAGAGTGGTTCGGTCAGCAATTCGCTCTACGGCGCCATGGACGCGGCCGATGTGCCCGACCACTTTGCCACCCAACTGTCAGAGATCTTCTCCAGCGAGATTGACTTCCATCGTGATCTCAAGGATGGAGATCAATTCTCGGTCGTTTACGAGGCCCAGTATTACAACGGCCAAATGGTTCAGACCGGTAACCTACTGGCCGCCGAATATGTCAACGGTACGGAGGCACATCAGGCCGTGCGCTTTGCAGGCCGCTATTACACACCGACCGGCCGTAGCTTGCAGCGTGCCTTCTTGAAATCACCAATGGCCTTCTCGCGCATCTCGTCCGGTTTTAGTAACGCCCGCTACCACCCCGTTCTCCAGGAATGGCGTGCCCACCGCGGCGTGGATTATGCCGCCCCCATTGGCACACCGATCCGCGCCATCGCCGATGCCCGCGTGCAATTCGTTGGCAATAAAGGTGGCTACGGCAATCTGGTCGAACTGAAGCACAGCGGCGCGTACAGCACCGCCTATGGCCACATATCACGCTTCGCCAAGGGTCTGCGCCAAGGCGGCCAAATCAAGCAAGGACAGGTGATCGGCTATGTCGGCCAGACCGGGCTCGCTACCGGTCCCCACCTGCACTATGAATTCCGCATCAACGGCGAACAGCGTAATCCTCTGAGCCTCAAACTGCCGACCACCGTACCACTGGAGGCCCGCGAGCGTGCCGCCTTCAATCTGGCGGCCGCCCCTCTGGCCGATCAGCTGCGCCTGATCCGTGGTCACAACCTCGCCGCCTTTGATTGATAAGCAACCGGACCTCTACATCGGGCTAATGTCCGGAACCAGCCTCGACGGGGTTGATGCCGCGTTAGTGGATTTTTCAGGGGCATCCCTGAGCCTGCTGGCCACGCACTGGTTACCGTACCCGGATGACCTCAAGACCGCCCTGCTGGCCTTGCACGAACCCGGCCCGAATGAACTAGACCAGAGTTGTCGTCTGGCCAACCGGCTCGCTGACCTTTATGCCGAAACCACTCACACCGTCCTCGCCCATGCCGGGGTCAGCAGCGCCACCGTGCGAGCCATCGGCTGTCACGGGCAAACGGTTCGTCACCAACCGGCGCGGGGCTACACCCTCCAAATCAACAATGCCGCGCGTCTAGCCGAACTGACCGGCATCACCAGTGTGGCTGACTTTCGCAGCCGTGACATTGCGGCCGGTGGCCAGGGCGCACCGCTCGTGCCCGCCTTTCACGCCCGTTGCTTTAGCGCTCCCCACGAGTACCGTGTCATCGTCAACATCGGCGGCATCAGCAACCTGACCGCCCTGCCCTCGGAGGGCCATGAATACGGCCCAGTACGCGGTTGGGATTGCGGCCCTGGAAACCTGCTCATGGATGCCTGGACACGCCGCTGTTTCGGCTACGACTACGATGCAGGTGGGGCCATTGCTGCCCGTGGCCACATCGACGCAGCGCTCCTCTCGCGGATGCTGGCGCACCCCTTCCTGTCTGCCCCACCGCCCAAGAGCACCGGCCGGGAGGATTTCAGTCTCGATTGGTTGCTTACCCTTATTCAAACAAAAGTGCCCCCGGAAGATGTCCTGACCACACTAACGGAGCTCACTGCCCGGGGCATCGCCGATGCTATCAAACAACATTGCCCAGGTATGCAGGCCGCTTATCTATGTGGAGGTGGTGCGCATAACCAGACACTGTCCACACGCCTATCCGCCCTTTTGCCGGCAGCACGGGTCGAACCTACAGACCGCCTTGGCATTGCCGTTGATTGGGTCGAAGCCGCTGCCTTTGCCTGGCTGGCCAAGCGCACCCTGGAAGGCAAAAGCGGGAATCTTCCTGCCGTGACCGGCGCTCACGGTGAACGCATCCTAGGCGCTATCTATCCGGCCTGACAACGGGCCTACAGTATGAGCTCAAAGGGGACATCCTGCTCGCAGAGACGCGGACGATGCTGTTTGTCGATGGTCACAAAACGCAAGTTAATGACATGCTTTCCCGCACTGATCTCGGGCACGCAAGGCAAGTCCGGCCGCATGCGAACCGTTAACAGCATGGAGGCTCGCCCACCTAGGTTAATCTGGAAAACCCCTTGCTCCGCCAGCGGCGTAAATCGCTGCCGACCTTCGCGGAGCAAACGCATCACCAACAGGACCGCCTCTCGAATGGGATCTAATACCGCGAGCCAGCCAGCGAGATCAGTGGCCCGTTCTGCGACCGAAAGATTCAACCAATAGTGGTAGCTCGGAATATCAAAACTACATGAAGCCCCGGGGATGAAGCTGCGGTTGCGGATGGTCGCTAGCCACTCGTTGTCACGCAAGGACTGACAGGGTTTCCCAGATACCGCCAAGAGGCTCTCTCGAATCGTCTGCATCTGGGCCAGAACAGCCTCCAGTGCCTTGCCATCGACTGCTGGATTATTTCGTAAAGGCTCAAAACCAACGCGCTGCCGTTCAATCTCCTGCAGCAATTCAGACTTCAGATCGGGACGGGCCGTCACCTCAACCAGCTCAAAGATCGCCTGCAGGGACGCGTGGTGATCACGCCGTTCCAAGCGCAGCATAAACTCCGATGCCTTGGCAAACAAATCCTCAATGCGCAACCAAGTACGCACCCGTTCGTTAAGTGGATATTCGTAGGCGATCATAGAGGATCAGGAGCACGAAGACATAACTGTCATAAATCAGCCTTTTGCCACATTTATCGGCGTTGTGCAACCGCTAATGCCTTGTAATGTAAATCAAGGGCCATCACTCGCCGGGCAAGATCCTCTCCACCGCCGTCATCCGTATCCACCTCGTTAAGCAGGACATCATCAGCGATCGCCCGACGGGCCGCCCGTGTCGCTTGCATCTCCAACATCGCTTGTGCCTGTCCAGCCCCCATCCCGTCGCGACGAGCCACGCGCTCAACCTGTCGCTCCGGGCTACAGTCCATCACCAGAACACGATCCAACAAGGATGCGTAATGGCCTCGATTTTCCGCCAATAAAGGGATTACCAAGATGACATAGGGCCCCGTGGCGGAATACACATGCGCCTCGGCCAGTGCACGAATCCGCGGATGAAGAATGGCCTCCAGTCGCCGGCGCGTCTCCGGTTCGCTCACAATACGCCGACGCAGGGCGGCACGATCCAGCAATCCATTGACCAGAACATCGCCCCCGATCTGCGCCGCGATCTCGACCAGCGCCGGCTGTCCCGGCTCAACCAGTTCACGGGCAAGCAGGTCTGTATCAACGATCTCAGCACCCTGCGCGGCAAAAAGGGCCGCGACCGTGCTCTTGCCACTGCCAATGCCACCGGTCAACCCAACACAAAAAGGCCGTCTCAACCCAGCCACAGCGTCACCCATTCCTGCCCCCAGACAATGGCCAAGCCTCCGGCCAGGGCCAAAAAGGGTCCAAATGGCAAGGCCGTATGCCGATTGGCACGCCCGCGCAACAGAGCCAACCCTCCGACCAGCAACGCAAGCAGACTGGCCAGCAAGACCAGCAGCGGTAAGACCATCCAGCCCAACCATGCGCCCAACGCAGCCAGCAATTTCGCATCACCCATACCCATACCCTCGCGCCCGGTCACACGGGCATAGCCCCAAGCCACCACGGCCAGGCTGCCATACCCGGCCACCGCACCCAACACTGCATCCGGCAGAGAAACAACACCCCAGTAACCCACTGTATTAGCCAGCAAACCCGTCCATAGCAGCCCCAAGGTTAGGCGATCCGGCAACAATAAGGTTCGGGCATCAATCACCATCAATGTCAACAAGGTCCATAGGAAACCCATGACCAGCATCGCCTCCGGGGTCAGGCCAAAAACCCGCACGGCAGCCAGCGCCAAGCCTGCTGCCGCCAACTCGACCAATGGATAACGCCAGGGTATCCGCGCCGAACAGGCCCGGCAACGCGCATGCTGGAAGACAAAACTCAGCAACGGAATATTCTCGAACCAAGCTAACTCATGTCCACACTGTGGACAGTGCGACCCCGGCCAGACCAAGCTAGGGCGAGGGTCTGACCTCAATTGAGCGCACTGTAGCGCCCAATCGTATTCCATCTGTTTCGGCAACCGATAAATGAGCACATTGAGAAAGCTGCCTATCACCAAACCCAAAGCGGCCACCAGTGCCTCGATCACAGCACACTCCCCATACGGAACACCGGCAAATACATCGCAATCACCACAGCGCCAATCAAGAGGCCCAGCACCACCATCAGCACCGGCTCGATCAGATTCGACAAGCGCGCAACGGCCTCAGCCACCTCCTGCTCGTAATAATCGGCCACCTTGGCCATCAACCCGTCCAACGAACCGCTTTCTTCACCCACGGCCGCCATCTGCACCATCATTGGCGGGAAAACCCGCGCCCTGGCGAGGGCCACCGACACCCTCTGCCCAGCGGTCACATCTGATTGCAAAGAGGTGCCTACCTCCGCATAGACTGTGTGACCGGACGCACCACTGGCCGCCTCGAGAGTTTGGCGCAAGGGGATACCGGCCGAAAACAAGGCTGCGAAGGTCCCTGCCCAGCGTGCCAGGGCCGCCTTGGCGATCAATCCACCCAACAGCGGGATGCACAAGACGAACCGATCCAGGGCGGCATGCAGAGCCGGCCAACGCGACCCCAATCGACTCACTACCGCGCCGATGCCTAACAACAGGGCCAGAATCCAGGGGCCATGCACCATCAGTCCATCAGAGAACGCCAACACGACCCGCGTCGGCCAGGGCAGCAGTGCGCCTGCGTCAGCATACAGGCGAGCAAAGCTGGGAATCACAAATAGCAGTAGCGCCAGAGTCAGCAACAAGGCCATCAAAAGAACCATAGCCGGATAAAACAGGGCCGTACGTACCTTGTCGCGCAGGTTCAGCATGCGTTCCTGATAACCGGCCGCACGATCACACATCACATCTAGGGCGCCAGATAACTCCCCCGCCGCGATCATGCGACAGGTCAGCGCATCAAAATGCTGTGGGTAGGCCTGCATCGCTGCAGACAAGGCCTGCCCAGCCTCGAGTCGTTGCCGCAGTTGCACAAGAACCCGACGCAGACCGGGGCCTGTCTGGCTGGCCTCAGTCACCCCCAGCGCCTGTAACAGCGGGACACCCGCTCGCAGCAAGGTCGCCAATTGGCGCATGAACAGCACATGATCGCGGGCCTTTGACACCGTCTTCCGATCAAACCGCAAATCAATCCAGAACCCTCGCCGGACCGGTCGTACATCGTCCACCTCAATTCCAGCCTCAGCCAAAGACCAGCGCAAGCTGGCCATTCCAGCCGCGAGCCGTTCACCGCTCGCGGGTTGACCACTCGCATCCCGCCCCCGCCACGCGAAAGCCCGCTGGCTCGGAGCTTCCCAAAGCACGGGATTCGTCTCAGTCATTGGTCACCGCCATGACCTCGTGCAGAGAAGTCACCCCACGCAAGACCTTGAGAAGGCCCGCCTGACGCAAGGTCAAATACCCCTCGCGTACAGACTGCGCACCCACTTCTGCCGTGGTAGCCCCAACCAGAATGAGTTCCCGTATGGGCGGAGTAATGGGCATCACCTGAAAGATCCCGGTTCGCCCACGATAACCCGTACCACGACACTTCGGGCAACCCGTGGCCGCATAGGCCTGCGCCCCGACCACCAAGTTTGCCCCAGCCAGCCACTCCTCCGCTAAACCCGCCATGCGAAAAATTTCTGCATCATGCTGAATCGGCTGCCGACAGTGCAGACACAGTTTTCGCACTAGTCGCTGGGCCGTGATCAGCAGCACCGACGAGGCGAGGTTATAGCCCGCAACACCCATGCGTACCAAACGCTCCAGCGTCGCCGGAGCGTCATTAGTGTGCAAGGTCGAAAGAACCAAATGACCTGTCTGCGCCGCCTTGACGGCAATATCAGCGGTCTCAGCATCGCGCACCTCACCAACCATCATGATGTCGGGATCCTGGCGCAGAAAGGCGCGCAGGGCCGTAGCAAAATTCAGCCCCGCGCGTTCATGCACATTGACCTGATTGGCCCCCTCCAGATGGATCTCGACCGGATCCTCCACGGTGCAGATATTGGCCCCTTGTCTATTCAGGCGCCGCAAACAGGCGTACAAGGACAGCGTCTTGCCGCTCCCGGTCGGTCCGGTCACCAGAATCATTCCGTAGGGTCGCTCAATCGCCTCCTGTAGCGCCAACATCTGTTCGCTCTCATAACCTAGATCCTCCAGATCACGACGCAGGGCCGCCGCCGAATCGAGGATACGCAACACCGCCTTCTCGCCATGCAGGGTCGGCAGCGTGGACAAGCGCAGATCCACGGGCGGCCCACCGGCACGAGCCTGTTTGAAGTGGCCATCCTGCGGCACCCGCTTCTCGGCGATATCCAGACGAGCGAGGATTTTCAAACGCGAGACCATACGCAGATGCAGATCCAGACTCAGGCGTTGCGTTTCGTGAAGGATGCCATCGAGACGATAGCGGATCCGCGCCTCAATCTCGCCCGGTTCGATGTGGATATCGGATGCCTCCTCGGCCAATGCCGTGGCTAACAGCGTCTCGAGCGTACGGATAACAAGGGCATCCTCATCCCCGTCATCTCCTGATAAAAGCCCGCTACGGCGCTCCGCAAACCCATCCCAACCGGCTATCACCGTCGATCTCCTCGCCCCGCTCAATCCGTGCGCGGATAAATCCGTGCCGTCTTGACCATGCGATCCTGGATCTGCAACAACTCGATCGGATAGCCAGCAACAAGCAAGGTAACATCGGGTTCCGGCATTGCCTCCAGGCGCTCCAGTATCAGGCCATTCAAGGTACGCGAGCCCTCGGTCGGAAGTTCCAGGCCCAGCTTGCGATTCAGGTCGCGCAAACTGGCCCCCCCTTCAACGAGATAGCTACCGTCCGGTTGCGCCAGCCATTCCGGGTTCTCCAGCGGGTGCCCAAAATCAAACTCACCTACGATCTCCATCAAAATATCGGCCATGGTCAGCAAACCTTCCAGTTCCCCATACTCGTCCACCACCAGCCCGATGCGGTGCCGATTATGTTGAAACTGCGCCAATTGCGAGAGTAGCGGCGTCCCGGCGGGGATAAAATAGGGAGCACGCAGGCTAGCAACAAGCTCAGCACGATCGAACGGTTCGTCGCGCAACCGAGCCAATGCACTGCGCACCGACAGGATACCGCGCACCTCGTTCAGATCACCGGCATAGACCAGCAACCAGGAGTGATGGCTAGTCTCCAGTTGGTGGACAATCTCTTCGTCTTCCAACTCCATGTCAATGGCCTCAATCTGGCTGCGCGGATGCATGACATCATCGACGCTGATCTTTTCCAGTTCGAAGAGGTTGAGCAGAATGTTGCGATGGGTGGGCCGCAAGAACAACCCCGATTCCGCCAGCAGGATGCGAAGTTCCTCGACCCCCATCCGATTGGTCGATCCAGCATCTGGCAAACGGATACGAAGCAGGTAGATCAAGCCCCGAACGAACAGGTTAATGAACCAGACCAGCGGACTCAGCACACGGATCAACAAGGTAAGCGGGAAGCTAACCCAGGGCACCACACGGTCGGCGTGGGCCGCAGCCAACACCTTGGGTGTCACTTCCGAGAAGACCAGAATCAGAAAGGTCACACCGAGGGTGGCGATAGTCAATGCAAACTCGCTCTCGCCCATAAGTCGCATGCTGATGAGGGTGACCAATGAGGCGGCGGCGGCATTAAGCAGATTATTGCCAAGCAAAATGACCGCCAGAAGCTGGTCGGTGCGGGCCAGCAAGGCCTCGGCCAGACGCGCCCCACGATGACCACCCTTGGCCTGATAACGCAACCGATAGCGATTGACCGCCATCATGCTGGTCTCGGCACCAGAGAAAAAGGCCGACAACAACAGCAATACCGCCAGGGCTAGCAGAAGGGCATTAAGCGGTATGTCGTCCACGGAAGCGGGGGGGCGTCAGGCGCGTCCCAACAATATTTCAAGGACAAACTGTGCGCCCATGTAGGACAAGAAGAGCATGGCGAAACCGGCCAGTGTGCCGTAGATGGCCCGTTTGCCACGCCAGCCATAACGGTGGCGGCCCAGCAATAGGGCCGCGAAAATCAACCAAGATGCGATACCGAACACCGTCATGTGGGTAAAGGGCAAATGTTCACCAAAGGTCTGTTTGGAAAACACAATGCCCGTCAGCAAGGTCAGGGTCAGTATCGTAAAACCCACCTCTAAGAGACGGAACAGCAGGGCCTCAATGGTGAGCAACGGCAACATCCCGGGTGAGGCCGTTTTTTCGGCCGGCCTGTGCAGCGCCCGTTCGGCCGCAGCCAGAAACACAGCATGCAGGGCCGCAATCAAAAACAGGCTATAGGATGTCATCGACATCAGCAGATGAGCTCGGAAGGCAGGATTGTCACTATGTGGGACGATTTGACCACCACCCATCACACCCTGCAGCAAGACGGCCACAGCCGCAATGGCCAGCACCACGCCCTGCATCCCACCCATGCTATAGCGCCAGGAAGCTACCCCATAGACCAACACCGAGAGGGCGGCAATCGCTGACAGTATGATAGAAAAACCCAAATGAACCCCGTCGCCGCCCAAGAAAGCGTCCATCAGCAAGGTAATGTGCAACATCAAAGGGACCAGAGGCACCAGCCGCCAATATCCCGGGCGTTGCGAGATAATGCGGCCAGGCCAGAAAACCACGGCCTGAGCCGCGTAAGCCACCGCACAAATCAGGAAAGGCAAAAGATCGAGCATCCGGGCAGTTCTCTATTTGTTAGACTAGCGGTCGCCAGTTTAGCCTAATTTCCCTCAAAACCCATGTTCGACAATCTCACCCAACGCCTCGGCAGCGTCGTTAAAAATCTACGCGGTCAGGGCCGCCTGACCGAAACCAACATCCAAGATGCCCTGCGCGAGGTGCGCATCGCCCTGTTAGAGGCTGATGTTGCCCTGCCCGTCGTGCGCGCCTTGATTGATCAGATCAAGATCCGCGCCTTGGGTCAGGAAGTCATCGGTAGCCTGACGCCGGGCCAGGCCTTGGTTGGCGTGGTACACAAGGAACTCACGGCCCTGATGGGCGGAGCCATAGCACCGCTCTCCTTCGCCAGCCAGCCGCCCGCTGTATTTTTGATGGCGGGCCTGCAAGGCGCCGGCAAAACCACCACCACCGGCAAGTTGGTGCGCGTAATTCGTAACATGGGCCGAAAAAAAATCCTCGTGGTTTCGGCCGATGTGTACCGCCCCGCCGCCATCGCACAGTTGAAGATGGTGGCAGGCCAGGCCGAGGCAGAATTTTTCCCCTCCGAGGTCGGCCAGCAACCGGTCGCCATCGCGCTGGCCGCACTTGATTACGCCAAGAAGCATTTCTTTGATGTCCTGATCGTCGATACCGCCGGTCGTCTCGCCATCGACACCGTGATGATGACCGAGATCCAGGCCATCCATGCCGCCGTCAAGCCAGTCGAGACCCTGTTCGTCGTCGATGCCATGCAAGGTCAGGACGCTGTCAACACCGCCAAGGCGTTCAACGAGGCCCTGCCGCTGACCGGTGTCATCCTCACCAAACTCGATGGCGATACCCGCGGCGGTGCGGCACTCTCGGTGCGCCATATCACTGGCAAGCCGATCAAGCTGGTCGGCGTCGGTGAAAAACTGTCCGGTATCGAGCCCTTCCACCCCGAGCGCATGGCCAGTCGCATCCTCGGCATGGGCGATGTATTGTCCTTGATCGAGGAGGCACAGAAGGGCGTCGATGAAGCGGCCGCCCGCCGTACCGTCGAGAAACTCAAGTCCGGCAAGAGCTTCAACCTTGAAGACTTCAAAGAACAGATGCAGCAGATGAAAAAGCTGGGCGGCCTTGGCAACCTGGTCGACAAACTGCCGGGCGCCGCCAAACTTGGCGCGGGTGATATCGCTCAAGGTGAACAGCAGATGCGTCGCATTGAGGGCATCATCAATTCAATGACCCCACAAGAACGGCGCAAGCCGGAAATCCTCAAGGCCAGCCGCAAACGCCGCATCGCTGCGGGTGCCGGCCTTCAGGTGCAGGATGTCAATCGCCTGCTGGCCCAATTCGAGCAAATGCAAAAGATGATGAAATCCATGGGCAAGGGGGGCGGCATGACCAAGATGATGCGCAGCATGGCCGGCAAAATGCCCGGCCTGCGCTAAGCCAGACCCCGGCTTTGCCAGAACTCGCTGACCTCCTCTGGGCACCCCCCATCCTGCTGGGGGCCTATTTCATCCGGGGCATCACCGGCTTTGGCTCCGGTCTTATCGCGGTCCCGCTCCTCGCTCTGCACTGGCCGCTCACCTTTGTCGTCCCCCTGATCCTGCTGACCGATTTCACCGCCTCGGTCATCCTGGGTGGCCTCAACTTCGACAAGGTTGCCTGGCCAGAGATCCGGCGCCTGTTACCACCCGGCCTGATCGGGGTGCTGATCGGGGCCTGGCTGCTGGTGTCTCTGCCGCACGAACCCTTATTAAGGATTCTGGGCAGTTTCATCATTCTCTATGCCTTGCGCAATCTACTCCTCGATACCGAACACCCACAACCAGCCAGTACCCGCTGGGCCTGGCCTGCGGGACTCACCGGGGGTACGGTCGGTGCCCTATTCGGCACCGGTGGCCCGCCCTATGTGATCTATCTCTCGCACCGACTGTTCGACAAAGGCCAGTTGCGTGCCACCTTCTCGGGCCTGTTTTTCATCGAAGGACTGGCGCGAATCACCACCTTCACCGCCAGCGGACTGCTGCTGCATCGCGAACTTCTCGTTGCCTATGCTGGCGCCCTGCCGTTGACACTTGGTGCGTTATGGATCGGTAGCCATGTCCATAGCCGCCTTACCCAAGCACAGATGACCCGCCTCATCAGCCTGATCCTGATCGGTAGTGGCGTCGCCTTGTGGATCAGGACGCTCTAACGGCGGCGTTATAGCCGCATAACCACAGCCCCTTGACTTAGCCGCGCGGGTGATGCTGGGCGTGCAGTTGCTTCAGCCGCTCGCGCGCCACATGAGTATAAATCTGGGTGGTGGAGATATCGGCGTGACCCAGCAACATCTGCACGACGCGAAGGTCAGCGCCGTGATTAAGCAGGTGGGTGGCAAAGGCATGGCGCAGTGTGTGCGGCGAGATCGGCGCACGAATGACGGCAGTCGCTGCGTGTAGCTTGATCCGGTACCAGAAGGCCTGCCGAGTCATGGCCGCGCCTCGCGCGGTGACGAACAGGGCGTCGCTGATCCGCCCGTTCAGTAGATCAACCCGCGCCTCGCGCAGGTAGCGGGTCATCCAGTCGAGGGCAATCTCGCCCGTGGGCACGAGCCTTTCCTTGCGCCCCTTGCCCATAACGCGCACCACGCCCATCTGTATCTGCACGGCGGTGAGCGGCAAGCTAACCAATTCGCTGACACGCAGACCACAGGCGTAGAGCAATTCAAGCATGGCGCGGTCACGCAAACCTTGCGCTGTAGCCGTCTGCGGCGCGGCGAGCAAGGCCTCGACCTCGGCCTCGCTGAGATTTTTCGGCAAAGGCCGAGGCAGGCGCGGCGCCTCGATATTCAGGGTCGGGTCGTCGCTACGCAATCCCTGCCGCAACAGCCAGCGATAATAACGGCGCAGGGCGGTCAACTGGCGAGCCAGACTACGCGCGGCGATGCCCTGTTTCAGGGTGCGCTCGGCCAAAAAAGATTGAATACTGACGGCATCCGCCGTCAACAATCCTAAATCACGCCCCTTGGCCCACAACGCGAACTGAGTCAGATCGCGACGGTAGCTCTCCAAACTGATCGCCGCCAGACCATCCTCCAACCAGAGCGCATCGCAAAAGGCGTCCAGTTCAGGAAGTGCGACAACCTTCATGCGCCAGCAACCAACATTTTACAGTGAGCGGAAAAGGGTCCCGCATAGGATCCCGCGAGGGACCCGGCGTATGCATAAAACCACCCAGTCCGGTCGCGGCCAGTACGCGGTGACACGGAATGATGATGGGGATGGGGTTATCGCCCAGGGCCTGCCCCACAGCACGGGCGCTGCTGCCAATCTGCCGCGCCAGGAGTCCATAGGTGATCGTCCTGCCGGCCGGAACCGTACTCAAGGTGGCCCAGACGCGTTGTCGAAAAGGAGTTCCCATCGGCGCCAGCGGCAGTTCGAACGGCCTCGCGGGGTCGTCAAAATAAGCATCTAGCGCCAGCGCCACCGGGCGCACCGCCGCCGGCACATAACTCCAGCCGGAGGGCAGAAAAACCAGCTCAGTCAACCGCTCGCCGGCCATGCGCACGCCCAGCGCCCCGAAGGGTGCTGGGACGATCCCGTCAAAGCGGCGAGGAGAGGGCGCGGCGATACCACTCATGGAAATGCACCATGCCGTCTTCAGTCGGCGATTGATAAGGGCCTGTTTCGTTGAGGCCCTGCCGGTACAGGGCGCGACGGCCGTGGTGCATACCGTAGCAGATGTCATCGTCCTCGACCGCCGTCTCGCGATAAGCCGCCTGCTGGGCCTCGACAAACTCGCGTTCAAACAGGGCAATGTCTTCCGGGTAATAAAACTCGACCACATTGAGACAGGACTCAACGCCCGTCGGCACGATGTGCGAAACCACCAGGGTCTGCGGATACCACTCCACCATGATGTTGGGATAGAGGGTCAGCCAGATCGCACCCTGCTTCGGATCGCGACCCTCGTTGTAACGCCGCACCTGATTACGCCAAGCGTTGTACACGGGCGAGCCAGCGCGGTTCAGATGGTCATACACGCCCACCGTCTGGACCGACCAGTTGACCCCGTATTCCCACTTCAGTTGTTCACAATCAACGAACTGTCCGAGGCCCGGATGGTAGGGAACGACATGGTAGTCCTCCAGATAGACCTCAATGAAGGTCTTCCAGTTGAATGCATAGTCGGTGACGATCGTCCGGTCGTAGACGAAACCGCTGAAATCGAGATCGGCCGCTGCCAGCATCCCGGCCAGGTTGGCGTTGATATTACGGTCGCCCTCAAAGAGCAGGCCATGCCATTCCTGCAAGGTCTTCTTACCCAGATGCAAGCAAGGGTTGTTAGGGAACTGCGGCGCCCCCATCAACTGGCCTTCGAGGTCGTAGGTCCAGCGATGGAATGGACAGACAATATTCTGCGCCTGGCCGCGCCCCTTCAACATCAAAGCTTGGCGATGACGACAAACATTGGATAACAATTCCACCCCACCGGGATTTCGCACCAGCATTTTGCCCCCACCGGCATACCAGTCGAGGACCTGGTAATGACCCAGTTCCGGCACCATGTGTTCATGGCCGACATAGCCGGGCCCCTGACGGAACAGGCGTTCCATCTCCAGTTCGTAAGTCTGTGGATCAAAATAGCTCTCCACTGGTAGAGCTTGGCCCACTTGGCCCAGCGTGGAGGCGCGTATCAATTCGGACATGAGTCAAAAAACAGGCTAATTGCTGCAATCGGGCCGATTATCCCCCCGTGAACAGGCACGGGCAACCGCTCAGGCCCTCTAAAACGGCTTTATCGGCTATCATCAGCGGACCTTGCATCGCGCCCACCCACCATGAGTAAGACTATAAAAACCGCCCCACCGAAAGACTTCGAGGCCGCGCTCGCCGAGCTGGAAACTCTGGTCGCCACCCTGGAGTCCGGTGATCTTACCTTGGAAGCATCGCTGACTGCCTACAAGCGCGGCGTGGAGCTAACCCGTTTCTGCCAGCAATTCCTGGCCCGGGCCGAGCAACAACTCACCGTTCTGGAAAACGACAGCCTGAACCCATTAGCCCTGGATACCGCTGGTGATGTCTGACTTCGCCGCGTGGTCGCGTGCCCTACAGGCACGCATGGAATCCGCCCTTGAACGCGCCATTCCAACGCATGTTGCGCCCGAACGCCTGCATGAAGCCATGCGCTATGTTTGTCTGGGCGGCGGCAAACGGATCCGCCCGATGCTGGTCTTCGCAACGGCCGAGGCGATCGATGGAAACCTAACATGTGCCGAGGCAGCCGCCTGTGCAGTTGAACTGATTCATGTCTATTCACTGACCCACGACGACCTGCCCTGCATGGATAACGACGACCTGCGTCGCGGCAAACCAACCTGTCATGTCGCCTATGATGAGGCTACCGCGCTGTTGGTCGGCGATGCCTTGCAAGCGCTGGCCTTCCAACAACTTGCACGCAAGGGACTGCATGAAGAGGCCACCGCCCAGATCGAGATGCTGCACCTGCTGGCCCACGCGAGCGGCTCACGCGGCATGGCCGGCGGTCAGGCCACCGATCTCTCCAGCACAGGCCATCAGCTTGATCTAGCCGAGCTGGAGTTCATGCATATACACAAAACCGGCGCGTTGATCCGTGCGGCCACACTGCTCGGTGGCCTATGCGGAAAACCCCTGACGGCAACACAGCATAGCGCCCTGGAACGCTACTCCCACTGCGTTGGCCTTGCCTTCCAGGTGATGGACGATTGCCTTGATGCCGAGGCGGATACCGCCACCTTGGGCAAGACAGCCGGCAAAGATGCCGCCTGCGGCAAAGCCACCTACCTCACGCTAATGCCCACCGCCGAAGCGCGCGCCTATGCGCACACACTGATCGATGAGGCCTGCGCCGCGGTTTCCATCTTCGATGACCGCGCCAAGCACCTCATCGACATCGCCCGCTTCGTGGTCACAAGGGCCTATTAAAGAACCTCTCATGATGACCGCCCCCGTCACGCCCCTCCTCGACGGCATCGCCAGCCCGGCTGACTTGCGTAAACTCAACCTGGATGAACTCAAGGCCCTGGCCGGCGAACTGCGCAACGACATTATCCACAGCGTATCGAAGACAGGCGGACATTTTGCCTCCAACCTCGGCGTGATCGAACTCACGATCGCCCTGCATCGCGTCTTTGACACGCCCGATGAACGCCTGGTCTGGGATGTAGGCCACCAAACCTATGCACACAAGATACTCACCGGCCGCCGTAGCCGTATGGCCACCCTACGTCAGACCGATGGTCTGTCGGGATTTCCAAAGCGGGAAGAAAGCCCCTATGACAGCTTTATCGCCGGTCACTCCAGCACCTCAATCTCCGCCGCGCTAGGTATGGCCATCGCCGCCCGGCGCGCCGGTTCGAATCGTCGCACCGTGGCCATCATCGGGGATGGTGCCCTATCTGCCGGTATGGCCTTCGAGGCCCTCAACAACGCCGGCGCGGCCGATGCCAATCTAATCGTGGTCCTGAACGACAACGAGATGTCGATCTCGAATAATGTTGGCGCCCTGTCGAACTACCTAACACGCCTTCTGTCCGGCCGCTTTTACAACTCCATGCGCCGCCAAGGTGAAAAGATCCTCGCCACGATGCCACCGCTTTATGAACTGGCACGCCGAGCTGAAGAGCACATGAAGGGCATGGTGACACCCAGCACCCTATTCGAGGAATTTGGCTTTAACTATTACGGCCCCATCGACGGCCACGACCTGCCGACCCTGATCACCACGCTAGCCAACCTGAAAAAACTGGACGGACCGCAACTGCTTCATGTGGTGACAAAAAAGGGCAAGGGCTACGCACCTGCCGAAACAGACCCTACCCGTTATCACGGCGTAGGCAAATTCAAGGTAGAGGCCGGGTTCGAGGCCGCCACCGGCAACCAGCCCACCTATACCGAGGTGTTCGGCCAGTGGCTGCTTGACCAAGCCGCAGCTGACCCGCAGCTTTATGCCATCACGCCGGCCATGAGCGAAGGCTCCGGCATGGTGGCCTTCGCCGAGCGCCATCCCGACCGCTATTTCGATGTCGGCATTGCCGAACAACATGCGCTGACCTTTGCTGCTGGCCTTGCCTGCGAAGGCATCAAGCCGGTCGTGGCCATCTACTCGACCTTCCTGCAACGCGCCTACGACCAACTGATTCACGACATCGCCCTGCAAAATCTTCCAGTGCTACTGGCCATCGATCGCGGCGGCTTAGTTGGAGCGGACGGCCCAACGCATGCCGGCGCGTTTGACTTGTCCTTCCTGCGCTGCATCCCCAACCTGATTATTGCCGCCCCGTCCGATGCGGCCGAGTGTCGGCGCTTGCTCTCAACTTGTTACCAACATCCAGGCCCGACCGCTGTGCGCTACCCGCGTGGCGCCGGTCCGGCCGTCGAGACCCCGGCCGATCTGGCTACCGTACCGATTGGAAAAGGTGTCATCCGTCGGCACGGCCAGGCGATCGCCATCCTCGCCTTCGGCAGCCGTGTCGCTGCAGCGTTAAGCGCCGCCGAGGCCGTCAATGCCACCGTGGTCGACATGCGCTTCGTCAAACCCCTCGATCTTGACCTCATTCGCACCCTGGCCGAGACCCACCGTAGCTTGCTCACCGTGGAAGAAAACGCCCTAGCGGGAGGCGCCGGCTCGGCTGTGGCCGAGGCCTTGACGGCCATGGGCCTCCCCACCGCAATCCATCACCTGGGTCTGCCCGATCGCTTTATCGAACATGGCGATCCGCAAACCTTGCTCAACCGCTGCGGGTTGGATGCCGCCGGGATCGAAAACCGCCTGCGCGCATTACTTGACTAATTTACTTTGGTATTGGCCTCGGGTAGAATTCGTCCCATACCTTCACACGGAATTCCCCCAACATGTCCCAGAATGACCGCAACGCGGATTGCCAGATCGCCTGCAACACCGATGCCCCCTGCCCGGCCACCGAGACTATCGCCGATGTGCAGAATTACGCCGACACCCGGCAAATCGCCATCGACAAGGTCGGCATCAAGGCGATTCGCCACCCGATCAAGGTAGCGGACAAATCCGCTGGCGTGCAGCACACCATCGCCAACTTCAATATGTATGTGTACCTGCCGCACCACTTCAAGGGTACGCACATGTCTCGCTTTGTTGAGATCCTCAACAGCCATGAACGCGAGATCTCGGTCGAGAACTTCGAGCAGATGCTGCGCCAGATGGTCGAACGCCTGGAGGCCGAATCCGGCCATGTCGAGATGAGCTTCCCTTACTTCATCAGTAAAGCCGCGCCGGTATCGGGCGTGCAAAGCATGATTGACTACGATGTCACCTTTATTGGCGAGGTCGACAAGGGCCGGTATCAGCAGTGGATCAAGGTCGTGGTGCCGGTCACCAGCCTGTGTCCGTGCTCCAAGAAGATCTCTGACTACGGCGCCCACAACCAGCGCTCGCATGTCACGCTTACGGTGCGCACCAACAGCTTTGTCTGGATCGAAGAAATTGTCCGCTTTGCCGAAGACAACGGCTCCTGTGAACTCTGGGGCTTGCTCAAGCGCCCGGACGAGAAATATGTCACCGAACGCGCTTACGACAACCCCAAATTCGTCGAAGACCTCGTGCGCGATGTGGCCGCCTCCCTCAACGCCGATGCGCGGATCGACGCCTATGTCGTCGAAGCAGAAAACTTTGAGTCCATCCACAACCACTCGGCCTACGCCCTGATTGAGCGCGACAAGACCCAATAAGCCAATCCCACCGGCCAACGAGCTGATCGCCACCTGCGAGCTGGATTAATCCGCTTCCCGACGCCGCCAATAGTGGGCAAAACGCGGGATACCCTCGCTAGTGCGTCCCGTGTAGCGGTAGGTCACCGTACTGCCAACCGGCGGCGGGTCCTGCCGAACGGCATCGCTAAACCCGGTGCCTAGATCGAATTCCAGCCCCTCCGGCGAGCGCACCCGCAAGGCACCCAGGCGGCCAGCGTGTTTACCTTGCCCCGGTTGATGAGCGATAACGACCGCCTCGGCATCCTGCCAGGGCTTTAGCTTCAACAAGGTCTGCGAACGACCTGTGGCATAAACGGCATCCGCCCGATGCAACATCAAGCCCTCGCCCCCTTGCGCAACTACGGCCTCCAGACGGCGCTGCAGCTCGGCCCGATCGGCCACTCGAAACTGCTCGACCGTCTGGATCCAACGCCGATTAATATGTCCTACGAGGCGGCGCATCGCCTCGATCCGCGTTGTGAAATCTCCCTCGGCCCCCGGGAGTTCAAAGATCATGTAACGCACGCCCTGCCAATCCTCATCGCGGGGCACGCTGCGCCGCACCGTCGCAGAGAGTGCCTCAAAGGTCCCGCGGCCCAGCCACAACTCCCCATCGAGTGGGGCCTTGGGCAGACTGGCAACAAACCAATCCGGCGCCGCAATACGCCGATCGCTGCGAAACCGCAAAGTCTGACCATCCCAATAGGCTCGCACCCCATCCATCTTCTCGCTGACCCAGTAGTCTGCCGGATCCAGCGAATCTGAATAAACCTCGGCCAACAATAAGTCAGCCGCCCACGCAGAAGGCCCAACCCAAGCCAGCATCGTGGCCAATGTCCCCAAACTAAATTGCCGCCGATCCATGTCACCCCCTGTTTTCGTCAAGGCCATCCGTTTATAGCGATGGCATAATGCCGCAAATTCTCGGTCGCCATCATGAAACCCGTCACCATTTTCCGCCATACCCCTAGCGAAGGGCCCGGACACATTGCCGAATTCCTGCGCTCACAAGGCATTCCGTTTGTGCTTCACCTGGTTGATCAGGGCAACCCCATACCTGCCTCGGCGCTCGACAGCTCGGGTCTGGTCTTTATGGGGGGGCCGATGAGTGTCAACGATGACCTGCCCTGGATCGCCGACAGTCTGGCCCTGATCCGTGCCGCGGTCACGGCCAACATCCCGGTACTGGGCCATTGTCTGGGCGGTCAGCTCCTGGCCAAGGCCCTCGACGGCACCGTATCGGCCAACCCGGTCAAAGAAATCGGTTGGGGCACCGTCACGGCCCTGGGTGGCCCGCTCGCGCAACATTGGCTGGGCGAGGCCCGACAATTTGACGCCTTTCACTGGCATGGCGAAACTTTTTCGATTCCCCATGCGGCGACCCGCATTCTGGAAAGTGCGTACTGTCCCAACCAAGCTTTTGTACTTGGCCCGCACCTGGGCTTGCAGTGCCATGTCGAAATGACTGCGCCCATGATCCACGAATGGTGTCGCGTCGGGGCGGATTATCTCGCCGGAGCCGCAGACAGCCCCGCCGTGCAAAGCGCCGCTGTCATGCAGGCCGAAATACCCGCCAAATTACCCGCCATGACGGCCATCGCCGATCGCCTGTACGGCCGCTGGATTGAGGGACTCCAGCCATGAATCTCCTCGTCGGGGATATTGGTGGTACCCACACTCGTCTCGCCATTGCTGAGGTTGGCATTGGCAACAAGGTTCGCATCTCTCCGGTCGAGCGTTTCCTCAACCAGACCCACACCAACCTGACTGTCACCCTGCGCGACTATCTGGCCAACCAGAAACGCCTGACGCGGGCCAGCTTGGCCGTCGCCGGACCCACCGATGGCCAATCGTGCAGCCTGACCAACTTGGGCTGGCAGATTGATGCGCAGCAACTCGGTGACGAACTCGGCCTGCGTCTCTCCCTGCTCAACGACTTTGCCGCCGTTGGCTGGGGAGTCGGCGCCCTAAGCCCGGAAAACCTGCATACCCTGCAAACCGGCAACCCCAAACCCAATACCGCCCGTGCTGTTCTGGGGGCCGGCACTGGTTTGGGCGTTGCGCTCTGTGCGCCGCAAGGCAAGGTCTGGCGACCGCTCCCCGGTGAAGGAGGACATATCGCCTTTGCGCCTCTGGATGCCAAACAAGACGCCTTGCTCGCCTTCTTGCGTAGCACCCATCATGGCCGAGTCTCCGTGGAACGCATTCTCTCCGGCCCGGGCATTCTGTCACTGTATCGCTTTGAGTGTGCCCGGCTCAACCAAACCCCGGCGCTACAAGATTCGGCCGCTATCAGCGCCGCCGCCCTGGCCCGTTCGGACACCGCCGCGGTGGCCGCACTCCAGCTCTTCGCGCGCATCTATGCGCAGGTCGCCGGCGATCTGGCACTGGTCGGCGGGGCGCACTGCGGTGTCTATCTGGCCGGAGGTATCGCCCCGCAAATCCTGCCCTTCCTGCAAACACCAGCCTTTCTCGAGGCCTTTTTGGCCAAGGGCCGCTTCTCTGACTGGATGCGCAGCATCCCGCTGCATGTCGTCCTTGACCCCGACATCGGCCTCAAGGGTGCCGCCCTCGCGGCGTGCGAGACATGAAGATTCTCGGTATTGCCGGCTACAGCGGGGCCGGAAAAACCACCCTGATCGAAAAACTGCTGGCCGCTTTTGTCGCGCGTGGGATTACTGTCTCCGTCATCAAGCAAAGTCACCACGATGTCGAGGTTGACCGGCCCGGCAAGGACTCTTGGCGCCACCGCCAGGCCGGCGCACAGGAGGTCATGCTGACATCGCCCTTCCGCTGGATGCTGGTCGGCGAACTGCGCGGCGCACCAGAACCGGGCCTCGATGCACTATTGACCCGACTCGGACCCTGCGACTTGGTGCTGGTGGAGGGCTTCCGTCATGCCGACCTGCCCAAGCTGGAAGTCTGGCGCACCACCAACGGCCAACCCTGGCTGCATCCGGACGATCCCCGAATCATTGCCGTTGCCAGCGATGACAGCCCACCCGGCAATCTGCCCCACTTTGACCTCAATGACAGCGCCGCCATCGCGGCCTTCATCCTCGACACACTGGACATCCCATGCTGAGCATCGAAGAAGCCCTGCAAACCCTGCTTTCTGCCGCTCAACCCGTGACCAACCCGGAATGGCTGCCACTCGCTTTGGCCCAGGGTCGCATACTAGCCACCCCACTGATCTCCAGGGTCAGTGTCCCGCCCCTCGATAACTCGGCCATGGACGGCTATGCCGTGCGTTGCGCGGAATGGGCCGAAGACCGTCTGTACCCCATCTCCCAACGCATCCCAGCCGGCCACATCGGGGCCGAACTCGCCCCCGCTAGCGTGGCGCGCATTTTCACCGGTGCGCCCGTCCCGCTTGGAGCCGATGCCATCGTGATGCAGGAAGACTGCGTCGCCGCAGGCGAACAGATTCGCATCGTGCGCCGCCCGCGCCTGGGCGAGCACATCCGCCGCGCCGGCGAGGATTTTACCGAGGGGCAAACTCTTCTGAGCGCGGGTACTCGCCTGGGGCCAGCCCAGCTTGGCCTGGCCGCCGCCGCAGGAGCGGCCATCCTCCAAGTCACCCGGCCGCTCAAGGTGGCCGTGTTCTTCACTGGCGACGAGCTCAAAGCCCCGGGCGAGGCCCTCGGACCCGGCCAAATCTACAACAGCAATCGCGCCACCCTCACCGCCTTGCTCCATCAGATAGGTTGCCATGTCATTGATTTGGGCGATGTCCCAGACACCCTGACGGCAACCGTTTCGGCTTTGGAACAGGCCGCCGCGTGCGCCGATATCATCGTCACCAGCGGTGGGGTCTCCGTCGGCGAGGAAGACCATGTCAAGACTGCACTCACCCAACTTGGCCGACTCGACATGTGGAAGGTCGCCATGAAACCGGGAAAGCCCCTCGCCTTCGGCCGCATCGGCGCGACAGATTTTCTCGGCTTGCCAGGCAATCCCGTATCGGCCTTTGTCGTGTTCTGCCTATTTGCACGCCCCTTCCTGCAGGCCCGCATGGGCATGACCCCGAAGGCCCTGACCGCCTTTACGCTAACCAGTGGCTTTGCCAAGCCCAAGCCTGGAAACCGGCGCGAATTCATGCGCGCCCGCATCGAAAATGGACAAGTAATCCTTTACCCCAATCAGAGTTCCGGGGCCCTGTCCTCCCTGGCCTGGGCCGAGGGCTTGGTTGACATCCCCGCCGATACGCCGATAAAACACGGGGACCTCGTGCAGTACATTCCCTTCGCGAGCCTCCTCTCATGAACCTGCAACTGCTCTTTTTCGCCCGCCTACGCGAGACCTTGGGTGTCTCCCGCACCTCGTTCACGCTAAATGCGCCGGCCACGGTGGCCGATCTGCTCGGCGCCCTGCGCGACCGTGGCGGAGTTTGGGCGACCGAACTGGCGGCGGGGCGCAACTTCCGCATTGCGGTAAATCAGGAAATGGCCGACCTCAACACGCCACTCAGCGAAGGCGACGAAGTGGCCCTCTTCCCGCCCGTGACCGGAGGTTAGGGTGAAAATCACTGTCCAGACCGAGGTCTTCGACCTTAACGCCGAGGTTACCGCCTTGCATCGCAACAACCCCTCCGTCGGAGCCATCGCCACTTTTCTTGGCACGGTGCGGAGCGAGTCGGGCCAAGTCAGCGAGATGGCCTTGGAACACTATCTCGGCATGACCGAGAAGGCGCTTGCGGCCATTGTGCAGGAGGCGCAGTCACGCTGGGCCGTGCTCGACGCTACAGTCATCCACCGGATTGGCCCCCTCGCCCCCTGCGAGCCTATCGTCCTAGTGGCCATAGCCAGCGCTCATCGTGGCGAAGCCTTTGCCGCTTGCGAGTTCATCATGGATTTTCTTAAGACCCGTGCGCCGTTCTGGAAGAAGGAAACAACCACTGCCGGTGGGCAGTGGGTCGACGCCCGCACTAGCGACGAAAGTGCCGCCCAGCGCTGGAATAAGCCCTGACGGGAACCCGGTTTATCGGCGCCGGAATCGCCTATACTGAAGTCCCGTAGCCCTCTCTGGAGATTCACATGCAAGCGAATGTCGGCGGCCTCGACCGCACCCTGCGTATCGTCATCGGCTTGGCGCTCGTCGCTTGGGCCGCTCTTCTCGGCGGGCCCACTTGGGCTTGGATCGGCATCGTTCCGCTCGCCACCGGCGTCATTAGCTGGTGCCCGGCCTATCTACCCTTTGGCATCAAGACCTGCAAGACGAAATAATCCCTCTGCCCCAAAAAAACCCGGCCTAGGCCGGGTTTTTTGCTGATTCGCAATCTAAGCCAAGAACAGCTTGTACGCCGGGTTGCGGCTCTCGTTCCAATAACGATAGCCCAAGCCATCGAGAAACTTCTGGAATTTGGCCTTGTCTGCCGGCGGCACCTGGATGCCACACAGCACGCGGCCGTGATCGGCGCCGTGGTTGCGGTAATGGAACAGGCTGATATTCCAGCCCGCATTCATACTGTCGAGAAAACGCATTAGCGCGCCCGGGCGTTCGGGAAACTCAAAGCGGTAGAGGACCTCGTGCTTGGCCTCGCGCGCCCGGCCACCAACCAGATGGCGGATATGCAGCTTGGCCATCTCGTTGTCGGACAGATCCAGCACCGGGAAATCGTGTTTTTGCAGGGCCGCGGCCAGCTTCTCGCCCTCAGCCCGGTTGGGCACCTGCACGCCGACATAGATGTGCGCCACGGCCGGATCGTCAAAGCGGTAGTTGAATTCGGTAATACTGCGCGCGCCCAGCAAGTGGCAGAAGGTGCGAAAACTGCCCGGTTTTTCGGGAATTGTCACCGCCAGCACCGCCTCGCGCTTTTCGCCCAACTCGGCGCGTTCAGCGACAAAACGCAGGCGATCGAAATTCATGTTAGCCCCTGAGGCAATAGCCACCAGATTCTTACCTTTGGCCTTTTCGCGCAGCGCCCAGACCTTAGCCCCAGCCACGCCCAGCGCTCCAGCTGGCTCTAGGATGGAACGGGTGTCCTCGAATACATCTTTGATCGCCGCGCAAATCGCGTCGTTGTCGACGCGGATAACCTCGTCAACAAACTGCCGGCAAAGCCGGAAGGTCTCTTCGCCCACCTCTTTCACGGCCACACCATCGGCAAAAAGCCCCACCTGCGGCAAGCGCACCCGTTCCTTTTTGCACAGGCTGCGCGCCATCGCATCGGCCTCTTCCGGCTCGACGCCAATGACCTTGATCTTCGGGTTCAGGCGCTTGAGATAGACCGCAATACCGGCAATCAGCCCACCGCCACCCACCGGCACAAACACCGCATCAATCGGCTGCCGCGCCTGGCGCAACAACTCCATGCCGATGGTGCCTTGCCCTGCAATCACCTCGGGGTCGTCATAAGGATGCACAAAGGTTTTTTTCTCGGCCCGCGCCAACGCCCGGGCATGGTGATAGGCCTCATCATACGAATCACCGTACAGCACCACGGTGGCACCACGACTGGCCACCGCATCAACCTTGATCTGCGGCGTGGTCGCCGGCATAACGATGGTCGCCGCACAACCTAGGCGCTGCGCTGACAGGGCTACGCCCTGCGCGTGATTGCCCGCCGAGGCTGCCACTACGCCGCGTTTCAGTTGCCCCGGCGTCAGACCGGCCATCTTGTTATAGGCCCCGCGCAGCTTGAACGAAAACACCGGCTGCAGGTCCTCGCGTTTGAGCAAGACCGTATTGTTCAGCCGCCGCGACAGATTTGCGGCCACCTCCAACGGCGATTCGATAGCCACATCGTAGACACGGGCGAGCAGGATTTTTTCCAGATAATCGGTCATGGCAATTTGTATTGAGCGAGCTTCCCCGCTATTCTGGCGGGATTCCGGATAACTTCATAGCGAGACGACAAAAATGACTCAGGACGAACTCAAAAAAGCCGTAGCCCACGCCGCCATCGAACATGTGCCCAGCGGCATTATCGGCGTTGGAACCGGCTCTACTGCCAACCATTTTATTGCCGCGCTGGCCGCCATCAAAGGCCGCATTGATGGCGCCGTGGCCTCATCCATCGCCACTGCCGAGCGACTGCAAATGATTGGCATCCCGGTGCTGGATCTCAACAGCGTTGGCGAGATGGAGGTCTATGTCGATGGGGCCGACGAGATTACCCGCCACATGGCCATGATCAAGGGCGGGGGTGGCGCGCTGACCCGTGAAAAAATTGTGGCAGCCTGCGCCAAGAAATTCATCTGCATTGCCGACGATAGCAAGCTGGTCGATGTTATGGGCAAATTTCCCTTGCCGGTTGAGGTCATCCCCATGGCCCGCTCTTTTGTCGCCCGCCAACTCGTCAAACTCGGCGGCAACCCGGTCCTGCGTGAGGGATTCACCACCGATAACGGCAATGTCATCCTAGATGTGCACGGCATGAACATCGTTGACCCGGTCGCCATGGAAACCGAAATCAACCAGATCGTCGGCGTCGTTACAGTCGGATTATTTGCACGGCGTGGCGCCGATGTGTTCCTGATGGGTACGCAGAACGGAGTCAAGACGCTGACCCGCTGATGTCCGGTATGCTCTCAGCTAACACCCTCCTCGCCCGCTTGGAATGCTCCTTCAAGGGTGAGACGGTCGTGCTGGCGTCCGTAATCGATCTGGATCGCTGTCTAGCCAATAGCGCGGATGCGCCCGATTTTTATCAGGCCTTGGCCCGGGCGGGCGGCATTGATGCGTATTCCTATCTGTATGAGGTACTGGAGTCGGAAGAAATCCAATTTTCCGAACCCACCGGACTGGCGATCGATTGTTGCGCAGAGGGCTCATTCGACTGGGAGGCCTTTGTACAGAAAGCCTGCCATATCCGGGATACTCGCGTGGTGCAGGCCATTGCCAAACGCGAAATGGGCGTGGATGACCTTGATGCGCAAGCCGGGCTAAAAGCCGCGCTGCTGGCCGCTTATGGCGAGGGCTGGCGAGCGGGACAAGCCGCTAGCCGCTAACGCCCAGCTCCGTCTGGAACCGTAGCGTGGGGATGGGCGCTTATAGCAGATCCGCGTTAGGCTGATCTTCTGCAGGGACGCGGTAGCCCTCACTAGCCCACTCGCCCAGATCAATCAGCTTGCAACGCTTGGAACAGAACGGCCGAAAAGCGTTTTCAGGCCGCCATTCCACCGCCTGGCCACAGGTCGGACAGGCGACGCTCTTGACGGTATCGTTCATAACCCTGGTCTCCATGCATAAGGGCGGCTTGCGCCGCCCTGTCAGGTCACTCAGGCTAGGTCAGGCCGAGAACGAAGAACCGCAACCGCAGGTCGTGGTGGCGTTGGGGTTACGAATCACAAACTGCGCGCCTTCTAGGCCTTCGCTGTAGTCAATCTCGGCACCCGTCATGTATTGCATGCTCATGGAGTCGATGAGCAGAGTCACGCCATCCTTGTTCATGGTGAAATCATCGTCATTCTGAGCTTCGTCGAAGGTGAAGCCATACTGGAAGCCGGAACATCCGCCGCCAGTCACAAAGACCCGCAGTTTCAACTCGGGATTGCCCTCTTCCTCGATCAAGGCCTTGACCTTGGCAGCGGCGTTGTCGGTAAAGTTCAGCGGGGATGCGGCGGTCATGATGTACTCCAAATAAAAGTTGACTGATTTAGTATGCTATAAACCAGCGGCCCCGTCAATCAGGGCATAACCGGAATCTGGGTCAGACCCTGCGTTTCTTCAAGTCCGAACAACAAATTCATGTTCTGCACTGCCTGACCCGCCGCGCCCTTGACCAGATTATCAATGACCGACAGGATGACCACAGTATCTCCACCCTGCGGGCGATGCACAGCAATACGGCATAGATTCGAGGCACGCACCGAGCGCGTTTCCGGATGGCCTTTGGCGGGTAGCACATCGACAAAAAACTCGTTGGCATAGCGCTGTTCGAACAACGCCTGCAAGTCGATGTCCTTGGTCAAACGGGCGTAGAGCGTGGCGTGAATCCCGCGGATCAGCGGCGTCAGGTGCGGCACGAAGGTCAGTCCCACATCGTGTCCAGCCATCCGCGCCAAGCCCTGCCGGATCTCCGGTTGATGGCGGTGGCCCGGCACGGCATAGGCCTTGAAGTTGTCACTGGCCTCGGGGAACAGGGTATGCACTTCGGCCTTGCGCCCAGCCCCAGACACGCCCGATTTGCAGTCCGCCACCAGAAAATGGGTATCGATCACGCCGGCCTCAATGAGCGGCATGAAGCCCAATTGCACGGCCGTCGGGTAACAGCCCGGGTTGGCAATCAGGCGTGCGCCCTTGACTTGGGCGCGGTTGATTTCGGGCAGGCCGTACACGGCCTCAGCCACTAGGTCAGGGCAGGCATGTTCCATGCCATACCACTTCGACCACACAGCGAGATCAGGGATGCGAAAGTCAGCGGCCAGATCAATCACCTTGACGCCGGCCTCGAGCAGTTCGCGGGTTTGGGTCATAGCCACGCCGTTAGGTGTCGCAAAAAACACCACATCGCAACCCTTGAGCTGGGCATCGTCCGGCGTGCTAAACGCCAGATCGACCCGGCCGCGCAGCGACGGGAACATCTCCGCCACCGGCATCCCGGCCTCCTTGCGCGAGGTAATAGCCGTCAATTCCACCTCCGGGTGTTGCGCCAACAAACGCAATAACTCCACGCCGGTGTAACCCGTGCCGCCGACGATTCCTGCCTTGATCATGTTTGAACCTCAAAAAAGGGATGCTGAAGAATATACCGGCAACAAAAAAGCCGCCATCGTGGGCGGCTTTTTTGCAGGGCAGCAATTAACGCTTGGAGAACTGCTTGCGGCGACGGGCCTTGCGCAGACCGACCTTCTTACGCTCAACCTCACGAGCATCGCGCGTTACCAGACCCGCGGCCTTGAGCGGCGGCTTGAGGGCAACATCAAAGTCGATCAAGGCACGCGTAATGCCATGACGCACGGCACCGGCTTGACCAGACTCACCGCCGCCGTTGACATTCACCATGATGTCAAAGCTGGCAAGGCGATCCACAAGAACCAGGGGCTGCCGCACGATCATGCGGCCCGTTTCGCGGGCGAAGTATTCGTCCACCGGTTTGCCATTAACGACGATCTGGCCAGAGCCAGCCTTGACGAAGACGCGGGCAACCGAGCTCTTGCGGCGGCCGGTTCCGTAATAGTATTCACCGATCATGTGCGTACCTTAGATAGAAAGTGTTTGCGGTTGCTGGGCGGTGTGCGGATGTTCGCCACCGGCATAGACCTTCAGCTTCTTGAGCATGGCGTAGCCCAGCGGGCCTTTCGGCAACATGCCTTTGACAGCGAGCTCCAGAGCCCGGCCCGGATGCTTGTCTTGCATCTTGGCGAAGGTGGTCTCACGAATACCACCCGGATAGGTCGTGTGACGATAATAAATCTTGCCCTCGTCCTTGGCCCCGGTCACGCGCAGTTTGTCGACATTAACAACGACGATAAAGTCGCCCGTATCGCAGTGCGGCGTGTAGATGGGCTTGTGCTTGCCACGCAAACGACGGGCAATCTCGGAGGCAAGGCGACCAAGCACCTTGTCGTTAGCATCTACTACATACCAGCCATGCACGACTTCGTGCGGCTTAGCGGAAAAGGTCTTCATGGCCTGTCCTTAACGGTTACTGTAAGCACCCCACCCAAGGATCAAACCCGAACGGAGCACTAATGAATCTGAGAAAGCGGCGGATTGTAGAGGAACCTGTCTCGGTATGTCAAACCCATCTCACCGTCGGTCCACCTTCGTTGGGTTTGCAACTCACCACACGCCGCAGCTCCAGCCCCAGCTTCTGCGCATCCCGTCTCGGTTCATCTCGTGGATAATGCGCTTCCATGAATATCGGCTGGCTCATCACCAACACGCTCGCGGCCTTCCTGCTACCCCCGCTGAACCTCGTCCTGGTCGGTCTCTTGGGGCTGTGGCTGCAGCGCGCAGCAGCCAGACGCCGCCGCCCTGTCCTCGGAAAGACCCTAATCGTCGTCGCCCTGCTCGGCCTGACGCTACTGTCCACGCCGTGGCTCGCCAAGCGCCTGCTGGCCCCGCTGGAGGCCCCGGCCTTGACGCAAATCGACAAAGACGCGGCCGAGGCCATCGTCATCTTGGGCGGGGGAAGCTACCGCAATGCGCCCGAATTCGGCTCCGACAACATCAAGAGCGAGACGCTGGAACGCCTCCGCTACGGCGCCTACCTGGCGCGGCAAACCGGCAAACCCATTCTGGTCAGCGGCGGCGCGCCCGACGGCGGCCCAGCCGAGGCCTCGTTAATGCAAGCCGTGCTGGAACAGGATTTTCGCGTTCATACCCGCTGGGTCGAGGATCGCTCCGACAACAGCCGCGAGAATGCCGCCTATGCAGCCAATATGCTCAAAAAGGCGGGGGTCACCCGCATCTGGCTGGTCAGTCAGGCCTGGCACCTGCCGCGCGCCATTGCTGAGTTCGAACGCCACGGTCTAACCGTTATCGCCGCTGGCACGGGGTTCGTCAACACCGCAGCGACGACACCGCTGGATTTCGTGCCCAATGGGCAATACCTGCGCTACAGCTACTACGCCATGCACGAAGCCATCGGCCGTGTCTGGTATCGGCTACGGGCACTCTTTGACTGAAAGGAAAGGCAATGAAAACGCGTGTGAAATGGGTTGAAGATGTGTGCTTCATGGGCGAGGCCGACAGCGGTCACGCCGTCATCATGGATGGATCACCCGAAATTGGTGGCCGCAACCTCGGGCCGCGCCCCATGGAAATGCTGCTGATGGGGACGGGCGGCTGCACCTCGGTGGATGTCATCATGATTCTTAAAAAAAGTCGTCAGGATGTTACCGCCTGCGAAGTTGCCATCGAGGCCGACCGCGCCGACGACCACCCCAAGGTGTTCACCCGTGTTCACATGCACTTCACCGTCACCGGCCGTAATCTCAAGCCCGAAATTGTCGATCGCGCCATCAAACTATCCGCCGAAAAATATTGCTCGGCCAGCATCATCCTCGGCAAGACCGCCGCGATGACGCACGACTTCGAGATTATTGCGGCCTAGCGAGTCACCCCACCCTGGCAAGCCGGTCAGGCCCTCGGCTCGTGGTCAGACCCGGTAAACCAGCGCCTTCATCACCTTGGCCATGCCTTGCATGGCCAGCTTGACCGGCGCGGGCAGCGGCGCGCCACCGTGGGCCAGCGCGGTATCCGCATGTTTCGCTTCGTCCACCTTCATCTGCTGCACCACGGCACGGCTTTTCTGATCGTGCGCTGGCAGCCATTCGAGATGGTCGTTAAGGTGGCCTTCCACTTGCCGTTCGGTCTCGGCCAGAAAACCCAGGTTCCACTTATCGCCCAACGCGCCCGCGAACATGCCAAGGCCAAATGAACCGACATACCACAGCGGATTGGACAGACTCTTGTGACTACCCAAGGCATCTAAGCGTTTCTCGCACCAAGCCAGGTGTTCAGTTTCTTCAGCCGCTGCTGCAACCAGCGCCTTTTGCACGGTGACATTGCGCGCGGTCAGGGCCTGCCCGGCGTAGAGTGCCTGGGCACATACCTCGCCCGTGTGATTAATACGCATCAGCCCCGCAGCGTGGCGGCGTTCGACCTCGTTGAGTTCGCCCTCCGACAACGCCGCATCGGGATACGGACGCCGCGACTGGGCCCGGGAAAACACCGTACGCAGGGCGGTATCCAATTGAATAACAAGATGATCTGCAGCAGACAAGCGGACGGGCAACATATTCAGCCTTTCAAATTTCCCCAGCGCGGAATCATAGTCTGTGCCACCCCCAACTGGTCAAGAATACGGGCGACAACAAAATCGATAAGGTCTTCGACCCGTTCCGGACGCGCATAAAAGCCGGGATTGGCCGGCAGAATCACGGCACCGGCCTCAGCGAGCTGCGTCATGTTACGCAAATGAATCAGCGAAAAAGGCGTCTCGCGCGGCACCAAGATCAACGGTCGGCGCTCTTTAAGCGTCACATCAGCAGCCCGTTCGATCAGGTTATCCGACAGGCCATGCGCCACGGCCGCCAGCGTGCCCATGCTACACGGGCAGATCACCATGGCATCAGCGGCCCCGCTCCCCGAGGCCAAGGGTGAGAACCATTCTTTCTCGCCGTAGAGCGCGAGCTGGCCCCCAGGATAACGCGCCGTCAGCTCCGCGGTGAGGGTCGCCGTATCAACGGGTAATGCCCAATCCGTTTCCTGCTTCAGCACAATGCGTGCCGCCTGCGACAACATCAAGCTGACGCGATACTCCGCCGCCAGCAGAGCCGCTAACAAACGCAGACCATAGGCCGCGCCCGACGCTCCCGTCAAAGCCAGGGCAACATGTTTCATGTGATCTGTCTCGAATTCATCAAGCTCACTACGATCAGCCCATTCGCCAATCCCGTCAACCAGGCCGCGCCTAAAAAGATAGGCAGGAGACCGCTTAGGTTGACCTGTGGCATCAGCCACAGATTAGCCACGCCCAACTGCGCCACAATATGCGCAAAACCCGCCAGTAGCGACAGGCTAACCGGGCCAAACCAGCGCCGCGGCAAATGGATCGCTAACGCGAGGATCAGCAGGCTGGCCAAGCCTCCGGAGAAACTGAGCACAAAGGTAGGCGTCAGGAAGGTACCCAAGGCGAGTGCCCCGGCCACAATACGCAGCAGCGTCACCCAGACGGCCGCGCGCCAACCCCAACGCCACAATACGATCAGGGTCACGATGTTAGCCAGCCCCGGTTTGACACCGGGCAAGGGCAAGGGGATAACGGCCTCGACCAAGGTCAGCCCCACCGCCACCGCCGCCAGTGCCGCAATCTGGCGGTCGGCCTCGTTGGGAATCAGTTCAATAGCCGAGGCTGTCATAGGTCAACCGCCCCCATTCCACGCTGACCCGATTCGGCAAACACACTGCCGCCTCGCCAGCCCTTAGCCAGCCCTGCCGGACACAGACCTGACGCGGCGAAGGGTCCGCCGCGACGCGTACGCGCCCGGCCCGAAATTCAACCACCGTCACGCCCAGCGGACCGGGCACCCGAATCAGCTGATTGAGGCGCACATCCCCTTCCATGAAGATCTGACCCGCCTGCCGGATTACCACACGCCCGCTAGGTACCGGGGCCTGTGTCGCCAGCATCACGATGGTCGCGAGGCCCAGCAAGGCCACTCCCCAATCTCCGACCTGCAGACTCGGCAAAGGTAAGCTGTTCACAGCGGCAGATTCCGATGTCGCAACAACACTTGGTACCGGTGACCAAAATGAGCCGCCAGCGTCTCAGCAAACCAGACCGAACGGTGTTGCCCCCCCGTGCAACCCAGGGCTACGGTTAGGTAAGCGCGGTTATCCGCCACATAGACCGGCACCCAGCGTTCCAGAAAACTGCGGATGTCGGCCCACATCTCGCCCACCTGAACATCGGCGGCCAGATAATCCGCCACCGGGGCATCGCGCCCTGTCAGGGGACGCAATTCGCTGCGATAGTGGGGATTGGTCAAGCAACGGACATCGTAAACAAGATCGGCATCCAGCGGCAGGCCATGCTTGAAACCAAAAGATTCGAAGACCAAGGTAAAGACGCCTCCGCCGATCGCCAGAAAACCCTTCAGCCAGGCACGCAAGGCGTTGGCCGTCACGCCACTGGTGTCAATGCGATGCCCTAAGGCCGCCAGATCGGCCAACATGGCCCGTTCATCGGTGATGCATTGATTGAGGGCGCGGTCACCCACACTGAGCGGATGGCGGCGCCGCGTTTCGGAAAAACGCCGCAGCAAGCAGTCATCGCTCGCCTCAAGAAATAAAACCTGGAGTGCATGCTGAGCGCTCAGGGTGCGAATCGCCGCTACGGCCTCGGCCAAGTTTTGCGGATCGCGGGCATCAATACCTACGGCCACCTGACTGTAGCCAGTTCGGCTCAGAACCTCAACGGTCGCCGGCAACAACGGCGCCGGCAGGTTGTCGATGCAATAAAAGCCCTCGTCTTCAAGAAGATTAAGGGCAACGCTTTTGCCCGCGCCTGACAACCCTGTGAGGACGATGATGCGCATTAACCGTCCCCAAACGCGATTTGCTCGCGCTGGCGCTGGGCAAAGTCGTCGCCGCTGTTGTAGCCACGCTGTTGCAGGATGTGATTGCGCACGGCCACCTCGACCAACACCGCTAAGTTACGCCCCACCGCGACCGGCAGGCGCACCTTGGGCACAGTCACCTCTAGAATACGGCACAGCTCGGCCTGCATATCGAAGCGATTCGACGCATCCCAAGAGTCCGCCGAGGTGAGTTGTACGATCAATCGAAGCTGAACCCGGTGCTTAACGGCCGCCTCCCCAAACAATAAACGGATATTGAGGAGACCCAAACCGCGCACCTCCATGAAGTCGCGCAACAACACCGGGCTACATCCTTCCAGGGTCTCGGGTGACAAAGCGTGAAACTCCACCGCATCATCGGCTACCAGTCGGTGGCCGCGCGACACCAGCTCCAGGGCCAGTTCACTCTTGCCAATGGCCGGGTCACCGGTAATCAGAACCCCCATGCCGGCGACCTCCATGAAGACCCCGTGCAACACGACATAAGGCGCCAGAGACTGGCTCAGCTGATGATTCAGACCACGCCACAAGGCCGTGGTCGAAACGCCCGCCGAAATAAGGGGGGTAGAGTGACGCTCGGCACACTCTAAAAACGCGTCCGGCACCTCCACGCCATTAGCGATAAAGATAGCCGCGCTGTCAAACGAAAAGAGCGCTTCGATGGCGTGTTGCCGAGCATCGGGCTCGAGCGAGGCCAACAGATTGATTTCGGTCAGACCCAAAACCTGTAAACGCCCAGGCTCGAGCTTATCGGCATGCCCCACCAAGGCCAGCGTGGGGCGATACACCGTATCCTGCAAGACCTCGCGATCAGCACTCTGAGCCCCAGCCAGCCAGACCAGTTGCAGCTTCACCTCAACCTGCCGAAAGAGATCGGCAACAGTTCTCCGTGGCTTAATGGGCGGGGCTAGGGAATCCACTCGCAGATCAGCTTATGTAAGGACGCGGCATCCGGCGCCGCGCGTAGCCGCTCGCGTACTGACTTGCCGCTCAACATCTGGGCCAATTCAGCCAGGACCTGCAAATGCTGATCGGTTGCCGTGGCCGGAGCAAGCAAAACAAAAACCAGATCCACCGGCATCCCGTCGGGCGCATCGTAATCCAAGGGCGTGGCCAAGCGATAAAAAACGCAGACCGCCTCCTTGAGGCCCTTGATGCGGCCATGGGGAATGGCAATCCCATACCCCAAGGCGGTCGAACCCAGCTTCTCACGCGAGAACAGGCTATCGAACACCTCGGCAGAAGAAACGCCGTGGCTCGCCTCGATGAGACGCCCCGCCTCTTCCAGCAAGCGTTTCTTGCTGGCAATGCTAGCTCCCGCCACGACATTCGCAGGGGCCAGCCATTTCGCAATCAGGTTCATGGCATTACGACCAGCAGATCAATCCACGCTGGCGCGTTTGATGCCACCCTCGTCACGATGCACCGCGCCCAGCTTTTCCTTGTGCTTGACGATCTGACGGTCCAGTTTCTCTTCCAGGGCATCAATGGCGGCATACATGTCCGGCTCAATAGCCTCGACATGGATGTCCTTGCCGGGGAGATGAACCTGGGCCTCGGCCTTGTGATTCAATTTCTCGACGCCCAGCGTCACGGCCACATCAATGACATGGTCAAAATGGTGGGTAATGCGCTTCACGCGGCCTTCAACATAGCTGCGGATAGCCGGGGTGATTTCGAGGTGATGACCAGTAACAATAAGGTTCATGTTGAACTCCAAGTGGTTAAAAACGCCGGGCGCTGACAACGCAGCTCCCGGTTCAAGCAATCCTCCGGCGTTGCGCCGCCGGCTCAATATGCATCTGTTCCCGATATTTTGCCACGGTCCGGCGCGCAACCCGAAACCCTTGTTGACCTAAGGCATCCGACAAGGCCTGATCCGAGAGGGGCTGGGCTGCCTTCTCAGACCGGATCATCTGCCGCAAAATGGCCTTGATGGCTTGGCTGGAGGCCGCTTCGCCCGCCTCCGTCGCCACCGCATTGCCAAACAGGCTCTTGAATTCAAACACCCCGCGCGGAGTGAGCATGTACTTCTGCGTGGTCGCACGAGATATGGTCGATTCATGCAGACCCAACTGATCGGCCACCTCACGCAAAATCAAGGGCCGTAAGCCGGCATCGCCGTGTTCCAGCCAACCCTGTTGGTGCGCCACCAAAGCCCGTGCCACCCTCAGGATAGTCTCAAAGCGTTGCTGCACACTACGGATCATCCAACGGGCCTCCTGCAACTGGGCAGCCAGCGCAGGGGACTGACCCTGCTGATTGAGGATATTGGCATAAAGTGCATTCACGCGCAGGCGCGGCATAGCCTCGCTATTGAGCTGAACCTGCCAACGGGCCTTAGCGCCCGTTCCGGTCTTGCGCACAATAACATCGGGGATAACAAATTGCGTCGCCTGAGCAGCATAGATCGCCCCGGGACGGGGATTGAGCGAGGCCAGCAAATCCCGCACCGCCTGCAAATCCGCTTCGCAAGACAGTCCCAAGGCCCGCCGCAACTGAGCGTACTCCCGCTCGGCCAACAAAGGCAGATAACCCTTCACCAGCCGCAATGCCTCCGTGCGCCAAAGCGTAGTGACTGGCAGGTTCTGCAACTGTAGCTGCAGACACTCCCCCAAACCCCGCGCACCGACACCTACCGGATCCAGACCCTGAAGCACCCGTAGGGCTACCTCCAGGCGTTCCAACTCATCCTCCGGCGATTCTGGCAACAGAGTCACCAATTCATCCAGACCCGTAAATAGAAAGCCGTCTTCATCCAACGATTCGATCAAAACTTGCACGCGGCGCCGGATCGGCTCGGCAAGTGGCATCAAAGCCACTTGATCCAACAAGTGCTGACGCAGGTTCAGCCCGGCCGGGTCTTCAAGGTTAAAGCCCTCTTCAAAGCCCTCGTCCTGGATCTGTTCGCCGGCCCCGCCGCCGCCATCACCCCAGGCCAGATCCAGGGCCACCTCACTAGCGCCGCCGCTATCAACCTCGCCAACGCGCGTCTCAAGGTCTCTATCCCCGGGCGCTGGCTCACCACCCACTGACGCAAGCGGTAAATCATCACATTCCAGCAGGGGGTTTTGTTGCAGGAGATCACCGATCTCCTGATTGAGATCCAAGCTCGACATCTGCAACAAACGAATCGACTGCTGGAGTTGCGGCGTCAGAGCCAGTTGGGAACGCAGCCCAAGATGAAGGTTTTGTTTCACACAAGACGACTCAAATCAGAGCCGGAAATTCTCGCCGAGATAAACCCGGCGTACATCCTCATTGTAGACAATCTCGTCCGGACGGCCAGAAATCATGACACGCCCTTCGCTGAGGATGTAGGCGCGATCACAGATACCGAGCGTCTCGCGCACATTGTGGTCAGTAATCAGGACGCCAATGTCACGCTCCACTAAAAAGCGAATGATCTTCTGAATGTCCACCACGGAGAGAGGGTCGATGCCGGCAAAGGGCTCGTCGAGCAACACAAAACGGGGTCGCATCGCCAAAGTGCGGGCTATCTCCACCCGCCGCCGCTCGCCGCCCGACAGACTGGTCGCCGCGGCATCGCGCAGGTGATCGATGTGCAGATCATCAAGCAAAAGCTGGAGATGTTCCTCCACGGCAGATCCTTTGTGGCCCTGCAACTCAAGGATGGCGGCGATATTGTCGGCCACCGTCATGCGCCGGAAGATCGAGCTCTCCTGCGGCAGGTAAGACAATCCCAGCCGAGCCCGGCGATAGACCGGTTCATGGGTGACCTCGTGTTCATCAATAAAGATCTGCCCACCATCGGCCGGGACCAGGCCTACCAACATGTAAAACGAAGTGGTCTTGCCGGCTCCGTTCGGTCCCAACAGGCCGACGACCTCGCCACTCGCAACCTCGATGGAGACCTCCTGCAGGATGGTCCGGCGCCGATAACGCTTGCGCAGACCAACCGCGCGCAACAGGCTCATTTAGACACAGCCGGCATGACCGGGATGGACTTCGGCGGCATAGGCGCCGGGGCGGGAGCCTTATCTGCCACAAGCGGCGGCCCCGCCGGCGTCTTGCTCTGAATCACCGCAATCACCCGGCCCGGTGCGGTCGGTGTGGTATCCCCGCGGGCCTGATAGACCTGAGTGCGCATGTCGTAAACGACACTATCGCTGTGCATTTCCTGCAAATTGCCGCGTTTCAAGCGGGCCTGCCCGGTCAGTTTGACGATCTCGGTACGCCCATCGTAATCGATACGCTCAGCCCAGCCTTCTACGATATGCCCGGTGCCCTCCTCTTTCTGCCGGAATTGCGCCGGACGACCGTAAGCGACCCCCGTATTCAAGCCCACGGCATCTTGCGCAATCTCGATCCGATCGCCCTCAATCTGCAGACTGCCACGCGTCATAACCACACTTCCCTCATAAACAGTCAGTTTACGAGCATCGTCAAGCCGCATACTGGCCGCGTTGATGTAGACAGGCTGTGCCATATCAGCCTTTTCGGCCCATGCGCAGGCCGCTGTGCACAAGACAGCCGCCAATACCGCATGCAACATCAAGCCCTTATTTTTCATAGACACTCCTCACCGGTCCGGCAAACTCCATGGTGCCTGACTTGCCGTCTGCCTCCATGCCTTGCGCGTCGATACGGCTCCGACCCTGTTTTACTTGGACGGGTTTATCCGTCCGCACCCGATCCATGTCCAGCATCACCCGCAGGTATTCCGTCGTCAAAACAAGAGGCTCACCCCCACGGTTCGCCTCGCGCTGCAATCGTACCTCATCCAGAAAATAAAAATTATCGCGATCTTCGGAAACCAGGCCGCGCCGGGCCGTGATATGCATCTGGCCACCTCCGGCCTGGAAACGGTCATAACGCGGCTCAACCAAGCGCAGGGTGTCGTCATCGAGAAAATGGGTCATCCGCTGCGCCGTCAAGACCTGCGTAGTCGAGGACTGACGGCTCACCGAGGTTAAGCGCAGAGCTTCAATAATCGTCCCGGGTTCGTGGCGAAATCCTCGCATATCGAACAAGTCGGCGATGTGCGATACATCCTTCAACCACAGAGAAAGCGCCGCCAGCACAGCCACCGTCAGCATAGGCAGCACCGAACCGACGCGCCACGATGCCAGCATCGCCATATCAGCGATCGTACAGAGCCAGTTGCGCGGCCCAGGTCCCTTGCGCCCGCATAATGAGTTCGCACAGGGCCCGCGCCGCACCGCGCCCCCCGGGCTGCGGGGTCACAAAATGCACACGCGCCAAGACCTCGTCCGGAGCCTCCGGCACCGTCACCGCAAGCCCGCAGCGCCGCAGGATGGGCAGATCAACCAGATCGTCACCGATACAAGCCACCTCGTCGTGACTCAGGCCCGCCTCGCGACACAATTGTTCGTAAGCCTCCAGTTTGTCCTCAGCGCCTTGATAAATGCGCTCGATCCCCAGGTTCTTGGCCCGATGCATGACCACATTCGAAGTGCGTCCCGTGATGATGGCCGGCTCGACCCCGCTGGCCTTGAGCATCTTGATGCCATGACCGTCACGTGAGTTGAAGGCCTTGTATTCATGGCCTTCATTATCGAAGAACAGGCTGCCATCGGTCAGCACCCCGTCCACATCGAAGATCACTGCCCGAATACGGGAGGCCCGCGCCAAGACTTGCTCGTGTGTTTCTGCCATCACACCACCCCCGCACGCAGAAGGTCATGCATATTCAGCGCCCCCACCAAGCGGTTGTCGGCATCAACCACCAACATCCCGTTGACTCGCCACTCCTGCATGCGCTCGACCGCCTCGACCGCGAGGGCATCAGCGTGGATCGTCCGCGGTTCGGTCTTCATGACTTCACGAATGGACGCTCCACGCACATCGACATCGCGATCCAGGCAACGCCGCAAGTCGCCGTCGGTAAAGATCCCCACCAAGCCCCCTGCCGCATCGACAATGGCCGTCATGCCTAAGCCCTTCTGGGTCATTTCCAGCAACGCCGCCTTAAGACTGGCCGCCTCGCTCACCACTGGCAGAGCCTCGCCGCTGTGCATCAGGTCACGCACATGAACCAACAGGCGTCGCCCTAAGGAGCCACCTGGATGAGTGCGCGCAAAATCCTCGGCTGTAAAACCGCGCGCGTGCAAGGTCGCCACCGTCAGGGCATCGCCAATGGCCAGGGCCGCCGTCGTGCTAGCCGTCGGTGCCAGATTGAGCGGACAGGCCTCCTGGGCAACAGCGGCCTCCAGATGCAGATTAGCCTCGCGGGCCAGCGTCGATTCTGGGTTGCCGGTAATGGCAATCAGATAGGCGCCGCGCCGCTTGATCAGGGGCAGGATGGTCACCAACTCCCCGCTCTCGCCCGAGTTAGACAAGGCAATCACCACATCATCGTGCTGAATCATGCCGAGGTCGCCATGGCTAGCCTCGCCCGGATGGACGAAGAAGGCCGGCGTGCCCGTCGAGGCCAGACTGGCTGCAATCTTGCCACCGATATGGCCAGACTTACCCATGCCGCTGACCACCACGCGTCCCCGGCAGGCCAGGAGGGCCTGCACGGCCAACACCAACTCCGGCCCCAGACGCTCGGCTAGCGCCGTCAGCGCCTCGGCCTCGATCTCAAGCGTACGGCGCCCCATGGCGAGAATCTCGTTATCTGGACACATGTGAGGAGTGGAGGGAACTGTCATAATGAGGCTCATTGTAGCGTGACCTTTCTCTTCCACCACAGACAAACCGGTACACGAACACAAAAACGATGCACACCACTCTGGGCCTTGTCCTCATCCTTCTAGCCGCCGCGGTACTCAGCACCGCGCTGTTTCGCAGCCTGCGCCTGCCGGCCATGCTGGGCTATGTTACGGTCGGGACCCTAATGGGCCCATCGGGTTTCAGCCTCGCCAACAACGATACCGAGACCCACACCCTGGCCGAGTTTGGCATCGTCTTCCTGATGTTCTCGATCGGCCTAGAATTTTCCCTCAGCCGTTTGCGAGCCATGCGCGGCTTGGTCTTCGGACTAGGTAGCTTGCAGGTTGGCCTGACCCTGTTGGTCGCCGCTGGCATCGGCTGGTCACTGGGCTTTTCCATGACGGAAGGCCTCGTTCTGGGCGGGATCCTGGCCATGTCATCCACGGCCATCGTCAGCAAGACCCTCGCCGACCGTGGCGAACTCGACACCCCGCACGGCCAGATGATCATCGGCATCCTGCTGTTCCAAGATCTCGCTGTCGTGCCCCTGATGATCTTTATCCCGGCCTTGGCTAGCGGCGTCGGGCTAGGCTGGGCGCTGGGCGCTGCCGCCTTGAAAGCCACCGTGGTTCTGGCCGTTATCCTGCTTCTGGGACAGCGCATCTTGCGCCCTTGGTTTCATCTGGTCGCCGAGCGCAAATCCTCCGAGCTATTCATGCTGAATGTCCTGTTCATCACCTTGGGTCTGGCCTATCTGACGGCCCAGGCGGGCCTGTCTCTGGCACTGGGCGCCTTTGTCGCCGGCATGTTGATCTCGGAAACGGAATACCGCTTCCAGGTGGAAAGCGATATCCGCCCCTTCCGTGATGTCCTGATGGGGCTTTTCTTCGTCACGATCGGTCTATCCCTCGATCTGACGACGGTAAGCGGGCAACTACCGGCCGTGCTGGTCGTTCTACTTCTCGCGACGCTGGTCAAATTTGCCCTCGTCCTTCCGCTAGGACGCCTGTACACCCCACACACCTCGGACGCTTTGCTGACCGGTATTGGGCTCGCTCAGGCCGGCGAATTCGGCCTTGTCCTGCTTACTTTGGCGGGCGACAGTCAACTCTTCGAACCCCAATTACGCCAAGCCATTGCCGCTGGCATGGTGCTTTCGATGCTGATCGCTCCCCTCCTGCTCCAACACAGTAGCCACATCGTGCTTAGGATTTGTGGGGGCGCTTGGCTAGAACGCGCGCGCGGCATCCACGAAATCTCCCGCAAGAGCTTCGGCATTGAGGAACATGTCATCCTCTGCGGCTACGGCCGCACCGGCCAAAGTGTGGCCCGTATCCTGGAGGCCGAGGGCATCCCTTTCATCGCCCTAGATCACGACCCCAAACGCGTCAAGGCCGCTGCCGCCGCGGGCGACAATGTCGTGTTCGGCAACTGCAGTCGTCAGGAAGTCCTGATGGCGGCGGGCATCCGCCGCGCCAAGGCCCTAGTCATCAGCTTTGCCCATACCCCGACGGCGCTCTCGGTCCTCGGTGCGGTTCGTCATCTCCACCCCGGCCTACCCGTCCTGGTCCGCACTTTGGATGACACAGACCTCGAGAAGGTCAAGCAGGCCGGCGCCACCGAGGTAGTTTCCGAGGTTATGGAGGGCGCCCTGATGCTCGGGTCACAGACCCTATTGATGGCGGGCACCCCACTCGGACGCGTCCTCAAACACATCCGCCAGATGCGCGAACGGCGCTACAGCACCCTGCGTGGATTCTTTCAAGGCGCCAGCGATGACGAAGAATCGGGGCATGCCCAAGAACGGCTGACCACCCTGTTAATCGAAAAACACCGGATGGCGGTTGGTCGCAAGCTCAGCGAACTCGACCTTGTCGATGCCGCCGCCACCGTGGTTGCGGTGCGCCGCCACGGCATTCGGGCCGCAGACCCATCACCGGATACGCGCCTGCAGGCCGGTGACATGCTCGTTTTGCGTGGCCTGCCTGAGGATCTGGCGGCCATCACCGAACGCCTTTCCCGCCCGGTCTAGTCGAGCCTAGGCTGCCAAAATCAAGCGCTTCATCTCGCTGACGGCGGGCATCCAGCCCGTGAAGAGGGCCTGCGCCACGATGGCGTGGCCGATGTTAAGTTCCTCGACCCCGGGAATGGCCGCGATGGCCTGAACATTTTGGTAATGCAAGCCATGCCCCGCATTGACCTGCAACCCCAGGTCGAGACCCCTTGCCACCGCCTGCTGAATCCGCTTCAGCTCCTCGGCGAGCAACGCTTCTTCGGCCTCGGCAAAACGCCCAGTGTGAATCTCCACAACCGGTGCCCCAACCATGCGTGCGGCCTCCAGTTGCCGCGCCTCGGCATCAATGAACAACGAAACCCGGATGCCCGCTGCGCCTAGCCGCTGACACGCATCTCGCATACGCTCCATCTGCCCGGCCACATCCAGTCCACCTTCCGTAGTAAGTTCCTGACGGCGTTCCGGGACCAGACAGACATCCTGAGGCCGGACCTGCAAGGCAATACCAATCATTTCTTCAGTGACCGCCATCTCCAGAGTCATACGCGTCTTTAACAAAGGGCGCAGGGTGAACACATCAGCATCTTGAATATGGCGTCGATCTTCACGCAAATGCAGGGTAATCAGGTCGGCCCCCGCCGCTTCGGCCTGCAGGGCCGCCTCGATGGGGTTTGGGTAATGGGTGCCACGAGCCTGACGCAGAGTGGCCACATGGTCGATGTTGACGCCGAGTTTTCGGCTGGAGAGAGATGAAGGCATCGCTATCAGAGCTGAGGGGTTAGAGGGTGTTGAGATCGATAAGGAGTTGCCGAGTATGCAGTTGGCCGGCCCCGAGATGATGGCCAATCAGCGCCCGCATCAGGAATTTACTCCCCTGCAACACTTCTGGCTGCGACCAGTCTCCTGCCGCCAAGGCCTGCAACATCGCGCCAGTATACGGCCCACCGTCAGCTTCCCCGGCGCTCTCCACTAGCCCAGTCTCAGGCCGCCAAAAATAACGCCGCTCGGCCTCGATGGGGACACCAGCGGCCGTCTGATGTAAGGGCTCGGCATAGCCCATCTCTTCAAGCAAGACCAGTTCGAAGCGGCGCAAACAACGCTCGGCAGGCTCGCCCGCCGCCAAGGCGTGCAAGGTTGCACCATAGGCGTCGAATAGGGTCGCGTGGGCATCTTCCGCCGGTAATAAGCGCAGCAGCAGTTCGTTGAGATAAAAACCGCAGATCAAGGTTCCGCCAGCCAGATCACGCAACCCGCCCTGCCACTCAGCGGCGTGCAAGGTGCGCACAGCGCCCTTGCCAAACCAAGACAGGGCGAGGGGTTGAAAGGCCAACAGGCGAGCCCGTAACGAGGAAAGTGGGCGACGGCCACCCCGCGCCACCAGGCTCAAGCGTCCATGTTCCCGGCTAAACGCATCGACCAACAAGCTGGTCTCGCGATAAGGCCGCGTGTGCAGGATCCAGCTCTCGGCCTGATCAACTCGGTCAGCCATGAGTGGCTATTCGTGTCCCAAACGCTTGAGCATGGCCGCACTATCCATCCAGCCGGTCTTCACCTTGATCCAGCAGGTCAAATGAACCTTGGCCTCAAACAGTCGTTCCATGTCCTGGCGCGACTCGCTGGCGATACGCTTCATCCGCTCACCGCCCGCGCCCAGGATAATCGGTTTGTGCACCTCGCGATCGACCAGGATCACCACCCCGATGCGCCGCATCCCAGAGGGTTCCTGCGTGAACTGCTCAATCTCCACCGCCGTACCGTAGGGGATCTCTTCGCCGGTCAAGCGAAAAACCTTTTCTCGTACGATCTCGGAGGCAAGAAAGCGCTCACTTCGATCCGTAATAGCGTCCTCCTCAAACATCGCCTCACCTTCCGGCAAATAGGGTTTGATGATGGCCAAGAGGCGTTCTGCATCGCTGGCCGTTCGCGCCGACAGCGGCACCAACTCGGCAAACGGGAAACGCCCGGCTAAAGTTTGCAGTTCTGGCAGCAGCCGGGTCTTGTCGGCCAACTGGTCGACCTTGTTGATGACTGCGATAACCGGATGCGACTTCGGCAGCAACTGCAACACCTGAGCATCGGCCGGGCTAAAGCGGCCCGCCTCCAGCACCAAAAGGATCACATCGACCTCGGCTAGGGCCTGCTGGACGGTGCGATTCATGGCAGTGTTGAGCTGGCTTTTGTGCCGGGTTTGGTAACCCGGCGTATCCACAAACACGAATTGGGCATCGGTCTCGGTACGCACCCCAAGGATGCGGTGGCGCGTGGTCTGTGGTTTATCGGCAGTAATACTGATCTTGACCCCGACCAAGGTATTGACTAAGGTGGACTTGCCCACATTCGGACGCCCGACGATGGCGATCAGTCCTGTCTTCATAGGCGTCTCTGCACTGGCAAGCTTCATGTCGGCGATTCCAGCAACGCACACGCCGCCTCAGCGGCGGCCTGTTCTGCCGCCTTACGGCTGGCGCCCTGACCTTCCGTTCGCACGCTTAGCGCAGCAACGCAACACTCGACCACAAAGGTCTGCGCATGCGCTTGACCTTGGGTATCACGCAAGGTGTACACGGGCAGATTGAGACGCCGCCCCTGCAGCCACTCCTGCAGACGGGTCTTGGCGTCTTTGCCCTGTTGCTCCGGATCAATGCCGGCCAACCGGGTCGAGAACAAACGAGAAATTACTCCGCGTACCGCTTCAAATCCCCCGTCCAGCAAGACAGCGCCGAACACGGACTCTAGCGCATCAGCCAAAATGGAGGGGCGCCCTGTTCCGCCACTGCGCACCTCGCCCTCACCCAAGCGCAGCAACTCGCCCAAACGCAGATCCGTTGCAATCTCGTACAAGGGCTGCTGGCTGACCAGATTGGCGCGCAGACGCGACAGGCGACCTTCTTTGATCTGCGGAAAACGCTCGTAAAGCAGGAGGCCGATACAGAGATTAAGGACTCCGTCGCCGAGAAACTCAAGCCGTTCGTTGTTGCTGGCCGCAAAACTGCGGTGGGTCAAGGCATCGATCAGAATCTGCGGGACCTGAAAGTGATAGCCCAGCCGTTCCTGAAGTCGTAATAAAAGATCAGACATCCGCAATCAACCGGCCAATCCGCTTGGGAGCCTCAAGATTTCTAAGGGCCATAGCGAAATCGTCAAAGTTCCACCAGATAAAGAAGGCCCGCCCCACGATATTCCGGTCGGGGACAAAACCCCAATAACGCGAATCGTTGCTGGCATCACGGTTATCACCCATCATGAAATAGTGCCCCACCGGTACGGTGCAACGAAAACCAGCATTTTCATAACGGCAATTGTCGCGGAAAGCAAAATCACCCTGGACCTGATGTTCGATCACCGGCGGCATGCTCGGCACGACCAGACTGGTATGCGTCCCGGCATCAAGGGCCTCACGATACTGCTGGCCACGCACCCAGTTTAACCCGCCCGCCTCATAGGCATATTCACTTGTCGGCGTCCAGGCGACGGGGCGGCCATTGATGATCAGGCGCTTGTCGGCGCGATACTCGATCGTATCGCCCGGCACGCCGACCACCCGCTTGATGTAGTCGAGCCGCTCATCCTGCGGAAAGCGGAAGACCATGACATCGCCCCGCTGCGGTTCGCCCAGCGAAAGGACCTTCTGGTTAATCACCGGCAGGCGAATGCCATACTCATACTTGTTGACCAGGATAAAGTCCCCGATCTGCAGGGTCGGGATCATCGAGCCGGACGGGATCTTGAACGGCTCGACCAAGAAAGATCGCAGCAAGAAGACCGCCAGAATGACCGGGAAGAAACTGCGCGCATATTCGACCAACAGGGGCAGCTTGGCGCCCTCGGCCCGCCGCGCAGCCGGACGGTAACGCTGAAGCAGGTGATCGACCAACCAGACTCCACCCGTCACCAGCGTCGCCGTAAACAGGATGAGGGCGAAATTCATTTCCCGTCTCCGATCTGCAAGATGGCCAGGAAGGCCTCCTGCGGGATCTCGACATTACCGACCTGTTTCATGCGTTTTTTACCTTCCTTCTGCTTCTCAAGTAGCTTTTTCTTGCGGGTAATATCGCCACCGTAACACTTGGCCAGCACATTCTTGCGCAACGCCTTGACGGTCTCGCGGGCGATAATGTGTGCGCCGATGGCCGCCTGCACAGCGATGTCAAACATCTGGCGCGGAATCAACTGACGCATCTTGGCGACCAGTTCGCGGCCCCGGTATTGCGCGGTCGAGCGATGCACGATCAGCGACAGGGCATCTACCTTTTCGCTGTTGACGAGGACATCCAGCTTGACCAAATCGTCGGCCCGGAATTCCTTGAATTCGTAGTCCAGCGAGGCGTAACCGCGCGAGGTTGACTTGAGCCGATCAAAAAAATCCATGACCACCTCGTTGAGCGGGAGGTCATATTTCAGCATCACCTGACGGCCCATGTAGCGCATGTCCACCTGGCTACCGCGTTTCTGGTTGCACAAGGTCATCACATTGCCCAGATATTCCTCCGGGACCAGGATAGTCGCGGTAATGATTGGTTCCCGCACTGCCTCGATCTTGGACGGGTCTGGCAGACGGGCAGGGTTTTCCACCTCAACCAAGGTGCCATCCTTCATCACCACCTCGTACTCGACCGATGGAGCCGTTGTGATCAGGTTCTGGTTGTACTCCCGTTCCAGACGCTCCTGCACGATATCCATGTGCAGCAGCCCGAGAAAACCGCAGCGAAAGCCAAAGCCCAGCGCCTGCGAGGTCTCCGGCTCAAAATGCAGGGCCGCATCGTTGAGCTGCAACTTGGTCAGGGCATCGCGCAAGCTGTCATATTCGTGCGAATCAACCGGATAAAGCCCCGCAAAAACCTGCGGCTGGGCCTCCTTGAAGCCAGGCAGGGGCTCGGCGGCCGGCTCACTCACCAAGGTGACGGTATCTCCCACCTTGGCGGCGCGCAACTCCTTGATACCGGCGATGATAAAACCCACCTCGCCCGCAGACAGTTGCTCGCGCTGCACCGACTTGGGCGTGAACACACCCACCTGTTCGCACAGAAACTCGGCGGAGGAGGCCATCAAGCGAATCTTTTGCTTCGGTTTCAGCACGCCATCCACTACACGCACCAGCATGACGACGCCGACATAATTGTCGAACCAGGAATCAATAATCAGGGCCTTGAGGGGCGCATCCGGATTACCCTTGGGCGACGGCACCCGCGCCACGACCAGTTCAAGCACCTCCTCGATCCCGAGACCCGTCTTGGCCGAGCAACGCACCGCATCGCTGGCATCAATACCGACAATGTCCTCGATCTCTGCCGCGACCCGATCCGGGTCGGCCGCCGGCAAATCGATCTTGTTCAGCACCGGAAAAACCTCAACGCCTAACTCCGTGGCGGTATAGCAGTTCGCCACCGTCTGAGCCTCGACGCCCTGCGAGGCATCCACGACCAGCAGAGCCCCTTCGCAGGCGGACAAGGAACGGGACACTTCATAGGAAAAATCGACATGACCCGGGGTATCAATCAGGTGCAAGTCATAGGTTTTTCCATCCCGCGCCTTGTAGGCGAGTGCCGCCGTCTGTGCCTTGATGGTGATGCCGCGCTCTTTTTCCAGGTCCATGGAATCGAGGACTTGGGCATCCATCTCGCGCCGCTCCAGACCCCCACAATATTCAATCAAGCGATCGGCGAGCGTCGACTTGCCATGGTCAATGTGGGCAATGATGGAAAAGTTGCGGATGCGATTCATATTTGGGCGCGGACCAGATGGCGTGCTTAAAAACCGCGCAATTCTACACGAGGCCGACTTATCCCGTTCTTATCCCGATCCCATCTATCCCACTCATCAGAGCCGACTGCCGCGCTCGATAATGATCCCTAACTCTTTGACATTGCTAAGAATAGCCAGCTTGCGCACCGTAATCCGCACCCAGGGCGCACCAAATTCTCCGCGGACAATCTCGGCAATATGTTCACCTAAGGTCTCAACCAGACGCAGGTTCTTGCCCACTAGGCTTTCCTGAATACGCTGTGCCACCCGACCGTAGTCGATGGTGTCAGCAATGGCATCACTATGGCCCGCCTTGTGGTCGTACAGGCCGATCTCCAAATCAATAATGACCGGTTGTGGGGCTTGGCGCTCCCATTCGTAAAGGCCAATGGTGAGATCAAGACGAAAATCGTGCAGGAAAAGGATGTCCATGGAATCAACACATCAGCGATGCAATCAAGGTCTGCTATTCTACAGGCCATGATGCCCCTCCTGCTGACTCTCCTTGTGGCCTATCTACTCGGCTCCCTGTCTGCCGCCGTGCTGCTTTCGCGTGCCTTCGGTCTGCCTGATCCGCGCAGCTACGGTTCTGGCAATCCCGGCGCCACCAATGTGCTACGCACCGGCAACAAGAAGATTGCCGCCTTAACGCTGTTCGGTGACGGCCTCAAGGGCGCCTTGGCGGTGTGGCTCGCCATGCTCGTGGGCACACAATTTTCGACCCATAGCTGGCTCCCCGCACTCGCCGGACTGGCCGCCTTCATCGGCCACCTCTGGCCTGTTTTCTTCCGTTTCAAGGGCGGCAAAGGCGTCGCGACCGCTCTCGGCGTTCTCCTCGCCCTCAATCCCTTACTCGGCCTTGCCACCCTGCTAACCTGGCTGGTTGTCTTCGCCCTGACCCGGGTCTCCTCGCTTTCAGCCCTTGCGGCCTCCGCTGCGGCGCCTTTCTTTGCCGCCTGGCTGGACGAACCCGGCCTAGGCGCGCTCATTATCTTGGTCACCCTAATCTTCTGGCGGCACCGCAGCAACATCCAGCGCCTCATCCGAGGCGAGGAAAGCGGTTTTCGCAAATCGTGAGGGATGAGTCATGGCCTGGTTCGAAAAGGAAATGGACTATGCGCGCGATAACCTGAGCGCCGCCTCGAGCGAGGTTATCCATCGCGCCGGTGACCGTTTAGACGCCGTCATGCAATCCGCCGTGCGTCAGGCCGGGAGCGAGTTACAGGCCGTGGTTGGGACCGCCAGCCAGGAAATCGACGCCAAGCTGGACAAAATCTCCCAGGAACTGCACGACCAGCGCAGCCTAACCAAGGACGATGTGCGCGAACTCGTGGACTATGCCGCCGAGCGTATGTCGGGCGTGTTGGACCAGCGCATAGCGGTCATGAAGGCCGAGATTTCAGCCTTGGTGCAGGAAAAAACCGAGTACTTCAAGGCCGAGATTGACGACTTCTTCATCCGTCGCCAGCGCGACCTGGCCCGCGAACGGCAGCGACTCGTTATCAACATCGCCCTCGCCTTTCTTGCCTCCATTGCCGTGGGGGCCGTCTCCCTGTTCTACAAAGGAATCGACCAGATCGACATGCTGTCGGTATTCCGCATTGTGCTCGCCTCGCTGGCTGGTGGTTACAGCGTCTATCTGGTGATCGGTATGTTGCGCTACTGGCTAAGCCTCGCCGAACACGAGAAAGATATGGTCTATGTCGCGGCTCGCTATTGGGGTTGGCTGCGGCCCGCCAGCGTGCTCGGCTCCTTTACCCTCGTGTTGCTCCTCGGCAGCGCCTCGCTAGCCCTGATCTTCCCAGATGAGGCCTTGCGCCTCCTGCACCTGCAACAATGGGTGGACAACCACTTTAGTTTCGCACCGCGGCCTTGACGCTACCCGCTGCGGTTTCCATCAAGCAGCCAGCAACTCACTTAAATCCCAACGCGGCCGAACCGTAAAAACGCCGTCCGAGGCCGGCGCACCCGCAATCAACCGTTGCGCCCCGGCATAAGCGATCATGGCCCCGTTATCGGTACATAAGGCCAGCGGTGGGTAATAGACCGTTGCCCCCACCCGCGCCGCCTCGGCATTTAAACGCGAGCGCAACAAGGTATTGGCACTGACTCCGCCAGCAATCACCAAACGGTTAAATCCCGTCTGCTTGAGCGCCTTCAAGGCCTTGCCGGCCAGAACATCCACCGCAGCGGCCTGGAAGGCAGCGGCCACATCCTCGCGCCGGGCCTCGGGGTGCTTATGCACCAGATTAAGCACCGCCGTCTTCAAGCCACTAAAACTGAAATCAAGGTCCCCACTGGTCAACATCGGCCGTGGCAAGGGATAGCGAAAGGCATCGCCTTGCTCTGCCAAGCGCGCAATCTCTGGTCCCCCAGGATAGGGCAGACCCAGCAGTTGCCCAGTCTTGTCAAAGGCCTCGCCCGCCGCATCATCCAGCGTTTCGCCCAACAAGGTGTAACGCCCAACCCCATCGACCTGCATCAACTGCGTATGCCCACCGGACACCAACAAGGCCACAAAGGGGAACTCGGGACGCGGCTCAGCCAAGAGGGGCGAGAGTAAATGGCCTTCAAGGTGATGCACCCCAATGGCAGGAATAGCCAAGCCAACCGCAAGCCCTTGCGCAAAACTCGCCCCCACCAGCAAGGCCCCTGCCAGACCCGGCCCTTGGGTATAAGCGATGGCATCAATCGTATCGAGGGCCGCGCCCGCCGCCTCTAAAACGCGCCGCGTCAAGGGCACAATCCGCCGAATGTGGTCACGCGAGGCCAGCTCCGGCACGACCCCACCGTATTCGGCGTGCATCTCCACCTGAGTATGCAAGGCGTGCGAACGCAGCCCGGCGACCGTGTCATACAGCGCCACGCCCGTCTCATCACAAGAAGATTCGATACCCAAGACCAACATAACGCATAGGATAACTTGTAATTACTGGCTACCGTGCCTATAATCACCGCTCTTTTTTATCGGATTTTGCCATGCCGAATGTTCGCCTCAAAGAAAACGAGCCGTTTGAAGTCGCGATGCGTCGCTTCAAGCGCGCCATCGAAAAGACCGGTCTGCTGACCGAGCTGCGTGCCCGTGAGTTTTACGAAAAGCCCACCAACGAGCGCAAGCGCAAGCTGGCCGCCGCCGTGAAGCGCCAATACAAGCGCACGCGCAGCCAGACTCTGCCCCCGAAGCTGTACTGATCCAGTTCCGGACACGGGTGGCAACGCCCGGATCCGACTGAACTCTCCGGGCCAATCGCACGATGTCGCTCAAAATCCGCATTCAGGATGACATGAAGTCGGCCATGCGTGCCCGTGAAGCCGATCGTCTGTCGGCTCTCCGCCTGCTCGTTGCCGCCATTCGGCAACGCGAGATTGATGAACGCATCGAACTCGACGACAGCGGGGTTATCACTATCCTCGAAAAACTCGGCAAACAACGCAAGGACTCGCTGACCCAGTACGCGGCTGCCGGGCGTCAAGACTTGGCCGAGCGCGAGGCCTTCGAACTCACGGTCTTGGCCGACTATCTGCCGCGCCCCCTCTCCGCCGAAGAAATCAATGCCGCCATCCAGGCCGCAATTGCCGAATCCGGTGCGGCCTCGGCGCGCGACATGGGAAAAGTCATGGCCCTGCTCAAACCCCGCTTGGCTGGTCGTGCCGATATGACCGCCGTCTCGGGCGCCGTCAAGGCCGCCCTCGTCTGATACCCCTCCTGGGCCATGATCCCCCAGGACTTCATCCAGACCTTGCTCGACCGGACGGATATCGTCGAGGTCATTGACCGGCAAGTGCCGCTCAAAAAGGCCGGCGCCAACTATCAGGCCTGCTGCCCGTTCCACAACGAAAAGTCGCCCTCGTTCAGTGTTAGTCCGACCAAGCAGTTCTATCATTGCTTTGGCTGCGGAGCGCACGGCACCGCCATTACCTTTCTGATGCAATACGGCGGTATGGGGTTTGTCGATGCCGTCACGGACCTCGCCGGACGCGTAGGGCTGCAAGTCCCCGAAGACGAACGCGGTACGCGCCCCGAAAATGATCTTAATACCCGCCTCACCGCCTTACTGGAGGCGGCCGGCCAGCATTATCGCAATGCGCTCAAGCGCCATCCGCCCGCCATCGACTACCTGAAACAGCGCGGTGTCACCGGTACTACGGCGCTCCGTTTCGAACTTGGCTACAGCGACGCCGAGTGGCAGGGCCTGGCTGGAGCCTTACCCGATTACGCCAGCACCGAAGCCGAACAGGCCGGCCTCGTCATTAACGGCGAACAAGGCAAGCGTTACGACCGTTTTCGCGATCGGATCATGTTCCCGATCCGCAATGACCGCGGCCGCTTGATCGGTTTTGGCGGCCGACTCCTCGGCGACGGCAAACCGAAATATCTCAACTCGCCCGAGACACCCCTATTTCACAAGGGACGCGAACTCTATGGGCTGTTCGAAAACCGGCGCAGCATTCAACAAGCCGACAGTGTCGTGGTCGTTGAAGGCTACATGGATGTCGTCATGCTAACCCAGGCCGGTGCCGAAAACGCCGTGGCCACGCTCGGCACAGCCGTGACCGCCGACCAGGTCTACAGCCTGCTCCGCCGTGTCGACCAAATCCTGTTTGCTTTTGATGGCGACAACGCCGGCCGCAAGGCCGCTTGGCGGGCACTGGAAAACTGTCTCCCTGCCCTACAGGATGGCAAGCAGATTGGCTTTGTTTTCTTGCCAGAGGGCGAAGATCCCGATAGCTTCGTCCGCACGCAGGGACTAGAGGCCTGGAAGGACCTACAGAAACGCCCACAGGCCTTGTCCGAATTTCTGTTCGGCTCCTTGAGCCGCGACCTGGACCTCAACACCCCGGAAGGACAGGTCCGCCTCACCACTCTGGCCATACCCTACCTGGACCAGATCCGCAGTGCTCCCCTGCTGGCCCGTAGCTTGCGGCAACGGCTATCCGAACTCGCCGGCGTTGCCGCCCCACCTCCATTTCGCTCTCCTGCCCCGCAACGGGCCCAGCCAGTCCCGCGCCCACTGACAAAACTCCTGCTCCGCGGCCCTGAATTTGTGTTGCTACAGGGCCTTCTGCACGACCCCCAGCGGGCCAGCCGTATCCCCGCTGGCTTTCAGGCGCGTCAAGCCGCCGGACAGGCCGTACTGGCCCTACTCGACCACCTGCACTTACAGCCTCAAACAACCAACAGCCGCGACCTTATTGAAGAGTTCCGCGCCGGTGATCATGGAGCCATCGTCCGCGCCGCTGTAGAAGAGATCCTGCGCTGGGATGACCAATACGATACCGAAGCCGAGTTTGCGGGGGCCTTGGCGAGCCTTGATGCCCAAGCCAGCCGTCTGGATGTGAGCCGCCTTTCTGGAAAAAAACCCAGCGAGCTTTCCGCAGCAGAACGCGCCGCACTGCAAGCAGCACTGCTGAGCAAAAAAATCGCTCCTAGGTAGGGGCCGTAAAAAAGTTCTCCCCGCCCACGAACGGCCAGAGAAAATAAAACTCCTTCCAAAAGCGTCACATAACCACGCTTTTCGCAATACCAAGGGTCCATCGTGTACAATCCCCGGTTCAGCCGACCTTACTCTCTATAGCCAGCGATGCCGACCCAATCTGCCCCGAAAACCAATCCCAAGGCCGAGAATTCCAAGGTCACCCCATCCAAATCCGCCCCGAGCAAACGGGCGGCGGCGCCCAAAAAGACCATTCCGGAACTGCTGCTGGCAGAAAACGGCAGCGCTGAAACCACTGAGATCGCGCGTACACGCCTGAAAGCGTTGATCCTGCTTGGCAAAGAGCGGGGCTACCTGACCTATGCGGAGATCAACGATCACCTGCCCGATCTCGCAGCGGATCAGCTGGAAGGGGTTGTCACCATGCTGAACGGCATGGCGGTCCAGGTTTACGACGAAGCACCGGATGCCGAAACGCTCCTCATGAATGAGACCCCGGCCGTGGTGGCCGATGAAGACGCGGCTGAGGCGGCCGAGGCCGCCCTCTCAACGGTGGATGCCGAATTCGGTCGCACCACCGACCCCGTGCGTATGTACATGCGCGAGATGGGCTCAGTCGAACTCCTGACCCGCGAGAAAGAAATCGCCATCGCCAAACGCATCGAGGAAGGCCTGAAGCACATGATGCAAGCCATCTCGGCCTGCCCGCTGAGCTTGGCACAAATCCTCGAACTGTGGGGCCGCATCGAGCGCGATGAGATGCGCGTCGAGGAATTGGTCGACGGCTTTACCACTGACAGTGGCGACGACATGCCCCTCGCCACAGATGCGGTGGAAGATGACGCCGGGGCAGAAGACGATGGCGAAGACGACGAATCCCGTCGTGCCGCCGCCACCGCCGCCAACCTCGCCCTGCTCAAAAGCGAAGCCATCGAACGCTTTACCCTGCTGCGCGACTTGCAAGCCAAACTCGTGAAGGCCAGCGCTCGTTACGGTGCCGACAGTAAGCAGGCTGCAAAGCTTCAGGACGACATCTCTCGGCACATCCTCAGTATCCGTTTCGCGGCCCGTCAGGTCGACCAGCTCTGTGAAAGCGTGCGCGGCATGGTCGAACAAGTACGCGTCGAAGAACGCGCCATCATGGACATTGCCGTCAATAAATGCGGCATGCCCCGCGCCCATTTCATCAAAACTTTCCCCGGCAATCATGGCAATCCGGAGTGGCTGCTGACAGAACTCGCATCCGGCGCGGCCTACTGCACCGCTCTGGACCGCCAGCGCCATGTCATCAACGAGCTGCAATCGCGCCTGCAAAATCTGCAAACTCAGGCCGGCCTCTCGATCGTGGCCCTGAAAGACATCAGTAAGCGCATGTCCACCGGTGAGGCCAAGTCCCGCCTGGCCAAGCGCGAGATGATCGAGGCCAACCTGCGCCTTGTGATTTCCATCGCCA
>SXGT01430937.1_pt1 | contig 54224 bp, 47 predicted proteins | sample 3176221 | NCBI WGS metagenome assembly SXGT01 (sample SAMN11356862, study PRJNA531348) | freshwater metagenome | isolation source: freshwater sample F1-120 | place: China: Fuxian Lake, Yuxi | collected 2017-12-25
CGTCGAGCAGCAGACCGCAGTTGGCCCGTTCCGCCAGTTCGGCGAGAAAGTCCCACTCGGTCCAGGTGGATACGTGGAATTCGAGGTAGGTCGAAGGGTTCTCGAGCACCAGCGGTCTCTCGAGGAAATCGGAAATCGTCCGCACGCGCTCCACCGTGTGACGTAGCGATTCGTCCGTGTAGGGCATCGGCAGCAGATCGTGGGTGTTGATGCCGGAGACTCCGGTCCAACAGAGATGATCGGAGATCCAACGCGCGCCGGTGCGGGCGGCCAGGGCCTTCAGCTTGCGCAGGTATTCGAAGTCGATGGGATCGGTGCTGCCTACCGACATCGAGACTCCGTGCAGTACGACAGGGTAACGGGCGGCCACTTGATCCAGCACCCAGAGCGGACGGCCGCCCGTGTCCATGTAGTTCTCCGAGAGGATCTCGAACCAGTCCACCTCCGGACGCTCCGCGAGGATGTGCGGGAAGTGGACGGTTCGGAGTCCGATACCGAACCCGAGGTCGGGGAAACCCCAGCGATCGGGCATGACGCGCCCTACGCTACGGATTCGCCCTTGCGGAGCCGCAGGCGGGAGTGTTCCATGGGGACCGAGCAGCCACCCTTGCCCTTGCAGGTGTTCTTGCCCGCGCAGCCCTTGTCGCCCGACTTGCACCCGCCCAGGCCCTTGCATTCGTTCTGGCCGGCGCATCCGTGCTTCGCCGTGGCGCATCCGCCTTTGCCCTTGCAGGTGTTCTTGCCGGCACAGCCCTTGTCGCCGGCCTTGCAGCCGCCGAGACCCTTGCAGGTGTTCTTGCCCTTGCAGATGTGCTTTTCCGCCTTGTCGGCGGCGGTGAGGCGGCCGGCGGCGGCTCCCGCCATCACGCCGGAGACGGCGGCGCCCAGGGCCGCGTTGAATTTTCTACGATGCATCGAGTTCTCCTGAGTTCGGTTCCCGTCCGGGGTTCTATTGTTCCATACGCAGCCGGGTCCGGTCTGGATGTGGGAATTCGCCGTCCAGACAGGCAAACGCCGCCGGAGGGGTCCGGTGGCGTTCGAAAGTCCAATGGAACGCGCGACTAGTTCTTTTTCTCGGCGCCGTCGCCTTCCTTCTTCTTCTTCTTCTTCCCCTTGCCCTTCTTCTTGCCCTCGGACTTCTTCTCGTCGCCCTGCTTGTCCTGAGCGAAGGTCAGCGTCGTCGTGGCGATGGCAACGGCCATTCCCAGAGCGATCGTCATCAGCTTCTTCATGGGGTGGTAATTTCTCCTTGATCTACTCGCGGCGATAATCGCCTGATTACAATGGTCGCGCACCGGACATGAAGTGGTCTTGAAGGGAAGATTATTTTCGATTCATAAAGGCGCCCCAAGATGGGGTGATCTTCCCGCGGTGGGACGCGTAAAGTGCAGCGCCTCCCTCACGATGGATTATCAATGGCCGATTTCATCAAAACGGACGGACCCTCGATCACGCCCTGGAAGGGCCTCGCCATCTTGGCGGCGGTGGTAGGCGTCGGACTCGCGCTATTCGCCGCCAAGTACGAGATGAAGGAAGTCACCAAGGCGGCGCCGGCCGGACAGTGGCCGGGCAAGCGATTCTCGCATGTCCGGATCACGCAGCCCGGGTCGTTTTCCGGGGTGTCGGTCGCGGGCGGGACGATCCGGATCGAGAGCCTCGCCGCCGGGCAATGGAAGAGCGTGGAGATCGATACGGGTCTTGACCAGATGGCGGGCGGGGTCAAGACGAATCGCAAGGCGGCCGCGGCCGCATGGCGGCACGGGCAGTCGCTCGGCGTCTGGACCGCCGGTTCCGGCGGCTCCTCGCGGCTGCCTGTCTCCCGCGTAGCGGATTTCGATTTCCTGGACGACTCGTCGCTCGTGTTGCTCACCTCGGACGGAGTGCTCGAGTGGTGGGATCCTGCGGCGCGGAAGAAGCTGCATTCGCGGAAGATCGCCAACGGAGCGGCGGCGGCGGCCATCGCGAGAGACAGCTTGGCCGTGATCGGCTCCGGCCAGACGCTGGTGCGCGTGTACACGCTCGGTCCGGGTTTTCGCGCGACGCTGATCGAGGAATCCCGCGCCATGCCGCCTCCGTTCGAGGTCGGAATCGCGGGCCCCGGCAACGCGATATTCGCGCGCAAAGGCGAGATCGCGATCGGCGGGCGAGTACACGGAATTCCGGGCACGATCCTCGATGTCACGCCGGGGCTGCGTGGAGAGATCCTGATCACGGGCGCATTCGAGGGCGTGCTCGCGCTGGGCAAAAAGGCGAAGCCGGAGGCGATTCTGCCGGCCTTGCCGGGCTCGGTTACCGACGTGGCCGAAGGAGAACTGGTAGTGTCGGGTCCGGACGGAGCGCGATTGTTCCGCATCGCGTCGGAATGGACATTTACCGAGCGCGGGAAGCATCTCACCTTGCTGAGCCTGCTCGCGTTGATCAAGTCCATCTGCATCGCGCTTGCCAAGCACATGAAGAACATGCTGTTCACGCTGTTCAAGATACGCGCGAAGAATCCCGGCAAGGGCAAGGCGCGCAAGAAGGCGAAGCTTCCCGCCGTGGCGCCGGATCTGTTGGACTCGTTTTCTCGCGGCGAGGTCGCTCTGTGGGCCGGATCGGGGCTGAGCGCGCAAGCCGGGTTGGCGACCCGGGCGGCGTTCGTCAAGGCGATGCTCGAAGCGGCGTACGCGGAAGAATGGGCGCGGCCCGCCGAGGTCGCCAAGCTGATTCCCCTGGTGGAGGCGGGCCGGGCGGAAGAGGCGGTGGACAAACTGATCCTGATGCTCGGAGCGCGCAAGCATGTGGTGTTCGAGCAGATGCGATGCACCTATCAGCGCCCGGTCAAGAGTTCGGGCGCGCACGCGGCGATCGGGCGGCTACCGTTCGCGGCGGCGGTGAGCACGAACTACGACATCCTGCTCGATTGCGTGTCGCCGGAGTGGGCCAACTCGATCCACTTGAAAAGTTCCGAGCGCGCGTTTTCCCGCACGAGCGTGTTCTTCCAATTGAAGCTGTACGGCGATATGGCGGCGCCCGAGTCGATCCTCTACAGCCGGTCCGAGTTGCAGGCCGCGACGGCTGCCTTGCCCAGGCTGAAGGAACTGCTCGAGTCGCTGCTGGTGGCGCGGCGAATCGTCTTCGTGGGGTGTTCGATCTGCGAACTGCACGCCGATCTGACCGCTCTCAATGCTCCGAAGCTCAATCGCGGAGTGAAGACCGCCCGCCACGTGTGCCTGGCCGCGTCCGGCGGACCCGACTGGGAGCGCAAGGCGAACGAACTGCGTTCCTTGTGGGGTATCGAAGTGCAGGACTGCGATGAGGACGCGATCGCCGGCGAACTCTACCGCTGGCTCAAGAACACGGCGGTGGAACTCGAGCGGTTGAAGCGGTCGCAGGTGGAGAGGAAGGCCTCCCAGATGGCGCCGGCCGCGGCGCTCGACGATCAGTAGCCGGCGCTTTTGTCCACCAGGTTTTCGAGCGGCGCGCCCGCCCGGAACCGCTCGAAGTTCTCGAGGAAGAACTCCATCGCGTTGTCGGTCCATCCTGGCGTGTGGTCGGCCGAATGGGGCGAAAGCAGCAGATTGTCGAGCGAGTAGAACGGGTGGCCCGCCGGTAGAGGCTCGACATCGAACACGTCGAGCACCGCTCCTCGAATCCGCTTCTCGCGAAGGGCTTCGATCAGCGCCGATTCCACGATTACCGGACCGCGGCCCACATTGAGGATCACCGCGTCCGGCTTCATCGCCGCGAGTTCCGCGGCGCCGATCAGTCCCCGCGTGCCCGGAGCGTTGGGCGAGCAGACGGCGACGAAGTCGGACTCGGCGAACATATCGCGGATGCCGTCCGCGCCGTATGCGCGGTCGACCAGCGGATCGTCCGAGCACAGCTCCGGCCGCCGTCGTAGCGCGAGTACGCGCATTCCGAACGCCTTCGCCAACCGCGCGCACGCCTGGCCGATCGACCCGTAGCTCACGATGCCGAGCGTCTTGCCATGGAGTTCATCCACACGGTCGATGTTCTCCCAGCGGCCCTCGCTCTTCTGTTGGTTCATCAGAGCGATTTTTTTGTCGAAGTACATCATTCCGCAGAAGACGAACTCGGCGAGGGAACGGCTGAACACGCCGCGTCCGTTCGTCATCGGAACCGGACTGGCGGCGAGTTCGGGAAATAGCGAGTTCTCGATGCCGGCGGAGAAGGAATGGACCCAACGCAAGCCGGGACACATGGCGAATACCTCGCGAAACAGGGCAAGCGGCGACATCACGTTCATGAGAACGGTGGCATCGGCGGCGGAGTCGCGGAACATCTCCGCGCGATCGCCAACGACCAGGTGGGTCTCGGCGGGAAGCTTCTCGAGAAGGCGCAAGCAGGGTTGCGTGGGCTTGGAGACGACGAAAACGGTGAGCGGTTTCATGCCGGGCTTACCGTAGTGTACCTTGCGCGCGGCAAAGCCATTGCGGGACACTGACATCAGTGCCCGAACGTTGCACCTGCGGCGCGCAGCTTTATCCCGATTCCTTGTTCTGCCACAAATGCGGCAAGCCACAACGCGAGTTGATGGCCGCCGCACCCGAGCCTCCGCCGGTTCCGGCTCCCCCTCCCTTGTATGTCCCGGATCCGGCGATGCTGTCCGCCGCCCGCCCAGTCCCGGCTACTTCGGCCATCGGATTCGGAAACCGCCAGGCGGTTCGTACCGCGATGCTAGCGGCCGCCGTCACGTCGCTTCTGATGATGGTGCCGTGGCCGTTGGCGCCCTTCTTCCTGGTGGTGTGGTTGTTGGCGGCCGGCTTCTCCGCCGTCTACGCATACAATCGCCGCACGGGAGAGGCGCTCTCGATGCGAAGCGGCGTCCGGCTGGGCTGGCTCACCGGGGTGTTCTGCTTCCTGATCACGCTGATCCTCACGGTGTCCACCGCGTTGGCGCTGGCGAGCAGCGGCGGCTTGGCGTCGCTCTGGCGGAAGCAGATTCAGGAGAACGCGCAGCCGGGCCTGAATGTCGAGCAGATGCTCGAAGTGCTCGATTCGCCCATGGGTCTTTCCTTGGTGGTGATCTTTAGCCTGGGGCTGCTGTTCCTGCTCTTCACGACGCTTCCGATGATCGGAGGGGCGTTGGGGGCGAAGGTGCTCGAGAAGGAGTGAACCGCTTCACCACCGCGACGCCGGTAAAGATCACGAGCATCGCGGCCGTTTCCTTCCACCCGAACGGCTCTCGATAGAAGAGCCACCCGAGCGCCGCCGCCACCAGCGGATTCACGTAGGTGTACAGCGACACCACCGCCACGGGAAGCTTGTCCAGCGCGTACAGGTACGAACTATAGCCGACGATCGACCCGAACGTGGCGAGGTAGATCATCGCGCTCGCGCCAGCCGCCGACCAGTGCCACGGCCGCTTCTCGAGCAGAGCCGGAATCAGAAACAGCGCGCCGACGAAGAACTGCTGCACCGCGCCGCCGACCACCGGATGCGCCTTCACCGGATACCGCTTCTGCACGATGGACCCCAAACTCCAACTCGACGACGCCAATTGCAGAATCAGGAATCCCTTCCACGCGTTGCCGCTCAGCCCCTTCTCGAACAGATCGGGAACGAAGAGCAGCGAGACTCCGCCCAGTCCGATCGTCATCCCCGCCGCGGTGGGCCATCGCAGCTTATCGCCGCCGGGGATCAACGATTCCAAACCGGCCAGCCAGAACGGCGACACCGTAATGAACAGCGCCGCCAAACTGCTCGGAATCAACTCCTCGGCCCATGTCAGGCAACTGTTGCCCACTCCCAGGATCAGGAATCCGTTGCAGCAGGTCCAGAACAACTCCCGGCCGCGCGGAAGGTGCAACCCCATCTTCCAGACCGCCAGCAGCATCAGCGTGCCGGACAACAGGAACCGGAACGATACCAGAACTAGCGGCGGAAAGTGCTCGAGTCCGACGCGAATGCCGAGATAGGTGGTCCCCCAAAAGAAACAGAGCGACGCCAGCGCGAGATAGGCTTTGAAAAGCGGATGATGCCGCACTAGCGCGACCGCGAGTCGCCCTTGCCGCTGGTGGCGGCAACCGCGGCGACCGCGCCGCCTCCGCCGACCAGCGCCACGATCGCGATCTTGGTGCCGGCGGACATTCCGCTTCCCGGACTCTTCGGCGCGGGGGAGACCTTGGGAGCCGGAGCCGGCTTGTCCGCCTTCGGAGCCTTGGCTTGCTTGGTGGGGGCGGGCTTGGCCGCTTTCGTCTCCGGACGCGCGGCGGTCATCGGATCGGCGCCGATCGCTTCCGCCACGGTCGAGCAGCCGCCCGTTTCCACCGGCGAGACGGTGCTGACATCGAGCGTCTGGGCGCCGTTGGCGGCGGCGCGCGAAGTGCCGTTCGCCTGCACGCGATTGCCGACGTGGCCGGCGAATTCGACGCCCACGCTGCTACGCAGTTCCACGATCATGCGCGTGGTCTGGTCGTAGATCACGAACTTGCCGTCTTTCTTGAGGACGCAGCCGAAGAAGCTGGACGGCAACGCCGCGCCGCCCTGCGCCTGGGGTTCGAACTCGAGGGCCGAGCCGGAGTCGATATTGGAAATCAGCATCCCCGCGAGATTGCGCGCCTGAATGCGGCCGAAGGTCGCGGCCACCTGAACGGCGGCGGCATCGCGAATGGCGAAGCTGGCGCGCGAACCGGGTTCTCCGGGCGCGAACGTCATGCCCTTGGCCTCCACGCGGTAGCTCCCCGCCGCCAGATCGCCCCGGCCCTGCTCGAGAACCACGCGATCCGAATACACGCGAGCACGTCCGCCTTCGCGCACGACAAAGCGCGCTCCGTTGGCCAGCTTGACCAGCGCCTCGACACTGGCGGCTTCCACCAGCGTGCCTTCGCGAAGCGTGGCACTCCCGCGAACGAGGGTGTTGTCGACCTTGAAATCTCCGTTCGCCGTGGCGACGCCGAACGGCGCTCCCTGAGCCATCGCGGCCAGCGCCACGCCGGCGATCAGCCCACGCAATCCGGGATGCAACGAGTTCAGCTTCGACATGAAGGTTATTGTAAGAGAAGTGGCCCTCCCTCCGCTTGCCCTTCGCCTCGCGCTGAGCGGCGTGTTGGCGGTGGCGGCGTGGGATGTGGGCCGCAAGGCGCTAGCGGATTCGGCGTTTCGCGAGCAAACCCCCGAAGGGGTGGATCGAGCGATCGCGCTCGATGGGCGCGACACGCGGTTCCTCCTGGCCCGGTCGCTCCTGCTCGACCGTCAGGGCGCCGGCGCAACCCCGCCGCTCGAGCGCGCCGCCGAACTGTCGCCGCGCGACGACCTGATCTGGCAGCGGCTGGGACTCCAGCGGGAGCTCGAGGGGCGGATCGAGGAGGCCGAACGATCGCTGCTCCGCGCCGCCGAACTCAGCCGCAAGTACGAGCCGCGGTGGACGCTCGCCAACTTCTATTTCCGCCAGGGCCGGCGCGACGAGTTCTGGAAATGGGCGCGCGCCGGGCTGGAAAGCGGCTGGCCGGATCCGAGGCCGCTCTTCGACCTCTGCCGGGCCCTCGAGTCGAACCTCGAGGAGGTGGAGCGAAAGGCCGTACCCGACAATCCGCGCATGAAGGTGCTGTTCGCTCTCTACCTGGCCGATCAGGGACGGCTCGACCTGGTGGAGGCGCGCGCGGCCGGGCTGGAGCCCCCCGGGGCCGAACTCGATGGGATCATGGCGCATCTGGTCGACCGGTTGCTGGCCGGGTATCGAACCCAGGCGGCCGATCACGTCCGGCGGACCTTGAACCGGCCGGAGCTTTTCGAGCGGCGTGGGTTCGATTGGTCGGGTCCGGCCGTGCGGACTCAGGCGGGATGGCGGATCGAGTGGAACGGCGATCAGCCGGAGACGCTCGACGTGTTGGCGCGCATCGCGGCGGTGGACCCGGGCCGCCCGTACCGGCTCCGCTGGCGTTCGGAAACCCGGCTGAGCAGCCCCGCGGGCGCGCTCCGGAGTTCGGGTGTGCGGTGGATCGTTCAGGAGTGGACCCGCGAAGCCGCGCCCGTGGCCGCTTCCGGCGAACTGCCCGTGTCCGGCGGAGGCGGCGGCTCGGTCGAGTTCCGCGGCCCGCGCGTTGGCGGCGTGCGGTTGGCGCTCGAATACCGGCGCCCGTCCGGATCGATGCGCGCCGAGGGCGCCGTGGAAGTGATGCAGCTCGAGGTCGAGCCGGTCAGCCCTTGACGTTGATGTAGAAGAACGGCGGCAACGTCAGCGCCGCCACGTCGTCCCGGCCATTGTCGCCGCGCGCCATCTCGAGCGCCACATTGATGTCCGCCGCCCACTGGACGCCCAGCCGCTTGCACGCCTTGTCGTCTTCCGGTCCCACGATGATCACGTTTTTCAGGTACTTGAGCGGATAGGTGGCCCAATACCAGACGGTGAACGGGTGGAAGCCGTGGTGGGCGTACTTGTTTCGATAGCAGTCGATCAAGTACGGATCGTAGGCGAACAGGTCCTGGAAGCGTTTCCGCATCTCGAACGGATCGGTTGTGGAGGGTAGCACCTCGTCGTAGAAGCGCATGTAGGCGGCGTGATATTCGGGGTGGAACACTTCGTCCACCGGATTCATGATGATCACCGTGCCGCCGCGGCGGATCAGCGGCTTGTTGTAGAACCAGTTGAACACGTAGCCGAGCACGTCGCTGAGGACGAGCACGGGGTTGACGCGTGCATCCACCGCGTAGGGGCTCAGGTCCGGCAGTCCGAAGACGAGCGTGTCGTACTGGCGGGGTACGTCGATCATCAACTGGTCGCGCAAGGCGGTCAGCGTATGGGGATGCACGGCGTCGATGGAGCCGGCGTTGATCGCCGTGGGCCGGTAGGCGCCGGGCACGCTGCGCATGACCTTGCGGCGGGCCGTTTCGGGCAGCAGCTTCATCGATGCCGGCGTGGCGGACTGCAGCAGTTTGTCCAGCGGATTCGAAGCCGAGGGCGCCTTGCCGAGAAATTCGTTGTACCAAGGGTAGATCGCGTTGTTCATGGCGAACTCGATCACCATGATCTTCGTGTGTCCCGATATCAGCCGGCTGATGCGCTCGACGGACTCGTGCATGCGCGACCCGTCCGGCTGCATGACATGGGGGCACTCCCGGGTCATCTCCGGGTGGTGATGGTAGGCGATGGTCTTGTATCCGGCCAGTCCCACGCCGACGCTTTTGTGTCCGCCGTTGAGCGGGATCTGTACCGAGTCGACGTAGATGATGAGGTCGGCTTCCACGGCGTAGCTGGAGATCTCGACGTCCTCGCCGGCCTCCGTTTTGCCGAGGGAGGTCATGCGCGCCTTGTCCTCGGCGTCGAAATTGTCGAGCTGATGGGGGTAGAACTCCGCCATGATGGCGTCGCCCAACATGTGGCGGAGTTCGTGCTCCTTCATCTTGCGATGCAAGGCGATGGCGCAGATCAGGCGGAGGTTCTTCTTCTGGACGCCGTACGAGTACAGCATCGGCAACAGCGCCTCGATGGCAAGCTGGCGGAAGTCGGGCTGGGCCTGGAGGGGGAAGGGCTGGCAATTGTCGTCGAACGCAATGAGGACACGCGACTTGGAGTCGACCAGTTCCTTCAGCGGAGGCATTCCGAGCGGGTTTTCAAAGCAGCGCTTGACGTGCTCGCCGTAGGCCGAGAGCGGGATTCCGCGAATCGGCGGCTTGGGGTAGAGGACGTTGGAGCCCTCCGGCAGATCGACGGAGAGGATGTTGTTCCCCGAATACGTCAGGTATCGCACTTCGTGTCATTGTAGCCCGGGCGGCTCGCGTGACACGGAGCGCCCGCTTGCGTTACCCTCTCGAGTGGATCTGAGAGACGCGGAGGTGCAAGATGAATCGCAGGGATCTGATCAAGTCGGCCGGCTGGCTGGCCGCCGGGCGCGCCATGGGCGCTCAGGGCGGTGGAAAGCCCAACATCGTATTCATCCTGGCGGACGATCTCGGCATCGGGAACGCCGGCTGCTACGGCGGCAACGCGCGGACGCCGAATATCGACCGGCTGGCGCGCGAGGGAGTCCGCTTCAACAACGCCTACACGGCGCCTCTGTGCGGTCCCTCGCGAGCGCTCATCCTCACCGGGCGCTACGCATTCCGGACCGGCGCCACCAACCAGGACGCCACCGGTCTCATGAAGCCAACCGTGGAAACCATGATGCCCAGGATCCTGAAGGACGCGGGCTACGCGTCCACCGCGATCGGCAAATGGGGGCAGCTTCCGCTCGGGCCGGCGGAGTGGGGATTCGACGAGCACTTGAAGTTCTCCGGCAGCGGAATCTATTGGAACACCCAGGCCAAGGGGAAGACCTACCTGGTGAACGGGCAGGTGAAGGCTCTCCGCGACAAGGAGTACCTGCCCGGCACGATGCACGACCACCTGGCCGATTTCATCACCCGGAATCGCGAGCGGCCGTTCTACGCCTACTACTCGATGTCCCACGTGCATGCGGAAATCCTGCCCACTCCGGACAGCCCTCCCGATAGCAAGGATCTCTACGGCGACAACATCCGCTACATGGACAAGCTGGTGGGCAAGCTGGTGGACCATCTCGACCGTCTGAAGCTGCGCGACAACACGCTGATCGTCTTTACCGGCGACAACGGAACCGGCGGCGGCTACGCGGGCCTGTCCACGGTGCGCGGCCGGCGTCTGTCGGGCGAGAAAGGCTCGATGCTCGAAGGCGGAGCGCTGGTTCCGCTGATCGCCAACTGGCCGGGTCACACACCGGCGGGCCAAGTCACTAGTGACTTGGTGGACTCCACCGATTTCCTTCCCACGTTCGCGGAACTGGCCGGCGCCAAGCCGCCCACGGGCGCCGTGATCGACGGCCATAGCTTCGCGCCGCTGTTGCACGGCCGGAAAGGACAGCCGCGCGACTCCGTCTTCATCCAGTTGGCCCGCCAATGGTACGCGCGGGATGCCGGATGGAAGTTGAATCAGGACGGGGCGCTGTTCGACATGAGCCGTGCGCCGTTCGAGGAGCCTCGCGTGGCGGACGATACGAAGGACCCCGCCGCCATCCGGGCTCGCCAGCGGCTGAAGGCCACCCTGGACAAGCTGAATCCGGCGGGCGGGATTCAGGATCGGGGGGACGGCACCGGCCGGCACGCAAGCCGCGAGTCGAACCGGAAAAAAAAGAAGCGGGACCGTTGAGGTCCCGCTTCCGGGGTTGCCGCCTAGCCGGGCGGATCCGCTAGAACACGATCTTCGCGCCGAACTGGACCACGCGTGCTTCCACTGTCGTGCCGCGGATCTTGCCGACCGCCGCCGGAGTGGAAATGTTGCCATTCGGATTGCTGAAGCTCGGATGATTGGGGAGGTTGAAGAACTCCGTCCGGAACTGGAAGTAGCGCCCTTCGCCGAAGGCAACGTCCTTCAGCAAGCTGATATCGACGATCCTCTGTCCGGGCCCCCATAGTTGGTTGCGCGAAGCGTTGCCGAAGGTGAACGGCGCGGGAGCCGAGAAGGCGCTCGCGTTGAACCAGCCCTCGATGTTCTTCGTCGCCGGGTAGAGATCGCCCGCCACCTGATTGGGACGGGTAGCCGTCCAGCCGACTTGCGTCGGAACGAATCCCACCGAGAACGGGCTGCCGCCGCGGAACTGCAGAACCGACGCGACGCTCCATCCGCCCACGATCTTGCCCGCCACGCCCGTCAAATTGCCCGCCATCGCCTTGCCCGGCCCGAACGGTAGTTCGTAGTGCGCCGAGGTGTAGGCCACGTGGCGGCGGATCTGATCGCCGTTGCCGCGGTCGAGCGACGCGTCATACGGATTCTGCGGCGTGCCCACGATCGGCACGTTGTCCAGCGTCTTGTTCAGCGTGTAGTTGGTCTGGAACATCAGCCCGTTGCGGAACCTGCGGGTCACTTCCACCTGGAGTTGATGCGTGGTGGAGCTGCCGTTGGTGTCGAGCGTTGAAATCGAAGCGAACGGCTGGAACGGACGCCGCGTCTGGATCACGCCGGCGGCCTGCACTACCGGCAGGTTCCGTTCGTAGACGTACCACGGCACGCTGGTGCCCTTGTTGCCGAGGTAGGTGACGCGCAGGCCCATTTCCGCGCCGATCTCGCGCTCCAGGGTCAGGTTCCACTGCTGCGAGTAGGTGTTGGTAATGCGGCGGTTGACGGCGGTGATGTTCGGGTTCGGCGATATCGCGCCGCCGCCCGGGAACGGATTGGCGAGCGTCAAGGACGGCGTCGTCGCGCCGCTCTCGAAATTCTCCGAAAGCTGGAACGGTGTGTTGGTGAGCGAGATCTGCCGGATGCCGATGTACACCGGGATGATGTTGTAAAAGATCCCGTAACCGCCGCGGATCACGGACTTGGTGTCGTTGAACGGCCGGTAGGCGAATCCGATGCGGGGTCCGAAGTTGTTGTGGTCGGCCGTGATTACGTCCTTGCCCCAGCCATTGGCTTCCGATCCCACGAACGGATAAGCCTGCAATAGGCGCGGGATGGCGAGCCGCGGAGTCTGCCCGCCTTCGGTGCGGATCACGTACTTGCCGTTGCCGAAGTCGAAGTTGGCGAACGATCCGTCGCGTTCCTGGGTCTGGGTCTGCAACGTGTAGCGGACGCCGAGGTTCAGCGTCAGGCGCGACGATACTTTCCAGTCGTCCTGCACATAGGCGCCGTAGCGTGTGCTGTAGAGCAGGTTGACCAGACTCGGCGTGGCACGGACCGCCATGGCGGGGAAGCCGAGCAGGAAGTCGGCGTAGGCGCCGCCGAAGCCGGTGTTGGAATACCGGTTGTTGAAAGTGAAGCTGCCGAACTGGCCACCGCCCGCCGACGGATTCGAGGAGACGCGCCCGAATCCGATGTCGACGCCGGCCTTCATCGTGTGCGCGCCGCGGACGTAGCTGAAGTTGTCGGTGAACTGGTTGGTGATCTGGGGAGCGCGATCGGATCCGCCGGAGTCGCCGATGCCGCTGAAGTTGATAATGCCGATGCTCGGCAGTCCGCCGATCGGCAGGGGCTTGTACAGACCGGGGAACAGCGAGGACGGATCGAAGTCGGTGTTCTGGCCGATGCGGATGGAGGCGTGGTTGAAGTAGGCGAAGCGGAACTCGTTGTTCATCCGGCTGTTGATCAGCCGGTTGTACGTCAGCCCGGCGGACTTGGTGATGTAGCCGCCGTCGGAGAAGTTGCCGTACCGCCGGTTGCCGCCGTTGAAGACGAAGTAGGGCGAGCCCTTCGAGTAGCTGCTCACGAAGTTCAGCGAGTTCGACGAGTTCAGATTGTGGTCGATGCGCGCCGTGTAGCGGTTCACTCCGATAATGTTGGGAACCGTGTCGAAGAAGTTCACACCCGTCCCCGCGACGTTGGTGCCCGCGCTATTCGGCAGCGGCACGAACTCGAGCAGTTTGGCGGACCGGGCGTCGATCCGGCTGGCGGGGATCCGGTTGTTGGCGATCGGCGCGCCGCCCAGAGGATCGTTCATCTGGGCCAGACCGGTGAAGTCTCCCTGGCGCATCGCGGCGGTGCCGTAGGAGAGCGCGGCGGTCGACGACTGGCGCTGCCGCAGCCCTTCGTACGAACCGAAGAAGAACGTCTTGTTCTTGATCACGGGTCCGCCGCCCGTGGCGCCGAACTCGTTGCGGTTGAACGGAGGGCGCGGCACATTGTTCGCGTTGGAGAAGTACGCGTTGGCCGACAGCGCCTTGTTCCGGTTGAACTCGAACAACGATCCGTGGAACTGGTTGGAGCCCGACTTGGTGATGATCGACACCGCCGCCGATCCATCATGCTCGGCCTTGGCATTGTTGGTTTCGATCTTGAATTCCTGAATCGTGTCGATAGACGGCGTGGTCGACAAAGCGGTGCGGTAGGAATACGCGGCGCCGCCGTTGCCCTGATCGTTGAAGTAAACGCCGTCGATCGTGAAAAAATTGCCGCCCCAGTGGAGAGAACCGGCCAGCTTGGGGTTCGACGGAGAGTCGGAGGTGTTGCCCGCCGTGATGAGAATCAGGCGGTCCAGCGTGCGGCCGTTCAAGGGCAGCGTTACCACGGTCCGCGAGTCGATGTTGGCGGCAACCGAGGAACTTTCCGATTGCACCACCGGAGGAGCCGCGCTGACGTTGACGCTTTGCTCGACGGCGCCCGGTTCCAGGCGGATATCGGCGCGGACGGTCTGATTCAGAAGCAGGCGGATTCCCGTCACGTCGACGCTCCGGAAGCCCGCGAATTCGGCGCGTACCACGTAGGTGGCGGCCTGGAGGTTCGGCAACGAATAGTCGCCGTTGGTATTGGATTGGGTGTCGAACGACACGCCGGTGCCGCTGTTGGTCACGCGAATCTTGACACCGGCGATGACCGCGCCCGATGTGTCGGTGACCGTTCCCACCAAGGTTCCCGAGGTGCTTTGCGCGAACGCGAGGATCGCGCAGAGGATGGACAGACAGATGTTTCTTATCATGTTTTAACGCCCCGAAGGCTTGCCGCTATTTTATCTCAATAGAGAAACCAGCCGGGGCCAGCCCGGCCAGCGCCACGCGCGCCTCGGCGAAATCGGGCTGAAGCCGGATCGCTTCCCGGAACGCGGCGGCTGCCTCCTCTTTTCGCTCCGCCACCCGGTACGCCTCCCCGAGATTGAACCACGTCAGCGAATGATCGGGGTTGGCGGTTCGGCCCGCCTCGAGCAAGCGGATCGCTTCCGCCGTGGCTCCCGCCGATCCGCGGAGCACCGCCGCCGTGTTGATGGCTCCGGCGTGCGATGGATCCAGCCGTAATGCGCGATCCAGCGCGGCCTGCGACTCCTTGGTTCGGCCCAGGCGGAACAGCACGTTCCCCAAGGCGGCCCAAGTCTGCCCCTCGTCCGGCGCCAGCCGAAGCCGCCGCCGGTAGAGATCGGCCATGTCCGCCGATGGTTGGCGCGCGTTCGCGATTCGCAGCGAGAGGTCGTCCACCGGCGTGTGGAAGCCTACCAACGGCCCGGCGTAGGAGCGGTGGTCCTCGCGGGCGGGCTCCTCGTACGTCGAACTCCGGCGGATCCAGTGATCGGTCATCGCCACGTGGATGGCGTCGCGGGTGCGCCGCTTGGGCATGTGGCATCCCACGCAGTCCGTCCGCTCGCGCGAGTGCGCCGAGTCGTGACACGCGGCGCAGGAGCCGTCGCGAACGCGCGCCGCGTGCGGATCGTGGCAAGTGGTGCACGTCATCCGTCCTTGCGACTTCGTGAAGCAGGCCGACCGCAGCAGCCGGTATCCGGCGTGGTTGATGTCGAGGCGCGACTCCGCTGGGTCCGTCCGGTCGAAGTAGAGCTTGAAGTTCGCCAGGGGCTCGCCCGGCCGGAACGAGAACGCCGCGCGGCCCGGCTGCCGGAGCGAATCGGTGAATCCGCTGGACGCGGTTTCCAGATGACATTGCAGGCAGATGTCGAGCTGCCGCGCCGGCGCGAGCGAAGCGGGGTTGAGGATCGATCCGCGCCCGGGCTTGGCGAGATGGCGCGAGGCATCGCCGTGGCAGCGGCCGCACCCGATCGGCGCCGGTTGCGGCGAGTCCGAATGGCAGGACAGGCAGGACTCGTTCACCTCCCGCCGCATGTCGAAGTGATCTGGCCGGTCAGAGCCGGGAGACATCGCGTACACGCGTTCCTGGCTGTACCAGCTCACCGGCAGTTCGATCAACTGGCCGGCGGAATTGCGGCTGGCGTAGGTGATCGCGTGGTTGCCGGATCCGATGGCCCAGTCGATCCGCTTCTCGACGGTGTTGATCTCCTGTCCGCGCGCGGACAGTTGATGGCGTCGCATCGCGCCGTCGCGAATCGTGTAGTGGCGGTTGGAGAGCTTGTGAAAACAGGTCCCCGGAGACGGCGAAGGCCGCTCCATGACGGAGCGGCCCATGCCGGTTTTCGACAACGCCTCCGCGATGGCGGCGTGGCAATCGCGGCAGTCGGCGGCGAGCGCGCTAGAACTGAATGCGAGCGCCCACCATGAAGTTGCGTTCATTACGTGTGGAGGTAACGCGTCCGAACGTCGCCGGCGTGGAGAAATTGGTTCCGACGGCGTTGAACTGCGTGTGGTTGAAGAAATTGTACCCTTCCGCGCGCAACTCCATGCGAACGCCTTCCTTGATGACGAAGGCCTTCAGGAAGTTCATGTCCCACTGATTCCAGCCGGGGCCGCTGACGATGTTGCGCGAAACCGGCGAGAACGTGCCGAAAGAGGGCAGCGAGTAGACCGACGCGTTGAACCATTGAGACAGGGTCCGTTGGTCGTGCGCCAGGAACGGCGTACCGGAAGCGAGCGGACGCTGGCGTGTCGCCGAACCGACGCCAGCCACGTCGCGGCCGAGTTCCGGGCTGATCGGAAGACCGGTGCGCAGCGTGTAGACCGTACCCACCTGCCAGCCGCCCAGCGTCTTGCCCACCATGTCCTTGCGATCCTTCAGGAACGGCAGGTCGTAGATCATGCTGCCGATGAAGTTGTGCCTGGCGTCGAAGCTGGCGCGAGCCCGCTCGCCTCGGGCGTTCCGCGTATCGGGATAGTTGCCGTAGATGCCGCCGGTGAAGTCGGCGTTGTCGATCGCCTTCGACCACGTGTACGCCGTCTGGAACATCAGGCCGTTGGAAAAGCTCCGGTTGAGGCTGGTCTGCAGGCCGTGATAGTTGGACGCGTAGCTCTGTTCGCGATGGCTGATGGAGGCCCAGCCCTTGTAAGGACGAAGCTGATTGGCGTTGGCGCCGCCTTGCGGGATGAGCGCGTTCGGGGTGGGCTGGTTCAAATCCTGCGTGCGCATGAAGTGAGTTCCCAGGCTGCCCGAGTAGCCGACCTCGAGAACCATGCGGTTGCCGAGCCCGTGCTGGACGTTGATGTTCCACTGCTGCGTGTACGGCGTGAGCTGGTTCATGTCGATGGAGCCGAGCGGGATGGGCAGGTCCGTGGTCCGGGTCGCGCCACCGCCGGGGGCCGACAGCCGCGTATTGTCGATGGTGAGCAGTTCGCTGAAGGGCGGGTTGCCCGACATCAGGATGAACGCGCCCAGGATCTCGCGGCTGAAGAAGAGGCCGTAACCGCCGCGAACCGCGGTCTTGCCATTGCCGAAGACATCGTAGGCGAAGCTGAACCGGGGCGCGAAGTTCTTCTTGTGGGTCTGCCAGAAGGCGGTGGGATCCACCAGGCCGTTGAACCGGTCGCCGGAGCCGCGCGGGATCTGTCCCGCCGCGTTCACGGTGACGGCGCGGGCCGGGTTGTACTGGCTGGGCACGAAGGCGCGCAACCGGTTGTTCGGCTCGTGCGCGGGCGGGAAGTAGGAATAGCGCATGCCGAAGTTGAGCGTCAGCCGGCGGGAGATCTTCCACGAATCGTCGACGAAGGCCTCGACCGAATTACGGCGGTTGTCGTTGAACGCCACCGTGTTGGTCTCGTCGTAGGACGTGGCGCGGCCCAGCAGGATGTCGGCGAACGCGTCGCCGCCCGTGGTGACGCCCGGCTGCCGGGTGGCGCGGCCATCGAAGGTGAAGCGGCCGAACACGTCGGTGTTGGTGGGCTCGAACTTGATCTCGTAGGAGTAGTTGCCGCCGAACTTGATCGTGTGCTTGTTCTTGATCCAGGTGAACGAATCGCGGAATTCGTAGATCGTCTGGTAGTTGCTCCACGGCGAACTGGGCGCGATCGAGGCGTAGTTGGTCGGCGAGATCGTCGGAACGCGGTCGGGAACCTTCGACAGGTTCAAGCTCTGCAGCGGATAGCTCTGCTCGGTGTCGGCGAAGAACTGCGGAATGTTGATGCCCCAGGTGGCGCCGCTCAAATCGGGCGGAAACTGCTTGATGCGGTTGTGGCTGCGCACCCAGTTGAAGTCCATGATCAGGTTGGGGCGGAACGTGGCGTTGTAGTTCACCGTCATGTTCCGGGCGGGCGTTTCGTCCTGGCGGCGGAGGAAGCTGAAGCCGGCCGAGGTGGCGAAGTTCGAGAGGCGGAACTCCGGCGTCAGCCGCCACATCACGCGATGGTTGTTGGTGAAGTTGTGGTCGACGCGGAAGTTCTTCTCGTCGGTGTTGTCCTTGCGTCCTTGGAGAAAGAAAGAATTGCGGCCGGCCGCGTCGATGAAGTTCGGATCGGGATACATCTTCGCGTAGCCCAATGCATTGCGGTCGATGCGGGCCGAGGGGATCACGTTGCCGGGGAACGGCTGGCCGTTGTCGGGATCGTACAGAGCGCGGCCGAGCGCGGCGAAGTTGCCGGTCTTGTAGGCGGCCGCCGGCACGATGTTGAAGAAGCTCTCCTGGCGCCGCTCCTTGATGTATCCCAGCAGAACGAAGAAGAACGTCTTGTTGCGGCCGTCATAGAGTTTCGGGATATAGGCCGGTCCGCCGACGCTGAATCCGAAGTCGTTGCCGCGGAAGCTGGGCCTGGAGGCGAGGAAGAAGTTGCGCGCGTTCAGCTTGTCGTTGCGATGGAAGTAGTACACCGAACCGTGCAGCGAATTCGTGCCGCCCTTGGTGATGACGCTGAACTGCGACCCACCGCCGACGCCGAACTCGGCGGAGTAGTTGCCGCGAATGGCGCGGAACTCGGCGACGCTTTCGATGTTGGGCGCCAGCGGCGAACTCCAGTTGCCGCCCGTATCGATGTTGTAGCCGCCGTCGAGCAGCCACGCGTTGTGCGTCGGGCGGACTCCGTTGACCGCGGAGTTGTTGGCCCGCCGGTCGTACGGAGTGGTGGAAACCACGCCCGGCATCATCAGCGCGAACGGCATCACGTTGCGGCCACGCGAGGGCAGGCGGACCATGTCTTTGCCGTCCATCAACTGCGACGTGGTGCCGGTGGCCGTGTTTACCGAGACCGCCGTCGCCTCGATCGTCACCTGGTCGGCGATCTGACCGACTTCCATCGAGAAATTGATGCGGCGGTTGTCGTTGACGCGCAGCATCACGTCGGATACCACCGATTTCTTGAAGCCGTTGGCTTCCGCCGTCACCTCATAGGTTCCGATCGGAATCAACGTGAAGATGAAGTTGCCAGATTCGTCCGACGTGGTCTGGCGGACGATGCCCGTACCCGCGTTTCGAGCCCGAATGCTTGCGTTGGGAATGACGGCGGAAGACGCGTCTTGCACAACGCCGTAAATACCGGCGGTGACTTCCTGGGCCGAAGCCGGGAGACTCACCGCAAGAAGAGACAGAAGGAACGCCGAAAGCGGTCGTTTTAGAACCATCAAAGACACCCCATAATCGCAGGATGCGATGCCGCCAGTATACCGCCTGGGGAGTTTCGATGGTGTGACGGGGTGGGCGAGACCCCGCCGCGCCTACTTCTCGGCCTGCAGGTGCAGACCCTTGTGGATGGCGTAGAGCGCCAGTTCCAGCCGGTCCGACACGCCCAGCTTGTCGAAGATGTTGTGCAGGTGGTTCTTCACCGTCTGCTCGCTGATGAACATCTTCTCCGCCATTTCCTTGTTCTTGTAGCCCTGCGCCACCAAGCCGACGATTTCGCGTTCGCGCGTCGATAGCGGAGACCGCTCGCGGCCGCCCTTGCCGTTGGAACCGTTCAGCGCGTCGCCGGGCGCGGCGAACTGGCGCATCACCGCCGCCGTGGTATGAGAGTCGAGCCAGATCTCGCCGGCGTGCACCTTGCGGATGCTCTTCACAATCAGATCCGGCTGCGTCTGCTTCACCACGATGCCCGCGCACCCGAGCTTCATCGCCTGGACCCACTCGTTCTTGTCGTCGGAAGCGGTCAGCACGATGATTCGCGTCCGGTTGGTCGTATGCTGTAGGGTCTGGAGCGCGGTCAAGCCGTCCATGCCCGGCATCTTCAAGTCCAGCAGAATCACGTCCGGCCGCAAGTCCTCGGAGAGCTCCAACGCTTGGCGGCCGTTCTCGGCCTCGCCCGCGACGTCGATGTCGCCTTCGAGTTCCAGCAGTTTCCGCAGTCCCTGCCGCACGATCGGGTGATCGTCCACGATCAGCACCCGGATCCGCGCCGGTTGCGTCACCTTGATCGGCTCGGGCTCCTCCAGAATCCCGAGGTGTTCCTGCTCCACCGTTTCGATGTCAGCGGTGAGAGTCGCCGTAGTCTCCATTGTTCCGTTCCCTCGTTCGTTCATTACTTCTGGCACAGCCACTTCAGTCCAGTACTGTCCTCGAAACCAATTGTATAGTCGTCCTAGTACCGGCACAATTGAGCGTCGCCTTAAGGAAGCCGCCCGAATCCGCCTAGGACAACCTCAGGTTCGCCCTATTTTCTCGAACGAATTCTAGTCGAATCCTACGGTCCGCCAGGGGAGGAGGGCCTTTTCCTGGAACACGGTCTCCCGCAAACGGGGCAGGGTACCGCTAGTCAGTAATCCACGATAGTACCATACCACGACGCCCGGTAGTCCTTGTTCTCTCACGATCTCGATCATCCGGATCAGCTCCGCCGGAGTCGAGTTCGTGATGTCCAAACCGGGCGTGAGGCGCTCGGGGGAATCGATGGCGCGGATCTGATTGCGCAGGTCACGTTCGAAACTGGCTGCGTCGCGCCGGTAGACCTGCGGAGACACGAAGTCCAAACTGCCTTCTTTCAACCACATGGAGAAGTCCTGCGCGAAATTGGGGTAGCTGGTCGGCAATGGAACCGGAGCGTTGGACACCAGCACGCGCCAGTCGGCTCGCTTCACCTGCTTGTACAGGCGGTTGATGAAAGCGTTCAATTGAGAGGACCGCCACCGCAGCCATTCGGGATCGTTCCCGTTGTCCGGAGGAGGCGCCCCCCCGTGGTCCTCGGCATATAGGCGTTTCGTGTAGTCGTCATAGCCACAATCCATTTGCGGGTATCGGGCTCGGTCGAATTCCACTGCCGGCACGTCATAGCCGCTGGCGACCTCGCGCACCAAGTCGATCAAGAACTGCTGCGCATCCGGGTGGGTGTGGCTCATCCAATAGAAGGTTCCGCCACCCTGAATCGGAAAGGCAGCCTCCCCCGATCGGGTCCTCGCCAGCCAGTCGGGATGGACCTCGAAAATCGGACCCCGGCGGCCGGGACCGGGAAAGTAGCCGTCGTAGCCCCCGACGAAGCCATACTCGAACCACGGGATCACGGCGATGCCGGCCGCTTTGCCTTCCTCCACCGCCTCGGCCAGGATGTCGCGGCCGGGGAGCCCGGGGTCGCCGGGGAGTCCGGTTTCCCGCTCGAACACGGCGCTCTTCCACAAGGGGTATCCGCGCGACCACACATTGACGTGCGCGGTGTTGAAGTGGGCCTCCGCCAGATTCCGCATGGTGACGCGGATCTCGGCGCGAGTCACCAGCGACGAGCGGTCCACCCACGCGCCGCGAATCTCCTTCATCGCAAGGCAGGGTAGCGCCTGCATCAACACCGCCGCCAGAATCCCCGGTCTCATCGACCGAGGGTAGCATCAGGCGGCGCGTCGCGGCAGGTCCCGCTCACGAGCCCAGCGAGGCTGCCGCTTCCCGGCCTCCCGCTCGGCCGTCACGTAGGAAGCGGGGCCGGCCGTCACGCCGGCGGGGGCGGTGGCCGGGTCGGGACTGAGCGGCTCGGCCTGCGCGGCGGGGGCGTACACTCGCGCCAGGATCTCGTTCCGCTCGACGATCATCCACGATCCCGTGGCCATGATGAGGTAGTAGTAGAAGTCGTAGTCGGTACGCGAGGCGAACAGGCTGCAGAAGGAGAACGCGATCAGGGCCAATTGCAGCATGCGCGGATAGACTTCCTTGTCCGGCGCCAGACGGCGCATCCGCCCCGCCGACAATCCCAACCACCCGATCGCGCCGAACAACTGGAGACAGAGCAGCACGAATGCCGCCGTCCCGGAATCGACCGCCGTCTGCAGGTAGTTGTTGTGCACTACGTGTCCCTGTACGTTCTTGCGGCCCAAATAGCCGCTGCTGAGCAGCGCCCAGTTTTCGGTGCCGAATCCGACGCCAAACGCGGGATAGTCTTTCCACATCTTGACCGCTGCCCGCGCATAGCCCATCCGCTCCTTGGCCGAACCCTCCGCCTCGGGGTTTTCGAGCGTCTTCATGCGCTTGAAGAAGCTGTCCTTGACGAGGTAGACGGCTGGCAGGCTCAGGATTACGGCCATCATCGCCATCGCCACCTTGTGCTTGGATCGCGCCGACATGAACAGGTAGACCACGCCGAGCGTCAACGCCGCCGCCCGGGAATGGCTCATGATCACCGCTACCACCGTGGTGAACGCCACCACCACCAGCGCGGTCTTCTGCCACTTCTCCTCCACCAGGCCGCGCGCGAACCAGATCATGGGAAACGCCATCACCAGAGCCATGGCGAGCGTGTTGTTGTCGCTCATGAAGCCGCCGAGTCCGGTCTCGATATGGACGCCGCCAGAGCGCAGTCCGAACAGCCCGAATTTGAATCCCAGCGTCCCGAGCGACACCACCATCAGCAGCAGGACCCAGCGTAGATGTTTTTCGGTCTGCACGAGGAGGGGAATCAGCAGGCAGATCACCAGGATCTTGAAGAACTTGCCGTAGGCGGCCCAGGCAAGATCGGGCTTGGGCGCATAGAGGATCGACAGCAGAATCGGCGGCTGCATCAGCAGCAGGGACCAGACGAACGGATTGGTGATCCAGCCCCCGAGATTGCCGGCATATCGCCAAGCGCCGAAAAGCGTGACCGCCGCCAACATCAGCGAGTAGGGGTACTGGCCCTCGGTCCAGGCGAGCGCGTCCGGCCGCATCAGCGAGTACCACATATAGCCGAGCAGCCCGATAACCGGGTTGATCAGACCGGCGACGCAGAAGCCCATCGCCGAGAGGTGTAGCAGAATGACGCGCATGACAGCCTAGCCCAGATTAGGGCCGCGGCCCGGATCGTCATAGAACCGGAAGGTCCAATCGCGCTGGTACTCCGGCTACGGTTTTTCGAGTTCGCCGCTCAGGAATACCGCCCGCTCACGGATAAAGGGAGACAAGCCGGGAATCGGCATGCCTCCGCCGGGGTTGGGCGGCGGATTCGGGCCGCCGGGAAGGGGCGGGCCCACCGGCCGCGGCAGGAAGTCCTCGAGGAAGCAGCTTTCGAACTGCGAGGTGGGGTACATCTTCTTGACGTCCATCTCCACCCACGGCCGGACCAGATCGCGCAACGCCTGCATCCGCGCCAGCAACGTGTCCGGGTGGGCGGCTCCGGCGAGCAGCGATCGCACCTTGTCCCGATAGGCGGCTCGTGTGTCCGGGTCCGCCCAGAGTTTGGATGCCAGCGGCCTCGACCCTCCCGGCGGCTGCGGCGGGGGCGGTTGGCCGGGCGGTCCCATCGGTTGCGGCATGAAATTCAGCGGCAGGCGCCGCAGTTGCTCGATCGGGATGCCGAGGTTGAAGTTGCCCCACGCCTCGTTGGGATCCCACGGCATCAGCACGAACCGGCCATCCGACACCCGATGGTAGAGATAGTAGTTGTGGCCGGATCCTATGTAGGAGTCGAGGTTCACCGTCAGCAGATCCAGCGCGAGCAGCGCCGCCGCCGAATCGACATCCAGGACGCCGCGCAAGGCGTCTAGCGGTTGGTTGTTCAGCGTGTCGATGAGCTTGACCAGGTCCGACCAGTCGTCGGCGTCCTCGTTGTTCTCCTTCTCGAACATGTTCCTGTACGGCTGGACCGCGGGTCCCCGCCACTGAAGCGTGCCCTGCGGATCGCCCTTATAGAGGTTGCCGCTCTCTTTCTTCCCGAAGCGCGATTCGAGGAACGCGCTGTCCACGCCTTCCACCAGGAAGTACAGACCCCAGTACTCACCGTTGATGTAGACCGCCGCGTGGTTGACTCGAGGAGCCGCCAAGCCCGCCTCGACGGCGAGTTCGTAGTAGACCTTCTCCCGGACGAAGGACGGGTCCTTGAAGGCGTTGTTCAGGTTGAGGGAATCGATCCCCGCCACCTTCTGCCCTTTGACAAACGCGTTCAGCTTGATCTTGAACGACTTCTTGTCGCCAGGGTACGACCGGTAGCTCGAGTTGCCCTTGAACCGCACGCCGATCGTGTCGAAGTGCGTTTCTCCCCAATCGAACGAGGCCTCGAGGTAGGTGGGATCGGCCTGGCCCTCGAAGTTGGCGCGCAGCCGCGCCCACCAGTCGGGCTGCGAAAAGGTCAGCCGAATCTCGTGGACGGCGTCGCCCTCGAACAGCGGGTGAGCCGCCGGAGCCTGCTGCGCCGTCAACGGCGAGCAAGCCAACAGCACGCAAAGAACCGGGAGCCGGTGCGACATAGTCCTGTAGATCATAGACGAGCGCGGCCCGTCGGGAGATTACGCGCCGGTCAGATAATTCCGCCACCCCAGAGTTCCTCGAAGAAGTCGGCGATGGGCAGGATCTCGATGCCGTGATCGGTGCGGCGCCGTTCGCGCTCCTGGCACACCACGATCTTTCGCTTCAGCGGAACTTCTTCCGCCAGGGCCAGCAGCCCCTTGTAGTCGCGCTGGCTGGTCATGATCCGCGCCTTCACTTCGATGCCGACCGACTCGCCCACCACGAAGTCGACCTCCATTTGCGAGAGGCTGCGCCAGTAGTTAACAGGAGTGTCCGCGCGCCGGCCATATTCGAGATAGGCGAGCAGTTCGATGTAGATCTGGTGTTCGAGCGCCCGGCCGAAGCTCTCTCCGCCGGGTTCCACGCGGCCGCGCTTCATCAGCATGTTCGCCACGCCCACGTCGAACAGGTAGAGTTTCGCCGTGGCCACCGGCTTGCGCTTCACCGTCTTCTGGAAGGGTTCCAGTTGCCGCGCCACCAGCGTGTCGTCCAGCACCTGAACGTACTCGCGAACCAGCCGGGGCGGAACCTGGCAGTCGCTGCCGAGTTCGGTGAAGTTGATCTGCTCGCCATTGGCGAGCGCGGCGACGGGCAGGAAGCGGGAGAAGCTCTCGATGGATCGCACGGCGCCCTCCGCTCGAACTTCCTCCATCAGGTACGTTCCGACATAGGAGCCGAGTTCCTCCTCCGGATCCGCCGAGAAGAAGACGTGGGGAAGGCTCCCCCAGGTCAGCCGCCGGATCAGATCGGTGTTCTTCAACTCCGGCGAAACCAGCGGATGCATGCGCGCCACCCAGGCGCGTCCGCCAAGCAGGTTCGCACCGCCGCTCCGTAGCTTTCGCGCGCTCGACCCGGTGAACACGAACCGCAGCTTGCGATCGGAATCGATCATCCCCTGCGCTTCGTCGAGCAGCACGGGTAAGCGTTGGACCTCGTCGATGACGATCAGGTTCTCGCCCGGCTTCCGGCGCTGCCGGATGAGTTCCGGTTGGGCGGAGAGCTCCCGAAAGGTCTGCGATTCCAATAGGTTGTAGAAGCGAGCCTCTGGAAACGCCTGGCGGAGGAAGGTCGTCTTGCCCACTTGGCGCGGGCCGAACAGGAAGAAAGACTTCTTCTCGAGGACCTTCGACAGATTCAGACAACGATGAACTTCGAACATCCGGCACCAGAATATCATGAATCCCCGGGTGGTTCTGTATAATTTAATGAAATTATTATATCCGTGCGACGGATTTCATGTTTTTCTACTCCGTGATGCGCTACCGTGAAGACATGAGACTCGCAGTCCTTGTCCTCGCCTGCGGAACCTCCTCGCCGATGCCCGCGTCTACGTTGCCGGCACAGTGGGATTCGCCAACTTCCTCGACGAGAGCTACCAGGGCCATGTCACGGCCGGTGGATCGGTCCGCGCTTATTTTTCCCGGCGCGGGGCGATCGAGCCCGAGGTCACCTATATGTACGGCTCGGCGCGGGACAAGGATGTCCTGCTTCAGATGAACGTCTCGCGCGATCTCGGCAAGGCAACGGGCCGGGCCGTTCCCTTTCTCATCGTAGGCGCCGGGCGGCTTTGGCACTTCGATCCGTTGTTCACGATCAGCACGTGGACGGGCGGATTCGGAGGAGGAGCGCGCGTGTTCGTGACCGAGCGATTCTTCATCGCGCCGGAGGCCCGGCTCGGCACGGAACCGATCGTCCGGTTCCAGGTTGGACTCGGATGGGCCAACCGGAGGTAGAATCCGTTATATGAAGATCGTTTGGGCCGCTCTGGTTTCGGCGCCCTTGTTCGCGCAGTTGTCCGTGCTGCCGCCGTCATCCGAATTGCGAACTCCGGAGTCGCGTCAGCAGTTGCTTGCCGAGGTCTGGTCGAACGGCCGCAACGCCGATCTCACGCGCGACGCGCACTGGACATCGTCCAACCCCTCGGTCGCCAAGGTGGACGCCAGCGGCATGGTCGCGCCAGCGGGCGACGGCGAGGCTTCGATCACGGCCACCGTGAACGGCCAGACCGCTGTGTCGCGGGTGGTGGTGCGGAATTTCAAGGCGCCGTTCGAATGGTCGTTCCGCAATCACGTCGTGCCCGTGCTCACCAAGATGGGCTGCAATCAGGGCGCGTGCCATGGCGCGCTGGCCGGCAAGAACGGATTTAAACTGACATTGCGCGGGTACGATCCCGCCGCCGATCACGATACGCTGACGCGGCAATCCGCCGGCCGCCGGATCTCGCTCGAGGATCCCGCTTCTTCTCTGTTGCTGCGCAAGGCCGTGTCCGGGATTCCTCATGGTGGAGGCAGGCGATTCGCGGCCGATTCGCTCGAGTATCGCGTCATGGGCGAGTGGATCGCCGCCGGGGCCGCTTCCCCAGTGCCAAACGAACCCGAGGTCGCGGCGCTCGAGGTGTTTCCCGCGCGGTCGATCCTGAAGCCGAACGCGTCCCAGCAACTGGTGGTTCGCGCGCGGTATTCGGACGGACGCGTCGAAGACGCGACCCGCTGGGTCAAGTTCTCGAGTTCCAACGAAGGCGTCGCGACGGTGGACGATTCGGGCCACGTCAAGACCACGGGCCAAGGCGAGACCGCCATCACGCTCTACTACCAGAGCAAGGTTCTCTACGCGCGTGTCACCGTGCCCTTCGAACCTGCCGTGACTCCAGAGTCGTACTCGCACTTCCGCCCGTCGAACTTCGTGGACGAGCATCTTCTGGCCAAGTGGAAGTCGCTGAATCTGGCGCCATCCAAACGCGCCTCCGACGAGACTTTCCTGCGCCGCGCCTATCTGGATGCCGCCGGGATCCTGCCCACGACGGAAGAAGTGGAGGAGTTCCTGGCCGATACCGCTCCGGACAAGCGCGCCAAGCTGATCGACAGGCTGCTGGAACGGGACGAGTTCGCAGACTACTGGGCCTACAAGTGGTCCGACCTGCTGCTGCTTTCCTCCCGCAAGCTGCGCACCAACGCAATGTGGGCGTTCTACAACTGGATTCGCGACGGCGTCAAGACGAACAAGCCGTGGGATCGTTTCGCGCGGGAGATCTTCACCTCATCTGGATCGTCGCGGGAGAACGGCGCCCTCAACTACTTCGTCCTCCACAAGGACCCGATCGACCTCGCCGAAAACGTAACGCAGGCGTTTCTCGGCCAGCGGCTCACCTGCGCGCGATGCCACAATCATCCGCTCGAGAAATGGACGCAGAAACAGTATTATCAGTTCGCGAACCTGTTCTCGCGGGTGGGGATCAAGAACGGCGACCGCGTGGGCGAAACCGTCATCTTCGCGCGCTCGGCCGGCGACATCAATCATCCGCGGCTGCTGCGCCCGCTCGATCCCACTCCTCTCGACGGCAAGTCCATGGCGCTCGATTCGACGAAGGACCGGCGTGAGCATTTCGCCGAGTGGCTCACCAGCCCGTCCAACGACTTCTTCGCGCGCAACCTGATCAACCGGGTTTGGGGCAGCTTTTTCGGCCGCGGGATCGCGCACCCGGTGGACGATCTGCGCGCCACCAATCCGGCGTCGAACGAGGAACTGTTCGCTGCGCTGGTCAAGGATTTCGTCTCCCACAAGTTCGACGTGAAGCACCTGATCCGCGTCATCATGAACTCGTCCGCGTATCAGTTGTCCTCGGAAGCGAACGCCACCAACCAAAGCGACAACATCTTCTATTCGCGATACATCGTCAAGCGGCTGCCGGGCGAGACGATCCTGGACGCGATGTCGCAGGTGACCGGTGTCGCGTCGAGCTTCGCCGGTTATCCGGCCGGAACCCGCGCGACACAGTTGCCGGACGTCCGCGTGCAGTCGCAGTTCCTGTCGGCGTTCGGCCGGCCGGAACGGATCGTGTGCGACGCGGCGGAAAGATCGCAGGACCCGTCCATCGCGCAGGCGCTGCACGTGATCAACGGCGACACGCTGAACAAGAAATTGAGCGCGGAGGGTGGCTACATCAACCTGTTCCAGAAGATCGGGCTTTCCGACGCGCGCGTGGTGGAGCAGATCTACCTGTCGGCGTTCAGCCGCTATCCGACGGCGGCCGAGAAGAAGACCGTGCTCGCGTCGCTGACGCAGGCGCGGAAGGCGGGCGCCACTCCCGAGGCCGCTCGCGACACGCGGCGGCAGGCCATGGAGGACATGGCGTGGTCGCTGCTGACCAGCAAGGAATTCCTTTTCAATCACTAATGCGCCGCGACCCGATCCTACTCATGGCCGCCGTGTCCGCGTTCGCGCAGACCTATGCGGACGACATTCATCCGCTTTTCGCCAAGCGGTGCGCGGGCTGCCACGCGCAGGGCGCCAAGCTGGGCGAGTTCCAGGTGAACACGTACGAGCAGTTGATCAAGGGCGGCAACCGCGGCCGCACCGTCGTGCCCGGCGACGCCGGGTCCAGTCTGCTGTATCTGATGTTGAGCGGCAAGGAAACCCCCACCATGCCGATGGATGGGACGTTCCTGAGCGCGGGCGAAATCGAGACGGTGAAGAAGTGGATCGACGCCGGCGCCAAGGGACCGTCCGGAGCCGATGCCGCGCGGATCTCCGCCGGCCCGAAGCCAGGCGCCGCTCCCGTGTTGAAGCCTCGCCCCGGCAAGGCTCGCGTGCTGGGAGCCGCGCTTCATGGCAATCTGGCCGCGCTGGCCGGGCATCGTGAAGTGAGGCTGGCGGCGATGCCGGGAGCCAAGACTGTCGCGACGCTCGGCGGCCACGCCGGCCCGGTGCGCAACGTCGAGTTCTCCGCGGATGGACAGCTGCTGGCCGCGGCCGGCGGCTTGTGCGCCGAAAAGGGCGAAGTGAAGATCTGGGACGTGGAGAAGCGCACCGCCACCGTCACCATCGCCGGCCACTCGGACTGCATCTACGGCATCGCGTTTTCACCGGACGGGAAGACGCTCGCCACGTCGAGCTACGACAAGCTGATCAAGCTTTGGGACGTCGAGACGGGCAGGGAGATCCGAACGTTGAAGGATCACATCGACGCCGTCTACGCGGTCCGGTTCACGCCCGATGGCAAGCGCCTGATCTCCGGTGGCGCCGATCGCACGGTGAAAGTATGGGACCCGGCCACCGGCGTCCGCCTGTTCACGCTGAGCGAATCCACCGATGGCATCAACACCGTCGCCGTCGCGCCGGACGGCAAGCGGATCGCGGCGGGAGGCATCGACAAATCGGTGCGCGTCTGGTCGCTGTCCGGCACGAGCGGAGAACTGCTCCAATCGTCGATGGCGCACGAGGACGCGATCCTGAAGATCGCGTGGTCGCCCGATGGCAAGTCGCTGGTAACTTCGTCCGCCGACAAATCGCTGAAGGTGCTCCGCGCGTCCGACCTGGCGGAGATCCGCGTCCTGCCCGGGCAATCCGACTGGGCGTACGGACTACAATTTTCGGCCGATGGCCGCAATCTGTTGGTGGGCCGCATGGACGGGTCCACCGATTGGCTCGACGCCGCGATGTTCGCGGCCGGTTCCCGCACGGCAATGAGGTAATTTCGATGCGCACTCCGATTCTTCTTTCGCTGGCCGCCGCCGCGGCGCTCGGCCAGAGTCCGCGGATGACACCACCCACGCTCGCGGCCGTGGCGCCGTTGGGCGTCCAACGGGGCGCGACCGTCGAGATGACGTTCGAAGGGCTCAACCTCGCCGGGGCTTCGGGCATCTACTTCTCCGAACCCGGCGTCAAAGGGCGCATCGTGCGCGTGAAGGAGCTGCCGGATCTTTCCGATGTCCGGCTTGGATCCAACGGCACGCGCTCCACCGTGGATCTCGGTCCGCTGCCTTCGCGCAATCAGGTCACCGTGGAATTGGAAGTCTCGCCGGAAGCCAACGCCGGCGCGGTGAAGTTCCGCTTGCTGACGCCGCTCGGCACGTCGCCCGAAGGGACGTTCCTGGTGGAACCCTACTTCGGAGAAAGCCCGGACAAGGAGCCCAATGACACGCCGGACGGCGCCTTCGAGTGCTACTTGCCGACGGTTCTGGCGGGGGCGATCTCCAAGCCGGGCGACGTCGATCACTTCAAGATCAAGGTGAAGGCCGGCGAGGAACTGGTGTTCGAGAATCAGGCGGTGAAGATCGGGTCCACGTTGCAGCCGGTGATCCGCATCGTCGCCGAGGATCAATCGGTGATTCGCGAAACGGGCTACGACCGCGAAGAGTCGGCGGCGCGGTTCACGCACCGGTTCGACAAGGCGGGAACCTACTACGTGCGGATCTCCGATTTCGAGTCGAGCGGACGCGCGTCGAACTTTTACCGGATTCTGGTGGGCAAGTTGCCCGTGGCTGTGTCGGCGTATCCGCTGGGATTGCGGCGGAGCGGTTCGGCGGAGGTCGCCATTGCCGGCTCGAATCTGGGCGCGGCGAAGTTCCAGGTGGACGGCAAGTCCGCGCCGGCTCTCGACGACTTCCTGTCGTTCCGGCCGGAGACGCCCGATGGTCCCGCGTTCAACGAAGTGAAGCTGGCGTTGGGGACCGATCCGGAGGTGGAATCGGCCGGGGCGGTCACGCTGGCGTCGGCGCAGGCTGTGACACTGCCGGTCACCCTGAACGGCCGCGCCGCCAAGGGCAAGGATCACTACTACAAGTTCACCGCGCGGAAAGGACAGGCGGTGGCGATCGAGACGGTGGCGCGCCGCGCCGGATCGGAGCTGGACTCGACGCTCGACGTGCTGGACGCGAAGGGGCAGCCCGTGGAGCGCGCCGTGGCTCGCGCCACCTGGGAGACGTCGCTCGTGCTGCGCGATCACGATTCCGCGTCGCGCGGCCTGCGCGTTCAGGCGTGGAACGTTCTCGGCGCGGGCGACTATGTGATGGCCGGCAACGAGATTCTCCGCGTGGACGAAGTGCCCGACGGACCGGACGAAGACCTCGCCGTGGAATCGTTCGGCGGCCAGCGCAAAGGACAGTTCGGCACCACGCCGGAAGCGCATGGCGTCGACCGGCCTTTGTACAAGGTGCAAATGCATCCCGCGGGCGCGAAATTCTCGCCGAACGGACTGCCGCTGGCGCGTTTCTACTATCGCAATGACGACGGCGGCCCCGGCTACGGCAAGGATTCGTACGTCGACTTCGTGGCTCCCGCCGATGGCGACTACTACGTGCGCCTGCGCGACGTGCGCGGCATGGGCGGCCCCGATTTCGCCTACCGGCTCCACATCCGCGAGCCGCGGCCGGACTTCCGGATCAGCGTGAATCCGCGCAACCCGAACGTTCCGCGCGGCGGTTCCATTCCGGTCACCGTCACGGCGGTGCGGCTCGAAGGTTACAACGGTCCGATCGAAGTCGCGATGACGGGTCTGCCGGCCGGACTCACGGCCACCAAGGGCGTCATCGGCGCGGGGCTCGACGCGGCGACGATCGTCGTGTCGGCAGCCGTGGACGCGCGGCTCGATCGTGCGGCGCCGTTCGAAGCGACCGGCCGGGCGACGGTAGCGAACCGGGCCCTGATCCGCGCCGCCAACGCCGATGACCGCACCAAGCTGATCGCGCTGGGGCCGAAGCCCGACATCGCTCTGACCGCGGTGACGAAGGTGGTGGAACTCGCGCCGGGCGAGACGAAAGAGGTGATGGTGAAGGTCGCGCGAGGCAACGGATTCGCCGGGCGCGTTCCCGTGGAGGTTCGCGATCTGCCCGCGCGGGTGCGCGTCACCGATTCGGGCCTCAACGGCGTGCTCATCACCGAGGACGAATCCGAGCGGAGCTTCAAGCTGTGGGCGCTGCCGAACGCCGAGCCGGGCGAGGGTTATGTGTATTTGTCGGGCCGCGTGGAGACGCGGTCGACACAGCAGAACTCCTATGCGGCCCCCGAGCCCGTGCTGGTGCGCGTGAAAGCCAAGGCGGTTTCGACGGCCAGCCGCTGATGCCGCGGTACGTCGCGTTCCTGCGCGCGGTGAACGTCGGAGGCCGGGTGGTCAAGATGGACTGGCTCCGTTCGGTATTCGAGGATCTGGGATTCTCGAACGTGGAGACGTTCATCGCGAGCGGCAACGTCGTGTTCGAGACGAGGTCCGGCGCCGCGGCGGCGCTCGAGGAAAAGATCGAGAAACGGCTGGGGGTTGAACTCGGCTACCAAGTCCCGGTGTTTCTGCGAACAACGGCGGAGGTGGCGGAGATCGCCGCGCGGCGTCCGTTCGACGAGGAGGCGATGCGCGAGGCGAAGGCGTTCGTGGTGGGGTTGTTGAAGGATGCGCCCGATGCCGGTGCGCTGGAGGCGGCGATGGCCTTGCGGTCGGAGGCCGACGACTTCCGGGTGGTGGGCCGCGAGATCTACTGGTCCTGCCGGGTGAACCAAAGCGAGTCGAAGTTCACCAACGCGGTGTTCGAGCGGAAGACGAAGCTGGCGGCGACGTTCCGGGGGATCTCGACGATGGAGAAGTTGGCGGGGAAGTATTCGGCCGCCGCGAATTAACTGCGCCAGAGCCGGGTTGCTCAGTTCCATTCCGTTGGGCCTAGCCCGCGCGCCGCAGCTTCCAATGATGGAGCCAGAGCACCGCCGCCGCGCCCCATAGCGGAATGGCCGACCATGGCGCGTCCCGCAGCAAAACGTGCTTCAAGTGGCTGCCTTCGAAAGAGAAGCTGAAGGGCGCCAGGGTAAAGAACAGGGCGAAAAACTGGGTCCATTTTTGACGTTGGAGTCTCGCCTTGGTCTTCTCCAGCGCCGCCAGCGCGTCGTCGACTTCCCGGCGGACGGTGAAGCGGCTGCCCCGGACGCCGGCCGCGGCCGCGGCCTGGTTACGCAGTTCGGGATCGGTTTCCAAATATCGATCCACCAGGAGCCGCGTATCCGCGCTCACCTCTCCGTCCAGGTACAGGGGCAGTAGGTCCTTGATGACTTCTCTCGTCACGTTTCCAGCGATCATTGGGGTCTCCTTGTCTTCCTTTCTTCGCTCAGTTCGATCAGGCGCAGGCGGGTGCGGAAAATCCGCGACTTCACCGCGCCGACGCCGATGCCGAGCGCGCCCGCCACCTCTTCGTGGCTCATCTCCTCGAGAACGGACATCGCGAAAGCGGCGCGGTCGCCCTCCACGATTTGTTCCATGTCCTCGAGGGTTTGAGCGAGTTCCTCCCGCTGTTCGTAGCAAACCGCCGGGCTGGCGGGCTCGGCCCATCCAGCCGCGGGATGCCCGTCCGGCCGTTTTCGACGCAGGCTGTCCAGGTAGAGATTGCGTGCGATGACGAATAGGTACGCCTTCGCCGTCGAGACCCGCAGCGGGGTTGTCGAGGTCCAAACGCGGACGAACGTCTCCGATGTCAGGTCCTGGGATAGGGCCCACTTCCCCGACAGGTACAACAGGAACCGGAACACGTCGTCCGCGAAGGAACGATAGAGATCGTCGAATGCCCGGCCGATTTGCGTTGTCTCCATCGCCTTCCGAGGATGGTACGCGATCGCGGGGGCAAGGTTACGTGAAGGTGTCGAGCGGCCGCCTTCACGCGGTCAGCCAGATTTTAAGTAGAATTCCGTAACAAAGCGCGGGCTGACGGATATTATCATGCGATGACGATGAGCGACGTCTACGCCGAGCACCATCTCGCGGTGTACCGGTGCCTGCTTGCGTGGACCCGAAACCCGGCATTGGCCGAGGAACTCACGGCGGAAACATTCTACCGGGCCATCGTTGCGGATCAGCCTGTCCGGGCGGCCAGTGCCCGGGGTTATCTCATTGCCATCGCGCGCAACGCTCTGCGGAAGTTCCAGGCCAAGCGCGGCCGTGAGGAAGCCCTCGTTGCCGACGCGGTTGCGCCTCACCAATCCAACGAGGCGGCGCTCGATCTGCAACGCACACTCGCGGCGCTTGCCACTCTCCCTGAAGAATGGAAGGAACCGCTGGTCCTCTACGCGCAAGGTGGACTTGGCTACGAGGAAATCGCCGCGCAACTGAATATCACGCTGGCCACGGTGAAGATCCGCATCCACCGGGCCCGGCGGAAACTGGAGAGCTACCGATGACATTGCATCCCGACATCCTTACCGATTTGGTAAGCCTTTATCACGCTGGAGAGGCTTCGGAGGCGTCGCGTGCGCTTCTGGAGGAGGAAGCCTTGCGCAATCCCCGGCTCGCGGCGGCGCTCGCCGCCACATCACGGCCGTTGGTTCCACTGCCTGTCGATCCCTTTCTGGCGGAACGTAGGGTGTTGCGCAAGGTGCGTGTGCGCTACCAGGCGATATCGTTCGCTGTCGTATGGACGTTGACGTTGCTTCTGATCGTGTTGGCCCCATTCCTGTTCGTCCACGCCGGAGAGGGAGGAGCGATCGCAATCGCGGCTCTGCCGTTTCTTCTGCTGTTGCTGCTCTTCGTTGGCGCCGCCGGGGCGCTCTACTTTCTGGTCCGGGCGTTCCGGTGATTCCGGCTATCCCCGGCGCGCGAGTTCGCCCATTTTGCACTCGGCGTGCACCGCCCGCACCGCCTTGTCGAGCCCTTCGCGCGACACCACGATCGCGATGGTAAGTTCGCTCGAGCCTTGCGCGATCGCGATCACGTTCACCTTCTCCCGCGAGATCGCGGTGAAGATCCGGCCCGCCAAACCTGGAGTGCCGCGCATCCCTTCGCCGACCACCGCCAGCAGCCCCACCTGGTCGTTCACCTCGATCGGCTTCAAGTACCCGTGCGCGATCTCGAGCGACAACGCGGCTTCCAGGGCTTCGATCGCGCGCGGCAACTCGTCGCGCCGCACCAGGAAGCAGAAGCTTTGCCGGTAGCTGGAACTGGTCATCGCCAGCACTTCGGCGCTGGTGGCGCCCAGCGCATCGAGCGCGCGGCCCATGATTCGGGTGCCGGAGATCTCGGCGCTGGCCGGTTCCACCGACACGAGCGCCACCCCCGCCATCGAAGTCACCGCGCGCGGTCCGGGAGGGGCCATCACCTCCGGCACGATCTTGGTTCCCGGCTTTTCCGGCGCGAAGCTGTTCTTGCTCCACACGGGAATCTGCCGCTCCACCAGCGGCGCGAGCGTGCGCGGATGCAGTACCTTGGCGCCGTTGTAGGCGAGTTCGGCCGCCTCGCGATAGGTGACCTCGGCGAGCACCGCCGGATCGGGAACCAGCCGGGGATCGGCGGTCATGATGCCGTCGACATCGGTCCAGATCCAAAGCTCGGAGGCATCGAGCGCCGCCGCCAGGATCGATGCGGAAAAGTCGGACCCGCCGCGGCCGAGAGTGGTGGGGCGGCCGTCCTGGGTCGCGCCGTTGAATCCGGTGACCACCGGCAGGACATTCTCCTCGATCAGCGGCCGCAGAACGCGGTTGGCGCGTTCGCGGGTCTGCTCCATGAGCGGCGTCGCGTTGCCGAACACGGAGTCGGTGACGATGACCTCGCGGGCGTTGACCGCCTTGGAGCGGACGCCTTTCTTGTTGAGATGCGCCGCCATCATCAGCGCGGAGAGCCGTTCCCCGATGGCTACGGCTTCGTCCATGGACCGGGGCGGACGCTCGCCCAGCATGCGGATGCCCTGGGCGATCCGGCTGAATTCGGCGACCAGTTCCTCCACTTCCTTCACGGCTTCGTCGAGCGCGGGGCCGCTCAGCAGCTCCCCGCATGCCGCCAAATGGCGTTCGGCCAGCGCGGTGCAGTTCTTCTCGACGCTATCCATGTCGCCGGCCTCGGCGCGCCGCAACGTATCGAGCAAAAGGTCGGTGACCTTCGCCATCGCGGACACCACCACCGCCACGGGCCGCATCTCGAGCGCTGCCCTCGCCAGCCGGGACGCCACCTTGATCCGCTCGGCCGAACCCATGCTGGTGCCGCCGAACTTCATCACTAACAGATTCTTCACCGCGTTTACCTCTGAAGTTCCTTCCCGTTGGAGGTGCGCTCACGAATCAGCCGCAAGATCGCCTCCTCCACCTGATCGACCGTTAGGCCGCTCGAGTCCAGATAGACCGCGTCGGGCGCCTGGAGCAGGGGCGACTCGGTCCGTCCGCGATCCCTCCGGTCGCGCTCCTCGAGTTCGGCCAGCACCCGTTCTTCCGGAGGCGGAGGCGGCGTTTTCTCGCCTAGCTCCTTGACGCGCCTCCGCGCCCGCACATCGGGTTCGGCGTCGAGGAAGATCTTCACTTCGGCGCCGGGAAACACGACGGTGCCGATGTCCCTGCCTTCCATCACGACGCTGAAGCTGCGGGCCATCTCGCGCTGCTTTTCGACCAGCGCGCGCCGCACACCGCCAACCGCGGAGACCTTGGACGCGCCCTGCGAGATCTCGGGCTCGCGGATCGCCGCCGTCACGTCCTCGCCATTCAGGGTCACCTTGGGCGGGTTCGATTCCAGAGCGATATCGGCCGCCTTCGCCATTTCCTCGAGGGCCTGGACATTGTCCCACCCGATACCCTGGCGCCGCGCCCAAAGCGCCACGGCGCGGTACATCGCGCCGGTATCGATATAGAGAAAGCCGAGCCGCCCAGCCAGCCCGCGGGCCACGGTGCTCTTTCCGGCGCCGCCCGGTCCGTCGATGGCGACCACGATCCGCCTGCTCACGGGCGGGGCGCCTCGCCAGACAGCGGATTCACCGCGAACACGAACTCCTCCACGGGCTTTCCGCCGATCAGGTGCTCTTGAACGATCCGCTCCAGCACCTGCTCGTCCGCCGCGCGATACCACACGCCGTCAGGATAGACCACGGCGATGGGGCCCTGCTCGCACACGCGCAGGCAGTTCGCCTTGGTGCGAAACACGCAGGATTCGCCCTTGACCAGGCCGAGTTCGGAGAGGCGCCTCTTGAGGTATTCCCAGGCGCGGAGCGACTCTTCGCGGCCGGAGCACTTGGGATTGGTCTGTTCGGCGCACAGGAGGATGTGCCGGCCGATGTGTCCGATGTTCAGCGCGGCGGCTGCATTGGCCAGACGCTCAGGAGGCGGAATTTCTGCCATATTAGGGGTTGATGACCACGGGCGATTTCGAGCGGCTGGTGGAGCGGGCCTTGCGGTCGATCCCGGCGAAGTACCGGAGCCGCATCGAAAACCTGGCGGTCATCGTCGAACGAGAACCGCCGCGGCCGGGGCTGCTCGGTCTCTACCAGGGCCGTCCATTGCCGGAACGCGGCACGCACGACCAGTTTCACCTGCCGGACACGATCACCATCTACCAGGGTCCGCACGAGCGCATGGCTCGTAGCTACGAACATCTGGAAGAGACGGTCAAAGACACAGTATGGCACGAGATTGGACACTACGTCGGCATGGACGAACGCCAGGTGCGGCGGGCCGAGCGGCGCCGAATGGTGGAGCGGGCCACGCGGCGGAGAGTTCGATGAGCTATCGAGTGCAAGCCGGGGTCTACCGCGTGGATATCACGCCGCCCATCGGCATCGCGATGTGCGGATATCTGGCGCGTAACGGCGTGTCCCAAGGGATCGAGCGGCCGCTCACGGCCACTTGCCTGGTGCTCGCCTCGGGCGGCGCCAAGATCGCGATCCTCGCATGCGACGTGATGGCGGTGTTCCACCCCGACGCGGACTGGATCCGGAGGCGCGTCGCCGAGGAGACCGGCACGACCCCGGAGTCCGTGCTGATCAACGCCAGCCACACCCACTGCGGACCCACCATGCGGCGCGACTACTCGTGGGAAAGCGCGGAGCAGCGCTCGCTTCAGGACACCTACACGAACAACCTGCGCGAACTGCTGGTGGGCTGCGCCGTGGCGGCGGACTGTAGGCTGCAACCGGCGCGCCTGGGCACGGGAACGGGAACCGCGCGGATCGGCATCAACCGGCGCGAGACCGACCCCGAATCGGGCAAGGTATTCCTCGGCGAAAACCCGGACGGTCCGATGGACCCGTCCACCGGCGTGATCCGTGTCGACGATCTGGGCGGCCGTCCGCTGGCGATCGTGTTCACCTACGGCTGCCACACGGTGACGATGGGGCCGAAGTTCCTGAACCTGACGCCCGACTATCCCGGTCCCGCGCGCGATCTGATCGAGTACGCCACCGGCGCCAAGGCGATCTTCCTGCAGGCGGCGGGCGGCAACATCAACCCGGTGACCGGCATCGGCGCCACCGAGGACGATTCGGCGGACATGATCCGGCTAGGCCATATACTCGGCGCGGCGGCGATCGAGACCGCGATGACGATCCGCACCGGCACACGCCGCGGCGATCCCGTCATCTTCCAGTCGCTGACGCGCAACCGGATGTATCCGTGGATTCCGGTGGAGGATCGCGACCTCGCGCTCGGCGCGGCGGGCGAAGTCGCGGCGCTGCCGCTGGTGGACCCGCCTTCGGTCGAGGACGCGCGTGGCATTCTGGCGCAGCGGACGCGGATGCTCGAAGACGCGCGCCGCGAGGGCCGGCCAGTGCACATGCTCGCCTTCTTCCACCGGTTCCGCGATTGGGCGGAACTGCTGCTGCGCGAGGTGGAAGCGGGCAAGCTAGCGTTGACCGTCGACGTGAATCTGCAGGCGCTGCGGATCGGAGACATGGCGATCGCGGCGGCCGCCGGCGAGACGCTGGTGGAGTTGGGGCTGCGGGTGAAGGCCGCGTCGCCGTTCGCCGCGACGCATTTTCTCGGCTACTCGAACGGCTGCATCGGCTACATCCCCTCGGCGGAGCACTATCCGGACGAGGGCTGGTCGCCGTGGGAGACGTATCTGGTTCCCGACATGTTGTGCCAGTCGTACATGCTGCCGATGCACGTGTCGCCGGCGGCGAGTGGCCTGGTTGTGGATCGCTGCGTGAGCCTGCTGCGGTCGCTGTGACCCGTTCTGGCCCGCGCGGAGCCGGACTCGCCGCGATAGACTGGAGACATGATGGCTGCAACTGGATTTGTCCATCAAGCGCAGGTCGCGGACGCGGTGCATCAAGCGGCCCGAACGCTGGGTCCGGAGGTGGTTCGCTTGAAGCACGCCATCGGCGCCGATACCAGCGGCGATCCGGCGATCTTTTTTCGCATCGTCCTCGCTGACTGGGCGGTTGATGAGAAGATCCTCGCCGATGTCTCGGGCAAGATAATGACTACGCTCTTCGACGAACTTCGACCTTACGAAAACTGGGGACTGGCCCCGTACTTCAGTTTCCGGAGCAATTCGGAGCAGAGCACCGAGCCAGAATGGTCCTGAGACGCCAATGGCTTATCACGACGATCTCCTGGCTCAGGCCGGGGAACTGCTTCGCCAGGACGAGTCGAACCCCACGCAAGCCGGCCTTCGGAGAGCTGTCTCCACGGCTTACTATGCTCTCTTTCATCTGCTGATCAGTGAAACGGCCCTCCATTGGAGCCGCGGCAGTTCGAGGGACGCCTTCGGGCGAATGTTCGATCATGGGCCGATGCGAAAAGCCTCGCAACGCCTCCTCGACGCTCGCTTATTTCCATTCGCCGGCGAAGACCCGGTACTTGTCCAGAATCTGAAGACCGTGGCCCGGACGTTCGTTCAACGGAGTCCGTTGGACACACACCGAATCGCTCCAGGAAGTTGCTGCCGTCCGCAAGGCGTTTCTGATCTGGGCTTCGATTCGGAACGAGAACATTGCGCAGGAGTATCTGGTATCGCTGCTGATAAGACCGCGCGACTGAGCAAGCAACGACTGCCCGGCGGCGGGCCGCCGGCCTTCCGAGCGAGTTGCCCTCCCGCTCCGGCGTGATACAACGACGAATGTATGGGGAAGTGGGCTCTTCTCGAACGGATCGCCGATAGCGCCGACGCCGTCCTGCAAAGGCAGGGACACGTCTCCGCCATCGACATGCTGACGCAGGCGCGCGTGCTCGAGCCTGTCCACGTGCAGGCCTGGCGCAGAGGCCGCGTGGAATACCTCGAGCAGGAAATCCAGTGGCGCGGCGACAAGCTCGGCGAGGCGCTCGAGTTTTTCCAAGTGTGGGCCGGCCGCAACGGGCTCCGCGCCGAGGAGAGCCAACCCGAAGGGCGCGATGGCGCCTCCACCGCGCCGCTTCGCTTCACCGCGAACGACGATCCCGCGCGCGACCGCGTCTACCGGCTCCGCTACTTCCGCCCCTCCGCCACCGACCGCGAGCGGCGCCGCATCGTCGACTCCGAGACCGCCGCGCCCGACCTGCTCGTGTACGACACGCTGCGCGACTCCGTCTGCGGCGAATGCCAGGCCGAACTCGGGAAGGGCGCGCTCATCGTGCTCGAAAAGGGCGCCGCGGTGTGTCTCGCCTGCGCCGACCTCGACCATTTGGTCTGGCTCCCGCGCGGTGACGCGGCCCTTTCCCGCCGCGCGCGCAAGTACAGTGGACTCGCGGCGATCGTCCTCCGGTTCAGCCGCGCTCGCAAGCATTATGAGCGGCAGGGGCTGCTCGTGGACGAAGCCGCGCTCGAACGCGCCGAATCGGAGTGCCTCGAGGACGAAGCCGCGCGCGCCGCCCGCCGCGCCAGGGACGCCGAACGGCGGGATCGCGGCGACGCCGATCTGGCCAGGCGCGCGCTGGACGCCATCCGCACGATTTTCCCCGGCTGCCCGGCGGCGGAGGCCGAATCGATCGCGCGCCACACGATGGAGCGGGGCAGCGGACGCGTGGGACGCTCGGAAGCCGGCCGCGAACTCGATCCCGAGGCGTTGCGGCTGGCCGTTCGCGCGCACGTCCGTCATCGACACACCGAGTACGACTCGCTGCTGATGCACGGCGTGGATCGCGCCGCCGCGCGCGGCGCGGTGGTCTCCGCGGTGGACGCCAAGCTCCACGCCTGGGCCGATCCGAACGGATAGTATACTTGCCCCATGCTGATTATCGACGTCCATGCGCACATCTATTCGCAGGACGAAAAGCGCTATCCCGTGCGCGACAAACCGCTACGGCCGCCGCCGGGAAAGGGCTCCGCCGAACATCTGCGGAAGGAGAGTCTGGCGGCCGGGGTGTCCGCCGTCCGCGCGATTCAAACGGTGACGTACTACGGCTACGACAACAGCTACCTGTGCGACGCGGCCAAGGCGAACCCGTCGTGGATGGCGGGCGTGTGCACGCTCGACCCGGGGAATCCGGAAAGCCCGGCGCTGTTGCGGAAGTTCGCGCGCGAATACGGAGTGAAGTCGTTGCGGAGCATCCCGTCCACCACGCGGCCGAAAGCCGGATTCGACGATCCGGAAGTGCGCGCGATGTGGAAGGTGGTGGCGGACGAGGGGCTCAGCGTCGACATCTTCCTGATGCGGCGGGAACTGGTGGATAGCGCATCCCGGCTGATGAAGGACTTCCCCAAGCTCACGATTGGCTTCTGTCATTGCATGGATCTGAAGCCGGGACCGAATCTCGAGGAAGACACGCGTACGGTCTGCCGGCTGTCGCGCTTTAAGAACCTGTATGCAAAAGTGGACTTCATCGGCACGGGCACGAAGCAAGAGTATCCGTGCCAGGATCTGCACCACGCCTGCCTCGAGGTGATCGCCGCGTACGGCGCCGAGCGATGCGTGTGGTCCAGCAGCTATCCGAACGAGTTGTGGACACCGAAGGTCAGCTACGCCGAACACGTCCGGATCTTCTCCGAAGCCCTGCCTTTGAAGGAGCGCGAACGGCGCCTGATTCTCGGCGAAAACGCGCGGCGGCTTTGGTTCCCGAATCTGAAGGTGTGATGCGATGATCTGGCTTCTGGCATTCTTCGTGGCGGGGCAAGACGTCCGCCTGACGCACCGGTCGGCGATCGACGGTACGGATCAGCCGTACCGCGTCTACGTTCCTTCGAGCTACGACGGCTCGCGGTCGTTCCCGCTGGTGGTGGCGATGCACGGCACCGGCGGCGACGAGAACACGCTGTTCGATCAGCCCACCTACGGGACGCTGAAACCGGCGGCGGAGAAGCACGGCGCGATCGTCGTCAGTCCGCTGGCGCGCGGCGTCACCGAGTATCGTGGCATCGGCGAGGCGGATGTCTTCGAGGTGCTGGCGGATGTGAAGAAGCGCTACCGCGTCGACGAGGATCGGGTGTATCTCACGGGCCACTCCATGGGCGGAACCGGCGCCGCCTACATCGCCCTGCATCACCCGGACCGGTTCGCCGCCGCCGCGCCGCTCGCCGCCGCTTACGGATGGCCGTGGCTCGCCGAAAACGGGAAGCACGTGCCGATGCTCTGGATCGCGGGCGAGAAGGATGCCGGCTTCTACCATCGCGGCGTCCAGGCCGGCGTCGACCGCATGCGCGCGCTCGGCAATCCGGTGACGCTCGAAACCATCCCCGGCGGCGGCCACTCCGCACCGGTGCAGGACTTCGACCGCGTGTTCGCCTGGCTGCTGCGCCACAAGCGCGTCGCTCGTCCCGCCGAGTTCGTCTTCGTGGCCGACACGCCGCGCCACGGTGACGCCTACGGCATCTCCATTCGAGAGATCGAGAAGCCGGGCGCCGTGGCTAGGGTGACGGGACGCGGGGCGGATGCGCGCCTGGACCTGACGCTCGACAACGTCGCCGCCATCGCGGTGCGGCCGCCCGGGCCGGAACTGGCGCTAACGGTCAACGGCCGCCGCATGTTTCGAGGAAAGGTGGGCGCGGAGGAGGAGGTGCTGGTGCGCGGGGGCAAGGCGGTGAAGCAGCCCCGCCGCGTCAGCGACCCCGCGGTCTACCGCCGGACTCCAGTCTCGACGACGTCGCGCGAATTGGGGATGGAGGGTATCGAGCCCGAACTCGGCAACTGGATCGCGGACGCGCTTCGGACCGCCGCTGGAGCGGACATCGCGCTGTTCAACCGCCAGTATTATCGCGGGCTGCCCCTGCCCGCGGGCCAGGTCGACGTGGTGGATCTGATCCAGGCGAACCGGCCGTTCGATCAGTATCTGGTGCTCGCCGATCTGAAGGGCAGCGACATTCTCGAGATCCTGGACGCGAACCTCGATCCGGGCAAGGCGTTGCCGATGGGCGCCGATCGCGCCGGGGCCAGCCGGCAGGTGCTGGTGTCGGGGATGCAGTACACGTTCCGGCGCGGCGCTCCGGCCGGCAAGCGGATCGCGTCCAGCAGCCTGGATCCGGATCGAGTCTACAAGGTCGCGCTCGAGGGGCAAGTGGTGGAGCGCGAAACGATCCTGCTGGCTGGCCGCTTCGGCAAGCTCGACTACCGGACCACCGGCGTGTCGTTCACCATGGCGCTCTACGGCCATGCCGCGCGAGCCGGGCGGATCGAACCGGCGCTCGAAGGCCGCGTGATGGCGGTGCGGGAGTAGCGCGCCTACTGGCAACGCGGCACGGCGGGCGCCCACTGCACCGGATTCACCGGCACGCCGAACACATACAAGCCCCAGTGCAGATGCGGACCCGTCGCGAACCCCGTCGCGCCCACGAATCCGACGACGTCGCCCTGGCGGACCTCCTGCCCTTCCTGGGCCGCGATCTTCGACAGATGCAAGTAGTGCGTGGTGACGCCTTGTCCGTGATCGATGCCCACCGTGCCGCCGTGCATCCGCCACATCCGCGCCACCTTCACCGTTCCGGCCGCCGCCGCCTTCACCGGCCGTCCGGCGGGCGAAAGCAGGTCCAGCCCGCGATGGTAGTTTCCGCTCGCCTTGCCGTTGTGATAGCGCAGCACGCCGAACGACGAATTGCGGCAATCGGGGACCGGCGGCCCGAACGGACGGGACCACTTGCGCTCGGGCGTCACCGACCGGTGCAACGCCGTCATCGCCTCCATTTCGCCCGGCAGCGGGCCAAGCGCTTTCATGGCCTTTGTGGCGGCGATGTTCTGGATCGGATACTTCGCGTCCGCGACCGTGATCTTCGCCTCGTGCGCCACGCGGCCGCCTTCGCCCAGGATCGTGACGCGATGCACGCCGGGCGGGTGCGTCACCACCACCGGCAGCACTCCCACCGAACGTCCCTTTTCCGCGAACAGGGGAACGGTGAGCGTCCCCAGCCGGGCCTTGAACTGGCCCGGCGGCGCTTCGATCTCGATGGTCTCGCCCTGCCGGACCGATGGCGTCACGCGGAACCCTTCCTGCCCGAGAACGGTCCCCGCGAAGATCGCCAGCCAGGCGGCTCTACTCGACATCCGCCTGCGTGCGCCGCAGTTCCCAGCCCGGCTTGAACAGCGGCAGGAAGTTCTCCGCGCGATAGGGATGGCGCGCGATCTCCTCGAGGTTCAGGTCGATGCCCAAGCCGGGGCGGTCTGGAATGTCGATGTAGCCATCCACCACCCGCACCGGATTCGTCACGATATCGTGGATCCAGGGCTCGTTGAATTCGTCGAAAATCTCGTGCACGTAGAAGTTGGGCAGGCTTGCGTTCAGTTGCACGCAGGCGGCCGAACAGACCGGTCCCTGCGCGCTGTGGGGCGCCACCACGCCGAAGTGCGCGTCCACCATGTCGCAGATCTTGCGCGTAGGCCACAGGCCGCCGAGATTCAGCGGCTCCGGCTGCAGGATGCTCACCGCCTCGCTCTTCAGCAGTTCGGCGAACTGCTGCTTGTTGGAGAAAGACTCGCCCGTGGCGATGGGAACCGGACTGCGCCGCGCCACTTCCACCATCGCGGCGTTGTTGGTGTGCGGCACCGGCTCCTCGAACCAGGCGGGCCGCATGGGCGCCATGGCATCGGCGAACTGGAGCGCGGTGGCCACGTTGAAGCGGCAGTGCCCCTCGATCAGGATGTCCACCCGCGGACCCACCGCGTCCCGAACCGCGCGGATGATGTCGACGGACAAGTCGAAGTCGTAGGCGGAGCAGGTGCGCCACATCGATCCGAACGGATCGAACTTCAGCGCCGTATAGCCGCGCCGCGCCACCTCCCGCGCCTTCTCGTGGAACGATTCCGGGGTGCGCGGCCCGCGATACCAGCCGTTGGCGTAGGCTCGCAGCTTGTCGTGGCAGCGTCCACCCCACAGGTTATAGACGGGCTGATTGCACGCCTTGCCGATGATGTCCCACAGCGCGATTTCGATCGCCGCGATGGCGCACATCTGGATCTGCGCGCCGTCGCCGTAGATGTCGCGGATCAGCCGGGTGTGGATCGTTTCCACCTGGAACGGATCCAGGCCCAGGATGTGCGGCTTCAGTTCGTGAACGGCCGCTTCCACCGTTTTCGGCAGGAAGTTGAGGGTGCCCTCGCCGACCCCGTGAATGCCCTCGTCGGTGATCACCTTGGCGAACAGCCAGTTCTTCCAGGGATTGCCGGCGATGTAGGTCTCGATGGCCGCGATTTTCATGGGCTTCTATCCGTGGGTCTTGGGTCCGTACGCCGCGAGCATCTTGTCCTCGAAGTCGAAGTTCTTCGGCGCTCCGTTGGAGTTCTTCTGGTACCACTTGTAGGACTCTTTCAAGCCCTGGTCGAACGGCGTGGACTGCCACTTGAGCACGCGTTGGATCTTCTGCGTCACCATCGTGATGGGCGGCATGTCGTAGTAGACGCCGAAGTACAGCGGCGCTCGCATCGGATGGCCGCCGGCCGCCAGTAGATTCTCGCGCGGAACGTGGACCATCGACGGCTGGTATTTGGCCGCCGCCGCCAGCGCCTGAATCAGCTCCGTCTGCGTCACCGGCTTGGGATTGGCGACGTTGAACGCGTGTCCCACCGCGCCGGGGCAATCCATCGCCTTGATGCAGGCATCCACCAGGTCCTTCACGAAGACGAACTGCATGAGGCGGCGTCCGTCGCCGGGCACCAGCACGGGGCGGCCCGCCGCGAATCGATCCCAGAAGAACTGCTCGCGGTAGAACGGATTCTCCGGCCCGTAGACGTAGGGCGGACGCAGCGTCACCACCGGCAAACCGTGGCGCTGATGCAGCCGGAACAGGACCCGCTCGCTCTGCGCCTTGTTGCGAACGTAGCTGTCGGGGTGGGTGTCGATCGCCAACCCGTCGCCTTCCTGGTGATTGAGTCCGTCGCCGTAGGCGGCCACCGACGACATGAAGATGTACCGCTGCAGCTTGCCGCACGCCATCGCTGTCGCGCCCACCTGTTCCGCCGTGGTGCCGCGTTCCCAGTCGTAGACGTTATCGAACACCACGTCGAACTCCCGGCCTTCCACGGCGGCCTTGAACGACGAGGGATCGTTGCGGTCGCCGATGAGTTCGGCCACGCGCTTGCCGAAGTCGTGCCCCGGTTTGCGATGCAGGATCGAAACCGCGTGACCCGCCTTGAGCAGCTCCTTGACAAGGAGCTTTCCGATGAACAGCGTACCGCCGACGACCAGGACTCTCATCGCGCCCGGTTCCGGCTAGTCGTAGTATTCGAGACCCAGGTGCGTAATCAGGTCTTCTCCCATCAGGTAGCGCAGCCTGTTCTTGAGCTTCATCAACTGAATGAAGATGTCGTGCTCGGGATAGAGGCCCGGCGCCGTCATCGGAGCTTTGAAGTAGAACGACAGCCACTCCTGGATGCCGCGCATGCCGGCGCGTTGGGCCAGGTCCATGAACAGCACCAGGTCGAGCACGATGGGCGCGGCCAGGATGGAATCGCGGCAAAGGAAGTCGATCTTGATCTGCATCGGATAGCCGAGCCATCCGAAGATGTCGATGTTGTCCCAGCCCTCCTTCTCGTCGCCGCGCGGCGGATAGTAGTTGATCCGCACCGCGTGGTACAGGTCCTTGTACAGCCCGGGATAAAGCTCGGGCTGCAGGATCTGGTCGAGCACGCTGAGCTTGGTCTCTTCCTTGGTCTTGAAGGACCCGGGATCGTCCAGCACCTCGCCGTCGCGATTGCCGAGGATATTCGTCGAGAACCAGCCGTTGATTCCCAGCATGCGTGACTTGAGGCCGGGCGCGAGCAGCGTTTTCATGAACGTCTGGCCGGTCTTGAAGTCCTTGCCGCAAACGGGCAGGCCGTTGTCCCGCGCCATGTCGAGCAGCGCGGGCGTGTCGTGCGTGAGATTGGGCGCTCCGTTGGCGAACGGCACGCCCGACTTCAGCGCGGCGTAGGCGTACACCTGGCTCGGCGCGATGTCGGCGCTGTTCTTGGCCAATCCCTTTTCGAACGCGGCCAGCGTGGCGTGAACGGCGGACGGCTTGGTGAACGTTTCCGTCGATCCGCACCAGATCATCACCAGGCGGTCGCACTTGTTGGCCTTCTTGAAGCCGGCGATGTCCGCCATCAACTGCTCGGCCATCGCCATTTTGTTGGCGCCGGTCTTCACGTTCGGGCCGTTGATTCTCTTGACGTAGTTCTGGTCGAACACCGCCGTCATCGGCTTGATGCCACCGAGGAACTTCTTCACCTGCCCCAGGTGTTCCTTGCCGAGCACGGCCGCGTTCGTGGCCGCCTGGTAGGCGTTGTCCTCATAGATATCCCAGCCGCCGAAGACCAGATCGGTCAGTTTGGCCAAGGGCACGAAGTCCTTGATCATCGGCGACCGGCCGTCGGTGCGTTTGCCGAGCCGGACGGTCGCCAATTGGGTCAACGAACCGACCGGATTCGACTTGCCTTTTCGCACGAGTTCGACGCCGGCCATGAATGTGGTGGCCACGGCGCCCATGCCGGGAATCAGAACGCCGAGCTTTCCCTTGGCGGGCGCTATCGTGGCTGGGGAGGGATTGGACAAACAAAAACTCCTGAAAAATGGCGGGTGCTGAGCGGGAGGGATTAAATGCTCAAGCTGCTATACTATCACTTCCGAATGCAACCACGGGGCGCCGGCGTGTTGAGCGCGATACTGGCGGACGACGAACGATTGGCCCTGGACGAGCTGACGTACCTGCTTCGGGACTTCCCGGAGGTGGACATCATCGCCACCGCCTCCAACGGTCTGGAAGCCGCCCAGCGGATAGACGAACTGGAGCCGGATGTCGTGTTCCTGGACGTCCAGATGCCGGGAATGGACGGCATGAGCGTCATCCGGAAGATCCGCGATGGAGGCGGGTACCAGCCGTACTTCATCCTGGCGACCGCCTACGATCAGTACGCCGTCGAAGCGTTCCGCCTGGAGGCGCTCGACTACCTGCTCAAGCCCGTCGAAAAGGACCGCCTGGGTGAAACGGTGGCCCGGGCCTCGAAGTTCGTGCTCGAACGGGCGCGAGCCTCCGCGGACGCGCCCGCTCCGGCGGTTCCCTCCGGACCTCGCACGTCGCTCGAGCGCGCCAAGATCCTGGTGCGGGCGCAAGGCCGCCACTTCGTCGTGGACGCGCCCGAGATCATCTTCGCCACGATCGAGGACGGCACCATCACGGTGGTGACCGGCGCGTTCGAGGGCGTGGTGAACTACCGGACGATCGAGGAGTTGCAGTCGAATCTCGACCCGGACACGTTCTGGCGGGTGCACCGTTCCTATCTGGTAAATATCCACCGAATTCGGGAAGTGATCCCGTGGTTCAAGTCGAGCTATCAGGTAAAGATGGACGACAAGAAGGGCACGGAAATCCCGGTCAGCCGCGTGCAGACCAAGCGGCTGCGCACGTTGTTGAAGCTCTAGAATCCAGACGCGGTCAGCGCCGTCCGGCGGCCCCGGAAAGCCTGTCCGCGGCGGCCCGCAGAGTTTCCATTTTCTTGCAGAAGCAGAAACGGATCAGCGAAGCTCCGTCGCGCGGATCCTCGAAGAAGCTCGATCCCGGCACCGCCGCCACTCCCACGCTCTCGAGAAGGTATCGCGCGAAGGAGAGATCGTCCGGGTAGCCGAAACCGGAGATGTCCGCCATGATGTAGTACGCGCCGCGCGGAGTGAAGCAACGGAAGCCGGCGCCGTTCAGTGCGCCAAGGAGGAAGTCGCGGCGCTCCCGGTAGTGCTCGCGCAGGCCGGCATGGAACTCCTCGCCGAGCCCGAGCGCCAGCACTCCCGCCTGTTGCATCGGCGCGGCGGCGTTGACCGTGAGGAAGTCGTGAACCTTGCGGATCGAATCGGTGAGATCGGGCGCCGCCAACATCCAGCCGACGCGCCATCCGGTAACGGAAAACGTCTTGCTCAGGCTGTTGACCAGAATCGTGCGGTCTCGCATGCCCGGCAACGTCGCGATGGGAATATGGACCGCTCCGTCGTAGAGAATGTGTTCGTAGATCTCGTCGGTGATGGCGAGCGTGTCGTGCTCCTGGCACAGTTCCGAGATGGTCTCGAGCTCCGCTCTGCTGAAGACCTTCCCCGCCGGATTGTGAGGATTGGTCACGATGATCGCCTTGGTGCGCGAATTGAAGGCGCGGCGCAATTCCTCGGGATCGAACGTCCAGTCCGGCGGATGCAGCCGGACCAGGCGGCGCGTGGCTCCGCAAAGCCATGTGTCGGGTCCGTAGTTCTCGTAGTAGGGCTCGAACACGATGACTTCCTCGCCAGGATCGGTCGTTGCGAGTAGCGCCGCGATCATGGCCTCGGTGGAGCCGCAGACGACCGTGATTTCTCGCTCGGGATCGTAGTCGAGCCCGTGCCGGCGCGAATAGTGCCCGGCTATGGCGTCGCGAAAATTCCGGGCTCCCCAGGTGATGGTGTACTGGTTGTGCTCGGCGGAAATCGCCTCCCGCGCCGCGGCTTTGATCTCCTCCGGCGCGGCGAAATCGGGGAACCCTTGCGCCAGATTCACCGCGCCATGCATCACGGCGAGCCGGGTCATCTCGCGGATCACCGATTCGGTGAAGTTGCGCGTGCGGCTGCTGCGGAAGCGCGGCCGGGCCGTGGAGGCCTGCCGGCCCACGGACTGTTTCGACGGACCGGTAGTGACGCCCAATCGTAGAGGTTAGCGCTTCTTGCGCGCGGGCGCGCGGCGGACGGGAGCCGCGGCTCGCGCGGCGGCTGGCGGAGGCGCGGGCAACGGAACCACGCGAGCCACCACCGGCGGCAGACTGCCGTAGACGCGCCGGTACATGTCGGCATTGCGCAACACGATCTGCACATAGTTGCGGGTTTCGTGGAACGGGATGTTCTCGATGAACTCGGTGGGCTCGCTGTAGTCGGCCCACCGCAGCCACATGTCCGCCCGCGATTTGCCGGCGTTATAGGCGGCCAATACGGCGACCCAGTTCTTTTCCAGGCTGTCGAGCAACATCCGCAGGTAGAATGAGCCGAGCCGCAGATTGTAGTCGGGCTCGTACAGCATCGGCGTCTGGAACCAGCGAACGCCGAGCCGGCCGCTGAGATCGCGTCCGGTGGCGGGCATGATCTGGGCCAGTCCGATCGCGTTCGAGCGGGATACGACCTTGGCGTCGAACTCGGATTCCTGGCGGATCAGCCCCGCCACGATGTGCGGGTCCAGCGACCGCTCCTGGCTATAGCGCCGGAGCGGTTCCTGATAGGGCATCGGAAAGGCGGCCTTCCAGAACGAGAGCGGAGCCTGGTCGAACGACCAGCCCAGATATCCGTTCGAAAACGCCTTGGTGTATCGCAACGCCTGCTCTTCCCGGCCCACCTGTGAGAGGACTTGTGTCATCTCGATCGCCACCACGTTCGGCTTGGCGCCGTTCCTGGCCGCGAACCGCAACTCGATCTCGGCCCAGTCTTCCAGCCCCGCCGAGTCCAGCAACCGCGCGCGGTCGATCCTCGTCTGCGTCGCCGCGTCGATGTCGAAATCCGGAGCCGGACCCGGCGGAGGCAGGCGCAGGCCCGTCAGCGCGGCGCCGTTCGGCTCGGCCGCCTTCACCCGGGCGTTCGCCAACCGCTCGCGCGACACCATCGCGTAGTAGAAGTTCGGATAACGGCGGTCCACCGCTTCGTAGTAGGCCCGGGCGCTGCCGAAGTCGGCGTTCGATTCGGCCGAGCGCCCCAGGAAGTAAAGCGCGCTCGCCGTGTCGTCGGACGCCGGGAACGATTCGACGTGCCGGCGAAGAAGCTGGACAGCGTCCGGCTGGCGTCGCAGATAGTGGAGCCAGGCCACGCGGAAACTACAGAACGCGGATCTGGAATCCCCTGGAGCGGCCTCGGCGCAAGCCCTGTAGATGGGCTCGTAGACATCGGTCCGGTTGGTCACCAACGCTCCGTTCGCCGAATCGGTCAGAGCCTGGGCGCGAAGCGGGGAACCCGGTTGCCGCTTGGCGAACTCGGCCAGCGCGGCGGACCATTCCGTCCCCATGTCCGCGCGCTTGGCGATGGTGAACCACTGAAAGAGGCGATTGGCGTCCGCCTCGGCCGCGGCCGGCTTCAGATCCCGGAGATAGGAGATCGCGCCCTTGTAGTCGCGCATTCCGGCCCGCGCCCGCCCGATTTCGATTCGCGCCGCGTCGCGCTCGGCGCCCGAGAAATACGGCTCCATCCCCATCAGTTCTTCCAGCGCGCGACGCGGATCGCCGCCATCGATGAGCTTCCTTGTCCGGTCCAGCATCGCCGCGCCGGTGGCCGGGGGATAGCTTTCGCCCAGCCGGGGCTTGATCCGCTTCAGGATCGCCTCCGCTTTCCCCGCTTCTTCCGATTTGGGGAACTCGTAATAGACGCGCTGGAGCCGCATGACAGCCGAGGGCAGGTCTCCGGCGGCTTCGAGACAAGAGCCGTAGACGAGCAGTCCCTTGGGCGCGGGCAGATTCGCCGCGTACGGTCCAACGATCTCCACCGCGCGTTGCGGCTTGCCGGCTTCGAGCAGGATCTCGGCCGCCATCACCATTGCGTCGCCCCGGCGTGGCGAAACCGGCGTGGCGGCGATCGCCTTCTCGAGAAGTGGAATCGCCTCTTCCCTGCGATTGAGTTGCACCAGCGCGCGAGCCGCCGCGAAGTCGAGGTGATCTCCGATCAGCGGCAGGATTCCGCGCACCGCCTGCAGGCTGGCGAGCGCCTCCGTGGGACGCCCGTGTTCGAGGTCCAGCGCCCCCAGCGCCAGGCGCGCCAGAGCGGCGTCCGGAGCCATTCCGCGCGCCGCCGCGAAATTGGCGAGCGCGGCCCGGCGCGAGGGTTCGTTCTTGGCGCGGTAGTCGTGCGCGAGGGTGTCGATCGCGCCCGCTCCCGCCAGCGGCGCCGCTACGGGAACCGCGCTAAGCCAGAGGACCGGGATAATCCGGGCCCAACAGTTCGGAATCGTCATTGGCCAGTGTTCTCACCAACTCGACATGGAAGTAATCGGTCATCGAGGCGGAGTTCAGCAGGAACTGTTGGCGAAATTGATCTCTTCCGCGATCGATGTCCTCTTTCAAACAACGGTACAGCCGTTTCTCGGCTCGGCCTTCCTTCACCGCCTGCGACTTGTACAGCCTCATCTCGGCGACTTGCACGCGCGCGAAACGTTGCGCGCGCAGGTGGAGATCCTGGTCGTCCGCGGGCAGGCTGGTCCAGGTGGGCTGGACGGGCTGCCGGGGCGCTTCCTCGATTTTGACCAAGCCCTCGGTCTCTTTCCGCTCGTTTTCCGCCGAGCGGATCTCGTAAACGCTCGACGCGATGGAGGCGAGCAATTCGAGCGCGTTGGGATCGAGCGTGGCGGACTCGCCCTCCGCCGTCAGCACGCCAACCGCCTTGCCCCGCGTGACGATCGGGAATGCGTACAGCTTGGGCGCCACCTGCCCGAGCACCGCGGCGAGCGAGGGCGAAATCTGCCCGGGCGAATACGCCGAAACCATCGGTTCGAGCGATTCCACGGCCTGCGCGATGGCGGGCGCCTCCTCGAGCGGAGCCTCCCAGGACCCCACCGGTTGCGAGCACTTCTCGAGGCGCAAGTTCTTGCCCTGAATCGAGAATACGCCCACGCGATCGCAGAATCCGAGCGCCGCGTCGGTGAGCGTGGACGCCCACTCATCCTGGCGTTCGACGGTGCGCAGCCGGCGGGCGGCCGCGTTCAGGTGCTCGCTCACGCGCCGGATCGACGAGTGGCGTTCGTCGGCGCGCGCGGCTTCGACCTCGGCCTTGATCCGCTCCGCGAACTCGGCCTCGAGCCGCGAGGTCAACTCCGTGGAGAGCTCGTGAAATCGTTCGTTCAGCAGCGATTCCAGGTGACCGCCCCAACGCGAACGCAACTCACCCTCGACGCGTTCGACATGCGCCTGCCAAGCCGCGGCCAGTTGTTCGCGGGCCTCCTGGCGGGCGCGGTCGAGCGCCGAAGTGATCGTCGCGGTCACAGGGGAGTCCGAACCGCCAGAGTTCATTCGCTGCCTAGATTCTAACAGGTCCTGGAACATTCCCCGCGTGTGATGTTTTTTGCGTGGCGCCAGGATACACTGGCTATCGAATGACGCGAAGAAACTGGCTCGCATCGGCGGCGTCCGCGGCGGCCCAATCGCCCGCGAGAAAGCCGAACATCGTGCTGCCGCTCGCCGATGACATGGGCTGGGGCGCGCCGAACATCGACGCCTCGGCCGCGTCCGGCGCGCGGTTCGAGAACTTCTACTCCGCGTCCGCCGTGTGCTCGCCATCGTGCGCTGCGATCCTGACCGGACCATACCCGCTCCGGTTCGACATCCGCAAGACGTTCTCCGGCTACGAAGCGGATCTCCCCGTCGGCGTACTTCCGGCAACGGTACTTGGCGCATCGCCAAGCCAACGGTTCGCGATTGGTACGGCGGTGCGCTGCGCACCGGTTGGATAACGACATCGCGACATATCGTGACGCGGCTGGTATCCTGGTATTCGATGGTGCTGAACTGGCGCGAACGCATTATGGTCGACCCCAAGGTCCTTGTTGGCAAGCCAGTCATCAAAGGCACACGGCTCGCCGTCGAGTTCATTGTCGATCTTCTTGCCGCCGGGTGGACCCAACAGCAGATCCTGGACAACTATCCGCACATCCGTCAGGAAGACATCCAAGCCTGCTTGGCCTATGCCGCCGAACTCCTGCACACTGAGCACGTCGTCCCCCTCCAACCTGCTTGAAGTTCGTCGCTGACGAGAACTTCCCGCGTGACGCGTTGCGCCTATTGCGGCAGTCTGGATTCGACGTTACCTCTATAGCCGAAACCAATCCCGGACTACCCGACATCGAGGTCCTCGGGATCGCATCGGCTGAGGACCGCACGCTGCTCACCTTCGACAAGGACTTCGGGGATCTAGCCTTCCGTCAGGGCCTGCCGGCTTCGTGTGGAGTCATCCTGTTCCGAACCGGCTCGCTCACTCCGAAGGAGTCCGCCGCCCTTGCGATTGCCACCCTCCAATCGGGCGTGGCCTGGGCCGGGCACTTCTGCGTGGTCAACGACCGCAAGATCCGCGTAACTCCGTTGCCGGCCCGGCCTAGCAGCGAGTGACTCCCTGATTTCATTGCGCTGAGGCCACGGCCCGCGGTCCCGTGTCTTAGCCTGACTTTCGCAGTTCGCGGCGTTTTGGGGCGTTTTCGGGGTCCGCCGCAGGATTTACAATTGGCTAAGTTCAATGCTTGTAATGCGTGTTCTGTCCGGCCCGTCGAAAAAGTGCTTGAAAAACTCAGGGTGAAGA
>SXGT01057214.1_pt1 | contig 54203 bp, 40 predicted proteins | sample 3176221 | NCBI WGS metagenome assembly SXGT01 (sample SAMN11356862, study PRJNA531348) | freshwater metagenome | isolation source: freshwater sample F1-120 | place: China: Fuxian Lake, Yuxi | collected 2017-12-25
GAATTAGGTGGAAAAGCAGCAAATATTATTTTTGAAGATGCACCATTAGATCAGGCAGTAGAAGGAATTATCAACGGAATATTTTTTAATCAAGGACATGTTTGTTGTGCAGGGTCTCGTTTGTTTGTTCAGGAAAGCGTGGCTAATGTTGTTGTCCGTAAGTTGAAAGACAGAATGGAAACATTACGTGTAGGAGATCCGTTGGATAAGAATACAGATATCGGAGCAATAAATTCAAAACAACAATTATCAAAAATTGAAGAATATATCGCCATAGGAAAAAATGAAGGAGGCGAAATTTATCAGTCATCATGTAGTATTCCGAAAAAAGGAAATTTTTGCAAACCAACAATTTTCTTGAATGTTTCTCAATCACATAGAATAGTTCAAGAAGAAATATTCGGGCCGGTTTTAGCAATCCAAACATTCAGAACAATTGAAGAAGTGATTGAAAAAGCAAATAATATTCCTTATGGATTATCAGCTGGAGTATGGACTGACAAAGGATCTAAAATTTTCAATCTTACAAATAAATTAAAAGCAGGAGTAGTTTGGGCAAACACATACAATAAGTTTGATCCTACATCTCCGTTTGGCGGATATAAAGAAAGTGGATTTGGAAGAGAAGGTGGATTACATGGCTTAGGAGCATATCTAAACATTTAAAAAGAAACTGATGGCACGTATCGAAATACAAAAGACATATAAGATTTATATTGGAGGACAATTTCCGAGAACAGAATCAGGAAGATATTATCCTTTGAAAAATAAAAAAGGTGAAGTGATTGCAAACATTTGTTTGTGTTCGCGTAAGGATTTCAGAAATGCTGAAGTAGCTGCACGTAGCGCACAATCAGGTTGGGGAAGTAGAGCGGCATTTAATCGTGCACAGATTTTATATCGTATTGCAGAAATGTTGGAAGGCAGAAAAGAACAATTTATATCTGAATTAGTTTTGCAAGGTTCTACACTTGCTTCAGCAAAACAGGAAGTGGAATTATCAATCGATAGAATGGTTTATTATTCGGGATGGTGCGATAAATTTCAGCAAATCTATAGTTCTGTAAATCCTGTTGCAACTTCGCATTTTAATTTTTCAGTACCAGAACCTACAGGAGTTGTTGCAATTATTGCTGATGAAAATACTTCGTTGTTAGGATTAGTTACAGCTATTGCACCTGTAATTGCAGGAGGAAATGCTTGTGTTGTTTTAGCATCTGAAACAAAACCATTGTGTGCTGTTACTTTTGCAGAAGTATTAAATTCATCTGACTTACCAGGAGGTGTTGTAAATATTCTTACAGGAACATCTGCAGAATTGCATGAACACTTCTCGAACCATATGGATGTAAATGCTGTAGTTTATTATCGCAATAACAAAGCTGAAATAAAATCCATAAAAGAAAATGCTTCTTTAAATGTTAAACGTGTTTTTGTTTACAATAAAATAAATATTGCTTCAGAAAAAGCTCAGAGTCCTTATTTTATTTTTGATACTCAGGAAATAAAAACAACTTGGCATCCGATTGAAAATATTGGCGCTGCGAAAGCAGGATATTAGGAGAATTATAAATTATAGATTATGAATTATAAATTGGGAGAGTTGTTGTTCGGAGCAGTTCAAGCGTCATTAAAAGGTGGAGTTGAAATTTTAAAAGTTTACGATTCTGATTTTGCTGTTGAGCATAAAGATGATAAATCTCCTTTGACTCTTGCAGATAAAAATGCTCACAATGCTATTTGTGAAAATTTAAAAAAGTTTAACATTCCGGTTTTAAGTGAAGAAGGAAAATCTATTGACTACTCTGAAAGAAGCAAGTGGGAATACTTCTGGATGGTTGATCCTTTGGACGGAACAAAAGAATTTATAAAACGCAATGGAGAATTCACTGTGAACATTGCATTGATCCACAATCAAAAATCAATACTCGGAGTAATTTATGTTCCAGTAACAAAAACACTTTATTTCGCAGCTGAAGGACTCGGATGTTACAAATCTGAAATTTGGAATTTGAAATCGGATAATGCTAGTTTAGAAGAACTGATAAAATCCTCAAAAAAGCTGCCATTAGAAACAACCAACAAAAAATTTACAGTAGTAGCAAGTCGTTCGCACCTATCCGAAGAAACCGAAATGTTTATCGATGGTTTAAAAACAATTCACAAAGAAGTGGATTTCATTTCTTCCGGAAGTTCAATAAAATTATGTTTGGTTGCTGAAGGAAGTGCTAATGTTTATCCACGTTTTGCCCCTACCATGGAATGGGATACGGCTGCAGGACAAGCAATATGCGAAATTGCAGGAAAAAAAGTTGTTGATTATACTACAAACCAAAATCTACTATATAATAAGCCCAACCTGCTCAATAATTGGTTTACTGTTCAATAAAATCAGCTGATTTTTATATTTATATGAATATCAAAAAGGTATCGATTTTTTTGATATTTTTGATAGCTTTTTAAAAAATTAATAAATCTAAAAATATACTTACATGAAAAAAAATCTACTTATAGTAACAATGGTTTTGTCGGGACTTGGCGCTTTTGCACAAGCATCATTGCAATTGAATAGCCCTATGCCGGCTACAAAACCAGAAGTTTCTTTTAACAAAGGAACAAATTCGGAATCGTTGAAAACAATGTCTTGCGCTAACGACACGACTTATTATTCTTATTTAAAAGAGGAAACAGAAGGGACAAGCACGTATTGGTCATATACAGCAGATGCAACTATTACTGAATGGGCACAAACTTTTTTGAACACAGGAACACTAACTGTTCATGGAATTTCTTTTTATGGTGGCGTACAGGATGCTGTAAATCCAGGTCAAACTCTAACAGCAACAGTTGTATTATATAACGTTGATGTGACTAACACACCAACAACACAAATAGCTACACAAACAATTTTATTAACAACAGCTGTAGGGTTTAAAACAGCAATGTTTAGTGCTCCACAAACGATTACTGGGAATTATGCTGTGGCTATTAGAAATACTAGTGCTACTGATACAATTGCTATTGTAACTAATAATGCGCAAGTGGCAACGTACACTGAAACATTATCACATATTAATGCGCCAGGATTTGGTGGTTGGTATGAGGTTTCTGTTCTAGCGGCACCAGATGCTCCAGAGCCGATCATTGCTCCGGTAATTAGTTATACAATTTCTACAGATTTTACTATGTCGCCTCCAGCAACTACTATGTGCTTGGGAACTGCTTTAACATTCACAAATTTTACTGCTCCTACAGCAATTTTAAATCATCGTATGTATAACTATGGCGCGTATAACGCTTATTGGAATACTGTTCCTGATTCAATTTATGCTTGGGATATGGGTGATGGTTCTCCATTACAATGGAGTACAAATGCAGCATACACATACCCTGCAGCAGGAATTGATACTGTTACTTTGTTTACTTTAGGTGGATTGTTTAATAGCTGTGTTGATTATATGGAAAGATACCTTACCATTACTCCGAATGCAGTTTCATCTTATACATATGATGCCAGCGCATCTCCGCTTGTAGCGTTTACAAGCACTTCTACTGGCGCTGTAACATATGCTTGGGACTTTGGTGATGGTTCTCCAATCGATAACACAATGAACCCTTCTCATACATTTCCTGTTGGAACTTGGGTTGTTACTTTAACTGTAACTTCTGCAGGTGGATGTAACACAAACATTAGTACACAAAACGTAACTATTCTTGCTACTGATATTGCTAATAGCTCAATTGGCGGGTTCAATGTTTACCCAAATCCATCAAATACAGGATTATTTACAATTAATCTTGCTTCAACAAAAGCAAACATTCAAGTGTATAATATGATTGGTGAATTGGTTTATTCATCAGTTGTTGCTACATCTTCTGCATCTCTTGATTTATCAAGCCTTGGAGCTGGAGTTTATACTATGAAAGTAAATGCAAATGATAAAAACCTAGTAAAACAAATAGTGATTACTAAGTAATTCATAAAACTTGCAATATTCAAGAGCCCGGACATTCATCGTCCGGGTTTTTGCTTTTTTAACGCATTTATTTCGTAATATTGCATATAATTTTAACAGTTTTATAATGGGTAAAGTAGCATTAATAACAGGAGTTACAGGACAAGATGGAGCTTATTTAGCAGAATTATTGCTGAGTAAAGGTTATACTGTTCACGGAATAAAGCGCAGAAGCTCGATGTTCAATACTGGTCGTATCGACCATTTGTATAAGGATCAGCATGAAAAGAAAGTAAATTTCTTTTTGCATTATGGCGATTTAACAGATTCTACCAACCTTATCCGGATTATTCAAGAAACTCAGCCTGACGAGATTTATAATTTGGCAGCTCAGTCGCATGTAAAAGTGTCGTTTGATTCACCTGAATATACTGCAAATGCAGATGCAATTGGAACTCTACGCATCCTTGAAGCTATCCGTATTTTAAAATTAGAAAAGAAAACACGTTTTTACCAGGCCTCTACATCTGAGATGTATGGGTATGTTCAAGAAATTCCCCAAAAAGAAACTACTCCATTTTACCCGCGTTCGCCTTATGGTGTTGCAAAGGTTTATGGTTTCTGGATTACTAAGAACTACCGTGAAGCCTACGGAATGTATACTTGCAACGGAATTTTATTTAACCATGAAAGTCCTTTAAGAGGAGAGACATTTGTTACCCGTAAAATTACCCGTGCAGTTGCTAAGATTCATTTGAAAATGCAGGATAAATTATTCCTTGGAAATTTGGATGCGGAGCGAGATTGGGGGCATGCTAAAGATTATGTTGAAGGGATGTGGATGATGATGCAGCAAAAAGAAGGAGATGATTTTGTATTGGCAACAGGAGTAAAAATTACTGTACGTAAATTTGTTGAGTTGGCTTTCGCAGAAGTGGGAGTGAAAATAAGATGGGAAGGAAAAGGAGTAGATGAAAAAGGTTATAATGCTGAAACAGGAGTATTGGTTGTAGAAGTAGATCCTCGCTATTTCCGTCCGACAGAAGTAGAATTATTAATTGGTGATGCATCAAAAGCAAAAAAATTATTAGGCTGGACTCCAAAACATACTTTACAACAATTAGTCAGTGAAATGGTGACTTGTGATGTGAAACTATTTGAAAGAGACAGATATTTGTTGGATGGCGGACACGATGTAATGAATTTTCATGAGTAGGCTATATGAATATTAACGATAAGATATACGTTGCAGGACATAAAGGAATGGTTGGTTCTGCAATCATCAGACGATTACAAAGAGATGGTTTTGCAAATATTATAACGCGTACCTCAGCCGAACTAGACTTAAGAAATCAGCAAGCAGTTGCTGATTTTTTTGCAAATGAAAAACCCGATTACGTTTTTTTAGCAGCAGCTAAAGTGGGAGGAATTGTTGCAAACAATACTTACCGGGCGGATTTTATTTATGAAAATATGATGATCGAATTCAATGTGATTCATCATGCTTATTTAAATAAAGTAAAAAAATTAATGTTCTTAGGTTCTTCTTGTATCTATCCTAAGTTGGCTCCACAGCCTTTGAAAGAAGATTATTTGTTGACTGGCTTATTAGAAGAAACAAATGAACCATACGCGATTGCAAAAATTGCAGGAATAAAAATGTGTGATGCTTATCGTGCTCAATATGGTTGCAATTTCATTTCTGTGATGCCGACAAACTTGTACGGACCAAATGACAATTACGATTTAAAAAACTCACACGTATTACCCGCGTTGATTCGAAAATTTCATACAGCAAAAAAAGAAAATGCAGCTAGTGTAGAAATTTGGGGGACAGGTTCACCCATGCGTGAATTTTTGCATGCCGATGATTTAGCAGATGCTTGTTTTTATTTAATGCAGAATTATAACGAAGCAGGATTGGTAAACATAGGTGTTGGAGAAGATATTACTATAAAAGATTTAGCCTTACTTGTGAAAAAAATTGTTGGTTTCGGAGGAGAATTAAAATTTGATACTTCAAAACCTGATGGAACTCCCCGAAAATTAATGGATGTAAGCAAACTTCATTCTTTCGGTTGGAAACATAAGATTAATCTGGAAGAAGGAATTAATGGGGTTTACGCTGAAGTAAAGGAGACACTATAGATTACCACCACAGCTATCAAGAATACTTAAAAAATTTGAAGACAGCACTAAGAATATTGTTAGTTCTCACCCCTCTCCTTTGGAGAGGGGCCGGGGGAGAGGTCTGTGCTCAACAGAAGAATATTTTTTTAAACAGAACAATCTCTAATGATGTTGAACTTTTTATTAAAGACGAAATTGAATTAGGCGACTCTACTTATAAGGATGTTCAAACGGGATTCAAACCATTGATTGAATCGTACGCTGTAAAAAATAAATACGGTGTAAATACAACAAAAGAAGTGTTATCAGAACGTATCAGACCTGACGGGTGGGATTATTTGATGCCGCCAACTTTTTGGACCAAAGTATGGAGAAAAATCAATACAGATAACCTTATTATAGTTGATGATGATGAGGATAGATTTTATCTCACCATCGATCCACTTTTCAATTTCGAATTCGGGAAAGACCTCGCAGATACAAGTGGAGAAAAACTTTACAAGAACACTCGTGGATTTATTGTTCGTGGTGATATCGGAGAAAAATTTTCTTTTGAATCATCGTTTTATGAAAATCAGGCAACTTACGCAAAGTATATTGATAACTATATTGACGGGACAAATGATTTATTTCCGCAAACTCTCAACTATCAATACGATGTAGTTCCCGGACAAGGACGAGCAAAAAAATTCAAAAAGAACGGGTACGATTTTGCTATGGCATCGGGTTATGTTTCTTATTCTCCAATAAAAATGTTTAACATACAAGTCGGACATGGAAAACATTTTGTCGGTGATGGTTATCGTTCATTGTTGTTGTCGGACAATGCTTTCAATTATCCTTATGCACGAATCACAACTACTTATAAAAATATTCAATACACCAATTTGTATACTTCTTTTATGAATCTGACAAATGGTGGTGTTACAACTCCTCCGAATGTAGAACGTTTGTTTCAGAAAAAGATCGGAAGTTTTCAATTTTTGAGTGCAAATTTATTTCATCGTTTGCAATTGGGATTGTTTCAGGGGATGATTTGGGAAGCAGCAGACACAATGAATCGCCAACGGACTAATTTCCATACGTATGATCCGGTAATTGGAGTAAGCGCATTGGCATATGGATTAGATGACACTAAAAATAATGTGTTGATGGGTGCAACATTAAAGTTGAAAATTACTAAATCAATTTCATTGTACGGACAATTCATGATGGATGATATGACTTTGTATGCAGATCATAAAGGAAACAAATTCGGATATCAGGCAGGATTCAAATACTTTGATTTGTTCACGATAAAAAATTTACACATTCAGGCAGAGTATAACAGTGTGCGCCCTTATGCCTATGCTGCCGAGAATCCTTATCAAAGTTATACGCATTATAATCAGGCATTGGCTCATCCGCTGGGCGCAAACTTTACAGAGATGGTTGGATTTATCAATTACCGTTTACGGGAGTTTTTTATTCAGATAAAAGCTAATTATGCTGTAAAAGGTAACGATAGTTTGAGCCATAACTTTGGCGGAAACATCTTTAAACCGGATAATCAATTTCCAATTGCACAATCATTGGACAATATTCATACAACTCAAGGATTAAAAACAACTATCAGTACTCAGGATATTCATATTGGTTATTTGGTAAATCCTTCAACAAATTTTAATATTGTGTTGGGTTTCACAAATCGCATAGAAAAGACTGAAAAAACATCAAGTGCTACACAATTCGTATATTTCGGAATAAGAACATCGCTTGCTAATTTTTATTATGATTTTTAAAACATGGAATTTTTAATACTCGTTTTTGTAACATCTTTTTTTGTTGTGCTTTTATCAACTCCTTCCTTGATAAAAGTAGCAATACTAAAACGTTTGTTTGATGCTCCTGGCGATACGCGTAAACTTCACACTCGCATGGTTCCTACTATTGGTGGAATTATCATTTTCGCGGGAACACTTTTTGCATATTCATTGTGGTTTCCTGAACAACGCGATGACTACCCTCAATTAGCAAAAAGTATCAGCGATTATAAATACATTGTCGCTACTTTATTAGTTATGTTTTTTGTTGGAGTAAAAGACGACATTATTGGAACAGCCCCAGTAAAAAAATTAGTTGCACATGTCTTGGTTGGAATGGTGTTGGTGTTAATGGCGGATATTCGAATTGTAAGTATGCACGGATTATTTGGCATTGATGTTTTGCCTTTATGGACCAGCGTATTTTTGTCTCTCTTCACATATATAGTTGTAGTAAATGCATTTAATTTAATTGATGGTGTTGATGGATTAGCAGGTGGAGTAGGTTTTATTGCTTCTTCTGCATTTGGTTGTTGGTTTGCATTAGCGGGAGATCCTGCAATGGCTTGTTTGGCTTTTGCTTTGTCTGGTTCCCTGTTTGCATTTTTATTTTTCAACTTTTCTCCTGCAAAAATATTTATGGGCGATTCGGGCTCTTTAACTATTGGATTGATTATTTGTATTCTCGCAATCAAAGTAATCGGATACGATGTGAGTGCAATTGAAAACAAAACGATACTTAATGTTTCAAAACCAATTTTTGCAATGGCTGTTTTAGTCTATCCGCTGGTTGATACATTGCGAATTTTTATTTACCGTGCAGTAAGAGGTGTTTCTCCTTTTTCGGCTGACAGAAATCATATGCATCACCGTTTGTTAGATATTGGATTAAGCCACAAAGGAACCGTAATTACTATTTATACATTTAATATAATTGTAATTGGGTTAACGGTTGGACTTGCATTATCAAGCATCAATGCAAATTATACTCTTATGATTGTTGCTGCCGTTTCTTTAACACTTGCCCAAATTCCTTTCTTTATCAAGAAAAAGAAAAACAGAACTGCAAAGGATAATGACTAAAAAAAATCATATAACTTTTTTAACATTCACTTTTTTGTTGATGAGTTCTTTTGCTTTTTCTCAGCAATGGAACTATACACTCAACCGCGATTTTTTATGGGGAATTGATAATTGCTACAATAACAAAGAAGAAAATTCTCATACTCTGGTAAAACCTTACCGACTTCAGGAAATAAATCTCATAAAAGATTCTACTGCTGTTTTTCCAAGATTGCTAAAAGGAACAAAAGCAGAAGAAAAAGATAAACAAGCAAAAGGACAAATTGAAATATATCCCTTATTGACAGCTCAGACTGGTTATGATATGTCTGCTGCAAATTCTCACTTAACAAGTGATTATGGAATAGGCGGAAATTTATTGGTGTTTTGGAAAGATAAGTTTGCTTTGAATTTTAAAGCAATGGGAGGTAAAGGAGTTTTTAATTCTTACAGCGATTCATTGATTAGAAATAGCAGAGTAATTCCGGGAATGGGTTATGCTTACGTTTCGAAAAACGATTCATTAAATCCTCAATATGCATATCAATATTTTTCTGGATATGTTTCTTACTCTCCAAATAAAATTTTCAATTTTCAATTAGGGCAAGACAAACATTTCTGGGGCGATGGTTATCGTTCGCTTTTTCTATCAGATGTAGCAGCACCTTATCCATATTTGAAAATTACTACCAATGTCTGGAAACTCAGTTATGTAAATTTATTTACGGTAATGAGAGATGCAACAAACCCATCAGGATTTAAAAAAGATTGGTTGAATAAATATGCTACGTTTCATCATTTAAGTTGGAATGCAACAAAACGGATTAATATTGGATTGTTTGAATCCATTGTTTGGCAGGGCTCCGACAGTACCCGCCACCGTGGTTACGATGTAAATTATTTAAACCCGATTATGTTTTTCCGTCCGACAGAATATTCTTTAGGTTCAAGTGATAATGCTTTTGTTGGATTTAATTTCAAAATAAAGATAGCAAAGAAGCAGCAATTTTATGGACAACTTTTATTGGATGAATTTTTATTGAAAGAAGTAAAAGCAGATTTGAAATATGCATTTTCGGGTGATAGTGTAGAAAAATGGGGTTGGTGGGCAAACAAACAAGCATTTCAAATTGGTCTGAAAAGTTTTGATTTATTTAAAATCAAGCATCTTAATTTTCAAACAGAATTTAATTATGTTCGTCCATTTACTTATGCTCATGGAAGTGTGCAGCAAAATTACGGACACATGAATCAGCCTTTGGCTCATCCGTTGGGCGCAAATTTTATTGAGTCGGCTACATTTTTAAATTACCGTCACAACCGGATTTTCATTGAAGCAAAATATACTTACGCTGTTTACGGAGCTGATAGCGCTGGAACAGATTATGGAAAAAATATTTTTGTTTCTTATGTAAACCGTGCTGACGATTATAATAATTATACAACTCAAGGATTTCAAACAGCATTAATGACTGTTTCTTTGCGGGGAGCATACATGTTGGATACACGTATGAATTTAAAAATTGAATTAGGTGTAGCCGACAGAATTGAACAAAGAAAATATTCAACAAAACAAATCCCGTTTGTTTTTATCGGCATCAAAACCGATTTGTGCAATTTGTATGATGATTATTAAAGTGCTATCTTTAATAGATGAAAGTACTTCTTAAGTTATTTTTTGTTTTCAATACTTTTATATTTCTGTCAAGTTGTGTTTCTAGTTCTCTTTTACCACAAACACAAAATGTTCCATTGTTTACTAAAGAAAAAGAACTCCAGATTTCTACTCAGATAACTGGCAGAAGTGCCGAATTGCAATTGGCATATTCAGCAAAACCACACTTAGCTTTTATGGCAAATGGATTAGCTGGGAATTTGCAAATGGTTGAATTGGGTGCAGGTTATTATACTAAATTGAGTGAAAAATTTATTTTTGAATCTTATGCTGGAATTGGTGAAGGATCAGTAAATGTTAAGAATACATTTTATCATATAAAACCATTATTTTTTTCTACTACTAAGGAGGAAAGATGCAACATTAACATTTTTGGCACAAAATTTTTTATTCAACCCAATATAGGTTACAAATATGAAGAAAATCTTCAATTGTCACTTTCTTTAAAAGGTAGTTTTTGGTATTTTCCGAAATATTATTATTACAACGAATTGTGGAGACCGGATATCCATGGAGAAATGGAATATATAAAAACCGATTCTGTAAATTTAAAAAACACTCAATGTTATACTTTGGAGCCGGCAATTACATTTAAAACCGGAGGAGAACGATTAAAATTTATGACTCAACTTGGCTTTTTAGCTGCAATAAATTCAGAAAATCGAACAATCCGCCCATTACAAAATATAAACAATCTTACATTCACAGGAAAAAATGGTTATTCTTATTTTTTTATAAGATTAGGAATGACATTTAATTTTGGTGTTGGAAAATCTCAAAAATAGTTTTCATCTCCTAAATCAAAAAACTACCATTTTCGATATTCTAATTAAAGTTTTAAAACTTCCTCAACCATAAATAATAAGTTAAACCACCCGATGGCTGTAACTGCGAAAAAGGGACAGCTATAATTTCTCCGTTTTGTATAAAATTGTTTGGCACAGTTCCGTCAATATCTCCAAAAGGAGTGCTGCGCAAAGTTAAGTGTGTATAATCGCTGGTGTTTAAATAATATCTGTAAAACAGATTATTGTATTTATAGTTAGTGGCATCTGAAAAAGTGAGTGTGTCGTTGCGTGTTTGAGGAACACTGGATGCTTCATCTCTGTATTGATATATATGCCATCTTGTTCCGGCTAAATCGGATGAATTACCTCCATTTAGAAATGGACCACTCTCTTTTTTGCAGGAGAAGACAAGCATTAACATAATGCTAGAAAACAATATTTTTCTCATTTTGATTTTTTTAAATGCGGGGATGTATGTCTAAATTAATAAATTCTTTTGTATTTGAGGAGGTTTTGGACAGAATATATAAGCTAAATTGTACTTTTTTCCCTCTTTATACCTTACAATTAAGAAATAGTCTAAATTCTCATTTTTCCCTTTCAAATTCCCCTAATAATTGGTAAAATTGCAAGCCTTTTCAAAACAACATTTTTTTGCAAACCGAAAACATTAATACCATCGAAAAAGTAGAAGCTCAACATAGCAAATTGCGTGATTATGCTATGTTAATGAAGTTCAGATTAGCTTCATTGGTAGTGTTTTCAGCGGCAATTGCCTATGCAGCAGCTGTTGATCATGTGAATTGGACACATATGGGTTGGTTAGTATTTGGTGGTTTCTTGGTTACAGGTTCTTCAAATGCTTTTAATCAAATTATTGAGCGCGATTTAGATAAATTGATGGCTCGTACGCAAAATCGTCCTCTTCCTCAAGAGCGAATTACAGTTATGGAGGCCATGGTTTTGGCTTCAGTATGCGGAATAGCAGGTATTTCTATACTTTGGATATTTATGAATCCTTTAAGTGGAATACTAGGATTATTAGCATTATTGCTCTATACAGTAGTTTATACACCTTTAAAAAGAGTTACTCCTTTTGCAGTATTTGTTGGTGCTTTCCCGGGAGCAATTCCTCCATTATTAGGTTGTGTAGCTGCTACAGAAGGTTTTGGCTCTGTGCCATTAATTGGTTGGATTTTGTTTGCTGGTCAGTTTATTTGGCAATTTCCTCATTTTTGGGCAATTGCTTGGGTGTTGGACGATGACTATAAAAAAGCAGGATTCAAAATGTTGCCTTCTCCGGGCGGACGCGATAAAGGCAGTGCTTTTCAGGTGTTGGTGTATACATTGTTTTTGTATCCAATCAGTTTAATGCCTGTAATGTTCCACTTTTCGGGCTTTATATCTTCCATTATTATCTCTTTTTGCAGCATTTATTTTTTATATCAAGCCTATATTTTGTACAGGGAATGTACAGTGGAAGCCGCACGTAAATTAATGTTCGGATCTTTCTTTTATTTACCCGCAATTCAATTAGCAGTACTTTATGGATAATACTATATCAATGGAAACCCAACATAGTCCGGAGCAGGAACAACGTCAAACAAGAGAAAAAGTAGCAAAACCATTGTTATGGATTGCTATGGTAAGTATGGTGATGCTTTTCGGAGCATTTACAAGTGCTTATTGGGTAAGAAGAGGGGCTGGCAATTGGTTGGATTTTGACTTGCCTCAAATGTTTTATATAAGTACTGCAATGATTATAATAAGCAGTGTTACAATGAATTGGACGCTATCTGCAGCAAGAAAGAACGATTTTAAAAGCATGAAAATCGCTTCATTGCTAACACTTTTATTAGGAATTGGATTTGTTATTAGTCAGTTCATGGCTTGGGATGTTTTGGTAGGTCAAAAGGTGTTTTTTGCAGGAAACCAAAGCAATGCTTCTGGTTCATTTTTATATGTTTTAACAGGCTTGCATTTAGCCCATTTGGCATTCGGGTTAGTGGCACTATTCGTAGTTTGGATTAAATCTATATTACAAAAATACAACTCCGAAAACCTTTTAGGCATAAGGCTTTGCGCAATCTTCTGGCATTTTTTAGATGTACTGTGGATATATTTGTTTCTATTTTTGTTATTTGCGCGTTGAAAATTAAAAGAATATTTTGCATATTAGCACCCGAAATAAGTTTTAACCTTCTTGCTCCGCAAGAATTATAATTAGTAAATATATGTCAAGTCACGCAGCAACAGAAACAGATTCAGGTTCAGCTTGGAATGGAGGGAAATCCCCATTTGGCGTTAGTTACGGAAAAATGATGATGTGGTTTTTCCTGGTATCTGATGCTTTAACATTCTCGGGTTTATTATGTGCATATGGTTTTATGCGCCATAAACATCCGGAAGTATGGCCTAATCCGGGCGATGTGTTTACTCACTTCCCATTTTATGAAGGACATATTCCTTTGGCATATGTGGGTTTAATGACGTTGATTTTGATTATGTCTTCTGTAACCATGGTATTAGCTGTGGAAGCAGGTCATCGTAACGATAAGAAAAAAGTAACATTTTGGTTGTTCTTGACCATTGTTGGTGGTGCAATGTTCGTAGGTTCTCAAGCTTGGGAGTGGTATCACTTCATTGTTGGAACTGATCATGGTGCAGTTCGTAATTTTATGAGAGATGGTGAATGGGTCACGGACACCTTTTATGGAGCCAATATGCAAACCAATGAATATGGATTACCTGTGTTTGCCAACTTCTTTTTCTTCATTACTGGTTTCCACGGATTCCACGTATTTAGTGGTGTTATTATAAACATTGTAATTTTCATAAATGTGTTGGCAGGAACTTATGAAAGACGTGGTCACTATGAAATGATTGAAAAAACAGGTTTATATTGGCACTTTGTGGATTTAGTTTGGGTATTCGTATTTACCTTCTTTTATCTACTATAAACAGACACATTAATAATTTAGGAATTTATAATTTATAATTTTAAAAGTATGTCAGAATTTCACGATGATTACCCACAGTATGAGTTTATGGCTCATCACAGCGAAGAAGATGGAAAGAAAAAGCGTAGAAAGCTTTGGAACGTTTTCTGGATAATGCTTGCTGTTACAATCGTTGAACTTATCATTGGATTTCAAGCTTCTAGTTTAGGCTTGTTAAATGAAGATAGAACTTCAGGGGTTGCATTGAAAATTATTTTCATTGGCTTGACAATCTTTAAAGCATTTTTCATTGTTATGAGTTTTATGCACTTAGGCGATGAGAAAAAAGCAATGAAATGGACAATACTAGCTCCATATACTATCTTCATATTGTACTTGGTTTGGCTTTGTGTGCAAGAAGCAAATTATTCAAAGGTTAATAAACATCCTATGGATATGGTTATCGTTAACCAAAAAATTCAATTGAATGAAGATGCAAAACATGGACACGGGCACGATGCTCCTGCTGGACATGATGCAAAAGATGCTTCTCACGAAAAACATGAAGGTGAAGCAAAACCTGCTGAAGGTCATCACTAGCCATTCGACTCCGCTCAGGCTGACAATACAATAATATAATGGTCTCACAAGCTTTGTGAGACCATTTTTGTTTGTACTTTTGTGGCCATGAATACGCCTGCAAAAATCCCCTTTTATAAAGACAAAAAGAAACTTTTAATTTTAGTTTTCCTTCTCTCTTTCCCATCTTTATTATATGTTTTTCTTTCTGTTGGTAAAACAAACTTTATTCATTTGCAATACTATGGTGAAAAAGAATTGGCACCAAATGGCGATACTATTTATCACACTATAGCTCCTTTTAGTTTTATAAATCAAGATGGTAAAGCAATAACGGATAAAGATTACGAAGGCAAAATTTATGTAGTTGATTATTTTTTCACTACTTGCCAAACCATTTGTCCGAAAATGACTACTGAGCTTTTGCGTGTTCAACAAAAATTTGCACACACAAATGGTTTAGTCCAAATACTTTCTCATACAGTAGATCCAGAGAATGATTCTGTTCTTGTTCTTAAAGCGTATTCAGAAATGGTGCATGCAGATACAAAAAACTGGAACTTTGTTACTGGAGATAAAAAAGCATTGTATGATATGGCTCGTACCAGCTATTTATTAAATGCTACTGAAGGAGATGGAGGACAGGATGATTTTGTTCATAGCGAATTGTTTATTTTAGTTGATAAAGAAAAACACATCAGAGGAATTTATGATGGTACAAATATTAAAGAAGTCAATAATCTATTGGATGATATCAAAGTGTTGATGGCTGAGTATATTAAACATACCAAAAGAGAAGAAATTGTAAGTGGTAAACCAGAAAAAAAATAAAATTTGATGAGCGATAAAACAGTATTTAGAATTGTAATGGGAATTTCCATTTTTGTATTTGTAGCTGTTGTAATCCTAAACAGAAAAATTCTTCCTGTGCCAGAAGTTATTCCTGATTTTGTTTACAAGTTGCCAAAGTTAAATGCTATGCTAAATGGGACATGCACTTTGCTTTTATTATTGTCCTTATATATGATTAAAGAAAAAAACATTGCGACACATAAAAAATTAAACATTATTGCATTCATTTTGTCATCTGTTTTTTTAGTTTCATACATTACTTATCATTGGATGGCTCAGGAAACGAGTTATCCGGTTGATGCTCCAGCACGAACTACTTATTTTATTATTTTAATTAGCCACATTATTTTAGCCGCTGTTGTTCTTCCTTTGATTTTATTATCTTTTTATTACGGATTAAAGAGTCAGAGTGAAGGTGGAGTAGAATATATTAAAAAGCATAGAAAACTTACAAGATGGAGTTATCCTGTTTGGTTGTATGTTACAATTACAGGCGTTGTAGTGTACTTCATGATTTCTCCATTCTATACACATTAAATTTGTATCTTTATTTAAGAAATGAAATTTAGAAAATTTATATCATTTAGTACATTGTTTTTATTGTTGATTATCTGCAATGCAAATGCACAAGCTCAATGTGCTATGTGTAAAACGTCTGTAGAAAGTGATTTAAACAATGGAGGTTCGATCGGGAACGAATTGAATACTGGAATATTGTACCTAATGATTTTGCCTTATATTATACTTATGCTGGGAGCATATTTTTTCTTTAAAAAACAAATTGATGCAAAAATTAAAGCTTTGCGAAATAAATATTTTCCTCGTAAGCAAGCGAATTAAATTGTTTACTGAAATATTATTTTTGTAGTGTAAATATTTTGTTCTGTTGCTAATTCTATAAAATAAATTCCTTTAGGAGATTCCGAAAGATTAATTTCATTAGTATAAATCTGATTTAAGATTATTTCTCCAAGAATTGAATAGATTTTAATAGTTTTTATCTTTTCTTTTAAATTTGAATCATCAATTGCGAATTTTCCGTTAGATGGGTTGGGGAATATTCCTATTGAATTAGTAAAATAATTTTCTATAATATTTACTGGCAAGAAGTTGTAACGAGCGAGTGCAAAATCTGTATCAGATCCGTTTTCTGAGTTTCCCGCTAGAATAATTTTTCCATCACTTTGTATGGCAATACCAAAGGCATTATCCTCAAGTCCGAATCCTGTAGTAACCATTCCATCTGAATCAAAACTATTATCAAAACTTCCATCTGAATTAAGTCTTGCCATTGAAAAGTCATTAAACCCTCCGATATATGAACTACCAGCAACAATAATTTTGCCATCATTTTGAACCTTAACATCTTGTGGAGCATCATTAGTCAATCCTACACCAAATGTTAATAGTCCTGTTGTTGCAAATGTTGTATCTAAACTTCCATCTGTATTATATCGCGCAATAGCATAATCATAGTTTGTACCATCATAAACACTTCCTGCTAATAATATTTTATTATCTGATTGTATTGTAATTGATTTTCCACTAGAATTTCCTGAGCTTCCAAAGGAGGTTGTAACAATTCCATCTGAATCAAAAGTTGAATCAAGACTCCCATTTATATTAAATCTAAGAACTGCGAAATCATACTGTGTTCCATTATCACTTAATCCTCCAACTATTAATTTACCGTCTGACTGTATTTCTAAAGAAGCAATTTGTGTGGTAAATCCTGGGACAAAAACTGAAACGATTCCATCAGCTTCAAATGTTGTATCTAGAGCACCATTATTCAAATACCTGATAATTGTAGGATAATTTTCACCAAACGAAAAAGTGTTTCCAGCTATTACTATTTTATTATCATTCTGTATTTTAAGAGAATACCCCACATCACTCGTGGAAAAGTCAGCTGTAACTTTCCCATCAAAATCAAAACTTGTATCTAAGCTTCCATCAATATTGTACCTAGTAATTGCATAATCAGATCCCAACCCATTTGTAGTTGTTCCGCCAGCGACAATTTTACCATCGGATTGTAAAGCAATTGATTTTGCAACTGAAGTTGCGCTAATACCTGTTGTTACTTTACCATCATAATCAAACGTTGTATCCATACTTCCATCATTGTTATGACGAGTCACAGCAAACCAGTAAAACCCACTTCCATTATCACTGGAGCCCGCAACTAATATTTTTCCATCAGGTTGAATGACAATTCCTAATCCATTGTCGTTCGAACTTCCTATTGGAGCAATTACCTTACCACCTACCCCAAAAGTTAAGTCTAATGAACCAGATTGAGAATGGACAGAATAAATTGTAAATAGAAAAAAAATTGAAGTAATGAAAATGTTTTTTGGAGTAGCTTTCATGATTTTTGGTTAAAGTTGTGAATGTCTGACAATTTTATTGTAAGAAGGTTTAATGGAGCCCAATATTCTCTTAAGTATATTAAAAGGAGTGCAATCAGGCTTAAATCTTCAATCCAATAATAACCACATCATCCACCTGCTCCAAAGGTCCTTTCCAATCATCAAAGGTTTTTTCAATTTTGTTTTGCTGATGATCGATTGAATCGGATGAAATAACAGTAAGTAATTCTTTTAATTTTTTGTATTTAAATTTCTTGCCTTGTGCTCCACCAAACTGGTCGGCATAGCCATCGCTGTATAAGTATACACAATCACCTTTTTTTAATTGTACAGTATGGTTTTGGTAGTTGTCTACCTTCCCATCTAAGTTCACACCAATTGGAAATTTATCCGCTTTTATTTCGTTGAAAATGCCATTTACAACAAAGTATAAAGAGTTAAATGCTCCCGCATATTGTAATTCTAATGTTTTTAAATTGAGAGAACACAAAGATAAATCCATTCCATCTTTAACACCTTTTCCTGTTTCAGATTGTCGCAATGTTTTTGTAACACCTGCATCTAAATGTTTCAAAATTTCAGATGGTTTTGTTAAACCCACTTCATTAACTGCTTGTGTTAAAAGATTAAATCCAACCACACTCATTAATGCTCCTGGAACTCCATGTCCTGTACAATCCACTGCAGCAAAACAAACAGTATCATTTTTTTGTTCGATCCAATAAAAATCTCCACTTACTATATCTTTTGGGCGATAAAAAATAAAACTTTGGGGCAATATTTTTTTCCAATGATCAACCGGTGGTAAAATAGATTCCTGAATTCGTTTGGCGTAATTAATACTATCGGTAATTTCCTTTTTTTGTTGTGTTATTTCTGTATTTTGATGTTCCAATAAATCGTTTGCTTTTTGTTTTAATTTATATCTGTTAAATAAAAATGCTGTAAGTAAAAGCACTAACAAAACAGCTGTACAAGACACTACCAGCCATAATTTATTTTTATTTAGTTGCAACTCTTTTATCTCATCATTTTTTGTTAGTAGCTCAATTTCTTTTTGTTTTTTCTCACTCTCATATTTTGTTTGAAGTTCATTTAATTGTCTGCTTGATTCAGCATTGTAAATAGAATCTTTCACAGCCATTAATAAAGTTTGGTACTCAAACGCTTTCGGATAATTGTTTTGATTTGCCGATGCCAAGGCCATCGATTCATATCCTTTTTCAAGCAAGTCTTTAGATCCAATTTCTTTTCCTATTCGTAAGGCTTTATTATAGTATTCAAACCCCTTTTCGTATTGATTTCTTGAGCAATAATTAGAACCCATGCTAAACAACGAAACCGCCAATCCATATTTATCTTTCAATTTTTTTCGAAGTTCAAGCGATTGCTCAAAATACGCAAATGCTTTATCAAATAAGTTCTGTGATTCGTAAACACTTCCAATATTATTTAAAGTTAAAGCCATTCCATTATCATCATGGTTTTCTTTTCTAACTGCAAGTGCCAAAAAATAATACTCTAAACTTTTTTCGTAGTCCGCTTTAAGCTTATAAACTAGACCTATATTATGGAGTGAGCTGCCAACTCCTTTTTTATTATTGATTTCTTTTTTAATTTTTAAAGATCGATTATGAAATTCCAATGCCTCCTCATACTTGCCTTGTGTCTGGTATATTAAAGCAATATTGTTGAGTGTACTTCCCATTTGCCATTTACCTTTTTCAGAATTTTCTACAAGTTTCAGGGATTCGATATAATATTTTAATGCTTTATTATATTCTGTTCTGTCGTCATAAATTAAACCAATATTGTTTAATGCAACTGCAAGTTTTGGCTTATCCTTTAATTGTTCTGCAATTTTTCGTGAAATTTCATGATGGGCCAATGCACCATCATAATTACTGCTATAATACAATGTCAAGCCAAGCACATTGTGAGAATTCATTTCACCAGCTTTGTAATTTAATTTTACAGATAAGTCTAATGCCTCGTTTGCATACTGCGTGGCCAAAGTTGAGTCGGAAGTAATATACTCATGCCCTATTTCATTGAGCAATTTTATTTTTAATGTGTCGTGAATTGCAGGAGTAAGTAGCTTTTTTAAGCTGTCAACCACAATTTGTGATTTTTGGGCAGATAAAGAGTTGCACAATAAAGCTATTGAAAACAATACCAAAACCGCTTTATGAATTATCTTTTTCATCTTTAATTTACTTCTCAAATATACTAATAGTAGGTATTGCTACAACAAATAAGGCTAATCTAAATACATTTAAAAAAAATACCATATATTTGATTGTATTTTTGCAATAACCTGTTAAAACCCAGTAACTATGGTAATAAATTCAATCTTTAAGAATGCTGTTAAAGGCGGCATTATTTTGTCGGCCATTCTATTGGCAAGTTGTAGTTCTGAATCAAGTGATAATGGGGATGGAAGCGATTCTATTCCTGTAATAGATTCTGTTCCAAAACATCGTGCTGAAAACGCATTTTATTCCATTCCATCTCCTATTCAATTAGGACAAATGTTACAGCGCGCTGGAGCAACATACGATAAGAAAGTGTTGAACCCAAGCGATAACGCTGCAAAATATGCTAACATGGATAGCAAAGCGTTGAACTTAGGTGTGTTTGGTGCTGACCTTAGTTATTCTGCTGTTTTTAATCAGCCACAGGAAGTTATGTCATATTTAACCAGTTCTAAAAAATTGGCTGAAGAGTTAGGCATTACAACTAGTTTCTCGGCTTCGGTAATGGAGCGAATGGAAAAAAATACCGGTAACCGCGATTCTTTGCTTTATATTATTTCGGAATTGTTTTTGAGTTCAAATGAAGCATTGAAAGAAAACGATCAGTCACATATTTCTGTTTTAGTTTTAGCAGGAGGTTTTATTGAGGGAATGTATGTTGGGACACAAGTTGCAAAAACGGTAAAAGACAACAAAGCAATTTATGCACGTATTGGTGAATTCAGAGGTTCACTCAATAATTTAATTATGTTGGTGAGCACCGTTAATAATTCAGACGTTTCTGAAGTATTAACAGATTTACGTAGCATTAAAGCAGTGTATGATGAAAGTGCTGTAACAGAAGAAAAAGCAGTAACTTCAGTAGATACTACAAAAAAAGTAATGACCATTGGCGGAAAATCAAACTATAAATTATCCAATGAACAAATTGAAAAAATTACTTCATTGGTAGCAGGTATCAGAGCTAAAATTATTAAACCTTAAATCCCTCAGTTATGAAAAATATTTTAAGAATACTTTTTATAGTATTAGTATACAATACAGCTAGCTACGGGCAATGTAACGGTTTTGCCAAAAAAAGTTTAGCTAAACTAAAACCGTATTTAAATACTCAACAAGTGTTTAGTACTGTTTTATTAAATGGAGACAAAACGCAACTTTCATCCACTTTTTACTATGGAGATGAATATCGTTTGCTAATTACTGCTGATGATAAGCTTGGAAAAATTCAGTTGAACATTAAAGATTCACAAGGGAATGTTGTTTTCACAACAAAAGCTTACGGAACCATTATGTGGGATTTTAATGTAGAATCTACTCAGGATTTAACGTTGGAGGTTGTTACTCCTGAAGCACCAGCTGGGCAAACAGAAGACAAAAGCGGCTGTGTGGCTATTGTGATTGGGTTTAAATAAAAAGACCTATTATTAATTAAATCCCCTTGTTTTTACAGGGGGATTTTTTTATAGTCTAAGGCCTATATACAAACATCCCTTCAACTATGCTCTGGGCAGGCTGACTCGTTTATATTATAGTCTAAGGCCTATAATACAAACATCGTCTATCTGCTCCAAATTCCCTTTCCATTTTTCAAAAATATTTTCTAGTTTTATTTTTTGCTGCTCGCATGGAAGAGAGGCGTTTTTTAATAATACATCTTTCAGTTGCTTAGACTTGAATTTTTTTCCCTTTGCACCACCAAATTGATCTGCAAACCCATCAGTGAATAAAAATAGTGAGTCACCTTTTTTTAAATTTAAAGTGTTTGTTTTAAAAGGAACCGGTTTTTCTGTTTTGCCGATGGCTTGTTTGTCCGGACTGATTTCATGAATATCTCCATCAGAAACATAATACAATGCATTGTTTGCACCTGCCCATTTTACTTCAACCACTTCATTATTATCTTTTGATCTCGCAATCGAACATAAGGAAATATCCATTCCATCTTTTACATCTTTATCGCTTCTGGAAAATGTTTCTAAAACCAATTCCCTTGCTTTGTCCAAAATCTTACCTGGTTCAGTAATGCCAAATTCTAGAGTGGTACGATTTAATGCATTGCTACAAACCACACTTACCATTGCTCCTGGAACTCCGTGTCCCGTACAATCTGCTGCAGCTATTAGAATAAGTTTGGAGTCTGGATCCCGATAGCTATCGGGATGGAGTTGGGAGTTCTGTGGTTTCATGTCATTTTTTTTCTCCGTTCTCCGTTCTTCTGACTCCGAACTAACAACTTCCATCCAATAAAAATCTCCTGCAACAATATCTTTTGGTTTATACAAAATGAAGGATTCCGACAAATGTTGTTTTACAAAACTGCTTGGTGGAAGAATAGCTTCTTGTAAACGCTTTGCATAATTGATAGAATCCAATATTTCTTTTTGTTTTTCTTCAACAATGTGTTTTTGGTGTTCAATAGTTATTTTTTGTGAACGTGTAATACGCAATCTGTTAACTACAAAAAGAGTAAACAATATAACTAATATTAAACCAACTGCAATAGAATAACTGATTACTTTTTGTTTTTTTTCCTGCTCAGTGGCAATAGCAATTATTTTTTCTTGTTCTTTTTCGTCAAGTGCTTTTTGCTTTTCATAATTATATTGCATTTCTGTTCGCATCAATTCTGTTTTGTTTTCTTCGCTTACAATGCTGTCTCTTAATTTAATTGTTAATTCATGCATCTCCAATGCATCTCTGTATTTTCCAGTCGTTTTATAACTTTCAAATAATGCCTGGCTGGCATTTTTTGTAGTTGTGATTGTCCCTAATTGATTGCCGAGAGCCAGTGCTTTTTTTGTGAATTCAATACCTTTATCTAGCATTCCTTGTTTATTGAAGGTAATACCAATGTTGAGGTAACAAACGGCAATCCCAGCACTATCACCAATCTTTTCTTTTAGTTTCATACTCTTCAGATAAAATTTCTGAGCTTTTGCATATTCCCCATGTTCCGAATAAATAGATCCAATATTATTGAGTGAAATAGAAGCTCCTTTTTTATTTCCGATTTTTTCGCGGATGGCCAAACTTTTAAAAGAATAATCCAATGCTTTTTCAAAATTTCCTAATAGATTATAAATGTTGCTAATATTGTTATAGCACATTGCCAACCCTTGCTCATCTTTTATTTCTTCTCTGATTTTTATACTTTGGTTATAATAATCCAATGCTTTTGTATTATCTCCTTGGTCGCTGTATACATTTCCAATATTATTCAGAGAGGTTGCCATTCCTCCCTTGTTCCCTGTTTCTTCATCAATCTTCAGGCTTTGAGTATAACACTCAATGGCTTTTGGAACATCGCCTTTGTTGTCATAATAGTTTCCGATGTTATTTATGCTTTTACTTAACATCTTTCGGTAAAAATTTTTCTCTTTGAGATTCATTTTCCCTTTCATCAATCCTTGCTCACATATTTTTTTTATCTGCTCGCTTAAACTGAGATCCAGTTCTGCATCAGTCAAATAAATAATGTCATCCCACTCTTGTAAAGCCTTTATTTTAATTGTGTCATGAGCAGCTGTTTTTGAAAGTAATTTCAAAGAATCAATTACTTTTTTTTCAGACTCATTTTGAGCTAACCCTGGCAGAAAAATGAATGGAAGTATGTATAAAAGAATTGTTTTCATTGTTATAAATATATAAAAAAATAGTTTAAATAAAAGTCCTTTAAATAGTAGGAAATTTTAGATGAGAATGACCCAAATGAGCCTATAATCAGCGTTTTACCTGTCTCTTTTTTTCTTATATTTGTATCAGTTCTTTAATAGCTTATCAAGAAAGGCGGAGGGACAGACCCGAAGATGCCTTAGCAACCTTCTGAAAAGAAACGGTGCTAATTCCTGTCTTGTTAAATACCAAGAACAGATAAGTCAGAGTAATATTTTTGAAATTTTTAACACAAAATAATATAACTCCTCTGACTGTAAAAGTGAGAGGAGTTTTTATTTAAAAAAAGTTCTTCCGATATTCCTTCTCTTGTCACCCTGAGCGGAGTCGAATGGGTGGAGAAGGTGTCCGAAGGACGGATGAGGCATGGACACATTAGATCGTTTTTCAAATCGTGTAGACAACTACATAAAGTTCCGACCGGATTATCCGGTTGAGATTATCGCTTTTTTAAAACAACAAGGTTTTTTAAAACGTGATAGTATGATTGCAGATATTGGTTCGGGTACAGGCATCTCATCCGAACTGTTTTTGAAAGAAGGATACAAGGTGATTGGTGTGGAACCCAACAAAGAAATGCGTGAAGCAGCAGAAAGATTATTAAAGTCATATCCGAATTTTAAAAGTATTGATGCCACAGCAGAAAATACAGGATTAGAGAATGGTAGTGTAGATTTGATAGTTGCCGGACAAGCGTTTCATTGGTTTGATAAAGAAAAATGTAAGGAAGAATTTAAACGGATTCTGAAGCCCGGTGGTTTAGTAGTATTAATGTGGAACGACAGAAGAACAGATACTACACAATTTTTACAGGCTTACGAAGATTTTATAAAAATGTTTGCAACTGATTATTTACAAGTAAACCATAAGAACATAGATGAAAAAATATTTAACAGTTTTTTTACGAACCTGCATGCCGGTAAGGAAGGGGATTACAAAATGGAATCATTTTTAAATTACCAATATTTTGATTTGGCAGGATTAAAAGGAAGAATACTATCATCCTCTTATATGCCTGCAGAAGGCCATAAAGATTTTGATTTTATGATGAGCGTTTTGAAAAAAATATTTACACGTTTTGCAGAGGACGGCAAGGTCACGATTGAATACGATACCAAATTATATTTCGGAAAGATAAAATAGAATGAAATTTAAACTACTCCTCTTTTTTCTTTTATTATCACTAGCAGGCTTTTCACAAAAAGCATACTTGGATTCGTTATGGAACGTATGGAAGGATACTAAGCAGCAGGATACAACTCGCTTAAATGCCATTTATAATTTTGCCTGGGATGGTTATCTTTTTAATAAACCAGATAGCGCTTATTACTATTCCAAATTTATGTTAGAATTTGCAATCCAAAAAGCTCAGAAAAAGTACGAAGCAAAAGCAAACAATTTGCAAGGAACTTATTTTTACAACACAGGCGATTATTCAAAAGCAATGGATTCACATACGAGAAGTTTGAGCATTATGAAAGAAATCAACGACAAAAAAGGAATTTCCTCTGCTTTGTCAAATATTGGTGTTCTTTATAAAATTCAGGGGGACTTTACAAAAGCAATTGATTACTACACACAAAGTTTAAAAATCAAAGAAGAACTAGGTGATCAAAAAGGAATTGGAATTTCATACAACAATATTGGAAATTTATATAGTAACCTGGGCGATTATAAAACAGCCATCGATTATTTTAAAAGAGGCTTGATTATTTGGGAAAAACTGGGTGAGAAAAAAGGTATTTCCGGAATAACAAATAATATTGGAATGATATATTTTGGAAATAAAGATTATGTAAAAGCATTAGAATATTATAATCACAGTTTAAAAATAAGGCAAGAGATTGATGACAAGCCAGGTATTGCCAAATCCTTGGGAAGCATAGGTATGCTTTATACCACGCTCAAAGAATACGATAAGGCTCTCGAATGTTATAACCAGTCGCTAAAAATTAATCAGGAGGTGGAAGACAGGCAAGGTCAGGCAAATGCTTATGGGAATTTGGGCGCAATTTATTTGGCTTTGAATGAACCTGCAAAAGCAATTGCTTATTTAACAACGGGATTAAAAATTGCCCAGGAAATAGGAGTGATACTTGAAATACAATCTGCCAGTGAAAATTTATACAAAGCATATAAACAAATTGGGAAGAAAAAAGAAGCACTTGAGATGCATGAGCTTACCATAAAGATGCGTGACAGCATTTATAGTGAGGAGTCGAAAAAAGAAGTAGTGCGACAAGAGTATAAATATCAATACGAAAAAAAAGCCGCAGCAGATAGTGTGAAAGCAACTGAAGAAAAAAAAGTGATTGATGCTCAATTTAAACAAGAACAGACACAACGGTATGCGCTTTACGGTGGTGTGGCTTTATTGTTAATATTTGGAGGATTTATGTTCAACCGGTTTAGGGCTACGCAAAAGCAAAAAAACACTATTGAAATTCAAAAACAAATTGTAGAAGCGAAGCAAAAAGAAATGCTGGACAGTATATATTATGCTAAGAGGATTCAACAATCACTTTTGCCAACAGAAAAATACATTTATAAAACTTTGAACCGACTGAATAAATTTTTATGAAAATAAAACTATTCATATTATCGATATTGATTTCATCGGCATGCTTTTCTCAAAAAGCGTATTTGGATTCGTTATGGAAAATATGGAGTGATAATTCGGAGAGCGATACTAACCGTTTAAAAGCGATGTATGATTTTGCCTGGGATGGTTATTTGTTTACACAACCAGATAGCAGTTATTATTTCAGTAAAAAAATGTATGACTTTGCCAGCGAAATAGGAAATACTGAGTTTCAAGCAAAAGCTTTAAACATACAGTTTAATTATTTTTTGGTAAGGGAGACATAGCAAAAGCAGTTGAAAAAAATGCTCAAGCTTTAAAGTTAAGGGAGAAAGTTTCTGATAAACTTGGGATGGCTGTTTGTGCTAGTAACTCGGGAATTTTATACCAGGTTCAAGGTGATTTTTCTAATGCTATCGACCAATATGTTTTGAGTCTAAAGTATAACGAAGAAATTGACAATAAAAGCGGAGTTGGAACCTGTTTGCATAATATCGGACATCTGTATCAGGAACAAAAAAACTACGAAAAGGCTGTAGAGTATTACAACCGTAGTTTAAAAATAAGAGAAGAGATAAATGATATTTACGGTTTGGCAAATTTATTTGTCAACTTGGGTTCTGTTTATTTCGATATTAAAGAGTATAAAAAATCTATGAACTTTAATTTGCAAGGATTAAAGTTGAACGAAAAAATTGAAAATAAAAATGGCATAGCAGGAGCGCTGGGAAATATCGGGATGATTTATCAGGAGGAGAGAGATTATTCCAAAGCGATAGAATTTTTCACAAAAAGTTTAAATATTCAAAAAGAAATTGGTCAGAAACAAACAATGGCAATTTCTATATTAAATATTGGCTCAATTTATTTTGAACAAAAAGATTATGTAAACGCCCATAAATATTGTGCAGAGGCTCTGCAGTTAAGTGAGGAAATAGGGGATGTAACAGGAACGAGAAATGCCAGCAGAAGTTTGTTCGAGATTTATAAGAAAACTTCACGTTACTCTGAAGCACTTGAAATGCATGAACTTTTTATTACGATGTCGGATAGTATAAATAGCGAATCATCAAGAAACGAACTTCTTCGGCAAGAATTTAAATACGATTATGAAAAGAAGGTTGCTGCTGATAGTGTCAGACTTTCAGAGCAAAAAAAAGTAATTGCACTCCAGTTCAAACAAGAAGAAACAAAAAGATATACTCTTTATGTAGGGCTGATTTTTTTGTTAGTGTTTGGAGTTTTTATGTTCAATCGTTTTAAAATAGCAAAAAAACAAAAAAATATTATTGAAGAGCAAAAGTTAATTGTAGAAATTAAACAACGAGAAATATTAGATAGCATTCACTACGCAAAAAAAATTCAACAATCGTTATTGCCAAACGACAACTATATTAATAAACATTTGAATCGTTTATCAAAACGATAAAATTTATGACGGATATTAAAAAAGAATTAGAAAAACGAATATTGGTGATTGATGGTGCGATGGGCACTATGATTCAGCAATACAAGCTGGAAGAAAAAGATTTCAGAAGTAAACGCTTTGCAGATTTTCATAAAGATTTGAAAGGGAATAATGATTTATTGTCCATTACTCAACCACAAATCATTAAAGCCATTCATAAAGAATATCTGAAAGCAGGTGCTGATATTATTGAAACAAATACATTCAGCGCAACCACTATTGCAATGATTGATTACGATATGCAGGAGCTTGCCTACGAGTTAAATTACGAATCGGCAAAAATTGCGAAAGAAGCTGTAGCGGAATTTCAAAAAGAATCGGGAGATGTAAGTCCCCGGTTCGTAGCTGGCGCTTTTGGTCCAACCAACCGTACACTTTCATTATCGCCCAATGTAAATGACCCCGGGTTCCGTGCTTGTACTTTTGATGAATTAGTTATTGCTTATTCCGAACAAGCACGTGGACTAATTGAAGGGGGGGCTGATTTATTATTGGTGGAAACAATTTTTGATACTTTGAATGCAAAAGCAGCTTTGTTTGCAATTCAAAACGTCTGCAAAGAAAAAAATATTAAGATGCCGGTAATGGTATCGGGAACAATTACTGATGCGAGTGGCAGAACTTTATCCGGACAAACCACAGAAGCATTTTTAAATTCCATTTCTCATGTTGATTTATTAAGCGTTGGTTTGAATTGTGCATTGGGTGCAAAAGATATGCGTCCGTATTTAGAAGAACTTTCTGACAAAGCTCCTTTTTATGTAAGTGCTTATCCCAATGCAGGATTACCAAACCAGTTTGGTGAATACGATCAGGATGCACATGAAATGGGGCATCAGATAGAAGATTTTTTACGTGCAGGATTTTTAAATATTGTGGGTGGTTGTTGTGGAACTACTCCAGCTCACATCAAACGTATTGCTGAGTTAGCAAAAATATCAAAACCAAGAAAAAAACCTGTCGCAGATACTTTGATGCACTTGAGCGGATTAGAACCTTTAACACTTCGCCCCGAAAGTAATTTCTTAAATGTAGGTGAACGAACAAACGTTACAGGTTCAAAAAAATTCTTACGCTTAATCAACGAAGGGAATTACGAAGAAGCATTGTCGATTGCGAAAGACCAAGTAGATGGCGGAGCGCAAGTGATTGATGTGAACATGGATGAAGGGATGCTGGATTCTGAAGCAGCCATGACAAAATTTTTAAACCTCATTGCTTCTGAACCGGATATTTCAAAAGTTCCGATTATGATCGATTCATCTAAATGGACTGTGATCGAAGCGGGATTAAAATGTGTACAAGGAAAAGCAATTGTGAATTCTATTTCTTTAAAAGAAGGAGAAGAAAAATTTATTGAACAAGCAAATAAAATTAAACAATACGGTGCTGCTGTTATTGTGATGGCTTTTGATGAAGTAGGGCAGGCAGACACATTGCAACGAAGAATAGATATTTGCAAACGTGCTTATGATGTTTTAGTGGAGAAAGTAAATTTTCCTCCGCAAGATATTATTTTCGATCCGAATATTTTTCCGGTTGCAACTGGAATGGAAGAACACCGTTTGAATGCACTCGATTTTTTTAATGCAACAAAATGGATTAAAGAAAATTTGCCGCACGCAAAAGTAAGTGGTGGTGTGAGTAACGTTTCTTTCTCTTTTCGTGGAAACGATCATGTGCGTGAAGCCATTCACAGCTCCTTCTTATTTCATGCTGTGAAAAACGGAATGGATATGGGAATTGTAAATCCTGCACAATTACAAGTGTATGATGATATTGATAAAACATTGTTAGAATTAGTAGAAGATGTTTTATTAAACAGAAGAGATGATGCAACAGAAAGATTAGTAGAACATGCCGAATCCTTAAAAGGAATAACCAGAGAAAAAACAGAAAAGGATGAAGCCTGGAGAAAAGGAACTGTGGAAGAACGTTTGAGTTATGCATTAGTAAAAGGACTAGTGGAATACATTGATGTCGATACAGAAGAAGCATATCAAAAATTGGGAAAACCTTTGAATGTAATTGAAGGACCTTTGATGGCAGGAATGAATGTAGTGGGAGATCTTTTCGGAAGTGGTAAAATGTTTTTGCCTCAGGTAGTGAAGAGCGCACGTGTGATGAAAAAGGCTGTAGCGTATTTAGAACCGTATTTACAAAAAGAAAAGGAAGCAAATAAATTGGCAGGAGTTGTTGGCAACGGAAGAACGAATGCAGGTAGGATTCTTATGGCGACTGTCAAAGGAGATGTACACGACATTGGAAAAAATATTGTAGGTGTTGTATTAGCGTGTAACAATTATGAAATTATCGATTTGGGCGTGATGGTTTCTGCGGATAAGATTTTAGAAGAAGCAAAAAAGAATGAAGTAGACATTATCGGATTGAGCGGATTAATTACTCCTTCTTTAGATGAAATGGTGCACGTTGCAAAAGAGATGGAACGTTTGGAGTTTAAAATTCCTTTAATGATCGGTGGTGCAACAACTTCTAAAGTTCATACAGCTGTTAAAATTGCGCAGAATTATTCCGGTCCGGTTATACATGTGAACGATGCAAGTAAATCTGTTCCGGTTGCCAGCAGTTTAATTTCTGATGAATTGCGTGATGCATTTATGATTGATATCACTAAAGATTACGATCGTGTTCGTGAGCAAAATAAAAATGCACAATCGCAAAATAAATTTATTTCAATTGCAGAAGCACGTGAAAATAAATTTCTAATCGATTGGAAAAAACAAGAAATTGTCAAACCATCTTTTATAGGGAATAAGGTTTTTACGGATTACTCTTTGGCTGAAATAGTAGAGTACATCGACTGGACACCCTTCTTCATCTCCTGGGAAATGAAAGGTTCCTATCCGAAAATTTTAAAAGACCCAACACGCGGAGAGGAAGCGCGTAAATTATTTGATGATGCTCAAACGATGTTGAAGAAGATTATTGACGAAAAATGGTTGAAGGCAAATGCAGTAATCGGAATTTATCCTGCAAAAGCTGTTGGCGATGATATTGAAGTTTACGAGAATGAAAACGGAAAATTAAAAACAACGTTTCATACTTTACGCCAACAGACAAAAAAACCGGCAGGGCAATACAATGTTGCGCTCTCTGATTTCATTCGCCCCGCGTCTCCGAACTCCGAACTCCCGACTCCCGACTATATCGGAGCCTTCGCGCTTACTACAGGTCTAGGAATAGACGAACACGTAGCTCGTTTCGAAAAAGACCACGATGATTATTCTGCTATTATGTTAAAAGCATTGGCGGATCGTTTGGCGGAAGCATTTGCTGAATTAATGCACAAGAAAGTCCGTAAAGAATTCTGGGGATATGCTAAAGAAGAAAATTTACAGAACGAAGAATTGATCAAAGAAGAATATGCAGGTATTCGTCCGGCACCAGGTTATCCTGCGCAACCAGACCATACTGAAAAACCTATTATCTGGAAATTGTTAGATGTAGAAAAAAATACCGGAATGGTTCTGACAGAAAGCATGGCTATGGTTCCAACGGCAGCGGTGAGTGGTTTGTATTTTGCTAACCCGAATTCGCATTATTTCGGAATCGGAAAAATTAAGCAAGATCAAGTGGAAGATTATTCCATCCGCAAAGGAATGAGTTTGGATAAAGCAGAACGTTGGTTAGGCCCGAATTTGGCGTATTAATGAAAAGCAACTAAAATCAATATTAGAAACGTCATCCCGTGCCACGACACGGGATCTCCTAGTCGAGAAAACGGATTTTTCTCTACATTGGTAACACCATTTTTTTCGTAAATTTGTTAGATGAAATTTAAAACGAAATACATTTTCTTTTTATTAATTCTTTTGTTTTCTGCGACTTCTGTATTCGCACAAAAAGGAAAATCAAAACCGAAAGCTCAATCCGGGTACGATTATAAAGGTCCTTATTACGAAGGTTTGGCAAGAGTTAAGACCAAATTGAAGTGGGGATTTGTGGATTCAACCGGAAATGTGGTAGTTCCATTGAAATACAATGAAGTAACAAACTTTGATGGCGGTGTTGCAAAAGTAAGAGTAGGAACAAAATGGGGCTTGATTGATAATAAAGGAACTGTTCTTCGTAAACCAACTTTTGATTCTATCGGAGAATTTATTAATGGAGTTGCAAAAGTTCTGCTGGAAGGTGAAGAATATTATATGAATAAGGAAGGTATGCGTTGTGATAAAAACGGTAAGCCTGTTGTGAATGGAGACTACTAACAGATGGAGCCTGCTATTGATAGATTACAACAATTACGAAAACTTTTGAAAATTGAGCGTGATGAAGATTTTGCTCAATACAAGCTACACTTTTCCCGCAACAATATCAATCACCGGAAAGAAAACGGTGTTACCTGGTATCCCATTGTTATTACAAATACTGAAATTGGTTTAGGTGAATACATTTCCATAGATGTTGAACGTACCACCAATCACAATGAACCGCACCAATTCTCTGGCGGAAAAGTAGCTTCACTGTTTTCGAATAACAATGATGAATCTTCTACAATAAACGGAACAATAAAAGTTTTAGGCCCGAATAAACTTCGTCTGTCATTAAATATGGATGAGCTTCCGGACTGGTGTGATGATGGGAAGCTCGGCATCAATTTATTGTTTGATGAAACCAGTTACAAAGAAATGGATATTGCTTTGGAAAAAGTAATTTCTGCTTCCAAAAATCGCTTAGCTCATTTGCGCGATGTGATGTATGAAATAAAACCACCTGTTTTTGTGAGGGTAGATGAATCACTTCACATCACCGGATTAAATCAATCACAAAATTCTGCCGTACAAAAAATACTTTCTGCAAAAGACATTGCAATTATTCACGGTCCTCCTGGAACAGGAAAAACAACAACATTGGTTCAGGCAATCCGACAAACCCTTTTTTCTGAAAAACAAGTGTTGGTGTGTAGTCCGAGTAACACTGCCGTAGACTTACTCACAGAAAAATTACATCGAGAGGGAATAACTGTTTTACGTTTAGGAAATCCTGCTCGAATCTCCGAAGAAGTTTTGATGAATACGTTGGATGCAAAAGTAGCTGCTCATGAATCATATAAAGATTTGAAAAGTTATCGTAAAACTGCTGAAGAATATTTCCGTATGGCAGGAAAATACAAACGCACATTTGGAAAAGAAGAACGGGAACAGCGACAATTATTTTATCAGGAAGCCAGAAAAATTTTGCACGATGCAAGAATTTTAGAAGATTATATCATCAGCGAACAATTTGATAAAGCACAAGTGATTGCTTGTACTCCAGTTGTTTCATCAAGTAGAATGATGCGTGACAAGCAATTTTCAACTGTCTTTATAGATGAAGCAGCACAAGCCTTGGAGCCGATGTGCTGGATTCCTATTTCCAGAAGTAATAGGGTTGTTTTCGCGGGCGATCATTTTCAATTACCGCCAACTGTCAAATCTAAAGAGGCAGAAAAACTGGGTTTAAAAGAAACATTGTTTGAACGAGCTGTGAAAATTGAAAACGTTTCCGTGATGCTGAACACACAATACCGAATGCACGAACATATCATGAATTTTTCTAATCAAAAATTTTATGATAGGAATTTGAAAGCAGATATTTCTGTAAAAGAAACACTTTTAGATACTCAGGATTTTTTATTGAACACAGCATTCGATTTTATTGATACAGCAGGTTGTGGTTACAATGAAATTATTAATCCCGAAAGTTTAAGTATTGCAAATCCGGAGGAAGGACAATTATTGATTAAACATTTGAAAATGGTTTTGACGCAATACGAATTAACAAAAGATGCTTCCAAACGAATTAAGATTGGAATTATTTCTCCTTATAAAGAGCAAGTACAATATTTAACAAATCAAATTGCTGCGGACGAAGAATTAGAAAAGTTCAAATCACAAATTGCAATAAAAACAGTAGATGGATTTCAAGGACAGGAACGCGACATTATTTATATAAGTATGGTGAGAAGTAACGACCAAAGAGAGATTGGATTTTTGAGCGATACCCGGAGAATGAACGTTGCCCTCACCCGGGCGAAGAAAAAACTGGTGGTAATTGGCGACAGTGCTACAATAGGAAATCACCCTTTTTATAAGGATTTTTTGGATTATGCCGAGTCAATCGGAGCCTATAAATCGGCTTGGGAGCTCATCTCCTAGAGGGTTTTAGCCAATTTTTGCTTCCTTTCCTTATTTCCCGATTTATCTCCCAAATATCAAATTCTATTTTTAAATTTGTAGCTCATTTATTGACTATGAACATCCTCAAAAATCGATTTATTTTTAGTTCGCTTTTGTTTCTGTTTTCCGCGTTTAATTTAAGTGCACAAACTCGTGATGCATTAAATCAAACAATGACTTTGGAGCAGTGCATTGAATATGCATTGAAAAATAATATTCAAATAAAGCAATCGGAGTTAAATACTGATTTGTCGAAAATTACGTTGACCCAAAGTAAAGCTAATTTATTACCATCATTAAATGCAAACGCTTCTCATTCTTATAATATAGGAAGAACGATTGACCGATTTACCAATCAGTTTGCTGATGCGCAAGTTCTTTCTCAAAATTTTGGTGTGAGTACAGATGTAGTTTTGTTTAGTGGTATGCAAAACATCAATACAATACAACAAAACAAATTTGCTTACCTGGCAGGAAAGTACGATATCGAAAAAATGAAAAACGATATTTCTTTAAACATAGCTACGGCTTATTTGCAAATTCTTTACAGCATGGAAGCGCTTGATAATGCCAGAAATCAAATGGGAATAACAGCAGCTCAGGTGGATCGTACAAAAGTTTTGGTAGAGGCAGGCTCAGTTGCTAAAGGAACATTATTAGATATTCAATCACAATTTGCTTCAGAAGAATTGAATTTTACAAACGCGCAAAATCAATTGGATATTTCTTATTTGAATTTAGCGCAACTTTTAAATATGCCTTCTGCTGAAGGCTTGGCAATTGTTAAACCTGAATTAACTATTGGAGGTGATGCTTTGTTAACAGTAACACCAACTCAAATTTACAATTCGGCAGTAAGTAATTTGCCTGAAATTAAAAGTGCAGAGTTCAATGTTAAGAGTGCAGAAAAATCGGTAGTGGTTGCAAAAGGAGGATTGAGTCCGCGATTATCATTCAGCGCATCTTATGGAACAGGTTATTCCGGTGCAAGTCAGCGTTTTTCTACACTACCAACTTTTCAAGGTTATAGTCCGAATGGAGACATTACTTCTTCCGGAGATACCGTTTTTTCTCCTTTGTTTTCTTCGGGAACATTAGAGAAAACTCCTTTTGCTGATCAGTACAAAGACAACGTAAATAAATCGTTCGGATTCTTTTTAACGGTTCCGATTTTTAATCGCTGGCAAACAAAAACTGCTATCGACAGAGCAAGAATTCAAAAGATGAATGCAGATTTAACGGTAGAGTCGACTAAGTTGACAATTCAAAAGAATGTTCAACAAGCTTATGCCGATGCAAGTGCAGGATTAAAAAAATACAATGCATCTTTAAAAGCCATCGAAGCAATGAACGAGTCGTTTAAATATACAGAACAGAAATTCAATGTAGGAATGTTAAACACAAACGACTATAACGATGCAAAAAATAAATTGATAAAAGCACAAAGTGATTTGTTGCAGGCTAAATACGAATACGTTTTCAAAACAAAAGTGCTTGATTTTTATCAAGGTAAACCATTGAAATTCTAAACCTCTCCCTTTTATTCCCTCTCCAAATGGAGAGGGAGGGAAGGCATAAATAAATATATTATGAAAAAGATAATTTGGATCATTATTGCAGGAGTAGTTTTTTTAATATCGATTGTGATGTTAAAAAACTGTTCGTCTGATAAATCAATCAAAGTAGCTGTAGAAAAGGCAGACAAACGTAATATTATGGAATCGGTTTCTGCTAATGGAAAAATTCAACCGGAAGTAGAAGTAAAGATTAGCTCCGATGTTTCAGGAGAAATCGTTGAATTATTTGTGAAAGAAGGCGATCAGGTGAAAAAGGGAGATTTGTTGTGTAAAATCAATCCATTGATCTATGAATCAAACTCCAGTAGGATGGTGGCAACATTGAACGGAGCAAAAGCAAATTTGTCAAACTCAAAAGCACGATTAGAACAGATCAAAGCAGCCTTTGTAAATGCAGAAGCATCTTTTAACAGAAACAAAAAATTATTCGACCAGGGAGCCATTTCTCAATCGGACTTCGATGCAGCTAAAGCAGCTTACGAAGGAGCTAAGGCAGATGTGAAAGGTGCAGAAGACAATGTGGATGCATCAGAATACAATGTAAAAAGTACAGAAGCATCCTTGAAAGAAGCAAATGATAATTTGGCTAAGACAAATATTTATTCTCCGGTTAACGGAACAGTTTCTAAATTAAACAAAGAAAAAGGAGAGAGAGTTGTTGGAACAGCGCAAATGGAAGGAACAGAAATTATGCGTCTGGCAAATTTGAATGAGATGGAAGTAAGTGTGGAAGTAAACGAAAATGATATCGTGCGTGTTCACAACAGCGATACTTCTGCTATTGAAGTGGACGCATATCTTGGAAGAAAATTTAAAGGAATTGTTACAGAAATTGCAAACTCCGCAAATACAACCGGAGTAACTGCAGAACAAGTAACAAACTTTGTGGTAAAAATCAGAATTTTGCAGGAGTCGTATATGGACTTGTTAACTGCAAATAATAATATTGCTCCTTTCCGTCCGGGTATGAGTGCAACGGTTGATATACAAACTAAGAAAGTGAGTAATGTAATAGCTGTTCCTATTCAGTCGGTAACTACAAGAAACGACAGTACAGAATATAACCTTCAGAATAAAGTAAAAGGTGGCGACAAAGAAGGTGATGATGAAGATATTGTTGTTAAAAACGATAATGATAAAAAACAAAACTTAGATGCGCTTATAAAAATTGAAGAATGTGTTTTTGTTTACAATGCAGCAGAAGGGAAAGTGAAAAAAGTAGCTGTGAAAACAGGAATTCAGGACAATAACTATATTGAAATTATTTCCGGCCTGAAAGAAGGAGAGGAAATTGTTTCTGCTCCTTACAGTGCTATTGCAAAAGAATTGAAAGACGGAGATGCAGTAAACAAAGTTGATAAATCAGAATTGTTTGCCGTTCCTAAAAAATAAACAATGGCTCTCATCTTAAATATAGAAACAGCAACTACTGTTTGCAGTGTTTCTCTTGCAAAAGATGGGAAATTACTTTCCTTAAAAGAACAAAACGGAGATTATTCTCACGCAGAAAATCTTACAGTATTTATTGAAGATGTTTGCAAACAAGCAAATATCAAACTTTCCCAAATTGATGCGATTGCTGTAAGTAAAGGTCCGGGTTCATATACTGGTTTACGTATTGGCGTGAGCACTACGAAGGGGTTGTGTTACTCTTTGGATAAACCTTTGATTGCGGTAGATACATTAAAATATCTCTCAATAGCTACATCTACTTTTTATGTCACCCTGAGCGGAGTCGAAGGGCGACCATCAGATCTTTTCTGTCCAATGTTGGATGCTCGTAGAATGGAAGTTTATTGTTCCATTTATGATTTTCACGGAAATGTTATTAGAGAGACCTCTGCAGAAATAATTGATGAACATTCGTTTTCTGATATTTTAAAAACAAACAAGATTGTTTTTTTCGGAGACGGAGCATCAAAATGTAAAGAGACATTTTCAAAAAATTCAAATGCAATCTTTATAGATAATGTTGTACCTTCCGCAAAAGATATGATAACACTTTCTGAACAAGCTTATAATGCAAAACAATTTGAAGATGTGGCGTATTTTGAGCCGTATTACCTAAAAGACTTTGTGGCAGGGAAGAAGAAGGGGGAGTAAGTTTTAACAATATTATCAGAATTTTTTCGTTTACTGCTGGGCTAAACAACTAAAATGAAAAAAATACTTCTTTTTTCACTGCTTTTCTTTTTATTTCAAATCTCTTATTCGCAGACCTGGCAATGGGTGGAACAGCAGGGCGACTGGAATGCTGATAACGGTCGTGCAATTTGCACAGATAACACAGGAAATTGTTATGCAGTAGGAGGTGTTCAGAATTACGCAAAAATTTTCAAATATAATTCTACAGGTGGTCTCGTTTGGGATGTTGACGCATGGGTGCTTAATGGTGTAGCAAAGAGTATTGTTTATGATAACAATGGATATTTATATATATCTGGAGATTCTTCCAATCAAGTTAAAATTGTAAAAGTAGATACAAGTGGAAATATGGTTTGGAAAGTAAGTGACTCTTTGGGCACTAATACAGGAATTGTATTTGATAATGCTGGATTTATATATTTATCAGGTTCCGATGATCTTATCACAAAATATGACACCTCAGGAAATTTAATCTGGGGACGTGCTGTAAATGCAGTTGCGAATTCAATAGCCTTAGATCCTACTGGTAATTTGTGTGTAACAGGAATTTTTTCTGGAACAGCTATTTTTGGAACTGATACACTGATCGCATCGGGAACGGAAGATATATTTGTTGCTAAATATGATACTTCAGGAATATGTATTTGGGCAAAACGAGCAGGAGGGAATCATATTTATTCAGGATATTCTAAGGATTGTGGTTATGGAATTACTGTTGATCAAATTGGAAATATTTATTTTACAGGGGCTCTAATTGGTATGTCAGATTTTGATTCCATTACTATTTCAGGTACAGGAACTAGTAATGATATTTTTTTAGCTAAATATAATTCTTCCGGAAATGTTCTTTGGGTTAAACATGCATTTGGTGGAGCAGATGAAGAAGGGCGATGCATTGCTATTGACAATTTTGGAAATATTTTAATTGGCGGTTCTTATGTTCCAACTGCAAATTTTGATGGTTTTCTTTTGCCAGGATGGGGGAATTACGATTCATTTGTAGCTAAATATGATAGTACTGGAGCTTTTATTTCTGCCTTAGATGCTGGTGAAGCAGTATGGAATGAATTTATTTACGGTATAGCAGCAGATAATTTAGGAAATATTTTTGTAACAGGTAGCTTTTATGGTGTTACAGAGTTCGGTCCCTATGCACCTTTAAGTAATGGTTTGTTTGATATGTTTATTGGTAAGATAGATCTTGCAACAGGTATTGAAACGCAATCAACAAATTTATTTGATGTGATAGTTTATCCTAATCCTGCTTCAACAAATATTAATATCGAATTCGAAATGCAAGGGAATGAGGCTGTGGAGTTGGAAATAAAAAATGTATTAGGACAATCGATACATTCCCAAAAAGTAGTTTCATCCGGAAAACAAAAACAGGAAGTAGATATAAGCAATCTTTCAAATGGGTTCTATTTCTTGGAACTGAGAAGCGGAAGAAGCTTCAGTTTAACAAAGTTTATAAAACAGTAGAGAAATTTGAAATATTAACTCAGCGACACTCAGCGAAAAAATCTCCGCGTTCTCTGCGGTTTAATAGGGTGTCCCTAATAATAACTATAACCAAATTTCACAATCCCGATAGAATTATTCTTATGGTCTCTGTTAATTTTTGATTTCAATAAGTTGTTTGTTTCATCATATAAATAGCTCATTTCCGATAGAAGCGCATCATTCTTAAATTTCTTTTCTTCCAATACAACTCCATTTCCATCGTATTTGTATGCCGTGTATTCTTTTATATTTCCGCTTTCATTACTTGTAAAGGTTCTTTCAAGTAAGTTCCCTTTTGCATCATATTGAAAAAGATTTTCTTGCCGCATCCAGCTTACAATAAATTCATAATTCTCTGAAAGCTTGTTTCCCTTTTCATCATAATTAATAATTCCTTTTTTATATTCCCGTCCTTCGTCATTCAAACAGCGTTTCTTTATTTGTGTTGGAGTCATCTGAATATATTCAAATGTTTCGTTTGACAATATATTCTGGACACCCATTTTAAATTCATTTTTATTTTCACTCACATTCGTTTCTCTAAAATGCATTTCTTTTATGATTAGTCCTTTGTCGTTGTATTCATAATAATAGGAATTATAATACGCACCCATTTTAACCCTTTTGGTAATGATTCTGCTTTGTGAATCATAATAGATATCAGCAAAAATAGTATCGTTGTAATATTTTGTAACCGTTTTGGTAGTGGCAGGTTGAATGATTTTCCCTTTTCTTCTTACTTCAGGGGTTTCTACTTCTTCATTCTGAACATAATTTAAAATAGTATAGTAATAGCGTGTGATTCTGCCCAGACTGTCAAACTCGTATCCTTGACTTGATCCTTTGTCTATAATAATTTCTCCGTCAGGTTTATCTACAATTGCGACATCAATTCTTTTGATTTTATTTTTCTTTACAATCTTTGAATTAAAGGCAATAGGTCCAATGCCAATTTCAACAGGACTGTTACTTACTAATTGAGCAAATGAGCCCAACGAAAAAATAAGAAGGAAGAGAGTAGTTAAAAATTTCATTCAATATTCATTTGTTTCAATGCTTCTTCTATTTCTTTTACCGGAGCTGAGCAGCCCCGATAGCCATCGGGGTTGTTCTTACAAACATAGATGAGTGTTTCATCATTTTTATACCTATTCAACAACAATGGCAAAGAGCTTTCAGAAGCACTTCCTACAAATATCTTATTTGGATAGTAATGTTTATGGAGGATTTTCCTTTTTTCATCAACAGATTTACCAACAATTGCCAATTCGTAAAAAGGAGTACTGAAATTAAGCAGCAACATAGCCCAATTGCTGTATCCGGCACCATAATTCTCAATTTCAGCCAATACATTATTGAGCATTTTCCGGCTCATTTGAATGTATTCTTCTGAGCCAAAATGATGCCCCAAAACGAATAATGATTTGGCTATGCTGGAATTGGAAGCAGGAATTACATTATCCGAAAGTTCCATTTTCCGGCTGATTAATGCTTTATCGGTATCCGAAGTAAAATAAAACATTCCCGATTTTTCATCTTTAAAATGTGCTATCACATACTTCATTAAATCATTCGCTTTATGCAAATACTTTTCTTCAAAAGAAATTTCATAGCAGGAGATTAATGCTTCTATCATGAAAGAGTAATCTTCTAAAAATCCATTTATGGAACTATTCGTTAAGTGGGATAGTTTTCCATTTTGATCGCAACAATTCTTCAATAAAAAATCTAAATTACCTAAAGCAATGTCTTTAAAATACTTTTCATCGAAAACAGTATATGCATCAGCATAAGCTTTTACCATCAGCGCATTCCAGGAAGTAATAATTTTATTATCCAATCCAGGTTTGATGCGTTTTTCTCTTATGCTTAGTAATTGCTTTTTACACTCTTTAATTATTTTTTGTAATTCATTTACGGAAATATTATTTCGTTTTGCAATTTCTTCATCTTCATCATGTCTAAGCAAAATATAATTTTCATGTTCCCAAAATCCACGTTGATTTACATTATAATAATCGGCAAACAAATTAAATTTTTCTTTTAAGAGCTCTTGTAATTCTGCTTTTGTCCATACATAATATTTCCCTTCTTCTCCTTCCGAATCAGCGTCCAAGGCTGAATAGAAACCCCCTTTGGATGAAGTTAATTCCCGTTCTACAAATTCCAATGTTTCATAAACTATTTGTTTGTACAAAGGATTTTTTGTTTTCTGATATGCTTCACAATATAAAGTCACCAATTGCGAATTATCATAAAGCATTTTCTCAAAATGTGGAACTTTCCAAATATGATCTACCGAATAACGGGCAAATCCTCCTCCGATTTGATCATAAATTCCACCGTAAGCCATCTTTTTTAAAGTGAGCTCAATGTGTTTTAGTAATTCATCATTATTTGTATGATGTGCATAGCGCAATAAAAACTGATAATTGTTTGGCAAAGGAAATTTCGGAGCTTTGTTCGGACCACCTTCTGTATTATCGAATCGCGGTTTCCAATTGTTTACACTTTTATGAAGTGTATCAATCGTGAATTCTTTTTCGTTCGGATTTATTTTTACAAGTTCTGCTAGTTTAACTCCTTCAGTTAGTTGTTTTGCATAATCAATTACTTTTTCCGGTTCGTGTTGGTATACATCTGCCAGATTCAATAAAATATTCATCCAACTCTGTTTCGGGAAATAAGTGCCACCATAAATCGGGCGACCATCAGGTAAAGCAAAACAATTCAAAGGCCAACCACCTTGTCCGGTCATCAATTGAACAGCCATCATGTACACTTGATCAATATCCGGGCGCTCTTCTCTGTCGACTTTAATACAAATAAAATAATCGTTCATTAGTTGAGCCACATTTTCGTCCTCAAAACATTCGTGCTCCATAACGTGGCACCAGTGACAGGCAGAATAACCAACGCTTATCAAAATCAATTTATTTTCTGATTTTGCTTTTTCCAATACTTCTTCATTCCATGCATACCAGTTCACCGGATTGTGTGCGTGCTGCAACAAGTACGGACTGGTTTCGTGAATTAATGAATTGGTATATTTCTTAATCTGCTCTTTCATTCTATAAAAATACAAACTATAATTTTTATTTCTCAATATTAATTTTTACTTTCATGTGTGCCTAATAATCTTTTAAAACAAAAGAACCCTTATTTCAGAAACCTTTCTCCTGATGCTCAGGAAGTTTTTGTCACCCGTTTATTTCAATTTATGGAAGACAAAAAATTTATTGGCAGAGAAGGACTGGTTATTACCGATGAAATAAAAGTACTTATTTCCGCTGCTGCTATTCAGTTAACGTTTGGGTTAAAAGATTATATGATTTCTCATTTGTATGCGATTAATGTTTTTCCCCGCGTATTTTTTTCGAAATATCTGAATGCAAACCTCAAAGGATTGAATACCCAAAGTGGCGTTTTGTCACTTTCGTGGAACGACTTTAAAGAAGGCTATGCTATTGAAGATGACAAAGTAAATTTAGGCTTACATGAGTTGGCTCACGCTTTATATATTGATTTGGATGAAGAGGGTAATTATGACGAACATTTTTCTGCCTATTTCGAAAAGTGGGAAGATATAGCTATGCAAGATTATTTAGAATTGAAAGAGAAAAAAATTACTTTTTTAAGAGATTATGGTGGAACCAATATGCACGAATTTTTTGCAGTTTGTGTAGAACATTTTTTTGAAGCTCCAAAAGAATTCAAAAAACAACTTCCTCATTTGTATAATTATTTGATGTTGATGTTAAATCAAGATCCGGATAATGTGAAAGGCGACTATCAAGTGAGAGTGTATGCCGAAAAAGCACTTGCTATTTCTGAATACAGTTCCAAAGAAGAAGAACAGAATTTAAATCAGCAAATAATAAATAATTCTCATATAGAAGAACGTTATTCACTGTTTCAAACAACTGTTCAGCGAAACGGAATTTACATTGCAATGACCGCAACCTTTATTGGTTTGTTTGCCGGGATTCCTTTACTTATTTGGTTTTGGTCTACCACTGTAATTAGTATTGGTGCAATATTTATTATGCTTTTTATTTGCGGAGCATTGGGATTGATACAATGGAAATATGTCAGAGAATATTTAGACATGGAATATCATCAATTTGCGATGTATGCATTTTCAGGTTTTGGAATGTGTTTAATTAATATTGTTTTTGCTTTAAACACGTTTATTCCGATAAACACTTCAACTGTTACCTATGAAATTTTAGATTTTACAAACGGAAATCAAGGGATGGAAATTGTATTGTCCGGTGAAGGAAACAGTAGTTCGCTCGAACGAAATGTTGCCACTTATGTGATGGACAATTTCGATAAATTTTATGATGCGAAAAAGGTAATGGTAACGAAAAGTACAGGTTTGTTTGGACTGGAAAGAATAAACGATTGCCAATTAATTTATTAAAAGAAGTTTTATTTTCCACTTAGATTTAATGGAATACTTTTAACCATATCAACAGGATAATCTTGTTTCAAAAATAATTTCCCCACTTTTAAATTTCCTTTCAATCCTACTTTAATATTTTTGCTCATTGCAATAGCAAGTAAGTTGGGAAGTTCGCCAAGACTCAAATTCGAAAAATTAGATCTTACATTAAAGGTATAACACTGTTCGCAGTTTGGTTTGATTTTTACATTTTTAGTAAGACTCGCTTTCCCTACATTCATTCCGCTGAACGTGGCATCCAAGTCAGACTTATAAATAGTGAATGCCATTTTGTTTGGATTTTTAATTTTTGCCGAAACGTCAATATCTAATCCTTGTTGCGAAAGCTTATTTACTTTCACACTGTCAACGCCCAAAAATATAACGTCCTGAAAATCTCCACAGGAGGAAAATAAAAACACACAAAGAAAAAAGAAAAGATATTTTTTCATTTTTATAAAAACAGATTCGTAATCCCGATAGCTATCGGGATCGTAATGATTAGCTATCTGTACCTACTTACTCATCTCCGCAAAATTCTTATAGAAATACGGAATGGTTTCAATGCCTTTAAAATAATTGAATACACCATAATGTTCGTTTGGTGAATGTATTGCATCTGAATCCAAACCAAATCCCATTAATACAGAATCCAATCCTAATTCAGATTTGAACATTGCTACAATTGGAATACTTCCTCCGCTGCGAACAGGAACCGGTTTTTTTCCGAATGTTGTTTCCATTGCCATGCTTGCTGCTTTGTACGCAACCGATGTACTTGGTGTAACAACAGGTTCTCCTCCGTGATGTGGTGTTACTTTTACTTTTACAGATTTCGGTGCAATGCTTTTAAAATAATCTCCGAAAATTTTCATGATTTTTTCGCTGTCTTGGTGTGGAACCAAACGCATCGAAATTTTTGCGTATGCTTTTGAAGCAATTACTGTTTTTGCACCTTCACCTTGATAACCGCCCCAGATACCGTTTACATCTAATGTCGGACGAATGGAATTTCTTTCGTTGGTAGAATATCCATCTTCTCCATGTATGTCGGAAAGATCCAATGCTTTTTTATATTCATCTAAACTGAATGGAGCTTTTGCCATTTCTGCACGCTCTTCCGCAGTTAATATTTCTACATCATCATAAAAACCGGGAATGGTAATGTGATTTTTATCGTCTTTCATTTTTGCAATCATCTCACACAAAATGTTGATTGGATTTGCAACTGCCCCGCCATATAATCCTGAATGTAAATCTCTGTTCGGACCTGTTACTTCTACTTCTACATAACTCAAACCACGCAATCCAACAGTGATTGAAGGAATATTGTTTGCAATAATTCCTGTATCAGAAATTACAATTACATCTGCTTTTAATTTTTCTTTATTCTGTTTTACAAATGTTGCTAAGTTACTTGAACCAACTTCTTCTTCTCCTTCAATCATAAATTTTACGTTACAAGGAAGAGAATTTGTTTGCATCATTAACTCAAATGCTTTAACGTGCATATACATTTGTCCTTTGTCGTCACATGAACCTCTTGCAAAAATTGCTCCCTCAGGATGTAAGTCCGTTTTTTTAATAACCGGCTCAAATGGTCCTGAAGTCCACAATTCAATTGGGTCAGCAGGTTGCACATCGTAATGACCATATACCAAAACAGTTGGTAATTTCGCATCTATAATTTTTTCTCCGTACACAATTGGGTAACCTGCAGTTTCGCATATTTCTACTTTGTCGGCTCCGGCAGCAACTAATTTTTCTTTTACACATACCGCTGTTTTTATAACATCAGCTTTATATTTTGGATCTGCACTAACAGAAGGAATACGTAATAATTCAAAAAGTTCGTTTAAAAAACGGTCTTTGTTTTTTTCGATATAAGTATTAATGTTTGGATTTTGCATGATGGTATAATTATTTCATTTTTAATTTTATGTTTCACATCCGTCATCTGTCCTCCGACATCTGACATTTTTGGTTCACAAATTTGCAATTATTATCGATACAAGCATTTTTTTATTAAAAAATTAAGCTCATAAACCTATGGGTCTGAAAACTAAGTCAAAATTCATGTCGGAATTATCTAAAATACCTATTAATATTGAGTTTTAACTGAAATTACCCCTTCATTATCAGCCTATTTTCAGGAATTTAACCCTTCAAATCGTAAGAATCCTAAAAAAGGTACTTTTTTAAGCCTCAAAAATGTGCTTAATTAGCATAGAAATTTAATTTTTTACTGCAACTATTTGCTTGAAATTGGCGTCTGATAATATGTTGAAGGGAAAACGAACAAGTATTTATCCCCATATTTTGTTCGATGAACTCATAAAAACTGCAGTTTAATCGATTATTTTTAACGACTTTTTAATATATTTGCTTGATATTCAGCTTACAATAATAACCAAAATGACCTTTTCGAATTTTACAAAAAAAATTCTTTTTGCCTTCATCACTTTTACACTCTTTCAGAGTTTTGCAAGTGCTCAGTTAACTGTTAACTCCGGTGTTACTCCAACTTTTATGGTACAAAACGTACTTATGGCTGGTGGAGGACTTACCGCAACTGGCATTACTTATACCGGAAGTCCAACTGCCAGAGGAACATTTAACGGTTCTGCTTCCAATATTGGCTTTAACTCAGGAATACTTTTAACCAGCGGAAATCTTACTAACGCAATCGGACCAAATAATATGTCGGGTGCATCTTTAGGAAATTTACTTCCCGGTGATCCTGACTTGAATATGATTATGTCGCCAACCTTGAGTTACGATGCTACTATTTTAGAATTCGATTTTGTTGCTACTTCTGACACTATAAAATTCAATTATGTTTTCGGTTCCGAAGAATACATGGAGTTTGTAAGTACAGTTCCAGGAGGAATCAATGATGGGTTTGGTTTCTTTATCAGCGGACCAGGAATTGCCGGACCATTTAGCGGAGGTGCACAAAACATTGCAATTATTCCAGGTACAGCTTTACCTGTTACTATGTTCAATCTTAATTTAAATACAAACAATGCATACTATTTTGATAACGGTGATGGATTCGGAACGGGAACTGCGCCTGATGGTTTAACAATTCAGTACGATGGATTCACTGTTCCTATGCAGGCTATATCTGCCGTACAGTGCGGACAAACATATCACGTGAAGTTAGCTATTGCTGATGGCGGTGATGATATTTTGGATTCAGGAGTTTTTATTGAAGAAGGAAGTTTTGTAAGTACAGGAAATGTTTTCATGTCATCATCCACAAGTTTTGGTGGAGCAGTTGCAGGAAACGATACAACCATTTATGAAGGTTGCGGATTCGCTTCTGTATTGTTCGACAGAGGAACAAATAATTTAGCTGTTGCTGATACTTTTTATTATTCAATTTCCGGAACAGCAACTAATGGTGCAGATTATACTACTATCAACGATAGTATTTATTTTGCTGTTGGACAGGATTCATCTTACGTTACAATTAATTCAATTGCAGATTTACTTATCGAAGGAACCGAAACGGTTATCCTTACTGTGTATGCAAGTACTCCATGCGGAAACGATACTGCAACGCTTACACTTTTAATTATTGATTCACCTCCGCTTACCATAAATTTAAATAACGATACTATTTTATCTTGCCCGTTTTCAAATCTTCCATTAACTGCTGTTGCAAATGGAGGAGTCGCCATTGGAAATTATAATTATACCTGGACAAATACAACAAGTACAACATCAAGCGCCATTGTGAATCCACTTGTTACTACAACGTATGCTGTTACTGTTACCGATAGTTGCGGAAATACTGCAACCGATAATATCACTGTTACAATAAATCCGTACACGCCATTGCAAATGACGTTTAATAACGATACAACTATTTGCGGAGGAAATTCTGTGTTACTGGATGCTAATCCTACTTTAGGTTTGCCCGATTATGTTTATTCATGGTCGCCAAATATTTCTATCATCGATTCAATAACTGTTGCACCTTCTGTTTCTACAACTTACACCGTTGTTGTAACAGACGAATGCGGATTAACAATTTCTGATACGGTTGATATAACTGTTTATCCTATCAATGCCGATTTCGGTTATGGTTTTGTCACTAATCAAAGTGTGCAATTTCAAAATCAATCTTCCGGAGCAATTTCTTATTTGTGGAATTTTGGTGATGGTTCTCCCGATTCAACTTCTACTTTAGAAAATCCTTCACACGATTATGTGAATGATGGAACGTATATCGTTATGTTGATTTCTACAAATGTGGAAGGCTGCAGCGATACCATTTATCAAACAGTAATTGTGCTTCCCGATTTTTATTTTTATTTCCCTAATGCTTTCACACCAAATGCAAACGACCGAAATGATTTGTTTATGGGATATGGAGCAGGAATAAAAACATATAGCATGAAAATTTTTAATCGTTGGGGAGAAAAACTTTTTGAAACAGATAATTTATACACAGGTTGGGATGGAACATTCAAAGGAGTACCAGTTAAACAAGATGTGTATGCAGTCATATTTGATTTAGAAGGATATCACTATGAAGTAAAAAGATATATTGGAAGCGTAACGGTTGTCCGATAAAATTTAAAAATAAATACAATGAAATCATTTATCAAAAAATTAACGCTGAGCTCAATGGCTCTTTTTGCATTTACAACAATGAATGCACAATTAACGGTGAACGGAACATTTACTCCAACTCAATTAGTAGATACTTTGTTGGGAACTGGTGTAACAGCCAGCGGAGTTACTTATACTGGTAACGTAAACTGCAGAGGTACATTTAATGGAACTTTGTCAAACATTGGATTTTCATCGGGTGTACTTTTAACTTGTGGAAATCTAACAAATGCAATTGGGCCAAATAATTTATCAGGAGCATCTGTTGGGAATGGACTTCCCGGTGATCCGGATTTGGATATTATTATGTCGCCAACAGCTAGTTTTGATGCTACTATTTTGGAGTTCGATTTTATTCCGACATCTGACACTGTAAAATTTAATTATGTATTTGCTTCAGAAGAGTACATGGAATATGTGAGTACTACTCCCGGTGGTATCAATGATGGTTTCGGATTTTTTATCAGTGGTCCCGGAATTTCCGGTCCGTTCAGCGGAGGTGCAGCAAACATTGCATTGATACCAGGAACAACTTTGCCGGTTACTATGTTCAATTTGAATTTATATTCTTACGGAATGTATTATGTTGACAATGGAAACGGAATGGGTTCAGGTACAGCGCCTGATGGTGCAACAGTTCAATACGATGGATTTACTGTTCCCTTAACAGCTATTGCTGCTGTTCAGTGTGGAGAAACATATCACATTAAACTTGCAGTAGGTGATGGTGGTGATGGTATCTTGGATTCAGGAGTATTTTTAGAAGAAGGAAGTTTTTCCAGTCAAGGTGTTACCATTGTTCCTGAAATTTCTTACGGTGGAACAAACGATTCAACATTGTATGAAGGTTGCGGATTAGCATGTATTTATTTTGTGCGTACTTCAAATCTTGCAAATGCTGATACGGTTAATTTAACAATTGGTGGTTCTGCAGTAAACGGAACAGACTACAATACAGGTGTTCCGGGAGTTCCATTGCCAAGTCAATTATTTTTTGCTGCCGGACAAGATTCTATTTCATATTGTATCAACGCAGTTTCTGATGGAATTTTAGAAGGATTAGATACAATTAATTTGTCAATTATTTTAACAGGAGCATGTGGCGGAACAACAACTTATGCAACAGTTTATTTGAATGAATATACTCCTTTGACTTTAGACTTGAACGATACCACGTTCTGTAATTTTGGTGGAACATTTACTATGAATGCCGTTGTCACGGGTGGAGTTGAACCATACACATACGTCTGGAGCGGTGGATTGTCGCCTACTCCAAGTAATACTGTTACCGTAACATCTACAACAACATATACCATAACAGTAAATGATGCTTGTAATGCCAGTGTAGATCCTACGCCTGCAATTACTGATTCAACTACACTTACAGTTGCAACAGTTGTTCCTATGGTAATCAATACCGGAGCAGATATGCTTGTTTGTCCGGGAGATGAAGTTATGATTGTTCCCGCATTTACAGGTGGAGGCGCTCCATTTGTTTATACATGGACTACCGTTTCGGGAACTGATACTGTAACTTCTACAAGTACATTGAATACAAGTGTTTTTGCAAATGGAAACGGACTTTATCAACTTACTATATCCGATGTTTGCGGAAATGTTCAAAACGATCAGCTTCAAATTAATGTTGAAACAAGTTGTGTGTTGAATATTCCAAACGTGATTACTCCTGATGGAACAGGTCCTGCAGTGAATGAATTTTTCTTTGTAGAAAATTTGGAAAAATTTCCGGGAACTTCTTTAGCAATTTATAATCGTTGGGGAACAAAAGTTTTTGAAAGTTCGGATTATAAAAATGATTGGAATGGTTCAAAAGCAGTTGATGGAGTTTATTACTATGTGTTAACAGTTCCTGCTGCAGGTTCGGTTTTGGCAAGTGCTAACCAAAGTCCGTCATTCAAAGCAACTGAAGAAGGTGAGAACAAAGTTTTTGCAGGATATTTTCATATCACTCGTATGAAATAGTTTATTTTGATTTAGGTGAGTTTTAAACATGAAATTAAAACGATCTCTGATATTATTTTTCTTAATGATGCTGTCATTAAAAAATTTCGCTACTCACATTGTGGGTGGCGAAATTTATTATGATAACCTTGGAGGAAATAATTACCGTATCACCCTCAAAGTTTACCGCGATTGTTTTAATGGAGTTCCTCCGCTTGATAATCCTGCTTGCGTTTTTATTTTTAACAGTGCAGGAGTCTTTATCGATAGTTTAGAAATGCCTCTTCCCGGGACTGTTGTTTTACCTGTTACAATTAATAATCCTTGTTTTACACCACCAACAAATATTTGTGTGGAAGAAGGAATTTATCAGGCAGTAGTAAATTTGCCAAATATTCCCGGTGGATATAATCTTACTTATCAACGCTGTTGCAGAAATGGAACTATTTTAAATTTAGTTCTTCCGGGTGATGTTGGTTCAACCTATATGGCGCATATTCCTGATAATACTGTTGCGCCCGGAAACAGTAGTCCGCGCTACACTAATTTTCCACCTATTTTTTTGTGTGCAGGTGTTCCCTTATTTTTTGATCACTCTGCAACCGATCCTGATGGAGATTCATTGTATTACGAACTGTGTGATCCCTACACAGGATTAGATGCTCTTTGTCCTTCACTTGGTCCACCGGCTGTTGCATCAGGTTGTCCGGGAATTGGTTCGCCTCCTCCTTTTGCATTTGTTCCTTGGCAAGCGCCTTACAATGCAACTTATCCGATGAGTGCTTCGCCAGTTCTTGCTATAAATCCTGTAACCGGATTAATGACCGGAACTCCGAATATGGTCGGACAATGGGTGGTTGGAGTTTGTGTGAGTGAATACCGTGCAGGTGTTTTGATCGATGCAAACAAAAGAGATTTTCAATTTAATGTAGTTACTTGTCCGGGTTTACCTGTTGCATCTATTCCTTTACAAACAAATTTTTGTTTCGGATACAATGTAAATTTTACGCAGGCTAGTATTAATGCATTTACTTATCACTGGGATTTTGGTGATGGATCAACTGTTTTGGATACGTCCAATGTGCTTAATCCTTCATGGACGTATGCTGATTCAGGAACTTATCAAGTTACTTTGATTATCAATCCTGGAACAATGTGTGCCGATACTCAGGTTAATACGTTTTCTATTTTTCCATTATTGGCTCCTACTTTTTCTCCACCACCCGGAGAATGTGTTTATGAAAACAGTTATAATTTTTCCGGTGGAGGTGCATACATGGGTAATGGAACTTTTTCTTGGAACTTCGGACCAAATGCAACTCCTTCAACAAGTACAAATCTGAATCCGACAAATATTGTTTACAATGCTCCCGGAACTTATCCCGTCAGTTTTACTATAAGTGAAAATGGCTGTACCGAAACGCATACAGCCAATGTAGACGTGTACCCCAAACCCATTGCTGATTATACTTTGGGAGGAGCTCTTGCTTGTGATTTACAACCTGTTCAATTTTTAGATGCTTCTGTTGGTGATACACCATTAACTTATTTCTGGCAATTCGGAGATGGAGTAACAGCAACTTTACAAAATCCGAATCATACTTATCCGGCAACGGGAAATTATATTACCAGCCTAATTGTAGCAACAACTCATGGTTGTAAGGATACTTTTTCTTTGTCTTCACCCATAGCTGTTTTTCCTTCACCATTTGCAGGAGTTACAGCAACACCAACCGATACTTCTATTTTTTATCCGGATGTAACTGCATTTGATTTAAGTTCGGGAGCAATTGATTGTGATTTGTATTGGGGTGATGGAACTATGAGTACAAATTGCAACGACATACATTCGTATGGCGCTCCGGGAACATACACTATTATGCAAGTGGTTACAAATGCAAACGGATGTACTGATACAGCATACATCGATATTGTTATTCGTCCCGAATATCTTTTCTGGATTCCAAATGCATTCACTCCGAATGGAAATGGATTGAATGATATTTTCAAACCAAAATTAATTGGTGTGCACGATTATTCCTTTATGATTTTTGATCGTTGGGGAGAAAAAATATTTGAAACTACCGATGAAGAAGCCGGCTGGAATGGCTTTTACAAAAACCGCATTTGTACCAACGATGTGTTTGTCTACAAAATTAATTTCCGCGATGATGTTCAGAATTTAGATCATCAGTTTATTGGGAGAGTAACGCTTGTAAGATAAAAGGGCATAAGTCAATCCCGATAGCTATCGGGATCAAAAGAATTTGTCACCCTGAGCGGAGTCGAAGGGTCAAATTAGCACATCCCCATCCATTTCTTTTGGAATTGCAATCCCCATCATTTTTAAAATAGTAGGAGCAATGTCAGCGAGCTTGCCTTCTTTCACTTTTTTATAATCATTGTCAATTAAAATACAAGGAACCGGATTGGTTGTATGAGCAGTATTTGGAGAACCATCCGGATTAATCATATAATCGGAGTTTCCGTGATCGGCTATGATGATGAATGAATATCCATTTTCTATTCCTGCTTCTACTATTTTTTTTGTGCAGTTGTCTACAGTCTCTACTGCTTTTATTACTGCATTGTAATCGCCTGTATGCCCTACCATATCGGCATTTGCGTAGTTCAGACAAATGAAATCTGTTTCTGCTTTTTTAAATTCAGGAAGAATTGAATCCGTTAATTCCACTGCGCTCATTTCCGGTTTTAAATCGTAGGTGGCAACTTTTGGTGATGGTGCCATGATTCTTTTTTCTCCTACAAATTCTTTTTCTCTTCCGCCTGAAAAGAAAAATGTAACGTGAGGATACTTTTCTGTTTCTGCAATTCGTATTTGTGTTTTTCCTGCTTTTTCCAAAACTTCACCTAAGGTGTTTACCAAATTATCTTTATCATATAAGATGTGTACATTTTTAAATGTTGCATCGTAATTGGTCATGGTAACATAATAGAGTGGAAGCGTCTTCATTCCCTGCTCCGGCATATCTTTTTGAGTCAACACTTGTGTAATTTCTCTGCAACGGTCGGTGCGGAAATTAAAACAAATCACTACATCATTTTCTTTTATGTTTCCGATTGGATTTCCAGATGCATCAGTGCAAACAATTGGTTTAATAAATTCATCGGTTACATTTTCTGCATACGATGATTCAATTGCCTGAATTGCATTTTGAGTTTTTGTTCCTTCGCCTTTTACTAATAAATCATAAGCTAATTTTACACGTTCCCACCGTTTATCTCTGTCCATCGCATAATATCTTCCAATTACTGAAGCTATTTTGGCCCCACCCCGGCCCTCCCCAAAGGGGAGGGAGGAAATGTGTGCTTCTAAATTTTTTATATACCCCAATCCACTTTTTGGATCGGTATCTCTTCCATCTGTAAAAGCATGTATGAATACATTTGATAATCCTTTTGCTTTTGCTAAGTCGCACAAATAATGTAAATGTGCTTGAGAGGAATGTACACCACCTTCGGAAACCAATCCGATAAAATGAACTGTTTTATTATTTTGTTTTGCGTTATCAAATGCTTTTACTAATTCCACATTTGTATCAATAGTTTTTTCACGAACGGCTTTATTAATGAGTGCAAAATCCTGATAAACAATTCTTCCTGCACCAA
>SXGT01034361.1_pt1 | contig 54158 bp, 34 predicted proteins | sample 3176221 | NCBI WGS metagenome assembly SXGT01 (sample SAMN11356862, study PRJNA531348) | freshwater metagenome | isolation source: freshwater sample F1-120 | place: China: Fuxian Lake, Yuxi | collected 2017-12-25
AGGTGAAAACGTGAAAGCCGATGATTTGCTAGCAGAATTTGATGCGGTTATCTTAGCTGGCGGCGCCGAGCACCCACGTGACCTTACGGTCACAGGCCGCGATTTAGACGGCGTGATGTACGCCATGGACTTCCTGACCCCCGCAGCCCTGGCCGATGACGATCGGCCCGGCGCCCAGCACACACACGCTCTTGATATCGCTTCGCCTTGGCATCGCGCCCTCCCGAGGATCTCCAATATTGATGCGCCTTTGCGCTCGATCAGCGCCCTCGCGCCTCGTCGACGGCGTCCAGGAAGCGGTGGAAGAGGTGATGGGCGTCGTGGGGGCCAGGGCAGGCCTCCGGGTGGTACTGGACGCTGAAGAGGCGCAGGCCAGGCGCCCGCAGCCCCTCGACGCTCTGGTCGTTGAGGTTGACGTGGGTCACCTCGACGCCCTCCGGCAGCGAGTCGGCCACCACCGTAAAGCCGTGGTTCTGGCTCGTGATCTCGATCTTGCCCGTCGTCCGATCCAGCACCGGGTGGTTGGCGCCCCTGTGCCCGAAGCGCATCTTCTCGACTCGCCCGCCCAGCGCCAGCGCCATGAGCTGGTGCCCCAGGCAGACGCCGAACATCGGGTAGCGGCCGACGAGCGCCCGGATCTCGGCGGCGACCTCGGGCAGGCTGGCCGGGTCGCCCGGCCCGTTGGAGAGGAAGACGCCGTCCGGCGCAAGCTTCTCGACGGCGCTGGCCGGGAAGGAGGGCGGCACCACGTCGATGCGGCACCCGAGCGCCGAGAGCTGCCGCAACATCCCCTCCTTGAGCCCGAAGTCGTAGGCCACGAGCCTGAGCGGCTCGCCCCGCGTCCGGCCGTGCTCGCGCGCCTCGATCACGTAGGGCCGCCCCGCGCCCGCGCGCCGCCCCAGATCCCACCCCGCGCCCTCGAACCACGCCCTGGCCCGGGCCGCCAGCGCCTCGCGCGCCGCGTCGCCCAGCGGCGCCTCGAAGTCCGTCGTCAGGATCGCCGCCTGCGCGCCCGCGCCCCGGATGTGCCGCACCAGCTCCCGCGTGTCGATCCCCTCGATCCCCACGCCGCCGTGCCTGGCCAGCCACGCCCCGACGCTGACCACCTGCCCGTGGTGCGAGGGCCGCCGGCACAGCTTCTTGACGATCAGCCCGGCCACCTGGGGCCGCCCGGACTCCCCGTCGCGCGGCTGGATCCCGTAATTGCCAATGTGCGGGTAGGTCATGGTGACCAGCTGGCACCTGTAGGACGGGTCCGTGAGCACCTCCTGGTAGCCCGTCATCGCGGTGTTGAAGACCAGCTCCCCGAAGGCCGTCCCCGCCGCGCCTATCGCCCCCCCCTCAAAGGCGAGCCCGTCGGCCAGCACCAGCGCCGCCGGCGTCCCGGCGGCCACCTCGGCGACCTCCTCCGCGCTCTGCCCCTCTTCGGCCCATGGCCTTCGCTCGCCCATCTCCCCCTCCTGATCGCTGCCCCCGGATCGCGCTGGCCGACCCGAGGCCCCTCCTCACCGCCCGCCCCGGACTCCAGCCCGGGCAGGGCCTCGCGCCCTCGATTTGCGGCCTCAGCCTCCAGCTGCGGCTTCGCCCTGATCACGTCGTACCGAGCAGGGCCTCCCTCGCGCCCTCGATCTGCAACAGCCGCGCGCGCCTTCGCCCGTCTATCGCCGCGGCCCGCGACCGGATTTGCTCGAGCGCGGCCCCGATGTCCACCACCGGCCTGCCCGTCGCGTCCGGCAGCGCCCCGGCGTCGAGCGCGTCGGCCACCTGCCGGTAGGCCTCCCTGAAGGGCACCCCCGCGATGACCAGCTCCAGCGCCTTGTGCGTCGCGTAGAGCTCGGGCGAGCAGGCCGACAAGGCCCTCTCGGCCTCCACCTCGACGCCGGGCAGGACGTGCGCCACCATCCGGACCATCGACCGCGCCGCGCCCGCGCCGCGGATCGTCGGCGCCTTGAGCAGCTGGAAGTCCCTGTGGTAGCCCGACGTCACCGACCCCGCCAGCGTCAACACCTCAAAGAGCGCCGCCTGCACGATCTTGGCGTGCCCCCGCACCAGCTCCATCACGTCGGGGTTGCGCTTCTGGGGCATGATCGAGCTGCCCGTCGTGAAGTTCACCGGCAGGCGCATGAAGCCGAAGGACGGGTGGACGTAGAGCACCACGTCCTGCGCCAGCCGCGCGCAGGTCGTCGACAGCTGGCACATCGCCGACAGGAGCGCCGCCTCCGCCTTCCCGCGCCCCCCCTGGACGGCCGTCGCCGGCTCGATCGGGCGAGAAAAACCCAGCAATTGCGCTGACATGGCGCGATCTATCGGCGCCAGCTCCGCCGGAATGCCGTAGCCCGCGGCGCTGCCGAGCGGGCAGGCGTCGGCGGCCTCGAAGGCGTGCAGCAGGGCCTCGGCGTCGTCCAGGAGCAGGGCCGCGTAGCCGGCGGCCCACTGGCCAAAGCTCGACGGCATGGCCGGCTGGAGGTGGGTCATCCCTGGCAGCGGCTCGCCCTGGTGGGCGGCGGCGAAGGCGGCGGCGACCCCGGCGGCCTCCAGCGCCTCGGCGCAGGCCCCGAGCGCCTGCTCGCGCAGCCACAGCGCGACGTCGGTGGCGATCTGGTCGGTGCGCGAGCGGGCGGTGTGGACGCGCTTGCCGGGCTCGCCGAGGGACTGGGTCAGCCGCCGCTCGATGGCGCTGTGGATGTCCTCGTCCTGGGGCTCCGGGGCCAGCTCCCCGGCCAGCGCCAGCGGGTAGAGGCCGCGCAGCGCGGCCGTCAGCGCCTCGGCCTCGTCGGGGCGCAGCAGGCCGGCGGCGGCCAGCACCTGGACGTGGGCCAGGTTCGTCAGCACGTCCTGGGCGGCGAAGTGGGCGTCGACGGCGCGGTCGTCGCCGACGGTGAAGTCGGCGATCTCGTCGTCCAGCGGCTTGCCCTTGTCCCAGAGGGTCTTCATCGGCGCCCTTCCAAATCTGGGGTGGAGATCGCCATCGGCGATCCATCGCGGCCGTCCAGGAGGGCGCGCACGCAGCCGGCGTAGACGGCCACGGCGCGCTCGACCTCCTCGACGGCGACGGACTCGTTGGCGGTGTGGGAGCGCGGGCTGTCGCCCGGGCCGATCTTGATCGCGTCGACGCCCTTGAGGAAGACCCAGTCGGACATCGTCGGCGAGCCGAAGAAGGACACCTCGGGGTGGGCCTCCTTCAGGCAGCGCGCCACGGGCGCCTCGGTGGAGGTCTCGACGGGGACGAGGCGCTGGGAGCGCACCCGGATCTCGGCCTCGGTGGCGGCGTCGATGAGGGCGACGAGCTCGTCGGGCGACCAGGCGGGGGTGTAGCGGATGTCGATGGTGTAGTCGCAGGCGTCGGGGATGACGTTGTGGCTTGAGCCGCCGCGCAGCACCGTCACGTTGGCGGTCGAGCGGCCCAGGAAGGGGTGGTCCCTGTCCAGGACCAGGGCGTCGAGGGCGATGAGGTCGCGCGCCGCGACGGTCAGGGCGTTGAGGCCGAGGTGGGCGCGGGCGGCGTGGGCGGTGCGGCCCCGCGCGGTGGCCTCCAGGATGAGCAGGCCGCCCTGGGCCACGGCGGCCTGGAGCGAGGTCGGCTCGCCGACGAGGGCCGCGTCGATCCGGCCGAGCTCGGGCAGGATCTCCTCGATGCCGGGGTCGGCGATCTCCTCGTTGCAGGTCGCCGCGAAGATCAGGGTGCCGCGATCGAGGCCCTCGCGGGCGATCTGGGCCGTGGCGCAGGCCATCGCGGCCACGGAGGCCTTGGCGTCGCCGGAGCCCAGGCCCACGAGGCGGCCCTCGACGATCGTCGGCTCCCAGGGGTCGGTCAGCCAGCCGTCGCGGGCCGGGACGGTGTCGAGGTGGGAGTTGAGCAGGAAGACGGGGCCGGGGCGCGCGCCCTGGACGGCGCAGATGACGTTGTTGCCCACGCGGCGCGCGTCCAGGCCCTGGTCGGCGAGCAGGTCGCGCAGGAAGCCGGCGACGCGGTCCTCCTGGCGGCTGACGCTCGGGATGGCGACGAGCCGTGAGAGCAGATCGACGGGGTTGAGGGGGTTCATCGCGCTGTCCTGAGGGCGAGCCCGCGGCGGGCCAGAGGAGGGGCTTGAAGGGGCGCCAAGGCGAGCTTCAGGGCTGGACCTCGTGCTTGTCGTTGACGATGAGGGTGCCGCTGCCCTCGTTGGTGAAGACCTCCAGGAGGATCGAGGAGGCCTGGAAGGCGCTGATGACGTGGATGCGGGGGACGCCGCCCTTGAGGGCCTTGAGGGCGGCGTTGATCTTGGGCTTCATGCCGCCGGCGATGACCCCGGCGGCGAGCATGCGCTCGACGTCGGCCACGTCGCAGTAGGACACGAGCGAGTCGAGGTCGGCGGCGTCCTCCAGGAGGCCGGAGCGGTCGGTCAGGAAGAAGAGCTTGTCGGCGCCGACGGCGATGGCGATGCGCTCGGCGATGGTGTCGGCGTTGACGTTGAGGATCCCGCCGGTGAGCGTCGAGGCCAGCGAGCAGACGACGGGGATGAAGCCGGCGTTGGTCAGCGTGTGCAGGACGTGGGGGTTGACGCTGACCACGTCGCCGACGTGGCCGAAGTCGACCTCCTGCGTCGAGCCGTCGGACTCCTGGACCTGCACCACGGGGCGGCGCGTGGCCTCGACCAGCCCGCCGTCGCCGCCCGAGAGGCCCACGGCCAGAGTGCCAAACTCGCGCAGCGCCGAGACAATCTCGACGTTGAGCTTGCCGCGAAAGAGCATCTTGGCCAGGTCCAGCGTCTCGTCGTTGGTGACCCGGCGGCCGCCGACGACCTGCTGGGGGACGCCGAGCTTGCGGGCCAGCTCGTTCATCTGGGGGCCGCCGCCGTGGACGACGATGACCTTGATGCCGACGTTGTGCAGCAGCGTGATGTCCTCGGCCAGCGCCAGCAGCGCGTGGCGCTCCTCGAAGACTCGCCCGCCGAGCTTGATCACGAAGGTCTTGCCGCGGTGGCGGCGGATGTAAGGCAGCGCCTGCTTGAGGTTGTTGACCCTGTCCATCTCAGCTCTCCTGGTGGGCGCCCTGGCCCAGCATCTCAATCAGCAGGGCCATCTGGCCCCACATGCGGTTGGCGGCCTGCTGCTGGACGACCGAAGCCGGCGAGTCCAGGACGGCGTCCTCGACCACGACGTTGCGGCGCACCGGCAGGCAGTGCATGAAGCGGGCGTCCTGGCCCATGGCCATGTGGCGGGCGCCCAGCGTCCATTGCTTGTGGCTGGCATTGCGGGCGCAGCCGGCGACCTTGTCCCCATAGTCCAGCGGCGATCCCCAGGCCTTGGCGTAGATGACCTTGGCGCCCTTGCAGGCCTCGTCCATGCTGTGGACGACCTTGAGGCTGCCGCCGGTGCTCGCGGCCAGATCGGCGGCCTGGGCCATCACGGGGGCGTGCAGCTCGTAGCCCTCGGGGTGGGCCAGCGTCACGTCCATGCCCATCCGGGCCGCCGCCAGCAGCGCCGAGTGCGGCACCGCCACGCCGCACATCCTCGGGTGCCAGGCCCACGAGAGCACGAAGGGCTGGCCCTGGGTCTGGCCCCCGAAGAGCTCGTGCAGGGTCATCGAGTCGGCCAGCGCCTGGCAGGGGTGGTGGCAGGCCGACTCCAGGCTGATGACCGGCACCCTGGCGTGGTCGGCCACCGCGTGTATCGGCCGATCCGCCATCTCGGCCGCAAAGTCCTCCATCTGCGAGAAGGCCCGCATCCCGATGACGTCGCTGTAGCTCGACAGCGCGCCGACCGCCTCGATGATGTGCTCGGCCTTGGCCCCGTCCATGATCACGCCCTTTTCGAACTCCATGTCCCAGGAGCCCGCGCCCGGCGACAGCGCCACCATGTGGCCGCCGAGCTTGTGCATGGCCGCCTCGAAGCTCGTCCGCGTCCGCAGCGAGGGGTTGAGGAAGATCGAGGTCATGACCTTGCCCGCCAGCGGGCGCTCGGCCATGTAGAGCGGCAGGTTCGCCTTGATGTCGATGGCGCTGGCGATCAGGCGCTTGAGCGTCGACTCGCCGCCCTCAAAGCCCGTGATGTACTGCGTCAGCGCCCCCTCAGGCTTGCCCTTGTTTGTTTGCATCTCCTTGAAACTCCTCAACATTATATCCAATCAGGGGAGGCTCGGGGGGGTCGTGAGCCCGGCGCGCGGGTCCAGCCCCAGCATCAGGTTCATGTTCTGGATGGCCTGGCCCGCGGCGCCCTTGATCATGTTGTCGATGGCGCAGGCCACCACCAGCTCGCCCTCCCCCTTGATCAGGCCCACGTCGGCGAAGTTCGACCCCACCACCCAGTTGAGCTCCGGCGAGCCCTGCCGCAGCCGCACGAAGGGCGTCCGCGCCGGATCGCCGTAGGCGGCCCACACGGCGGCCTCCAGCGCCGAGGGGTCCTCGCAGCGCATGTGGCACGTGGCGAAGATCCCGTGGGTCATCGGGGCCGAGGCCGGGATGAAGGACAGATCCGTGGTGGCCCCCAGCGCCGACAGGTGCCCGAGGATCTCGGGCACGTGCTGGTGCTCCAGGACCTTGTAGAGCTTGTAGTTCGTCGCCCGCTCGGGGTGGTGCGTGCCGCGCGCCGGGGTGTGGCCCGAGCCGGTGCTGCCCGTGGCCGCGAAGACCGTCACCTGCGGCGGCAGCAGCCCGGCGCTGGCCAGAGGCGAGAGCGCCAGGCCGATCGCGGTGGCGAAGCAGCCGGGGTTGGCCACGTGGCGCGACTCGGCCACCCTCGACCCGGCCCACTCCGTCAGGCCGTAGGTGAACTTCGACAGCAGCCCCGCGCAGGCGTGCTCCGTCTTGTAGTGCTTCTTGTAGAGCGCCGGATCGTTGAGCCGGAAGTCGCCCGACATGTCGACGACCCGCGCCCTGCCGACGGGCGCACCCCCGGCGTCAAAGAGCGAGGCGACCGCGTCCATGCTGGACCCGTGGGGCAGCGCCAGGAAGAGGACGTCGACGGCCTCGGCCAGCTCCGCCGGTCCCTGGTCGCCGAAGCGCAGCGACGTCAGCCCCGACAGGTGCGGGAAGGCCCCCGTGACGGGCTCGCCGACCTGGGAGCGGGAGGTGACGGCGGCCAGCTCCACCGACGGGTGGCCCAGCAGCAGGCGCACCAGATCGCCGCCGACGTAGCCCGCACCGCCGGCCACGGCGACCTTCACGCGCCCTCCGGCGCTCACCTCAGACGGCCACATTGCGCACCTCCTCGACGACCTCGCTGGGCCGCAGCGCCTGGCCGCGCAGCGCCGCCATCACCGCCTGCCCCAGCCGCTCGGCGTCGTCGCGGGCGTTGTGGGCGGGCGTGTCGAGCTGGCGCTCGATGTAGTTGCAGCCCACGCCGTTGTCCGTCGCCGGGCCGCTGAAGACGTCCACCCGGCGGCCCAGCCGCGCCTCAAAGAGCGACGCGGCCCCGAAGGCCCCGACCGGGTCGGAGGCGCAGCAGACGTGCACGGTCTGGCGCCCCATGATGTCGGGCTGCTCCAGGATCGGCATCACCCCGTACTCCCCCAGCAGCCCGTCGCCCAGCTCCGCGACGATGACATCGAGCGCATCAACGCTCGGCGCCGCCAGCGCCGACAGGACCGCGCGGGCGGCGCCCGGCGCCGTCGCCGCCGTCGTCGACGGGTAGCCCGCGTCGCAGAACGAGAGCGCCCGCGCGGCCCCGCAGTCCAGCATCGCCAGCGTGTCGCGCCTGAGCGCCACGCCCGTCAGCTTCGCCGCGCCGACCTTGAGCCCCTGCCGCGTCAGCCCGCGGACGATCTCGCAGGCCGCCAGCGTCTTGCCCGAGTTCATGCACGTCCCCGAGACGAAGACCACCGGCGGCGTCGCGCCGAGCGACGCCACGGGCTCGAGCGCCTTCATCTGGATGTGCGCCGCAACACCCTCCCTGGACTCCATCACCGGGAAGACCATCACCGCCCCGAGCACCTCCAGCCGCATCGGCGGCCCGACCATCGGGTTGAACGAGTCGCACAGCCCCACCACCCCGCCGAGGTTGAGCAGGTGCAGCATGTCGCCCACCGCGATGCGCTCCGGCACCCGCCCCGAGTACCCCTGGAGCGCCTTGCGCTCGCCGAGCACCCCCGTGATCACGTCCCCCGGGTAGATCTTCACCATCCTCCCCGCAGGATCCTCAAGTTGGTTGTAGACCTCCTTGCGATCGAGCACCCGCAGCGCCAGCACGTAACCGACCGACGCCTTGATCTGCTCGGTCAGCGACGCGCGGTGGCTCAGCTCCAGCCGCGAGGTGGCGCTGGCGATCTTGTCCAGGGTGATCCGCTTCATCATCGTCTCCCACACGGCCCGGGCTCGCCCGGACCGAAGCCTCAGGACACCACCTGCAAAGACTCGCCCGACTCGCCGCCTGCGCCCTCGGCCAGCGCCGCCGCCCGGTGCCGCGCCTGCATGGCCAGCAGCGACTGCGTCCCGAAGATCCGGCAATAGCCCCTGGCGTCCTCCGCCGACCACATCGCATTGCGCTCGCCGTACATCGTCCCGGCCCCCGCGTTCATCATCGAATAGGGCGAGCGCGCCCCCGTGACCGAGAGCCGCCCCTGCACCAGCTTCACCTTGACCTGGCCGCAGACCGGCTCCTGCGACGAGTCCATGAAGGCCTCCAGATCCCGCATGACCGGATCGAAGTACTGGGCCTCGTGCAGCAACATCCCGTAGAAGCTCGCCAATTGCTCCTTCCAGTGCCCCTGCCACCGGGTCAGCACCAGCTTCTCCAGCTCCCGGTGCGCCTCGATCAAGATCGCCGCCGCCGGCGCCTCGAAGGCAATGCGACCCTTGATCCCCAGGATCGTGTCGCCGACGTGGATGCCCCGGCCGACGCCGTGCGCCGCCCCCAGCGCGTTGAGCGCCCGCACCACCTCGACCCCGCCCATCGACACCCCGTCGATGGCCACCACCTCGCCCTTCTCGAAGGTCAGCACCACCTCCGCGCCCTCGGCCGGGGCCTGCTGCGGCGGCACCGTCCAGGCGTAGGCCGCGTCCGGCGGCACCTGCCAGCTGTCGTGCGTCTCCTTGCCCCCGATCGTCACCCCCCAGAGCCCCTCGTTGATCGAGTACTCCCGAGTCTCGACCGACACCGCGATCCCTCGCTCGGCCAGCCACGCCGCCGAAGCCTGCCGCGTCCAGCCCTCGTCCCGCACCGGGGCGACGATCGCCATCGTCGGGCACAGCGCCCGGATCGCCACGTCAAAGCGGATCTGATCGTTGCCCGCCCCCGTCGAGCCGTGCGCGATGGCCTCGGCGCCGACCTCGTGGGCGATCGCCGCCACCATCCGGGCCTGCACCACCCGCTCGGCGCCGACGCACAGCGGGTAGACCCCGCCGCGCCTCACATTGCCCTTGACCAGATAGCTGATGTGATCCCTGTACACCGCCTCGGTGCCCGAGACCGTGTGGTGCGCCACCGCCCCGAGCGACGCCGCCCGCGCCTCGATCGACGCCAGCGTCGCGGCGTCGAAGCCCCCCGTGTCCACCGTCACCGTCACCACGTCGAAGCCGAACTTCTCCTGGAGGTAGAGCAGACAGAAGGAGGTATCCAGACCCCCGGAGAAAGCCAGCACGACAGGTTTCTTCTTCACCCCAAGCCCCCATATCCCCAGCGGCCCGCTCGGCCGCCTCACCTTGAAAACATCGCCGCCTTCGCGGCCAGCCCCTCAATCCAGGTTCGCCACGGCCTTGAGCCGCCGCACGATGTCCCGGCACGCCTCCGCGCCCGACACCGCCACGAAGACCGTGTCGTCCCCCGCGATCGTCCCCACCAGCCCCGGCCAGCGCGCCGTATCCAGCTCGATCGCCAGCGTCTGCGCCGTGGCCGGCTTGCTCCGGATCACCACCAGGTGATCCCCGGCACGCTCCACGCTCGTCGCAAAGGCCCACATGTCCGGCCCCGACGGACCCGCCAGCACCTCCGGCGGCGCCACGTAGACCCCCTCGCGCTTGAGCAGGCCCAGATCCCGGATGTCCCGCGACACGCTCGACTGCGTCACCACCACGCCCTGATCCTCCAGCGCCTCGACCAGCTCCTCCTGCTTGCGGAAGTCGCGCCTCATCACCAGCTCGAGCAACAACCGGAGTCGATCCTCGCGCTCCATCCGCCTTCCCCCGCCCTCACCCTGCAGGTCGCTCTCCGCGCCGCTCACCAGGTCCATCACCCGCCCCCTCTCCACCTCCGACCCAGATTCCCGCCCGAAGCGAGCGGCTGCATATTATGCATGCGTCCATGCATGTCAACAGGAAACCGCGAGGCACCTCGATTTATCACCACACCGCACCGAAACCGAAGCCAACAAGCTCCAACGCTGACCATCGCACGCCAGCGGAGATCGCCCGCGCGATCGACGATCTCAAAAATATGCAAAACAAGATCGAAACTTATGCACCCGCTCGGCCCGAGTCCCGACGATCGCCCCACGCTCCTCGCACCGCCCCCTGTCCCGCACACTCCACCCCCGGTCCCCCTCCTCCCTCCGGAAGGAGGGGGGCCGCTTGAATTACGGGCAAGGTGGGTCGGGGGGGGCTCGTTGGGTGGGCTCGATGATTCGGGGGGCGGGCCGCAGGAGCCATCGCCGGGATCAATGGCCGCCTGGGGCGGGTGGAGAGGTCGTCGGGGCGGGACTCGATCCACCCAGTCCGTCATACGAGCGTCCCCGAACCCCCTTGCCCGTAATACGAGCGTTCCCCCTCCTTGCGCAGCGAGGAGGGGGACAGGGGGTGGAGTGTGGGGACAGGGGGTGGAGTGTGGGGGTGGAGTGCAAGTGGGCCTGTGGATTGGGATTTCCACGCCCTTCTCCCCTCGCCCGCGCTGAGGTAGGATCCCGCGCCCAGGCGCCAGCCGCCGCCTCCTCAGGGCGCGGCCGCCGACCCACGGAGCCCGACGATGCCGCCGCCCGAAAAGCTCGCCGTCACCACCCACAAGAAGGCCGACGCGGCCACGACCCTGCGCGCCTCGGAGATCGCCGCGCGCCTCGGCGTGACCTTCGAAGCCCGCCGAGGCCGCTCCCTGGCCCGCCTCCAGCGCGAGGCCGCCGCCTCGATGCTCTACGTCCTTCAGCTTGAGCGCGACGAGATCGTCGACGGCGAACAGATCCTCTTCACCAACCCGGGGCGCTACACCCTCAAGATCCTCGACGGCGCCGCGCACCCCCTCGTGCGCGCCGCCGCCCCCCCGGGCGCCGCCCCCGTCGACCGCGTCATCGACGCCACCCTCGGCATGGCCGGCGACGCCCTCCACCTGGCCGGCGCCCTGAACGCCCAGATCGATGGCTTCGAGGCCAGCGCACCCCTGGCCGAGCTCCTGCGCGAGGGCCTCGCCCGCATGACCGCCGCCCGCCGCAAGTGGGCCGCCGCCGCCGCCCGCGTCCGCGTCCAGGCCGGCGACGCCGCCGACCTCCTGGCCGCCATGCCCCCCGCCAGCGCCCCCGTCGTCCTCCTCGACCCCATGTTCGACCGACCCCTCGGCGCACCCCCGGCCTTCGACCTCCTGCGGCGGCTGGCGCGCTCCGAACCCCTCGACCTCTCCCTCCTCGACGCCGCCTGCCGCGTCGCCACCCGCCGCGTCGTCCTCAAGATCCCCGGCGCCTCCCCCGTGCCCCGCCTCCCCGGCCAGCGCGAGCACTTCAACCGCCGCGTCCGCGGCCAGGCCGTCGACTACCTCATCATCGAGCGCGAGCTCCCCCCCGACGGCTCCATGAGCCAGCCCTGACGCGAAGGCTCCGTTGGGTGGGCACGTCGATGGCGGGGTCGGCATCGTTGGGTGGACACGCGGTCCTTTCGGGGACCGACGGGTTTGCCGCTGTCGCGGCTGCACCGCGCGGCTACTCTGTTTCGCCCCTCCGGGGCTCCAATTACCGAGCCGCCCCTTTGGGGCGGGAAGGGATGGGACAACGCACGGACGGACCCAATCGGCCGATGAGCAACTCTGCATCTCGTCGCTGCAAATCACCTCGCCCCTTCAAGATCACGAGGGGGATAAGCACTTTAGAGCCCCGGCAGGGGCGAGACGCCGTCGGCATGATCGTAGCCGCGGGTGCAGCCGGACCCGATCAGGGGCCGGCAAACCCGTCGGTCTCCACGCGAGGACCAGCCGTAGAACATCGGCGGTCGCCGTGTTAATGATGGGGGGCCGCTGGCCCCTCTCGTCGAGGTGGGCCAGACGGCGCCCCTCACGACGGAGAGATCGGACGGTGGGATCGCGCAAGAGCTTCGGGATGATGATCATGGCGCTGGGCCTGGCCGGGGGCCTCGTGGCCGCGCTGGGCTTGCTGGGCGCCGACCTGAGCCCGGACGCCACCTGGCTGCGCGAGCTCTCGGCCCAGGCCTGGTTCAAGCCCCTGATGATCGCCCTGCTCGGCGCCGCCGCGCTCTCCCTCGTCGTCACGGTCTGGCAGATGATCGCCGCGCGCCTTGAGCGCCCCGCCCCCGCGACCTCCTACGTCCGAAAGTCCGACCTCAAGGTCCGCCCCAACGAGCCCATCAGCCGCCTGCCGGCCTACCGCGACGTCCTGCGCGAGCTCTGCCTCCAGAAGTCGCTCAGCGCCATCGACCTGGTCAACCACCTGCTCTCGGCCGGCCTCTCCCTCGGCGCCAGCGACATCCACCTGTCGCCCGGCGCCAACGGCACCCGGACCAACCTGCGCATCCACGGCCTGCTCTACGACATGGGGACCCTGCCCGAGGAGATCCACCCCTTCGTCGTCAGCCGCATCAAGGTCGTCTCCGATCTGGCCATCTTCAAGAAGAACACCCCCCAGGACGGCCGCATCCGCCTGGAGGACGAGCGCTACACCGCCCGCGTCTCCGTCCTGCCCACCAACCACGGCGAGAAGGTCGTCATGCGGCTGGCCTCGCAGCACGGCGGCCTCTACGACATCGAGCACCTGGGCATGAGCGCCGAGGTCCTCGATCTGCTCAAGGCCCTGCTCAACCGCAACCAGGGCGTCATCATCCTCACCGGCCCCACCGGCAGCGGCAAGACCACCACCATGTACGCCTGCCTCCAGCACATCAACGCCACCCGCGGCAAGAGCGTCAACATCGTCACCCTCGAGGACCCCATCGAGTTCGACTTCCCCTCCTTCAGCCAGACCCAGGTCGAGGTCGCGCAGGGCCTCTCCTTCGCCGTCGGCCTGCGCTCCATCCTGCGCCAGGACCCCGACGTCATCATGGTCGGCGAGATCCGCGACGAGGAGACCGCCTCCAACGCCATGCGCGCCGCCATGACCGGACACCTCATCTTCACCACCGTCCACGCCGACAGCGCCGCCGGCGTCTTCAACCGCATCGTCCAGATCGGCATCGAGCCCGTCCACCTCGCCTCCGCCGTCTGCGCCGTCATCTCACAGCGCCTCTCTCAGCGCCTCTGCTCCCATTGCCGTCACGAGGCCCCCATCACCCCCACCCAGCGGCGACAGCTTGAGCTCCTCAACCTCCCCAGCCTGCCCGAAGGCCCCTTCTTCGCCTCCTCCGGCTGCGACGAGTGCCTCGGCATGGGCTTCACCGGCCTGACCTCCCTCTACGAGATGCTCGTCGTCACCAACCCCATCCGCGACCTCATCACCCAGGGCATCCCCGCCCACAAGCTCCACCACGCCGCCGCCGCCCTCGGCATGACCACCCTGCTCGACGACGGCCTCGCCAAGGCTCGCCTCGGCGAAGTCTCCCTCGACGAAGTCCTGCGCGTCGTCACCATCTGATCGAATGGATGAAAAATGAATAAATACGAACACCTGCTCATGATCCGCATGTCGGGCACCATCAGCACCAAGGCCGAACAGACCCGCCAGCAGTTCACCGCCCAGATCGTCCGCAACATCAAGGACGCCCTCAAGAGCGCCAACATCCCCTTCCTCATCCAGCGCACCCGCATCCGCCTCTACGTCGAGACCCCCGATCTGGCCGCCATCCCGGTCCTGTCGCGGGTCTTCGGCATCCAGGCCATCGCCAGGGTCCAGCGCCGCCCCTTCGAAACGCTGGAGGACGTCGTGGCTGCGGGCTTTGAGCTCTACAAGGACGCCGTCGTCGGGCGCACCTTCGGCATCAGCCCCAAGCGCAGCGGCGACCGCAACAAGATCAACTTCAACTCCGGCAAGGTCTCCGTCGCGCTGGGCCAGGCCCTCAAGCCGCTCAGCGCGGGCGTCGACCTGACCCACCCGGACGTGTGGCTCCACGTCGAGCTGCACCCCGGCCGCGCCTTCTTCTACACCGACGAGGTCGCCGGACCCGCCGGCCTCCCGCTGGGCGTCGAGGGCCGCGCCCTGTCGCTGATCTCGGGCGGCTTCGACTCCCCCGTGGCCTCGTGGATGATGCTCAACCGCGGGATCAACCTCGACTACGTCTTCTTCAACCTCGGCGGCACCGCGCACCGCCGCGACGTCCTCCAGGTCCTCGACGTCCTGGCCGGCCGCTGGAGCGCCGGCGGCAGGCCCAGGCTCTACGAGGTCGACCTGCGCCCCATGATCGAGCACTTCCGACAGTGCGTCCCCGAGCGCTTCTGGCAGGTCATCCTCAAGCGCCTCATGATGCGCGGCGCCACCCGGATCGCCGACAAGATGGGGCACCTCGCCCTTGTCACCGGCGAGGCCGTCGGGCAGGTGTCCTCACAGACGCTTCACAACCTGGTGACGATCGACCGCGCCACCGAGGCGCTCATCATGCGGCCGCTGATCGCCAGCCACAAGGACGACATCGTCGAGTTCTCCAAGCGCGTCGGCACCCACGACATCTCCGCCGGCGCCCAGGAGTACTGCGCCCTGACCCCCAACAAGCCGGCCACCCGCATGACCCCGGCCCAGGCCGTCGAGGCCGAGGCCGACATCGACTTCACGCTCCTGGACGCCGCCGTCGACGCCGCCATCATCTACAACCTGCGCGACCTCGACCCCGAAAAACTCGACCTCGACACCCCCTCCCTCGACCACATCCCCGAGGGCGCCGCCCTCGTCGACCTGCGCGACCAGCGCGCCTTCGCCAACTGGCACTGGCCAGGCGCCGCCCACATGGACTACTTCGACGCCCTCAAGAACTGGCGCGAGCTGGACAAGAAGCGCACCTGGGTCCTCGTCTGCGAGGTCGGCCTCAAGAGCGCCGGCCTGGCCGAGGCCATGCGCCGCGCTGGCTACGACGCCTACAGCTTCAAGGGCGGCGCCCCGCGCCTCATCAAGCGCGCCGCGGAGCTCACCGACCCCCTGCTCGCCGATCTCTTCTCCCCCGTCGCCCTGGACTGACCCTCCGGGCCGCGCCCGCGCCGACCGACCTCAACCGCGACGCAGGCCCTCCAGAGCGCACCCGGAGCGCGTGGCCGCAGTGAAGATCGCCACGACGGCGGGCCTTCGGCGCTACTGCGCCGAGCCCTTGGCCTCCTCGCGGGCCTTGTAGGCGGCCAGCTGCTCCGGGGTCGCCTCCGGCTGGCTGTCCTTCCAGACGCCGTAGGGCATCCCGTAGACGATCTCGCGCGCCTCGGGGTCCGTCAGCGCCACCCCGCGCTCGTCCGCAGCGGCCCGGTACCACTTCGACAGGCAGTTGCGGCAGAAGTCGGCCAGGATCATCAGGTCGATGTTCTGCACCTCTGGGTGCTCCTGGAGGTGCTGCACGAAGCGGCGAAAGACGGCGGCCTCGATCTCGGTGCGGGTCTGATCGTCCATGGGGTCCTCCGGTTTCAGGCCAGCGCCGAAGCGCCATGCCCATTCATTTCAACAAGTTACAACACAACGACGGCGCCATCGATGGGCCTCGGGGGCCGCCGATGGCCGAGGGCGCTACAGGGGATCGGCGCAGCAGCGAAAGCCGGTCTCGTAGAAGCGGAAGGGATCGGCGTGGGTGGTCACGCGGCTCTGGCAGGTGCGGCTCTCGGCCCAGTAGCGGCCGCGCAGCGCCCCGGTGAAGCTGCCGCCGTCGCCGCCGTCGCGGCGCTTCGTCCACTCCTCGACATTGCCGACGAGGTCGTAGACGCCCTCGACGGAGCGGCAGGCGGCGGCGGCCCCCGAGGGCGTGGCCTGGTAGAGGCTGTCGACGTGATCGGCGGCGGTCGCCGCCGCGCCGCCGCGCGCGCGCGCCTCGGCGAGCTGGGCCTCGTAGGAGTCCAGGCCCGCGCCCGAGGCGCTGGCCGGCCAGCCGTTGAGCTGCGACTGGCTGTAGACTCGCCATGTCTTGTTGTCGGTGCAGTCGCCGGGCCGGTGGGCATTGCCGTAGGGGTAGGCGCGCCCATCGACGCCTTCGCACGCTCTGGACCACTCGTCGTCGAAGCACAGGCGCCGGGCGCGGCCCTGGCACCAGCGATCGGCGTCGATGAGCGAGATCATGATCATCGGCCGCGCGCCCTCGACGTTGGGCGCCTCGAAGCGATCCATGCAAAAATCATCAACAAGGACCATGCCTTCCGGGCACGGCCCCGTGTCGGGCTCGACCTCGGGCTCCGGGGAAGGCTCGGGGGAGGGCTCGGGCTCGACGGGGGGGACCGGCTCGGGTTCAGGAGGGGCCGGCTCGGGCTCGGGAGGGGCCGGCTCGGGTTCAGGAGGGGGCTCTGGCTCGGGCGTCTCCCCTTCGGGGTCGAGGCAGCGGCCGTCGAGGCAGCGCTGGCCGAAGGCCCGACAGCTGGTGCTCACGCGCGCGGAGCCATCGGCGAGGCACTCGACGACGACGTCCTCGACGCAGCGGGGGGGATCGGCGGGGTCGCACCCGGCCTCGCCGCCCTCCTCGTCGGGTGCGCCGCAGGCGCTCAGGAGCACCAGGGCGAGCGGCGCGGCGAAGATCCGCGCCCGGCGAGGAGGCGGCGAGGGCTTCATGATCAGGCGGCCTCTTCCTTGCGGGCGTTCTCGCGTATGCGCTCGGCGCGGGACTTCATCCGCATGTTGAGCAGGTCGATGAGCAGGGCGAAGCCCATCGAGAAGTAGACGTAGCCCTTCTGGATGTGCTGATCGAAGCCCTCGGCGATGAGCAGGGTGCCGATCATGACCAGGAAGGAGAGGGCCAGGATGCGGATGCTGGCGTGCTTCTGGACGAAGTCGCCGATGGGGCCAGCGCCGAGCATCATGACGACGACGGCCGCGAGCACGGCGACGATCATGATGATGAGCTTGGAGGCGTCGCCGACGATCCCGACGGCCGTGATGACGGAGTCGAGGGAGAAGACGACGTCGAGCAGGACGACCTGGAAGAGGAAGGCGGCCATCGCGGCCTTGCCGACGCGCGTGTCGATCACGCCGGACTTCTCCATCTCCTTGGGCTGGTGCTCGGCGGGGCGCTCGACGTTCTCGTAGATCTCATGGACGGCCTTGCCCAGCAGGAAGAGGCCGCCGAAGACGAGGATGAGGTCCTTGCCCGACATCGCCCGGTTCAGCACGGGCAGAGTAAAGAGCGGCTCGCTCAGGGTCATGACCCAGGAGATCGCGAAGAGCAGCCCGATGCGGCTGATGAGCGCGACGGCCAGGCCCATCTGGCGGGCGAAGCGCTGTTTCTCCTTGGGGAGCTTGCCGGCCAGGATGGTGATGAAGATGACGTTGTCGATGCCCAGGACGATCTCCAGGGCCGCAAGCGTCAGCAGGCTCGGGAGGTTCTGGGGGTCGAAGAGGGGGGCGAAGTCGAGCATGGGTCCTGGTTCCTCTCTGTGAAGTTGAAGGCGGAGAGCGCCGCGGTGATCTTGGATGGGCGCGGCGCAGGTTGCAAGCGCGATCGCAAAGGTCTGGCTGCGCGACCTTGACAGAGGAGTCGCCGCAAAGCCATCGTATCGGCGCCGTCCCGGCCTCCTTAAGAAGAACCGTCGGCCCTCGGAGTCAGGAATGACAAGATGCTCTCGCCTCGCCGCGCTCTCGACCCTCGCGCTCGGCCTGTTGTTGACTCAACAGGCCGAGGCCCAGAAGAGCGGCGCCGAGGTGGCCGATCTGATCGACCTGGGCGCCGAGTACCGCGTGCGCCTGCAGCACGTCGACCCCTTTGAGCTCAGCGGTGAGGAGGTGACGACCAGCACATGGGCCGAGCAGCGGCTGCGGCTGGATCTGTCGCTCAAGCACGACGTGATCCGTATCGTCACGCAGCTTGACGTCCTGGACGGGGTGGTCTTCGGCGACAACGGCGTCTTCGGCCAGGACCCCTCGCCGATCTCGGGCGTCAGCATCGCCACCAAGCGGCCCAACAACACGAAGCTCGCCGTCGGGCTGCCCGAGGGCGCCGACCCGCTGAACCCGGACAGCTACGTGCCGGTGCTCGTCGGCGCCGACCCCATCGAGGTGAACCTGGCTTACGGCGAGGTGCTCACGCCCGTGGGGATCTTGCGGGTGGGGAGACAGCCGCTGGCCTACGGGGACAACCTGGCCAGCCACGAGGGCACCCGGCTCAACCGCTGGGGCGTGAGCGAGTTCGGCGACATCGCCGACCGCTTCCTCTTCGCCACCAAGCTCAGCGAGATCTACGGGGTGCTGGTCGACGGCCCCAACCACGTCCCCGACGTGTCCCAGGACAACGGCCTGATCATGGGCCTCTTCCACGACTGGCACAACACGGACAAGATCTTCTCGGCCCAGGACGACCTGGCCCAGGTCGGCCTCAACTTGCAATACCGCGCCCGCAAGGCCGACTGGTTCGGGCTCAAGTGGCAGGACGTGCGCTTCGCCGGCAATGTCGTCCACCTGTCGGACGAGAAGTTCGCCTCGGACGTCTTGAGCTTCCCGCTGCGCACCGACGGCAAGGTCGGCGACCTGACCTGGAGCGCCCAGGTCGTGACCATCAACGGCGAGAGCCGCGAGATCTCCGAGGGCTTCGCGGCGCTCTCTGGCCGACAGGCCCGCGTCCAGAAGATCGAGGGCCTCGGCGCCTTCGCGCGCCTGGACTATGAGCTCTCGCCCGTCACGCTGACGATGGAGTTCGACTACGCCAGCGGCGACGACGACCCCAGGCCCGAGACCCCCATCACCTCCTTCAGCTTCTCGCGCGACTTCAACGTCGGCCTGCTGCTCTTCGAGCGCATCCTGGCCTTCGAGTCGGCCCGCTCCGTCGGCGTCGGCATCGAGAACCTCTCCTCGCTCAACGCCGACTCCTTCCCCCTGACCGAGGTGCAGAGCGACGGCCGCTTCAACAACGCCATTGCGCTCTTCCCCCAGGTCAAGTTCGACTTGCTGCCCCAGGGCCACGACCACAGCCTGCACCTGCGCCTTGGGGTCCTCTTCGCCTGGCCCGAGGCCGAGGGAGGCGTGGTCGACCCCATCCTGACGGCGCTGGCCGAGGACGGCAATGAGATCACCGACGACGCGGTCAACTTCCACGGCGGAAAGCCCGGCAGTTATTATGGAACCGAGGTCGACGCGCAGCTCCAGTGGGGCATCAAGGACCGCTTCTTCTGGACCCTGGAGGGCGCCTTCCTCCAACCCGGCAGCTCACTGCAGGACGAGCACGGCGACGCCGTGCCGGCCTTCCTCGTCGAGAGCAGGTTCACCTATGTGTACTGAACGACCCCTCGCGCGGCGGCTCGCGCTCGCCTTGATCGCCTTCGGCCTCACCTCGACCGCGGCCTGCGTCTACGACCCGCCGCCCGGGATCCAGCTCGACCCGCCCCCGGCGGGGACCTTCACCACCGGCGATCCGCTCGTGTTGAGCTTCTCCGAGCCCATCGACCCGACCACGCTCAAGATCCGCATCTGGCCCGATCTGCGCGACATCGAGGGCGAGCTGCCCCCTGGCACCACGCCGCTGCTGACCGACTGCTCTCTGGGCGCCGACTGCGGCACCACCGAGATGCAGGTTGACCCGGACGGCCTCGGGGCGCAGATCCTGCTCGACCCGGAGGATCTGGGCCAGCCCGACGTGCCCCTGCTGCTGGAGATCCAGCCCGGCCTCAGCGACCTCGACGGCCGCAAGACCGGCGCGCCGGCCCTCTTCGACTTCCAGTTCAAGCCCGCCGCCGGCGTCAACGACGAGCCGGTCGCCTTCGACAACGGCCACTACGTCATCCTGAGCATCATCGAGGATCCCCTGCCGGCCATCCTGACCCTCTCGACCCACATCATCGTCAACGAAGACGGCCTCTTCGCGCTGGCCGGCGGCGAGGTGGACAACATCGATGGCTCGGCCAAGAACACCGCCAACCCCGATGAGCTCTTCCTTGACACCACCGAGGACGGCTTCGCCATCTTCGCCATCGGACAGGTCTCCGCCCGCGAGGGCGAGCGCTTCATCGAGAGCGAACCCTTCGACGTCAACATCAAGATCGGGCCCGTCGGCCTGACCCTGCGGGACGTGCGCATCTCCGGCAAGATCAACAAGAATCCCGACACGGACAAGGACCAGATCGGCGGCACGCTCTCCTTCGCGGGCCTCGTCCTCAACAGCGGCGACAGCAGCTTCGACTACCCCGCCGGCACCACCACCTTCAGCGCCGACTTCATCCCCGAGGACAAGCTCCTCGAAGGCAGCCCCGATCTGTGCGTCGACCTGTGCGGCGCCGTCGCCGCCCAATGCGACCCCCCCGCCAACTTCCCCCCCGAGGGCATCTGCCCCTGATCGCCGCCCCAGGCGCCAGAGACTTTTGCCTCCGGCCCCGGCCATCTGCTAACGTCCCCTCATGAGATGGTTTCGGTACAGTCGAAGGTGAGCCCCACGATGAAAAGCCCCCACACTCTGCTCCTCGTCGCCCTCTTCGGCGCGACGGCCTGCACCTCGACCGCCGAGTTCCCCAACGTCGACTTCGGCGACGTGCCCGAGGGGCAGCCCGAGGGTCAGCCCGAGGGACAGCCCGAGGGGCAACCCGAAGGCCAGCCCGAAGGCCAGCCCGAGGTCAACCCGGAGCCCGAAGGCCCCGGACCCGACACCCCCCCGGATCACGGCTTCGACGAGGCCCTCTTCGCCGCCTCCCTCTCGCCCGTCATGACGACAAGCTGCGGCGCGGCCAACACCTGCCACGGCAAGCCGGCCAACTTCACCCAGGACTTCGAGTTCGTCCGCAACGGCGCCGGCCCGGACCTGACCGCCAACATCGTCGAGATCGCCACCTACATCGACCTGAACAACCCCTCCGGCAGCGAGATCCTCTCGCGCAGCCGCGACAACCACAAGTTCATCGTCCTCGACGACGCCGCCTTCTGCACCCTCTTCGACTGGATCTACACCGCCCTGCCCGACCCCGCCCCCGCCTGCACCCCTCCCTGATCGGCTCCCCGCCGCCGAGCCCCTTCGAAGAGGCTCACGGCGCCCTCAGGCTCGACCCGCCCTCGCCCCTCACATCATCGAGAGCATCACCACCCGGTAATGTGGGTCGTAGGCCTGCGAGAAGACCTCCGAGTGGTGCACCGCCGGCAAGCCCTCCGCCACCTTCTCCTTGAGCAGCGCGTCGAACTCCTCCATCGCCACCGGCGACCCGCCCGGCCAGGCCGCCAGCGCCCCGCGCATCGCCCCGAGCGTCGCCGCGAGCGCCTGAAGATCCGGCTCCCCGAGCAGCTCCTGCGTCTTGAACATCCCGTCCACCAGCCGCTCCAGCGCGCCGCCGCTCCGCAGGTAGGGCCGCAAGTGCACCCGCGCCATCTCCACCTCAGGGTGGATCACCTCCACCACCTCCTCCCAATCCCTGCTCTCCTGATCCAGCCTCGCCGACTCCTCATGCAAGACCCCCAGCACGAGGTGTCGCGGACCCAACAGGTGCCCTGGCCCCAGGATCGCCTGGTGGGCCAGCTTGTACAGATCCTCGACCCCCACCTCCGCGTGGCGCTCGAACATCCCCTGGAGCAGCTCTGCGACCTCCTCCCCCGTCAACGCCCTCACCTGCCCGCCCATCCGCCCCTCCCGATCAGGTCTGTTTTTATCTTCAAGATCAACACTTTACACGACTCGCCTTCAAGAACAACGCCTCGCACGATCAACCTCGGACGCTCGGCCGCACAGATCCGGCGGCAGGTCAGCCGCCCGCCAGCGCACCCGGCGGCGGCGCGATCGGCCCGCCCTCGACGACGGGGCGATCTGGCCGCGCGCCTCGTCACGGCGGGATCGGCCTGCCCTCGACGACGGGGCGATCCCGTCGCGCCCCGCCTCATGGCGCGGGCGCCAGCATGTGCCGGCGAAACGCGGCCCACTCGCCCTCGTCCATCTCCCAGGCGCTGTAGAGCGCCGCGCCTTGATAGTGCGCTGGCGCGCCGCTGTCGAGCAGGCCTGCGTGGATCCCGAGCAGCGCGCTGTCGACCTTCTCGACCGAGGCCAGGTGGTGGACGCCCTCGTCGTCGTAGGTCGGCACGCCGATGAGGATCTCGGCCTCGTCGCTGGCCTGCAAGACCCCGCGGGTCCAGGACGCGACCTGCGCCTGATAGAGCTTCGGGTGCACCAGCCCCGTGTTGTAGGCCATCACCGCGATCTGATCGCTGCGCGCGGCCACCTCGGCGAAGTAGCCGTACTCCCAGCCCGTCTTGGGCAGCGGCAGGCTCAGCGGCGGCGGGTGGGCCGACACCGACAGCACCTTGCCCTCGGGCAGCGCCGCCCGGACGGCCTCCAGCACCTCCAGAAAGGCCGCGCTGCCCGAGGGCACCGGCTCGATGTTGATGTGGACGCCGGCCAGCCGCGGGTGCGCCCGCAGCAGGTCCGCAATGGAGCCCGCGAAGCGCCGCCGCCACCCTTCGCGCTCCGGGTGGGCCTGATGGCCCCACGCGCCCCCCACCCACGGCATCACCCGCAGCCCCTCGGTGGCGTCGAGCAGCCGCTCGACCTGCGCCCCGTCGACCGGCGCGATGTCCCCCTGGGGCGAGCTGGGACACAGGTGCGGGTACACGTCCGCGATCCGGTGATCCCGCAGCCTCGACGCCATCGCCTCGATGCGCTCAACGCTCCGGAACTCCTCAGGATCCTTGGCATATTGCTCAAACCACCCGTCATCCCCGAGCCACCCGTGCCCGATCCAGATCGCGTGCCTCCCCTTGTCGTGGCGGCCGTCGCGCACGTCGGCCCCTGGCGACCAGAGCGCCAGCGCCGCCGCGCCGCACAGCACCAGCGCCGCCACGGCCACCCCGACCGCCGCGACCGCCCGCCGGCCTCGACCCACGCTCGCCATCGCCCCTCCCCGCGCCCGCTGGGCCGCGCTCGACCCACGCCGTGATCGCCCCGACCTCCCATCGACCCTGCGCCCGTATTTTGATACACCCGCTGCGATTGAGCTACCCTCTTGACCGGATCGGAGATCGGCGAGGCCGCTCAGACGAGCGGCGAGAGGTTGGAGGCGGCGCTCAGAAGGTCGAGGGCGCGGCCCGGGGGCGCAGCGAGGGGGGGCAGGACGTTGGAGATGCTGGAGATGTTGGCGCGCGGCCGCTCGCTTGAGCGGCGGGCGGGCTGTCCTCGGGGAGCCCTTCGACCGATCGATCTGCGCGGGCGCGCTCAAGCCGCGGGGTGCCTCGCGCTGGCCTTGATCTTCGCTGGCGCGCTGTTGGGGTGCGGTGACGCGCCGCCTTCGGCCGGCGACGGGGCCGGGCTCCCCGACGCGGGCGCCGAGGACGTGGGCGCCGCCGACGGCGGAGCGCCGGAGGGGTCGGAGGACGCCGGACAGGACGGCGCGACGCCCGACGCGGACGAGCCCGAGCCCGATCGGGATGTGGGGATGGGGGACGCCGAGCCGGAGGGCGGTGAGCCGGAGGCGCCGGTGGATCCGCGCTGCGCCTTCTCGGAGCCGGGCGACGCGGACAAGGATCGGGTGGTGTTGCTGGGGCACACCTTCGGGGCGCAGGTCGGCGAGTCCTTGACCGAGATCCGCGCGCTGACGCTGACGGCGGCCGGGGAGCTGATCGACGAGGGGGCGCGGCTGGACGTGGGCTTCAAGGTGTCGCGGATCGCCTTCGTGCCCTCGGGCGAGGTGGCGCTGGTGCTGGGTCAGCGCGATGAGCTGGCCTCGGTGCGGGTCAGCGGCGCGCTGGATCTGGAGGTCATCGATCGGGCGACGCTGCCCTCGGGCGATCTGGTGGATCTGGTGGTGGCCGAGGAGGGTCGGCTGATCTTCGTGGTGGGCAGCAATGTGGCCGAGACCAGCGGGGTGTCCTCGATCCGGGTGGACTGCGAGGGCAAGCTGGAGGTCGTGCCGGGGGCCTTCCTCAACATCCGGCTGGCGCAGTCGATGGCGCCCTTGCCCGAGGGTCGGCGCGCGGTGCTGCTCGGCGGGCAGGCGGTCTTCGAGCCCGTGGACGAGGACGATCTGCGCCTGCTGGAGCGCGACGGGCCGGGCTGGCGCCAGGAGGCCGCCTTTGACGTCTTCGGGGACTTCGTCAGCGCCGATCGCGTCGGCCTGTCGCCGGACGGCGCGCTGCTGCTGGTGCCCAACGGCTCGCCCTTCTCCGAGGAGGGCGCCCAGGTGGCGGTCGTGGCGGTCGAGGGCGACGCGCTGCGCGAGGTCGATCGCCTCGGCGACCTGCCCGACGTGCGCGAGGCGCGCTTTGACCGCGGGGGGCAGACGGCGATCCTGACGCTCGGGGAGCCAGGGCGCGTGGTGGTGCTGGCCATCGACGGCCAGGAGGTCCGCGTCGCGCAGACGCTCACCCGGATCGGCCTCGCCGGCCAGATCGCCGCCGTCGAGCGCGGCGCCCTGGACGGCACGCTGCTCTTGCCCTCGGTCGACGTCCAGGAGGGCTCCAACGTCGCCCAGCTGAGGGTCGAAGGCCCCGGACAGGTCGCCGATCTGGGCCAGCTGCCGCTGGGCGAGGGCGGCCCGAACATCCCGACCGCCATCGGGGTCCAGCCTTGAGGTCGCGGCGGGACAGATGACGGGATCCTTCGAAGAGGACGAGGAGACGCGGGGCGACGCGCGATGGGCGCCGCTCTTCCACCACGGCGTCGGCGCCGCGGGGGCGCCTGGGAGGGCGAGGCTGGCGGGCTGGGCGCGGGCTCAGGTCACGGACGTGGTGACCTTGCAGCGCCGGGAGGAGATGGCGCCGTGGCTGGAGGGCGCTTGCGCCGAGGCCGGGTTGCGCTGGCACCACTTCCCGCTCTCGGGCAGGCGTCTGGAGGCCGCTGGCGACCGGTCGTCGGTAGCGCGCCTGATCGCCTGGACCTTGCAGATGGAGCAGGCGACGGAGCCCGCCCGGATCATGGTCCACTGCGCGGCGGGCCTGCACCGGACGGGGGTCGCGCTCTACGTCATGATGCGGTGCGCCGGCTTGTCCCCCGAGGACGCCCTGGACAACATCCGACGCGCCCGACCGCTGACCGCCGACGAGCTCCACCGGACCACGCGCCGCGGCGGCCGGCTGGTGGACCTCGCCGAGGCGCTCTTCGCCGACGCCTCCCCCGACGCCCCTGAGGGCGCCTGAGGGAGCCTGGAGGGGAGCAGCAAATCAGCAGGCTTGGGAGCCGCGAGGCGACCTTGCCGCCGCGCGGCGACGGCCTGGACAGGAGCATGGGTCGACACGCTCAGTGAAGGTCGCTACATTGAACGGAGATCCTCGCAACAGGGTACCATGAGCACTCAGGACACTAAAGACATCCCGCGCTGGTTCGAGCCGGGGACGATCATCGACGAGCGCTTCCAGATCGTCGACCTGATCGGCAGCGGGGGCGTCGCACGGGTCTACCGCTGCATCCAGCTCGACATCGGCCGCGAGGTCGCCCTCAAGGTCGTCTCGCCCGACACCAGCCGAAGCGCCCGCCAGATGAGCGAGCGCCGCCTCGTCAACGAGGCGCTGACCACCGCCCGCATCCACCACCCCAACGTGATCAACATCCGGGGGATGGGCGAGCAGATCCGAGCGACCCTCAAGGACGGCACCCGAGATATCTACGACCGGCCCTACATCGCCATGGAGTACCTGCGCGGGCACTCGCTGGCCGACGAACTGGCGCTGTCCGGGCCGATGTCCCCGGCCCGCGCGCTGCCCCTCTTCCTCAAGGTCATCGACGCCCTGGCCACCGCCCACAAGCTGGGGATCGTCCACAAGGACATCAAGCCCGACAACCTCTTCTTGACCTCACCCGGCCAGCCCCGCAGCGCTCTGATCGTGCTGGACTTCGGCATCGCGCGGGCCGAGGAGATCTTCACCATCGACGGCTCGGTGCCCTGCACCGTCAACTACGTCGCGCCCGAGTACATCGAGAGCCACATCGTCACCCCGGCCATCGACGTCTACCAGATCGCCCTCGTCCTCGTCGAGGCGCTGACCGGCCACCCTGTCGTCGACTCCGACTACGTCACCCACTGCATCGCCATGCACATCCAGGGCCGCCTCGTCATCCCCGACAACATCCTCAGCTCCCCCCTCGGCCCCATCCTCAAGCGCGCTCTGGAGCGCAACCACACCCTGCGGATTCAGGACTGCGGCGCCCTCTACGACCAGCTCGCCCAGATCGACCCGAGCGCCATCCACCTCGGCGACGAGGAGATGGAGGACGACCTCTTCTTCGGCGACGAGGAAGAGCCGAACGGGCAACCGACCCTCGAAGAGTCCCTCTACAAGCGCTGATCCCGCCCGCGAGCCCTCCATGACGACCCTCCTCCTTCGCGCCGCGCGCCCGCTGTGCGCGATCTACGCCGCCGCCCTCTTCGTCGCCACGCACATCCCCGTCGCGCAGCTGCCGCCGCTGCACACCTCCGACAAGCTCCTCCACTTCGGCGCCTACGCGATCTTTGGCCTCCTGCTGGCCGCCGCCTGGGATCCCGGCCGCGCGCCAGCCCGCCGCGCGCTGATGAGCGCCCTCGGCGCCCTGGCCCTCTTCGCCGCCCTCGACGAGCTGCTGCAGATCCCCGTCGGCCGCCACGGCGACCCCTGGGACTGGCTGGCCGACGTGGCCGGCGCCGCCGCCGGGCTGATCGCCGCCCGCGCCCTGCTCGCCCGCTGGCGCGCCCGCGCGACGGGCGACCGAGGCGCCCTCGATCGATAGAGCCCCGGCGAGCTCACCTCGCCCCAAGCGCCTCCAGCGACAAGACGACGGGCGCGTCGTCCAGCGGCGACGGGCGGGCGAGCAGGGCGAAGAAGTCGCGGCGCTGGGGCGAGAGGTAGCGACGGGGTGGGCCGTCGGTCATGGCGGGGTGGAGGCGGGCCTCGCAGCTCTGGCCGTCGTCCAGAACGCGCAGCGCCTCGAAGCGGGTGTGGAAGGCGTTCAGGTCCAGGTGCATCCCGCGCGCGCAGCCCGCCACGATCATCGCGCGGCCCAGGCTCTCGGCCTGGCCCCGCAGGGTCCAGAGGTAGATCAGCGTGAAGGGCGGGCGCACGCACAGCCCCGAGCGCCGTGTGGCGCTGTGGCCGATCGTCTCGCGGCGGCCATCGGCGACGAGCCACAGGTCCGGGTTGATCGCCCCATCCTCCACAAGAAGTTGAAGGTTCTGGCGCAGATCCACGACATCGACGCCCTCGCCCGGGCCTTGCCACGACCCCATCCACAGGCGCCCGCGCGGCCCCGTAGCCAGCGTCGCGGCGCCCTTGAGCGGCTCCAGCAGGGTGGCGCGCTGGTGGACGAGGCCGAAGCCCCCGTGCTGTCGCTGGAAGCCGCCGTTGAAGGCCGCCACCAGCGCGCCGAGATCGCCCTGGGGGATCGCGCCGCCCGCTGGGCCGCCCGCGCTGCCCTCGGGGCCGCCCGCGTCGCCCGGCATCAGGCGCAGCTCAAGGCGGCGCATGTCCATGGCGACGAGGCTGACCTCGACGTCGGGGCGGCGGGGATCGACGCGCAGGTCCGCGCGCACCATCGCGCCTTCGCGCGGCGCGGCGCCCTGCGGGCAGGGCGCGTCGAAGGCCTCCCAGCGCCCCTCGGGGGGGAAGGCCGCCGAGGGGGGCAGGGCCAGGGTCAGGGGCGCTGGCGGCCACAGGATCTCCAGGCCAGGGCGAGGGGGGGAGAGGCGGGGGGCGCCGGGGTCGTGGAGATCGACGGAGTCGTCGTTGTGATCGACGGGGTCGTCGAGGAGTTCGAAGGCGGCCTGCTCGATCCGGTGCATGCGGCCGAAGCCGATCACGGCGCGCGCGGCGTCGACGAGGGGGGGGAGCCAGAGGTGGGCGGTCGGCGGGGCCAGCGCCGCCAGGGCGGCGGTCGCCAGCGCCAGCGCGAGGAGGCGGCGAGGCCAGCGGCGGGCTGGGGGGTCCGTCATGGGGCCACCGGGGGGGCGGCCAAACCTAATGAGCGCGGACAGAGAGAGGCCAGACAGCGCAACAAGGAGCCGACATGACCACGCACGCCCTCAAGCTCAACGCACACCTCGACGTCGACGGCATCGAGATCGCCAAGGAGACCAGCGCCCACCTCGTCGTGCGGATCGACCCGGTCGGCGTCGGGGTCGAGGCCGACCGGCCGGCGCTGTCGGTGATCTTCGCGCTGGACGTCTCCGGCTCGATGAGCGGGCCGCCGCTGGAGCACGTGGTCCAGGCCGTCGGCAAGCTGGTCGAGCTGCTCGACCCGGCGGACAGGGTCGGCGTCGTGGCCTTCTCCGACGGCGCCGCCGAGGTCTGCCCGCTGCACGCCCTGGACGCCGAGACTCGCCAGCTCATCAAGCGCCGGGTCCGGCGGCTGGAGACCCAGGGCTGCACCTCGATCGAGGCGGGCCTGCGCGCCGCCGCCGGGATGCTGCCTCGGCGGGCCGAGGGCGAGCGCCAGATCGTGCTGCTGCTGAGCGACGGCGCCCCGAACGTCGGGATCAGCGACATCGACGGGCTCGCGGGCCTCGTCGCCGCGATGAGGCCCGACGTGACGGTCTCGACGCTGGGCTTCGGCCCTCACCACAACGAGGACATCCTGGCCGCGATCGCCGCGGCGGGCGCCGGCCAGTACGCCACCATCGCCGCCCCGCTGGAGTGCGACTACGAGTTCGCCCGCGCCCTGGGCGCCCAGGGCGACGTCGTGGCTGACGGCATCGAGCTGACCATCAAGCCCGAGGATGGGGTCGAGATCGACGCCCTGCTGAGCCACCAGCGCACCCGCATCACCGCCGGGGGGCTCCTGGTCAGCCTGCCCGACGCGATGGAGGGACGCCCGCAGTTCGTCGTCGCCCGCCTCACCCTCAAGGCGCCGCGCGCCGCCGGCCCCTGGGAGGCGCTGGAGGTGGGCCTGAGCTACAGGATCGCGGGGCAGCGCCGCGCGCTGTCGACCGAGGCGAGGCTGGTCGTGCCGGTGCGGCACCAGCCTGGGCGCTTGATCCCCGAGCGCCACGGCCGAGTGCTGCTGGCCGAGGCCGAGCGCGCCCGCCAGGAGGCCCGCGCCCTGGCCGACCGGGGCCACTTCGACGGCGCCGCCGCCGTGCTGCGCAAGATCATCGCGCGGATCGAGGCCGCCGAGGGCTTTCGAGCCGGGGACGGCTCGGATCTCTCCGAGGCCGTCGAGCAGCTCATCGACGAGGCCATGGCCTACGAGCGCCGGCCCAGCCAGGAGGAGTACAAGGACTTCCGCCGGGTCTCGCTCGGCGTCGACATGCAGAGCGGCGGCCTGCACGGCTCCGACCGCGCGCTCACCTCGGCCAAGGGGCAGGCCATCCACGTCGGCACGATGATGGCGGGCGGCGCGCTGCCCGTCGCCTTCCTCCTCGTCCGCGTCCCCGGCGCCCCTGAGCGGCTCGTCGCGCTGGATGGCCCCGAGATCTCGATCGGCCGCACCCCGCACAACGACGTCGTCATCCCCCAGGTCAGCTTCTCCAAGCGCCAGCTCCGGATCATCGGCCACGGCGGCCGCTACATCCTGACCGACCTCAAGAGCACCAACGGCACCGCCCTCAACGGGCAGCGGCTCAGCGCGCCGGCCATCCTGACCCACGGCGACCTGATCCAGGTCGGCGACACCGCGATGGAGTACCGCGAGCGCTGATCCGCCCCGCCCAGGCTGCGATCGGCGCGCCACGACGCGCCCACCACGGCTCAGAGGAAGCGCCTGGCCCACTTGATCTTGTTCTCGGTCAGCGGCGGGTAGCGCAGCGGGGGATCGACGCGGGTCGAGCGCAGCAGCACCCCCCGCCGGTGGCTGAAGGTGTCGAAGGACGCCCGCCCGTGGTAGGCCCCCATGCCGCTGGCGCCCACACCGCCGAAGGGCAGCTCCGGCACCGCGATGTGCATCAAGGTGTCGTTGACGCACACCCCGCCCGACGAGGTGCGCTCCACGATCTCGGTCCACGCGGCCTTGTCGCTGGAGAAGACGTAGAGCGCCAGCGGCTTGGGCCGCGCGTTGATGATCTCGACGGCCTCGCCAAGCCGCCCGATCTTGATCACCGGCAGGATCGGCCCGAAGATCTCGTCGGCCATCACTGGCGAGTCCAGCGCCACGCCCGTCAGGATCGTCGGCGCGATGTAGCGCGCCGCCTCGTCGATCTGGCCGCCGCAGGCCACCTCCCCCGAGCCCATCAGCGCCGACAGCCGCCTCACATGCCGCTCGTTCACGATCCGCCCGTAGTCCGTGCACGCCTTCGGGTCCTCGCCGTAGAACTCCCGCACGACGGCGGCCAACCGCTCCACCAGCGCGTCGTGGATCTCCGCGTGCGCCAACACATAATCGGGCGCGATGCAGGTCTGGCCGCAGTTGGTGTACTGGCCCCAGACGAGCCGCCGGGCCGCCACCTCCAGATCCAGCGCCTTGTCCACCACGCACGGGCTCTTGCCGCCGAGCTCCAGCGTCACCGGCGTCAGGTGCTCGGCCGCGGCCCGCATCACGATCCGGCCGACCGCCCCGCCGCCCGTGTAGAAGATGTGGTCGAAGCGCTCCGAGAGCGCCGCCGTCGTCTCCGGCACGCCGCCCTGGACGACCTTGACGCAGGCCGGGTCGAGGTACTCCGGCAGCCACCGCGCGATGGCCGCCGAGGTCGCCGGCGACACCTCCGAGGGCTTGACCAGCGCGCAGTTGCCCGCCGCCAGCGCCCCGATCAGCGGCGCCAGGGTCAACTGAAAGGGGTAGTTCCACGCCCCGATGATCAGCACCACCCCCAGCGGCTCGCTCTCGATCCTGGCCTTGCAGGGCTGCTGGACCAGCGGCGCGTTGACCCGCTCGGACTTCGCCCACCCCGACAGGTGCTTGAGCGTAAAGTCGATCTCCCCGGCCACGAAGGCCGTCTCCGTCAAGGTCGCCTCCGCGCTGGACTTGCCCAGATCGGCCGCCAGCGCCGCGTGGAAGTCCCCCTCCCGCTCGACGATCATCGCCTTGAAGCGCTCCAGCTGGCGCATCCGCCACGCCATCGGCCTGGAGCGCCCCGCGCTGAAGCTCTCGCGCAGATCGGCCACCAGACCCGGGATCGCCTCAACGGGGGTCGGGATCATCGGGCTCTCCATCACTCCACCTCGATGTCGATCGTCGAAGAGAGGTTCGGGCCGTAGCTGCGGTGCGCACCGTCGGCCAGCTGCAGCGTCAGCGTGTGCTTGCCCTTGGGCAAGGTCAGCTCCGTCTCCGTCTGCCCCTTGCCGAAGTGGATGTGCTTCTCATCCGCCGGCACCACCTGCCCCAGCGGGATCGGCCCGCCGTCGACGATGATGTGGTGGTGGCCGATCGTCTTGTCCTCCGGCGACTCTCCGGCCGGCTTGATCGCCATGCCCTTGGCCTCGAACTTGACCTTGAAGGGGCTCTTGACCCCCGCGCCGTCCACAGGCTCCAGGAAGAGCACATTGCGCGCCTCCGAGGTCGACACCACCTCCACCGTGATCGTCGCCGCCATCGACTCGCCGAAGCTGCGGTGCGCCCCGTCGGCGAACTGCATCGTCAGCGTGTGCTTGCCCGGCGGCAAGGTCACCTCCGTCTCCGTCTGACCCTTGCCGAAGTGGATGTGCTTGTCGTCCGCCGGCACCACCTGCCCCTTCTCGATCGGCCCGCCGTCGATGATCAGGTGGTGGTGGCCCTTGGTCGCGTCGTCGATCGCCTCTCCAGCCAGCGCGATCGCCTTGCCCTTGACCCCGAACTGCACCATGAAGCTCTCAAAGACCTTCGACCCCTCCTGCGGCCAGACAAAGAAGACCCCCTCGTCCTCTGCCGCCGGAGCCGCCCCGGCGTCGGCCGCCGCCTTGTCGACCGCAGGCGCGCTCGTCGGCGCCCCGGCGTCAGCGGAGGCCTTGTCCACGACCGCCGGAGCGCTGCCCGCCGAATCCACGGGCTTCTGATCCTCGCCCTCAGGCGCCTTGGCCCCGTCACAGCCCGACGCCCACAAAGCCAGCGCCGCCAGCACCACGACACCCGACCGCAACCTTCCACCCATCATGATCTCTCTCCAGGTTGTTGATCCAGAAGCCCTTTTCAAAACCCCTCGGGGGAAAGGGCTGGTCATCGACTGTCCCGCTGGTATAGGCGAGCGGCCGCCAGATGGCAACCTCACCCCGCCGCGCGCAGCTGCCCCAGGCCCAGGTCGGGCCGGTTGGTGATCAGCCCGTCGACGCCCGCCCGGATCAGCGCGGCCATCAAGGCCGGGTCGTCCACCGTCCACACCAGCACCTCATAGCCGAGCCGGTGCATCCGACGGACGAAGCCCATCTTGAGCAGCTTGTGGTTCGGCGAGACGAAGTCCGCCCGGCAGGCCGACAACCGCAACTCCGGGTAGATCTCGCCCAGGCGCGTCCGCAAGGCCCGCTCGGGCTTGTCCACGCCCAGCAGCAGCCCGACGCACAGGTGCTCGTTGAGCTCCTTGACCCGCAGGACCGTCGCGTCGTCGAAGGACTTGATGATGCAGTCGCTCGGGCTGATCGTGTCGCAGATCACCCCCACGATCTGATCCTCGTAGCCCCCCTCCTTGATCTCGATGTCGAAGGCGATCCGACCCCGGCAGGCCTCCAGCACGTCCCGCAGCCGGGGCGCCTCGAAGCCCAGCGCCCGCGTGCGCTCAAGCAGCTCCTCGTAGGTCATCGACGCCAAGGGCGCCTGCTGGACGTGCGCGTCGTGGAAGCAGACCAGGACGCCGTCGCGCGTGCGCCGGACGTCGAACTCCATCATCGGCGCGCCGATCTCGATGGCCTTCTCGAAGGCGTCCATGGTGTTCTCAAAGGGCACCAGCCCCGAGGCGCCTCGGTGGGCGATGATCCGGGTCATGTCTCTTGCGCTCCTGCAATCCAACTCCGGCGCGCTTATATCACGGCTTCCTGCGCCGAACGAGCCCCGATCCGAGCGACCGCCCCAGGCTCGCGCCTGGGGCTACAGATCGGAGACGCCCCTGCGGGGCTCACGAGGGGGCGTCAACCTGCCCGGCGGTGTGGCCCTGGACACCCAGACCCTCATTCCATCGTGTCCGTCGTGGTTTGTGACAGGGCGCACGAAGGCATTGACCCTGTCGAGAGCCCCGAAGGGGCGTCCCCGATCTGTAGCCCCGGGCGCGAGCCTGGGGCGAGACGCCGTCGGCCAGATCGTGGTCCCTGGGTATCGTAGGGGGCCTGGTGCGTCGGGACTTTCACCGAGCGAACCTGACGAGCCCCGATCCGAGCCTCTATTGACCCTGATCGCCTGTCGGGTCATGTTGTCGGCCACGAACAGATCCGTCCGAAGAGGTCTATTGATATGACGATCCCGACCCACGACGCCCACCGCCCCCTCACCGCCACAAGCCGACGCGCTGGCGCGGCGATGCGCGCGCTCAAGGCGTTGAGCACGGCGGCCCTGTGCGCCTCGCTCTGCGCGCTCATCGCCTGCGGCGACGACCCCAGGCCAGCGCCGGCCGAGACCCCCAACAACGACCCGAACAACACGCCCAACAACGAGCCGAACAACGAGCCCAATAACGATCCCAACAATACGCCCAACAACGATCCCAACAACACGCCCAACAACAATCCTGGCTGCCAGAGCGACGCGGAGTGCTCGGGCGGGCGGCGGTGCACGTCGGACGGGACGTGTCGGGCGCGCTTTGATCGGGGCTGCGCGGCGGACGAGGACTGCCGCACGCACGAGTCGTGTCAGGATGTCGGCGGGGGAGCGCGGGCCTGCGTGCGGGCCGAGCTGCCGATCGTCATCTGCCCGGGGGCCGAGGGGTGTGCGCAGGCCGAGGGCGCGCTGAGCGTCGGGGCCAGCAAGAAGGCGATCACGCCGCCGGGCTTCGAGCAGCCCCTGCCGGAGTTCCTTGACGGGTCGATCTTCGTGGGCGACCCGGACATCATCGACGGCGAGGTGACCTTCTACGACTGCGGCCTGGATCAGCTCTGCGAGGGCGATCCGGGTTACGCGGGGCCGGATCTTGGGGAGGGCGACGGGCACATGCAGGGGGCCTGGATCGCGGGCTTTGACCACAGCAGGCCGGCGCTGCGCTACTGCCCGGAGCTTGAGGGCGGCCTGTGCCCGCTGGATCAGCCCTGGGTCGGGGAGATGGCGCACGACGACATCTTCGCCCGGGCGGTGGCCTTCCGGCAGGGGGACACGACGGTGGTCTTCGTCGTGGTCGACACGGTGGGCTTCTTCTACGACGAGGCGCTCAAGGTCGAGGCGCTGCTCGATCCTGCGATCGACGTGGATCTGCTGGTGATCTCGGCCACGCACAGCCACGAGGGGCCGGACACGATGGGGCAGTGGGGGCCGGGGGCGCAGGGCTCGGACCTGCCGATCAACTCCGGGGCGGAGCCCTGGTGGATGGAGTTCCTGGATCGGCAGATCGCGGCGGCGGTCACCGAGGCGGTCGAGGGGCTGCGGCCCGCCACGATCAAGGCGGCCATGGGCGACACGGGGGTGCGGGGCTTCGGCGTGCAGGACAGCCGCGACCCGTGGATCTTCGACGACGACCTGGCCGTCCTTCAGGCCGACGACGCCGAGACGGGCGAGCCCATCGCCACGATCCTCAACTGGGGCAACCACGCCGAGGCTCTCTCGGACGACAACCACTGGATCACGGGGGACTTCCCCGGCGCCGCCTGCCGCTACGTCGAGGGAGGCATGGTCGAGGTGCGCGGCGACGACGACCAGATCATCAGCCCCGCCGTGGAGGGCCGCGGGGGCGTGGCGGTCTTCATGATGGGCTCGGTCGGCGGGCTGATCACGCCGCTGCGCGGGGCCGTCGCGGTGGACCGCGCCGGCCAGGGCCACAGCTCGGGCACCTATGAGATGAGCGAGGCCATGGGCCAGCAGCTCGCCATGAAGGCCCTCGGGCTGCTGGCCGAGGCGCCGAGCGTCGAGGCGCCGCCGCTGCGCTTCGCCACCGTCGAGTACACCCTGCCCATCGAGAACCTCCAGTTCCATACGGCCTTCTTTGGCCTCAACCTCTTCGATCGCGACATCTACAACGCCACCACCGACCAGCCCTTCTCCGCCACCAACCAGCCCTCCGGCCTGACCCGCGCCAGCATCGTCACCCTCGGCAACGTGACCTTCTACACCATCCCCGGCGAGATCTTCCCGGAGCTGCTCGTCGGCGGCTACGACCCTGAGCGCCAGTACACCTTCACCCCCGTGGTCGGCGACGGCACGCGGGTCGAGTGCGGGGCGGACCTGCTCCCCATCGCCTGCGCGGCCCACGCGGACTGCCCGGCCGACTGGGCCTGCGATCCTGGCCTGCGCGCCTGCCTGCCCGCGGCCCGCTCCTGCGGCGACGACAACCCTTGCAGCCAGGGCGCCGACTGCAACGCCGGCGTCTGCGCCCGGGTCTGCGAGGGCGACGAGGGCTGCGCCCCTGGCTTCGCCTGCGCCGAGGGCGCCTGCGCCTTCAACCCCGATCTGGCGGTGGCCGACGGCGCCGCCGGCCCGTGCATGATCCGGCCCTCCAACGAGAACCCCCCGGATCTGAGCGCCGCGCCGGCAGGCCCCTACATCAAGGAGAAGATGCCCGGCGACGTGATCTTCACCGTCGGCCTTGGCCACGACGAGCTGGGCTACATCGTCCCCTCCTACGACTTCCAGTTGGCCCCCGACGGCGCCTACATCATCGAGGCCGAGGGCCACCACTACGAGGAGACCAACTCCACCGGCCCCGCCCACACCATCGTCATCCAGCAGAAGATCGACGCCCTCCTCGGCGCCCTGCCGCGCTGAGCCCGCCCTCCCCCTCGTGGCTCGCCCTGGCCCGGCGCGCGATCAACCGCGCGCCCTATCCGGAGCCATCGCCGCGCTGGGCCGAACACTCCCTGGATCTGGCCCGGCGCGCGATCAACCGCGCGCCCCCTATCCCCCTGTATCATCAAGCACCGCCTCAAGAATCGACCCACCCGGACTCCGCCGGGGTCGAGCGATCTGGCGCGGGGCTTGCGAAGGGATCGCGGCGGACCAGTGGCCCAAGGGATAAGGCAACGGACTTTTAATCCGTCGATTGTGGGTTCGAATCCCACCTGGTCCTTCCCAGGGAGTAACCATTCATACGGAACCACGTTTGAAGCACTTTCATCTTGGGCTTCCTGGTGGCCCAGATTGTAAGCGGCTTGAGCGTGGTTCCGTATCAGCCCCTTTGGACCTCGTCGTGATCGGCCTCGACGTCATCGACAACCAAGCCCTTCGAATGCACTGATCCTGGTCGATCCCGACGAACACGAGGCGCAGACGATTTTGGTCCCAGTTGAGCTTGACCGCTGAGATCCATCATTGAGCCCCTTGTCATCGAGATCGAGCAGGGGGTGAATGGTTACCCCAGGGACCATCAACTATCACCAAATAGTGACCCATATCATTAAAATAATGCATAAATCTTTCAACGTGTAATCAATTCACACTAAACACGAATCTCAAATCAGTCATCCACTCACCACCACATCAAACTCTTATGCTGATACTGAAATAACATTGCCTGCAACCAGAACTCGGCGGTGGACTTCATCCAAGGACAGATGGTATCAACTGAGAGGTTGACTCTGTATCCACGACGAATGAGCGCCCGCTGTAGTTTTACACCACAGGACAAGTGCCCATCTTCGGCCCAAGACGTCAACCCGCTTGTGTGCATGAAGACAAGTAAGGGTCTCAAGTTGTAGAGCGCAGAGCGACCACCACCACAGGCGTTCGACTCATCAGGCGACAACGATGCAGAACATAGACAACACTCTCCAACTCATCGAAGAACTGAAGCGCAGATCAAGCATCGCCTCGACACAGGCAAGCAACATCTCAGCCTTGCTTACCGAGGGCAAGATCGCCGCCGCGCTTGCACAGGATCTGGACCTGACAGGTCTCCTTCAGATATTCCATCGAGTTGTCGAAGTTCTTGAGTCCGAGTGGAGTCACTCTTCTGAACCGCTCCCCCGTGTCGAAACCCTCGAAGACCTGAACGCTACTGTCAAAGTGCTCCAAGACAAGTTTCTCAAAGACAACGTCCGACGAGACGCTGCGCTTGAACGGCTCGCCGCTCTCCAGCGCGTCCAAGGTGATCAAGCCGATGTCATTTTGGAGGCGGCCACCAAGGCCGCCATCGAAATGCAATCCGGAGACCTCTCGGTCGAGACCGTGTTTGATGCTCAGGCGCACCCACTGGCTGCCGCGTACGCTCTCATCTTCGCCCCCGACTCCCTTGATGATGAAGGGTGGCAACAAGCCGAATATCTCGTCGCCGAGGCTTTCTCGGCTCAAACCCGTCTCGCCATCGTACGCACTCGATTGAGAGGCCCTCATGACCTCGAACCACTCGCTCTGCCTCATCCTCGTCCCCTTCAAAAAGCGCCTGAGGGCGTCGTGCCAAGTTCTCTCCAGAGTGTGGTCTCCGGCGATGACCCGCCGAACCCTCCTCTGTTTCATGGTGAAGCGAACTTGTTGTCCGACAAGGCCCAACCCCAAGACCCTGACGGCTTTGTATCGATCATTCCGCTCGCCGCCACAGGTTCCAATCAGTTTCAAACAGCCAGTCAAGACTCTGAATCAGCGCCCAATAGATTTCACGATCTAAAGCCTCCCTCTGAGCCACCCAAACCGAGCACATCAACATCCGCCTCCGAAGAGTTGCCCCTCACCTCAACGCCTGAGTTGAGAAGGCAAGAACCAAGCCCTGATTCAAAGATACCTGTCAACCAAGATGAAGTTGAAGACGCAAGGCGGCCCAACCCATCACTGATCAACGTCGCTTCGTCTCCCTTGGCTGTTTCTGTCCCATCTGTTTCGGATGAGATGACGCAAACTCCAAACCTCCAGCGCGTGCGTCAAGCCTCCTCCGACACCAAAACCTCCAACAACACTCAGGAAGGAGTGTCCGGCAACATCCAAGCCCTCTCAAGCAAGATCCTCAAGGCCCTCAAAAATGACCAGCCCACGAGTTTGGCCACGCTCCAGTGGAGCCTCCTTCTGAACCGCCAGCCGCAACTCGCCCTCGCCCTCTGCGCGCTCACCCCGACTGCCACAGCCACTGAACACATCCAGGAGTCGGTATTGAAGGTGCTCTTGTGGGGCATGGCGCTCCGAGAACAGGCCGGCCCCATCTCCCGCGAGTTGGAGTTGGAACTCTGCAAGTACGACCCGGATTCCTGGTTTGGAAGCGTTCCCGATCACGATCACCCTGGGATCCGCCTCCTTCTCTTGGCCGGATGTCTCGTCCCGTCGGTGCTCTCAGGTCACACCGGAACCAGCGGCGTCCTGCCCGATCTGAGGCTCGGAAACGGCCTCGAGAAAACCTTTGAGTTCGTCGGAGACATCGTCGACCTTGGCAGCAAACTCTCGCTGGTCGATCCAACCCTGCTGTCGGCAATGCGCGAAGCTGCAACCTGGGACGACAAATACAGTATATTCCAGAAAAATCTGGAGGATTTCCTAACCGAAGAAAGTCGCAAGAAAAATCGCTTCCAAGCAGCGACCCGAGTCCTCCATAAGTGGTACGCCGATGATGGCTTCCTCGGAGGGCCACTTTCTGAGATCCTTCGGGCTCCAGTACCTCCTGAATACTCTCTCATCCAGCGCATGGAGGCGTTGGCTAAAAGCAGCCGCGCGAGTTTGATAAAAAAGGTTCACGAAACCGACCGGGAACTCAGACGATCAACCAACCCAATCGACGGAGAAGCGCTTCAGAACCTAGTAACCGCTGCCGAACGGGCAATGCAGAGGATCATTGGATGGGTCTCGTTGTGCCGCGCTCGGCCCTCAACTGGAAACACCCACGCCCAGAACACACTGACGAAGCTCAAGGAGTTGGTTCGAGAGCAGAGCGACGAAGTGGAGCGCGAGATCGACGCCTACAAGCTCAACCTCTCTACGAGAGCCGCCGTCATCTATGTCAAGGAGAGCCTCGCCCTTCTGCGCGATGTGTTCAACACGGAAAAGGAGTTGGACAAGGAGAAGTCAACGGGCTTGGCCGTGCATGGATCGCTGCTCGCACTGGCACAGATCGACTTCGATGACCAATGGACGCTCCAAAACCCACGGCAAGCTGCATTCACGATCCTCGAGTCGCTCTCCAATGAAGGCGACCTCCCCTCCATCTTTGACGTCTCCTTGGTTCGCCTCACACAAGGCGACCTCGTGGGGGCGCGGCTTGCCCTTGATGTACTTTCACCGGAAACTCGGCAAAAACTTGAAGGCAGCATAAGCCGAGAAACCCAAACATGGAGACAACGACTGGCCCACGAAGTCCGTGAAACCAGAGAACACATCGAGTGGGCATTGGTGTCAAACCTCCTGCCCGAGGATTCCCGATCGCGCATGATGGCCTGTGTTCAGAGTGTCGAAGATGATCTTGAGGCACTGGACTCCGCGCGGGATCTTGAACGTGTCCTCAAGTCTGTCAAGGATGAAGTCAAAAACCTCCACGATGAGGCACTCAAGCGCAATAAAAAACGCCTTAAGCAACTAAAGGCCTCCATCAAAACCACCCTTTCCGCTGAAGAAGAAGAGCGAGTCAAGGAGCGCATGACTGCCAAGGATCTCACCACCCTCAACGAGTTTCTTGACATGCTTGAGCGCGGCCAACCCCTTCCTGCACACCAACCCAAGGTCGACAACGCGCTTGATACCTTCTTGACCTCCTGCGACGAGATCGAGCGCGCACTCCAGCAACATGGCGGTATACGCCGGCTCCGCGATGCCCTGCGCGATCGCAAGACCTTCGCTGGCTTGCACTTCGCACGTGTCCCTAACTATGAACTCAAGTCTGCAGAGGATCTTCTGACTCGATGGTCATCCCTTATGGAACCCCGAAGCCATCAAGAAAAAGACCTTGAAGGGCTCTTGAGCGCGCTGGGGTTCGAGAACCCCAAGGTGCACAGCCTCCTTCGGCAACCAGGATCGTTTCACTGCACGACCACGCCATTAGCCTCTCGCAGCCGGTGCCCAGTGCCCGAATTTGGCTCTCTGGCCAACGGAAACTATGCGATCATCGTCCTTCCTGGATCCCCCTCCGAGGACGACGTAGTCGACCGGATCAAGTCATCCCAGAGCAGGCTCCCCTTCGTCTTCTGCATGGGCGTCCTGCCGGCCAAGCGCCGACGCGATCTGGCCGCGCTTGCTCGGGAACAACGCGCCAGGTACTTGTTGCTCGATTCAACGATGGTGGCCTACTTGGCCAGCATCCGCGGCTCTCGCCTCACGGCCTTCTTCCAATGCGCTCTGCCCTACACCGTCGCCCAACCTTACATCACCACGGCAGGCCCTGTCCCACTTGAGATGTTCTACGGCCGGGCTGCCGAAATCGACGACATCTGGAGCCCGACGGGCACCTGCTTCATCTTTGGCGGCCGTCAGTTGGGCAAGACTGCCCTGCTGCGCGAGATCGAACGCCTCTTCCACAAACCCAACAGCGGGCATCTGGTCATCTACACCGATCTCAAGGCCAAAGGCATTGGCCTTGATCGGCGCGCTGACGATATCTGGGACGTGATCGGCGCACCGCTCAAGGAACACGGCGTCACCCGTCGAACAACCCGCGAGGATCTCGTCAAAGCCACCCGCGAGTGGCTTGAACAAGACGTCAACCGACGAATCCTCTTGCTCCTTGACGAAGCAGATGGGTTTCAGGAGATAGACGGCGAGGAAGCCTTCAAACGCACCTCCGCTCTCAAAGACTTGATGGAGAGCACCAAGCGGCGCTTCAAGGTCGTTTTCGCTGGCCTCCACAACGTCCAAAGGAGCACAAGGCAAGCCAACCATCCCCTGGCACACTTTGGCCAGCCTCGCTGCATTGGCCCGCTGCTTGGCGCTGCTGACTTCAAGGACGCGCGCGATATGGTGTGTGTTCCGATGGAGTCCCTCGGCTACCGCTTTGAAAATGAGGCCCTCCCCATTCAGATCCTCTCACAAGCCAACTACTACCCCAGCCTGCTTCAAGTCTTTGGCCGTACAATCATCAACCACCTCACCTCCCAAGTGTCCTTTGATCCCAATCACAGCCCCCCCTATACCATCACTCAAAGACACATCGATGACGTCTCGCGCGGCAAGGAGCTACGCAACCAGATCAGAGATAAGTTCGACCTCACCCTCCAACTCGATCAGCGCTATGAAGTGATCGCCTATGCCATCGCCCACCGCGTCCGCCAAGCCCGCGCCGAAGGACCTGGGGACGCCGACCTGCTCGTCCACGGCTTGTCCATCAGCGAGGTCCGCGAAGAGGTCTTTTGCTGGTGGCCAGACGGCTTTGCTAAGAGCGACTCCTACGACGAGATCCGCGATCTGCTCGACGAACTCGTCGGCCTCGGTGTGCTCAGGCACGTCGAAGACAAGCCCGGCCACTTCGCCCTCAGGAGTTCCAACGTTGCGCTTCTCTTCGGCACCGATGAAGAAATCGAGAAACGTCTCCTGATCACCCGAGAAGATCCTGTCCTCTATGACCCCTCCACATTCCGCTCAGCTCTCGGTGACTCCCCCGATGGTCGCCGAAGCCCACTGTCTGCCCGTCAGGATGCAGACATTCAGAACACCAGACATGGCGTCTCCATCATCTTCGGGACTACCGCCGGCGGCCTCAATGACCTGCGCGACCACCTCGCCCTGACCCGCCAGGACCTCCACCACGCCTTTATCGACGCCCACACCCCCGAGACCCTGATCGAGCACCTGCGAACGCTCAGGCACAAACACGACGACCGCCGTGTTCTGGCCATCATCCCCGCTGAGTGCCGATGGGATTACACTTGGCTCAACCTCGCCACCGCATTCCTTGATACGCTGAAGACCGACAAGCGCATCCTCCGCGTCGTCTTTGTCGCCGACTCAGAACTCGCGTGGTCGCTGGCGAAACACACTTCGCTCTCCTCGCTCTCACAAGACGGCATTCACACCACCTCTATCACAACTTGGAGCGACGCGGCCATCCGCCGATGGATCGAAGAACTCGACATCTCCAACCTCGAAGACACACAACGCAAGCTCCTGAAAAGCGCTACAGGCAACTGGGCGGTCCTCCTCACCCGCTTCCTTGACATCACACGGCATTCCAACGCAACATTCGAAACTCGCCTCGAAACCATCGAAGCCGAACTCCTTGGTGACATATTTAGAGAAAAATGGTGGAATAGCTTCGGGCTCCACAACCCCGACTGTCGCAGCACCCTCGCCCAGATGGCACACTACGAGGGGTTCCCTTTTCATGAGGTCCGAGCCCTGCCTGAACTCGCCTCCATCGACCCGGATCGTGTCCTGAGGTGGGGCGACATGCTCGGCATCATTCACATCGGGGAGGCCAACTGCTACAGCGTCGATCCCATCATCGCAAAACTCGTGAGCCCCGGCAGCCAAGATGCCTGAACTCCTGGCGAGGTTGCTCGGCTGGAACGCCCTGCTCCACTCGATCTTCGATGACCTCTTCTGCGGACGCAGCGTCATACTGTCCGTCCCAAGCCTCTCCGAGAAGATCATCTCCAGAGCCTTGTGGGCTTCTCTTGGTCAGCAGCAATCCCTCGATACCATCCGACTCTTCGAAAGGGACGCTCAAGCCCCTATCGAGACGCTTTCGCGCCACTTCAACCTGACGCCAAGACCTGCCACCCCCCTGGACGTCGCCACCCACGACAACCTCGCAGGGCGAGTCGCCTTCGCATGCACATCACTGAACACCGCGAACTTGTGGCGCGACTTCCTCAACGCCGTCGGACCCTCTATCCACGGCGCCGAACCCCCTCGGCGCTGCCGCTTCCTCTTGACCTTCCCGGCACAAATCGTACCACCGCGCCACGACGCATGGCTCTGCATCCGGACATGGGATGACACCCTGACAAGCTCCGATCTCCTCACTGCCGCCCTCCTCTCCTGCCCACACGGACGCGAATCCCCCACTGGCCGCATCCTTCGCGCCCACCTCGTCGCCCGCATCGCCCTCTGGGATCTCGATCTTGCCCGCGACCTCGCACGCGCACCCTTGAGTGATCTCGTCGCGCCGCTCCCTGTTCTCTTGCAAAGGGCCCGCGACCTGGGTTGGGATGGCTTGGCACACCACGAAAAAACTCGCGCCCGTGAAGAAGGCGCGCTCTGCGTCGTCGACGGCGCCGAACTCTCACACTCGGCATGGTGCGCCGCCAACAATCAGTTCCAGGAGATACGACGGCGCCTCTGGGCCGCGCAGGTCAGCGCGCTCTTTGAAAAATTTGAGTCCTTCAGGCACAAAATTCTCTTGGAGCCCCGCATACGCACCGCCCATCGAAAATTGATGCCCAACCGGGACTACGACACCCTTGAACTCACCGACCTCGTCCACCTCTCCTCTTGCGCCAACCTGCCACCGCACGAGCGCAACGCGATTCGTCAAATCCGAGACGCCCGAAACTGCCTCGCCCACTTCGAACCCATCGACCATCAGATGCTCACCGAAACGCTCAGGCTCCTGACCTGATCTTTGACCCGACGAGGCACATCTTGGACGTCTTCGATCTCCGCACACAGGTCATTGACGAGTACGGGGACTACGTCCAGAGCTTCCTGACCATCCAGGACCCACGCATCCGGACCCTCGTCGACCACCACCTCGACGACGGCTTCCTCTGGCCCGACCCCCTCATCCAGATGAACCCCGCCTTCGAACCCGGTCAGACCCTCGATGACCTCGTCCGCAGCGGCGACCTCCACCCCGAGTGCGTCAGGATCTTCGCCTCCAAGAACGACGACGGCGCCATCCTCAAGCCCTTCCAGCTCCACCGCCACCAGATCGAGGGCGTCCGCGCCGCCAACGCCGCCCAGAGCTACGTCCTGACCACCGGCACGGGCTCCGGCAAGAGCCTCGCCTACATCGTCCCCATCGTCGATCACGTCCTGAAGACCGGCTCCGGACAGGGCTTGCGCGCCATCATCGTCTACCCCATGAACGCCCTGGCCAACTCACAGCTCGAAGAGCTCAAGAAGTTCCTCCAGCGCGGCTACCGCACACCCCCCGTCACCTTCGCTCGATACACCGGCCAGGAGAACGAGGCCGACCGACACGCCATCCTGACCCAGCCACCAGACATCCTCCTGACCAACTACGTCATGCTCGAGCTGCTCCTGACCCGACCCAGAGAGCGCGCCCTCATCCACGCCGCTCGCCACCTGCGCTTCCTCGTCCTCGACGAGCTCCACACCTACCGCGGGCGACAAGGCGCCGACGTCGCCGCCCTCGTCCGCCGCGTCCGACAGGCCTGCCGAGCACCCTCCATCATCCACGTCGGCACCTCCGCCACCATGTCCACCCAGGGCTCCTGGCCCCAACAACAAGCCCAGGTCGCCCAGGTCGCCTCCCGGCTCTTCGGCGACCCCGTACACCCGCACCGCGTCATCGGCGAATCCCTCCGACGCCTGACCCCCGACCTCGACTTCAACCAGCCCGCACACCTCCAGGCCCTCCGACGACGCCTCCAGAGCGGCCCTCCTCCCCGACAGTCCCTCGATGACTTCCGCCAGGACCCCCTCTCCTGCTGGATCGAGTCCAACATCGGACTCCGACAGGAGCCCTCCGGCCGGCTCGTCCGCTGCACCCCACGCCCCATCGAAGGACCCCAGGGCGCCGCCGCCACCCTCGCCTCGCTCACGGACCTCGACCAGGATCTCTGCAAGCGCGCCCTCATCGACGCCCTCATGGACGGCTACCGACACCGCGACGACGACGACCGCCCAGCATTCGCCTTCCGACTCCACCAGCTCGTCTCCAAGGGCGAGTCCGTCTTCGCCTCCCTCGAACCCGAAGACTCCCGACACCTCACCCTCCAGGCCCAGCGCTTCGCTCCCGACTCCGACCGACAGAAGATTCTACTCCCCCTGGCCTTCTGCAGAGAGTGCGGACAGGAGTACTATGTCGTCTGGCGATCCCGCGACGGACGCCTCACCCCTCGATCCCTCTCCGACCACAAGAGCGACCTCTCCGGAGAACCCGGCTTCCTCTACGCCAGCTCCTCCGAACCCTGGCCCGATGACCCCGAGCGCTACCTCGACCGACTCCCCGACTCCTGGCTCGTCCCCGACAACGACCGACAGCTCAAACCCAATCGGCGGCTCCTGCTCCCCAGCAAGCGATCCATCTCCACCGACGGGCAGGATGGCCGCGGCCCCTTGACCGCCTGGTGGATCAACGCCCCCTTCCGCTTCTGCCTGCGCTGCTCCGTCGCCTACAACGCCCGACAGAGCTCCGACTTCGGCAAGCTCGCCACCCTCGGCTCCGAAGGCCGCAGCACCGCCACCACCGTCCTGACTCTCTCCACCATCCGCCGCCTTCGCCAGAACCCCTCGCTCCCTCACGCCGCCCGCAAGCTCCTCAGCTTCACCGACAACCGCCAGGACGCCTCCCTCCAGGCCGGACACTTCAACGACTTCGTCGAGATCATGCTCCTGCGCTCCGCCCTCTGGCGCGCCGCCGACCGCGCCGGCGCCGCCGGCCTCCGACACGACACCCTCACGCAGGCCGTCTTTGACCTCCTCGACCTCCCCACCTCCGCCTACGCGCTCCAGCCCGACGTCAAATACCACGCCCGCGAAGAGACCGACCGCGCCCTCCGCGAGGTCCTCGGCTACTTCCTCTACCGCGACCTCCGACGCGGCTGGCGCGTCACCTCCCCGAACCTGGAGCAATGCGGACTCCTCGACATCCAATACAGCTCCCTCAACCTCTTCTGCGCCGACGATGCCGAGTGGCGACACCGACACCACGCGCTCGCCAACGCCTCCCCCCACACCCGCGCCCACATCTGCCAGATCCTCCTCGACTTCCTGCGCCGCGACCTCGTCCTGCGCGCCGAACCCCTCGACGCGCGACACCAGGAGACCGTCCAGAAGCTCTCCGAGCAGCACCTCACCTCACCCTGGACCCTGGAGCGCCTCGACCAGCTGGAGCGCTCGCGCGTCGTCTTCCCCCGACCCCGCGGCGCCTCCAGGGACCTCAAGGGACGCTACCTCTTCCTCTCCCCCAGAGGCGGCCTCGGCCTCTTCCTGCGGAGACACGGCGTCTTCCCCGACCTCGACCGACCGCTCACCCTCGACGACGTCGCGCTCCTCATCCCCGACCTCCTCGACGCCCTGACCGTCCCAGGCATCCTCCACCCCACCCTCCCCCCACGCGACGGCGACGACGCACCCGGCTACCAGCTCAACGCCTCCGCCCTCATCTGGAAGGCCGGCGACGGCACTCGCGCCCTCCATGACCCCATCCGCGTCCCCAGGCAGCCCGAGGCCGGCCTCCGCACCAACCCCTTCTTCAAGAACTTCTACCGCTCCAACACCGACGACCTCAAACAACTCTTCGCCCGCGAACACACCGCTCAGGTCACCAACGCACACCGCATCGAGCGCGAGGCCGCCTTCCGCGACGCCTCACTCCCCATCCTCTACTGCTCTCCCACCATGGAGCTCGGCGTCGACATCGCCCAGCTCAACGTCGTCAACATGCGCAATGTCCCCCCCACGCCCGCCAACTACGCCCAGCGCAGCGGACGCGCCGGACGCAGCGGCCAGCCCGCCTTCGTCTTCACCTACTGCGCCGCCGGCAGCCCCCACGACCAGTACTTCTTCAAGCGCCCTCACCTCATGGTCGCCGGCTCCGTCACCCCACCGCGCCTCGACATCGGCAACGAAGACCTCCTGCGCGCTCACGTCCACGCCATCTGGCTGGCCACCTCTCGCCTCGACCTCGGCCGCTCACTCCAGGACGTCGTCGACGTCTCCGGTCCCGAACCCTCGCTCCAACTCCTCCCGCCCATCCGCGACGCGCTCCACGACGCCGATCACGCCCAGCTCGCGCGGATCGCCGCCGAACACGCCCTCGGCGACGCCATCTCCGAGATGCTCGGCGATCTCGACGCCGCGCGACGCTGGCTCGACACCACCCTCGACGACCTCGCCCCTTCCCTCGATCGCGCCTGCCAGCGCTGGCGCGACCTCTTCCTCGCCGCACGACGACAGGTCCAGCGACAGAACGAACTCATCCTCGACCCCTCGCGCGACCCACAGACCCGCAAGGCCGCCACCCTCCTGAGACAAGAAGCCGAAGCTCAACTCCGACTCCTGCTCGACATCGACGACCAGCACCACCAGTCCGACTTCTACACCTACCGCTACTTCGCCTCCGAGGGCTTCCTCCCCGGCTACAACTTCCCCCGACTCCCCCTCTCCGCATACCTCCCCGGCTCGCGCGCACGCTACGGACAACACGAGTTCATCACCAGACCCCGCTTCCTGGCCATCTCCGAATTCGGACCCCGCGCCATCATCTACCACGAGGGCTCCCGCTACATCATCAACAAGGTCCTCCTCCCCGTCGAAGCCGAACGCGACGGCGGCGTCACCCTCCGCGGCGCGCGCTGCCGCTCCTGCGGCTACGTCTACACCCTCGGCACTGACCCCGCGCCCGACCTCTGCCACCACTGCCACCAGCCCTCCCTCAAGACCCTCCACAACCTCTTCCGCATGCAGAGCGTCTCCACACGACGCCGCGACCGCATCAACTCCGACGAGGAGGAGCGCCTGCGCCTCGGCTACGATCTCAAGACCGGGCTGCGCTTCGCCAACCGCCACGGCCGCACCTCCGCCCGACGCGCCGACCTCCTCGGACCCGACCTCGAAGCCCTCGGCGCCATCACCTACGCCCACGCCGCCACCCTCTGGCGCATCAACGTCGGCTGGTCCGCACGCAAACCCAACGAACCCGACGGCTTCACCCTCGACGTCGAACGCGGCTTCTGGGCCAAGGACAACGACAACGACGACCCCGATGACCCCCTCTCCAGGCGCACGCAGCGCGTCATCCCCTTCGTCGAAGACCACCGCAACTGCCTCACCTTCGACCCTGGACCCTGGACCCGCCAGCTCGCCCAGGGCGACTCACCCGCCGAACTCAAGCGCGCCACCGCGCGCCTCGTCGCCTCGCTCACCTCCGCCCTCAAGTCCGCCATACAGATCCACTTCCAGCTCGAAGACCGCGAGATCGCCGCCGAACCACTCCCCGACGACCTCGACCGGCAGCAGATCCTCTTCTACGAAGCCTCCGAGGGCGGCGCCGGCGTCCTCCGTCACCTCGTCGATGACCCGCTCGCCCTCCCCGCCGTCGCGCGCATCGCCCTCGAACTGTGCCACTTCGACCCCGACTCTGGCCTCGACCTCCACCTCGAACACCCCGAGCCCTGCGTCGCCGCCTGCTACAACTGCCTCCTGTCCTACTCCAACCAGCGCGACCACATCCTCATCGACCGACACCTCCTCCCAACCCTCCTCCTCCGGCTCGCGCGCGCCTCCGTCCACCCCGAACCTCCCCCTCCCTCCCTCGACCCCGACCCCCAGCCCCGGTCACCCCACCTGCAACAATGGCTCGACCTGCTCGCCCGACTCGACCTCGCGCAGCCCGACCCCGACACCACCCACGAACACGGCCAGACCTCCGACCCCCTCCTGCGCGACGCCGTCGACTTCACCTACGCACGACACTTCGCCGCCATCCTCATCGGCCGAGCCCCCGACGCCCTCCTCGACGACCACCTCATCGACCTCGGCTGGACCCCCGTTCGCTTCTCCCCCGAACCCTCCTCCTGGCACTACACCCTCCTCCAGCACGCCTACGTCTTCGGACAACCACGACCCGACCACCCCACCCACGCCACCACCACACCGACCCCCACCCACCTCGACCTCGACCTCTTCGACGAGCCCTGGCACACCACCCTCGCCGCGCTCCACGCCCCCCCCGACCTCGCCGTCCACCCCGGACAGGACATCCTGGCCGGCGACCGCGTCGTCGCCTCCTCCCACGCCCGACTCTCCACCCCCAACCTCACCCTCCACCTCATCGACGCACGCCAACACGACGCCGACGCCGCCTCACACGCCCTCTCCCTCCTGAACACCCCCCACCTCACCCTCTCACCACACCACCCCGACGCCCTCTCGATCCTGCGCCGCGCCCTCAACCTCGACGACATCACCCCCCGCGACCCCTGACGCCTTCCCTCACTTTACCCTTCCACTCTCAACGCAAATCAACTACCATCCTGCCCATTCCGCAGCCACCCAGGAGGGAAAACATGGCCTTCGAAGTAGGCGCGCTCGTCCGGGCGCGCGGCAGAGAGTGGGTCGTCCAGCCCGGCTCCGACCCCGCCCGCGACCTCCTCATCCTCCGACCCCTCGGCGGCACCGACCGCGAGATCGCTGGCCTCTTCACCTCCATCGAGCACGTCGAGAGCGCCGACTTCCGACCCCCCGATCCCCGCGCCGATCTCGGCAACCACCTCTCCTGCGCCCTCCTGCGCGACGCCACGCGCCTGAGCTTCCGCGCCGGCGCCGGACCCTTCCGCGCCCTGGCCGCCATCGCCGTCGAACCCCGACCCTATCAGCTCGTCCCCCTCCTGATGGCCCTCAAGCTCGACCCCGTCCGCCTCATGATCGGCGACGACGTCGGCATCGGAAAAACCGTCGAGGCCTGCCTCATCGCGCGAGAGCTCTTCGACCGCGCCGAGATCAACGGCCTCACCGTCCTTTGCCCGCCCCACCTCGCCGAACAGTGGCTCCGCGCCCTGCGCGACCAGTTCCACTTCGACCCCGCCCTCGTCCTCTCCTCCACCGCCGCGCGCCTTGAGCGACTGTGCCGACCCGCGCAGTCCCTCTTCGAACGCTTCCCCGTCACCGTCGTCTCCACCGACTACATCAAGCAGGAGCGCCGCCGCAGCGAGTTCCTGCGCGCCTGCCCCGACCTCGTCATCGTCGACGAGGCCCACTCCTGCACCTCCGGCAGCGCCCGCTCCACCAGCCAGCGACGCCACGACCTCCTGCGCGACCTCGTCCGACCCCCCACCCCCTCCGGCCTCCAACGACACCTCCTCCTCGTCACCGCCACCCCCCACAGCGGCGACGCCGGCGCCTTCCGATCCCTCCTCCACCTCCTCGACCCCGCCTTCGCCGACATGCCCGAAGACCTCCGCGGCGACCAGAACCGCCACCACCGACAGAACCTCTCCAGGCACTTCGTCCAAAGGCGCCGCGTCGACCTGAAGAAGTACCTCGACACCATCACCCCCTTCCCCGACCGCGAAACCGCCGAAGAGACCTACGCCCTCACCCGCGACTACCGCGCCTTCCTCGACCGCGTCATCGCCTTCTGCCGCGAGACCGTCACCGAAGAGGGCCTCGACAACCGACACCGCAGAGTCCGCACCTGGTCCGCACTCGCCCTCCTGCGCGCCATCTCCTCCAGCCCCGCCGCCGCCGAGGCCACCCTCCGCAACCGCTCCGCAACCGACGCCTCCACCACCCCCGAAGAGGCCGACGACATCGGCCGGCGCGTCGTCCTCGACATCGAAGACGAGGACTCTGACGCCACCGACATCTCCCCCGGCGCCGACGCCGACGGCGAAGCCGGACTCCACCGCCCGCGCCTCATCCAGATGGCCCGCGACGTCAGCGCCTTCCAGGGCAAGGGCGACGCCAAGCTCCAACACACCCTCAAGATCCTCGACACCCTCCTCGACGACGGCTTCAACCCCATCCTCTTCTGCCGCTTCGTCGCCACCGTCGAATACCTCCACGAACAGATCACCCACCACCTCGGCAAGCGCGACATCGCCGTCGAGGCCGTCACCGGCAGGCTCCCCCACGACGAGCGCGAGCGCCGCGTCGAGGCCCTGGCCGCCTCCAGCCGCCGCGTCCTCGTCTGCACCGACTGCCTCAGCGAGGGCATCAACCTCCAGCACGCCTTCAACGCCGTCCTCCACTACGACCTGAGCTGGAACCCCACTCGCCACGAGCAGCGCGAAGGCCGCGTCGACCGCTTCGGACAGCGCTCCCCCTCCGTCCGCGCCCTCACCCTCTACGGACACAACAACCCCATCGACGGCGCCATCTTCAAGGTCCTCCTGCGCAAGCACGAGACCATCCGCAAGCAGCTCGGCGTCAACGTCCCCGTCCCCACCGACACCTCCTCCGTCGTCGCCGCCATCATGGAGGCCCTCATCCTCAGCGCCAACACCTCCGTCCCCGTCGAACAGCTCGACCTCTTCCCCACCGATCAAGTCCGACAGATCGAGCTGGCCTGGGACTCCGCCGTCGAACGCGAGCAAGCCTCACGCACCCTCTTCGCACAGAACAAGCTCCTCAAGGCCATCAACAACGAGGTCGCCGACGAGCTGCGCGCCACGCGACGCGCCATCGGCGACCGCTCCAACGTCGAGCACTTCACCCGCGCCGCCCTCGACGCCCTCGATCTCCCCACCTCCACCGACGGCGACGCCCTCCTCGTCCACACCCAGAGCGCGCCACCCAACCTCCGCGACGTCTTCACCCTCAACCCCACCCGCCTCTCCTTCTCCGACTACCCCCAACCCCTCACCGAGACCCTCACCCGCACACACCCCCTCGTCGCAGGGCTCGCCGCCCACATCCTCGAATCTGCCCTCGACGCCAACCTCGACGGACCCGGACGCCGCTGCGGCGTCATCCGCACCCTCGCCGTCTCCAGGCGCACCACCCTCCTCCTCCTCCGCATGCGCTTCCACATCGTCGCCGACGGCCGCGACGGCGCTCCTCGACCCCTCCTCGCCGAAGACCTCGCCGCCATCGCCTTCGAAGGCAGCACCGCCGAACCCTCCTGGCTCGACGACGACCGCGTCGAAGCCCTCCTGACCGCCACCCCCGACCTCAACATCGACCCCCACCAGGCCCGCGACCTCCTGAACCGCGCCCTCAACAACCTCCGCGACCTCGACCCGCACCTCGACGCCATCGTCGACCGGCGCGGCGCCGCCCTCCTCGACGCCCACCGGCGCGTTCGACATGCCACCGGCGCCGGCGGCCTCCGCACACTCCGCCTCGAAGCCCACAAGCCACCCGACCTCCTCGGCCTCTTCATCCTCATGCCCGCACCCCACGGAGGCCGATCATGACACAGCGCACCACCACCTCCGTCCGCACCGAAGGCGGCCTCCTGCCTCAAGACCTCCTGGCGCGCGTCGCCGCCCTCGACAGCGACCTCACCGCCATCAAGCCCTCGACCTACGGCCTCCCCAGCAGCCGCCGACTCCACGACGCCGCCAGCCGCGCGTGGCAATGGCTCCAAGGCTCATGGATCGCCTTCCAGAAGCGGCGCGACGCCCTCCACCACGACGCGCCCCTGATCGCCGAGACACGACAGCACTGGCTCCTGCCCCTCTTCTACGAGCTCGGCTACGGACACCTGCCCGCAAACCCCGGCCTGAGCGCCGACGGCCGCTCATACCCCATCAGCCACGCCTGGGACCGCAGCCCCATTCACCTCCTCGGCGTCGGCGTCGGCCTCGATGACCGCCTCCCCGGCGTCAGCGGCGCCGCAAAGGCCTCTCCCCACGGCCTCGTCCAGGACTTCCTCAACCGCTCCAATGACCACCTCTGGGGCTTCGTCTCCAACGGCCTCAAGCTCCGACTCCTGCGCGACCACCACAGCCTCACCCGACAGGCCTTCGTCGAGTTCGACCTCGAAGCCATCATGGAGGGCGAGCAGTTCAACGACTTCTTCCTCCTCTGGCTCCTGTGCCACTCCTCCAGAGTCGCCGCACACGACGCCAACCCCTCCAACTGCCCCCTCGAACTCTGGGTCGCCGAGGCACAACAACAGGGCGTCCGCGCCCTCGATGACCTCCGCAATGGCGTCGAGGCCGCCATCGCACACCTCGGCGCCGGCTTCCTCGCACACCCCCACAACCGCGCCCTCCACGACGCCCTGTCCTCCGGCGCCCTCGACACTCAGGTCTACTACCGACAGCTCCTGCGCCTCATCTATCGCCTCATCTTCCTCTTCGTCGCCGAAGACCGCGACGCCCTCCTCGATCCCCTCGCCTCCGACGAGGCCCGCGACCGCTTCCGCGACTTCTACACCACCCGCCGCGCCCGCGACCTCGCGCGCGACTCCCGCGGCGGCAACCACCCCGACCTCTGGCGATCCCTCTCCTTCCTCATGCGCCTCCTCGACGACGGACAACCCCTGCTCGCCCTGCCCGCCCTCGGCGGCTTCCTCTGGGGACCCGACGCCTGCCCCCACCTCGCCGACGCCGACATCGCAAACCACAAGCTCCTCGACGCCCTGCGCGCCCTGTGCTTCGTCCAGCGCGACCACAACCTCTACCCCGTCGACTGGCGCAACATCGGCGCCGATGAGCTCGGCAGCGTCTACGAGGGCCTCCTTGAACTTCACCCCCGCATCGAGCGCGACGCCCACACCTTCTCGCTGACCACCGCACCTGGACACGACCGCAAGACCACCGGCAGCTACTACACCCCAACCTCCCTCGTCCAAGCCCTCCTCGACTCCGCCCTCGACCCCGTCATCGCCCGCGCACGCAAGCAGAAAGACCCCCAGAGCGCCCTCCTGGCCATCACCGTCTGCGACCCCGCCTGCGGCTCCGGTCACTTCCTCGTCGCCGCCGCCCGACGGCTCGCCCGCAACCTCGCCCAGATCCGATCCGCCGACGACGAACCCAGCCCCCCCGTCCTGCGCCGCGCCATGCGCGACGTCGTCGGCCGCTGCATCTACGGCGTCGACCTCAACCCCATGGCCGTCGAACTCTGCAAGGTCAGCCTCTGGATGGAGGCCGTCGAACCCGGCCGACCCCTCTCCTTCCTCGACAGCCACATCCAGCGCGGCAATGCCCTCCTCGGCGCCACCCCCGCACTCATCGCACGCGGCCTCCCCGACGACGCCTTCAACCCCCTCACCGGCGACGACAAGAAGATCGCCTCCGCCCTCAAGCGCCGCAACAAGGCCGAGCGCCTCGCCTGGCTCAAGAAGCGCCGCGCCAAGGCCCAACCCCTCCACGGCGTCCACCCCCCTCAACCCACCCTCCCAGGACTCCACGACGTCCAGGGCAGCCTCCTCTCCTTCCAGGGCGCCGCGCCACACCGCCCCGGACACCACCTCCTGCTCGACAAGGCCCGCGCCGTCGACAAGCTCCTCGACGACGACCGCGACGCCCTCACCCGCAAGGCCGACGCCTGGCGCGACCTCATCCTCAGCGACCGCGCCACCCACGCCCGCTTCCTCGCCGACGCCTGGTGCGCCGCCTTCGTCGCCCCCAT
>SXGT01802173.1_pt1 | contig 54136 bp, 52 predicted proteins | sample 3176221 | NCBI WGS metagenome assembly SXGT01 (sample SAMN11356862, study PRJNA531348) | freshwater metagenome | isolation source: freshwater sample F1-120 | place: China: Fuxian Lake, Yuxi | collected 2017-12-25
CGAGGCCTCCTGCGGCAGGGAGCCGAGGCCTTTGCGCGCGCGCACGTACATCGCATCGCCCGTGACGTCCTTGCCGTCGAGCGTCACGCGCCCCGAGTCGGGCGCGGTCAGCCCGACCGTCATGTAGAACGTCGTGGTCTTGCCGGCACCGTGGGGGCCGAGCAATCCCACCACCTCGCCGGAATTCACGTCCAGGCTCACGCCCCGCACCACGGGGCGTCCGCCGTAGGTCTTGGTCAGTTCGTGTGTGCTGAGGGTCGAAGACATTATTTGGGCGTTGGGGCGCATTTGCCGCCGCCCTTGGTCTGCGTGCGGATTTCGTCGTTGCCGTCAACTTGGACTCTATCGGACGCCTTGAAGAAGGTCAACGTCTTGCCGCTCAGCTCCTGGCAGTCAGCATCGACCATCGTGACAGGAGCGCCATTGACGACGTACTTCTCATCGGCCGGCACGTACGACAACCGCGCGCCGGTGACGGTGCGTTTGTCGACCAGGGCGGTGACTTTGTCGATGGCCTCGAGGCGAGACAGGCTGTTCTCTTCCGGCGCCAGCACGAGCTCGATCTTTTCGGCGCGCAGGTTACCGGTTTCACCATCAAGGGTCGCGGCCGTCAGGTAGGTCGCACGGCGGCCCTGGTCGGTGTAGGTGAATGATCCGCCGCGGCCGATCGTGGCTGGCGACGGCGTGCCGGCCGTGGCGTCCTTGCGGAGGATGACGAGCGACGTGATGACCTTGCCCACCGCAATCAGGTCGCCCTTGCTTTCGTCAATCGTCAGGCTGTCGGCGTTGATCTGCGTCTGGTCCTGCAGCAACACCGTCTGTCCCTGGTATTCACCACGGCGCTGCACTTCGTCGTAGGTCAGTGACTCGGCAATGATCTGCACTGGCTCCTGGTCGCTCAGCAGGCCCGGGCGCTTGCCTGGACCGGCGGCTGCGGTGGACTTCCCTGGCGGCAGCAAGGCGCTGCGAACCTTACCCGTGGCCACCATCTTCCTGGGGTTCAGCGTCACGTCGATGGTGGTGGCCTCGATGGTGAGCGCCGCGTCCTTGATCTGCGGATCGGCGGTGCCCTGCTTGCCGCTCAGGGCCAGCGTTCCGGCACCGATGCGATACTTCGCCAAGTTGCTAGTGGCGGTCAACGGGCCATCGGTGAACTGGAACGTGCCGGTGAACATGGCCTCTTGCAACGTGCCGGCGGCCGGATCGAGCGCCGCCACCAGGCTCTGCGCGCGAGCCACACGGGCGCCCTGTGTGTGCGTCGCGGCCTCGGTGTAATTCACGCCCTCGGTGAAGTTCATGGCCGACAGCCCCGGCGCCCCGCCGGTGGCCGTCAGGACATTCGAACGAATAGTGCGGGCGGCCGTATCGCGCGTGGCCGGCAGCGTCACCGTCACGTTCTGCCGCGACGACAAGCTGCTGACGCTGCCATCGGGCGCCAGCGAGATTTCGAGAAATTCGCCCTTCAGCGCCTGGCCCGACGCACCGCCCTTCCCCGCCAACTGGATGGCGCTCTGCCCCGCCAACGTCGCCTGCTGCAGCGAGCGGCCATCATCGCGATAGTCCAGATTCATGTCGCGCGCCGACATCGACTGGAGCGCGCCCATGCCCGTGCCGCCCGAGACCTGCGAGTCGCCGCGCAGTTCGATTAGCTCCGGCTCATCGCGATCCGTAAAGAGGTGTACGACCGCCTCGTTGGCATCAATGGTCTGGCCCGCGCGGTCCATGTGCATGGTGCGCTCGAAGCGCATGTAGCGGTCGGTGCGGGCAAAACCAAAAGCGCCGGCCGTGACGTCCATGGGGCCGCTCGTGCCCTCAGGCGCGACGTGAATCACTGCCTGATCCAGCAGCCACAGGGTGTTACGTTGCTCGTCGTAGGTGAAGCCGATGCCGGTGCCGGACATGCGGCCACGGGTAAAGCGGACCGGACCGGGCGCCTTCACAATGTTCTCGGCGTCGGCATAGGTGGCCTGTTCAGAGAACGCCGTCAATCCGTCATTGGTCTCGAGCTTGACGTCGCCCTGGAGGTCGTAGCTCGTCTGGTCCTTGCCGACGCGGGCTTCTTTGCCGGTGATGGTGTAGCTGCGGCCGGCGCGGTTATCGACCGAGACCTTGACGCCGATCAGCTTGGTCTCGCCGGTGTCGTAGGTGACCTGGCTTTCGAACTCGATGCGCGCGTCCTGCCGCGAGCCTTTTAACTGGATGACATCGCCGCCGCGCGTCTCGATCGTGGCCTTGGGATCAAGCCGCTCAAGGGCGACTGGGGCGAGGCGCGCTTCGCGCGGGCGCAGCGTGTAGCCGACCGCGCCGACCACGCCGAACGCGACCAGCGCCAGCGCCGCCTGCGCGCGTGTCTGCCAGGAAGTCACGCCCTCAATTGTACCAGCCGCAGATTCAATAAATACAGCCGCAGACTAGGCTCGATCCGGGAGTCAGGTGGACGAACCAGCCGACGGAACCCGGTCGCTGAACAATCGGCGTTTAAGCGGCGGCTGTCTACTCTGTGGCTCGGAAGTCGTCCAGTCGCAGCTCCACGTGTTTCTCGCCGCGGAACTCGTTCTCTTCGACCGTATAGGCGATCTCGACGCCGTCCTTCTGGGCCGTGAGCTTCGATTCGCGCTCGGCGGCATTCCACTGGATGGCGCGCAACACCCGTCCGTCCTGCTTCAGACTCATCTTGAGGTGGCGTTCCTTGAGGAGGCGCGGGCCGTCCACGATCGCCACCGGCCCGGTGTGGAACCGGGGCTTCGGGTTGCTCGGCCCGAACGGCGCCAGCGCGGCAAACTCGCCGATCACACGGTCCGTCAGTTCGCTCAGTTTCAGCGGACCGTCCAGCCATAGGCGCGGGCGAAGATCGTCGGGGCCCAGGCGGTTGTCAGCGTGCGCGTTGGCCGCCTGCCGGAAATCCCTGATGCGTGCCGCTTCAAGCTGCAGGCCGGCCGCCTGTTTATGACCGCCAAAGCGGCTCAGCATCGGCGCGCACGACTCCAGGCACGCCAGCATGTCGAAGCCGGGAATGCTGCGGCACGACCCGTGCGCCATGCCATCCTCGATCGACAACACGATAGCGGGCCGATAGAACGCGTCGACCAGCTTCGACGCGACGATACCGATCACGCCGCGATGCCAGCCTTCGCCAGCGACGACCAGCACGCTGCGCGCGCCGACCTCGGGATCGGATTCGACGATCTTTTTGGCCTTGGCCAGAATGTCCTGATCTTCCGTCCGTCGTCTCGTATTCTCGGCTTCGAGCTGCCCGGCCAGGGCCCGCGCCTCCTTCTCCATCGAGTCGTCCGAGGCCAGCAGCAGCCGGGTGGCAATGTCAGGCGTGCTCATACGGCCAGCGGCGTTGAGGCGTGGCGCGACCATGAAACCGATGTGGTACGCATCGATCGTCTTGCCGGTAAGGCCGGCGACCTCGAGCAGCGCGCGCAAGCCGACCTTGTGGGGCCCCTTGGTCAGCATCTGCAGGCCCAGCTTGGCGATCACGCGGTTCTCGCCAATCAGCGGCACCACGTCGGCGAGCGTGCCGATCGCAGCGATTTTCACAAACCCCGGCAGCCACGACGACTTCCCGGTGCGGTGACACAAGGCTTGCACCAGCTTGAGCACCACGCCGACTCCGGCCAGGTTCTTGTCGGGATAGCGACAGTCGTGACGCTTCGGGTTGACCACCGCAAAGCAGTCGGGCAAGGCCGTGTCCGGCTCGTGATGGTCAGTGATGATCAGGTCGACGACCAGCTCACGGGCGCGACGGGCGGCCTCGGCGCCACGAATGCCGCAGTCAACCGAGACGACCAACTTCACGCCCTCCGCATGCAACCGGTCGATGGTGTTGGGCTGCAGGCCATAGCCGTCGGTCAGCCGTTCGGGAATAAAGTGACCGACGTCGGCGCCGAGCAACTCGAGCGTCCGGCGTAGGATCACCGTGGAGGTGATGCCGTCGACGTCGTAGTCGCCATGCACCGCGATGCGTTGCTTCGCGGCAATTGCCGCCAGCAGCCGGTCAGCGGCCTTGCCGACATCGGTCAGCAGGAAGGGATCCAACAGCTGGTCGAGCGACGGCTTGAGAAAGCGCGCCGCCTCGTCCGGATCGGTCAAGCCACGAATCGCCAGCAGGCGCGCGGTGACCGGTGACAGCCCGAGCTTCGTCGCGAGCACCGTCGCCTGCGCCTCGTCGAGGGGGCGGGTATTCCAGATTGGAGGAACCACCACCCTAGGCGTCGATGATCCCGACGGAGCCCATCTTGCGGAACTTGGCGTAGCGGTGGTCCAACCGCTCCTCGACGCCGAGCGCCGAGACCTCGGCGAGCGAACGTTGCAGGGCGACATCAAGCAGCGCGGCGGCCTGGCTGGGATTGGTATGCGCGCCGCCGGCCGGCTCGAGCACGATCTCGTCAATGACCTCGAGCTTCAGCAGGTCGGGGGCGGTGATCTTTAACGCCTCGGCGGCCTCCACCTTTTTGGCCGCATCGCGCCACAGGATGGCGGCACAGCCTTCGGGCGGAATCACGCTGTAGATCGCAAACTCATGCATCAGGATGCGGTCGCCGACCGCGAGGCCAAGCGCCCCGCCACTGCCGCCTTCACCGTGTATTACCACGATCACGGGCACTTCGAGCATCGCCATCTCGCGCAGGTTGAGCGCGATCGCCTCGGCCACGCCGCGCTCCTCGGACTCGATGCCGGGAAACGCCGCCGGGGTGTCAACGAACGAGATGATCGGCCGTCCGAACTTTTGCGCCATCTGCATGGTACGCAGGGCCTTGCGATAGCCGTCGGGCCGCGCGTAGCCAAAGTTCCGATAGATCTTCTGCTTGGTGTCACTGCCCTTCTGGTGACCGACTACCATGACGGGCGCGCCCTTGTAGAACGCCGTGCCAGTGATAATCGCGTGGTCATCGGCAAAGCGGCGGTCGCCATGCAGTTCGACGAAGTCGGTGAACAGCCACTCGACATAATCGAGCGTTGTCGGCCGGCCCGGGTGCCGCGCCACCTGCACGCGCTGCCAGGGCGTCAGGTTCTTGTAGAGCTCGCCGCGAATGGCCGAGACGCGCTTCTCGAGCCGGGCGATCTCGCGGTCGCGGTCGTCGCTGACCGCGAGCGTCAGCAGCGCCTCGATTTCCTGCAGCAGGATGGCGATCGGTTCTTCGAAGTCAAGTAAGTCAGGCATAACGGGGCTTGGGCCTTGAGGCTTGGGCATCAGGAATGTACGGTCACGGAGCCTGGGCCGCAAATGCGCTCCACATCGGCCACAAACTGTTCCGACGTCCGGACGCGGATCGAGGCGGTGACGTCGGCGCGAACGATGACGTGGTGAGCGCCGCCGTTCAACTCGACTTCGAGGGCCACCGGCCGGTCGCCACGGTGCTTGGGCAGCAGCTCCCATAGCGCCTCAATCGTCTCACGCGGGCAGGTCGCCTTCAACCGGATCCTGACCCCGCGCGACAGCCGCTCCTTGAGCAGCGCCAGCGGCATCAGGTCGGTGCACTGGAACCGCGAATTCTCGTCATCGCGCTCGAACTTGCCGCGAACCAGCAGCAGCGCACCATTCTCGATCACCGTCCGGTGTTTGCCGTACATTTCCGGGAACACTACCACTTCGACCGAGCTCTGGTGATCCTCGAGCGTGAACACGCACATCGGCTCGCCCTTCTTGGTCTTCAGGCTGCGAACGCCGCCGACAATACCGCCGACATAGACATCGTCCAGGACTAAACGGCCTGTGGCGCCGTCGACACCCTCCGGGATTTCGCTGAGCGTCAGGTCGCCCACGGTCTTCGCGCCGAACGCGCGCAGGCTCTCCGCGTGGCGATTGATCGGGTGGCCACTGAGAAAGAGACCGAGCGCCTCCTTCTCGTGCGACAGCAACTCCATCTCGGTCCAGGGCGGAGCATCGGGAAGGCGGATGATCGAGAGTCCGCCCTCTTCCCCGCCGCCAAACAAGTCGGCCTGACCTTGATCGCGATCGCGCTGCGTGCGGTTGCCGTGTTCAATGGCGCTGTCGACGGCGCCAAACAACTTGGCGCGACCGGCCGTCAGCGGGATGTCCTTGGGCCCCAGGCTGTCACACGCGCCTGAGCGCACCAGTGCTTCGAGCACCTTCTTGTTCACCAGACGCAGATCGAGTTCCTCGCAGAGCTGATGAAGGGAGGTGATCCGCCCCGCCCGCTCGCGCACCTCGATCAGGCTGCGGATGGCGCCTTCGCCCAGACCCTTGATGGCGGTGAGTCCGAACCGCACCCCTTCCGGGACCACCGTGAAGTGCAACTGGCTGACGTTGATGTCGGGCGGCAGTACCGCGATACCGCGCTCGCGCGATTCGCCGATGTAGACCGCCAACTTCTCGGTGTCGGCGGCTTCGATGGTCAACAGTGCGGCGGCAAAATGCCTGGGGAAATTCGCCTTGAGATATGCCGTCTGGTAGGCCAGGAACGCGTAGGCCGTGGAGTGCGACTTGTTGAAGCCATAGCCGGCGAAGTACTCCATCAACTCGAAAATCTTGCTGGCCTTCTTCTCATTGACCTGCTTCTCCAGCGCGCCCTTAATAAAGGCTTCGCGCTGCTTCGCCATGACCTTGGGATCCTTTTTACCCATGGCCTTGCGGAGTACGTCGGACTGGCCCATGGTGAAGCCGGCCACCACCGACGCCATGCGCATGACCTGTTCCTGGTAGGCAATGACGCCGTAGGTGTCGGCCAGCACCGGCTCCAGGATCGGCAGGTCGTACTTCACCACGCTGCGTCCCGCCTTGCGGTTGATGTAATCGTCCACCATGCCGCCCTTGAGCGGACCGGGACGATACAGGGCGTTCATGGCGATCAGGTCTTCGAGCCGTTGCGGCTTGGCGCGTCGCAGAATCTCGCGCATGCCCGAGCTCTCAAACTGGAAAATTCCGTAGGTCTGGCCCTCGATAAACAACTGATATGTCTTCGCATCATCGAGCGGCACGTTGTCAATGTCGAGGACGATGTGCTCAGTGCGCTTGATCTCAGCGAGCGCGTCGTTGATCAGCGTGAGCGTGCTCAGGCCGAGAAAGTCCATCTTCAGCAGGCCGACGCGCTCGACCTCTTTCATGGCCCACTGGGTCGTGATTTCGTCGCGGTTGCTCTTGTAGAGCGGGGCGTAGTCGGTGATTGGTCCTGGCGCGATCACGACGCCGGCCGCGTGGACGCCGGCATTTCTCGACACCCCCTCGAGCCGTTTGCCCATCTCCAGCACGTCGTTGACGCGGCTGTCGGCGCGGGCCATGTCGCGCAGGATGGAATTCTCGGCCAGCGCCTTGTCGAGGGTCATGTCGAGCGCCGGCGGAATCTGCTTGGCGATTTTGTCAACGTCCGCGTACGGCATGTCCATGACGCGGCCGACATCGCGAATGACCGCCTTGGCCTTCATCGTGCCGAAGGTGATGATCTGCGAGACGTTCTCGCGACCGTACTTCTCGGTCACGTAGGCGATCACTTCCCCACGCCGCCGCTCGCAGAAGTCGACGTCGATATCAGGCAGCGACACGCGCTCAGGATTCAGGAAGCGCTCGAAAATCAGGTCATAGTGCAGCGGATCGACGTCGGTAATGCGCAGGGCCCAGGCCACCAGGCTGCCGGCGGCCGACCCGCGGCCGGGTCCGACCGGGATGCCGTGCTCGCGCGCGTAGCGGATGAAATCCCACACGATCATGAAGTACCCGGGGTATTCCATCTTCTTGATCATGGCAATTTCGTAGGCGAGACGTTCGTCGTACTCCGCCAGGGTGTGGCGAAGCTCGCCCTTGTCGTCGATCTGGCGCAGGCGCTCCAGCCGCAGCTTAAAGCCTTCGCGGGTGACGTGCTCGAAGTACTCGTCAAGCGTGTAGCCCTCGGGGACAGCGAACTTCGGCAGGTGGTTCTGGCCCGACGGAATGGTCACGTTGCAGCGCTCGGCGATCAACAGCGTGTTCGTCATCGCCTCGGGATAGTCCCCGAACACCTCGGCCATCTGCGCAGCGGTCTTCAGGAAGAACTGGTCGCCGTGATACTTCAGGCGATTCTCGTCGTTGACCGACTTGCCGGTGCCAATGCAGAGCAGGATGTCGTGCGGCTTATGGTCGCCGTGCCGCAGGTAGTGCACGTCGTTGGTGACGACCAGCGGCATCTCCAGGTCGCGCGCGATCGGGAGTAAGCCGTTGTTGACGATGCGCTGCTCCTCAATGCCCTGGAACTGCATTTCGAGGAAAAAGTTGCCCTTACCCAAAATGTCGCGATACTGCGCGGCAGCGGCGAGGGCCTTGGGCATCTGCTCGGCGCGAATCCCGCACGCCACTTCACCCTTGAGGCAACTGCTCAGGCCAATCAGTCCTTCGGCGTGCCGCGCAAGGAGTTGCTTGTCGATGCGCGGTTTGTAGTAGAAGCCCTCGGTGTAGCCAGAAGAGACCAGCTTGATCAGATTCTTGAACCCCTGCTCGTTTTCGGCCAGTAACACCAGGTGGTTGGCGGTCTCGCCGGGCGTGCCACTTTTGTCGCGGCGATCGCCCGGCGCGACGTAGACCTCGCAGCCGAGAATGGGGTTGATGCCACGCTTGCGCGCGGCATCGTGGAACGTCACCGACGAAAACATGTTGCCGTGTTCGGTTACGGCCAGCGCCGGCATCTTCAGTCGGGCGGCTTCGTCCAGCAGCTCGTCGATGCGGCAGGCGCCGTCGAGCAGCGAGAACTCGGTGTGCAGGTGAAGGTGGACGAAGTCTGTCATGACCGACCCACCATCCGCCTACGGCGCCAGGCGCCGCCTACGCCCGAAGGGCGCTCCCTGGTCATTCCCATTCGATGGTTGACGGCGGCTTGGAGCTGATGTCGTAGACGACGCGGTTGATGCCGCGCACTTCGTTGACGATGCGCGACGAGATCGAGGCGAGCAGGTCATGCGGCAGGCGCGCCCAGTCGGCGGTCATGCCGTCGAGGCTTTCCACTGCGCGCACGGCCACCGTGAATTCGTAGGTGCGGGCATCGCCCATCACACCGACGCTCTGCACCGGCAGCAACACGGCGAAGCTTTGCCAGATGCGCTCGTACCAGCCGGCCTTGCGGACTTCATCCGCGACGATCGCATCGGCCTTCTGCAGCAGCACAATCTTGTCGCGCGTGATGTCGCCGAGAATGCGGACCGCCAGGCCCGGCCCAGGAAAGGGTTGGCGGATCAGGAATGCTTTCTCGATGCCGAGGTCGCGGCCGACCCGCCGCACTTCGACCTAGCACAGCTCGCGCAGCGGGACAACCAGCTTGAACTTCATGCCTTCCGGCAGGCCACCGACGTTGTGCTGGCTCTTGATGGTAGCCGACGGACCACGCACCGAGACCGATTCGATCACATCCGGATAGAGCGTGCCCTGCGCGAGGACGTCGAAGTCGCCGAGCGCCTGGGCCTTGTCGTTGAACACGTCGATAAAGGCGGTGCCGATGATCTTGCGCTTCTTCTCAGGGTCAGTTACGCCGGCGAGCCGCGTGAGGAAGATATCGGTCGCATCCACGTGGTGCACCGGCAGCGCCAGTTTCTTGTAGCGCTCCACCACCTGCTGCGCCTCGTTCAGCCGCAAGAGGCCGTTGTCCACGAAGATGCACTGCAGGTGCTCGCCGATGGCGCGATGGATGATCGTTGCCGCGACCGTAGAGTCAACCCCGCCTGACAATCCGCACACCACTCGCCCGCGGCCCACCTGGGCCTTGATGCGCGCCGTGGCCTCATCAATGAACGAAGCGGTGGTCCAGTCGCCAGTGCCGCCGCAGACGTCGAACGCAAAATTACGGAGCAGCTCGGTGCCGCGATCGGTGTGAGCGACCTCGGGGTGGAACAGCATGGCGTAGTAGCCGTGTTCCGGCGCTTCCATGACGGCCACGGGCGCGTTGTCACTGGTGGCGGCGACGGTAAAGCCGGGCGGCGCCGTGGCGACGAAGTCGCCGTGGCTGGCCCACACCTTCAGCTCGTCCGGGATTCCCTTCAGCAAACGCGAGGCTGTCGCCGGCTGGCGTCTGACGAGCGCATGGCCGAATTCGCGATGCGCGGAGCGGCCCAGCGTGCCGCCCAGCATGTCGGTCATCAACTGCATGCCGTAGCAGATGCCCAGCGCGGGGACGCCAAGATCGAGCACCGCACGATCGCAGCGTGGTGCCCCCTTTTCATCAACGCTACTCGGTCCACCGGACAGGATGACGCCAATGGGCGCCTTGGCCTTGATGGCGTCGAGTGACGTGTTGAACGGGAGTACTTCGCAGTACACCGACAACTCGCGCAAACGGCGGGCGATCAGCTGGGTAAACTGCGAGCCGAAATCCAGGACGATGATGGTTTGGTGGGCCACGAAATCTCGAATGAGAGGGTAAGCCACTATTATATGGGCTGATGGCTCTTTTGTTCGCGGCGCTACTCGCGATTCTTCAGGCTCCCGTCACCACGGTGGCGCCGCTCGACCCGCGCTGGTTGATTCCCTTCGACACGCCACCCGTGGCCGCGGCGGGGTTTGACGGGACGACGGCCTACGTTCCCCTCAAGGGCGGCCAACTTGTGGCTGTGGATCTTGATTCTGGGACCGTGCGGTGGCGTCTGGACCTTACGACCGCGTTCACGCCGGCCACCGGCGAAGGCCTGGTCTTTACCACCACGGAATCGTCCATTGAAGCCCGCGATGCGCTGACTGGCGCGACGCGTTGGCGCACGCCGCTCCCGGGTGGCGCGGCGGTGCCGCTCTATTGGGACACCGGCTGGCTACTCGCCTCGACTCCCAATGGTGATCTGGCCGCGTTTCGCGCCTCGGACGGCACGCTGGTCTGGCGGCAACCGCTTGGCGCGCCACTCGCCACCGCGCCGGCGCCAGCCCTGGACCGCTTGTACTTGCCGCTGGCCGACAATCGGCTGGTGTCAGTCCTGCTGGCCTCCGGTGAGACTACCTGGACGCGAACGCTGGCGTCTCGCATCACGGGTTTGCTCGCGCTTGATGATCAACTGGTGTTCGGCACGGCCGGTCGTGATGTCGTGAGCGTGAGCCTGACCACTGGCCGCGACCGTTGGAGGTGGCGCGTCGGCGGCGATGTGTCGGGGCTGCCGGCCGCCGATTCAAAGCGCATCTACTTCGCGGCGCGCGACAACGTGCTGCGCGCCGTCGACCGCAAGAGCGGCAACCTGCGGTGGAGTGTCTCGCTGCCGTCGCGGCCGTCAGGCAGTCCCCTGCCGCTGCCGAACATGGTGCTGATGCCGCTCGTCGGTTCGGCGATCGCCGGTTTTGACCTTGAGCTGGGCAAGGCCACGGTCACGGTCCAGTCTGCCGGTGAGCTGGGCCTGCAACCGTTCTTCCGGCGCGAGGCGCGGCCCACGGCCGTGAGGCTGGTGACGGTCACCCGCGAGGGCCAGTTGCAGGGATTCGCGCAGCGGTTCGAGCCGCCACCGGGGCTGATCGATGTGCTGCCAGGCGTCCCGGCCGTGCCCTAGGGCCACCGATTAGGCGCAGATTGGACACCGATTCAATCCACTCTCACGAGGACTCAGACTATTTCTTTCGCGGGTAATCACTCTACCCAGACTTCCCCCCAGCTACCCGAAACCCCAGCCGGCTCCACGCGGTGGTTAGACTGTGAGTTGATTGCGATAGCCATGCTATGTCATGTGGGACATACCACCGGTAGTCATGAAGTCGGACAAGCCGCCGGTGTGGCTGAAAGGTGAAGTCAAGACGCCGCCGTTGGGTGACAAGGCCCGCATCGAGGCCGGGTTTCTGTTGAGGCGACTGCAGCAAGGCGACACCCTGAGCCTGCCCCAGTCCAGACCGATGCCGACAATTGCTACGCGGTACCACGAGCTTCGGATCACGGACCGCGATCAGACGTGGCGAATCATGCACCACGTAGCCTCCGATGCTGTGGTCATTCTCGACGTGTTCGCCAAGAGGACCGAAGCCACCCCCACCGGCGTGCTCGACACGTGCCGAAAGTGACTGGGCGGCTATTTGAAAGTAGTCAGTGCGAAGGAGCGACGATGAAGATCGACAAGAAGATGCGTCCGGAACGAGCGGGATGGGTCGTGGGAGACGCGGCCCAGTTCCTGAAGCTGAGCACGCAGGAGCAACGTTTTGTCGAACTGAAACTCGCGCTCGCCACAGGTGTGGGCCAACTGCGCGAGCGTAGAGGGCTCACACAGGCGGCCCTCGCCAAGCGCCTGGGGTCCAGTCAGTCGCGCGTGGCCAAGATGGAGGCGGCCGACATGTCGGTGAGCCTCGACCTGATGATGCGTTCGCTATTGAGCATCGGTGCCACGGCTGGCGAGATCGCCAGACTGATTAAGAAGACCGAGGCAGCCTGACGCGCCAAATGAGCCGCGCGCCACAGCGACATGATGGCACGAGGCAGTCGGTGCGTCGGCTCCATTTGGATGTTAGGCCTTGAGTATCGAGGCAATCTGCCCACGCAACTCGGGCACGCGGTTACGGACAACGTCCCGCACGAGTTCGAAATCAACCCCGAAATAATCGTGAATCAGGACGTCTCGCATTCCGGCCCTGGCGCGCCACTCGACTGCCGAGTGGGTCGCGCGGAACTCGTCAGGCACCTTCTTGGTGGCTTCGCCAATAACTTCGAGGTTACGCACGAATGCGCGGCGGAGGGTCTCATCGGCCGAGAACGATTCGAATGACAGCCCCTCGCTTCGACCGATCAGGTAGTCGCCTTCGACCAGAATATGGCGCCGGCAGTCACGCGGCTCGAAGGACATCTTGCGCCTCGGCCAAGATCCGCGGGCCAATGAATGACGAAAGGGCTTCGGTGGTCACCAGTTCGACGGGATGGTCAGAGGGTGTCCGTTATCTGGATTGTGATCCAGTGGCGCCCGAGAGGCCGAACAACTGGTCGGCAGAACGACCTCGTCTTCCGCCTGACATCCAGTTGCTCGAAGGCGCGCGACCAAGCAAGTGTCCGGCGTGACCCCAACCAGATCGGTGCCTAATCTGCGCCTCATCGGCGGCGGTATTTACTCAGTGGCTGTTGATGGCGGTTGCGAGCCGGGCAATGCCCTCGGTGATCTGTTCGTGGCTGGTGCCCGCGAACGACAGTCGCGCAAATCCGTGGCCCTGCCCGTCAACGAAGAACGCGCTGCCCAGCACGAAGCTGACCTTTGCGGCCAGCGCCCGATCGAACAACGCCCGATCATCCAGACCCTCGGGCAGCGCGATCCACAAGAAGAAGCCACCGCGGGGTGACGTCCACGTGACACGGCCGGCCAGCGTCGACTGCAACGCCTGCTCCATCACGCTGCGCTTCGCCTGGTAGTGCGCCCGCAGTCCCGGCGCAATGCGATCGACCACGCCGCGGTCCATGGCGCCGTGGACGATGCGCTGATCGAAGACGCTGCTGCAGATATCAGTGGCTTGCTTGGCCAGCTCGACCCTCTGCGCGATCTCGCGTCGCGCCACGAGCCACGCCACACGGAGGCCCGGCACGAGCACCTTGGAGAAACTTCCCAGGTAGATCACGCGGCCGTCAGTGTCATCAGCCTTGATCGGTCGCGTGTCAGCGGCCGTGGTGACGTCCTCGAAGTAGATCGAGCCGTATGGGTCGTCCTCGAGGACCAACAGCTCATGCCGTCGCGCGAACTCCAGCAACGCGAGTCGCCTCGCTCGGCTCATGAGCAGACCGGCCGGGTTCTGGAAGTTCGGCGTGACGTAAATGAACTTGGCCGTCTTGCCGTCGGTCTTGAGGCGAGCGATGGCGGTCTCGAGCGCCACGAGATCAATGCCTTCGCGGTCTTGCGGCACTCCGGCGAACTGTCCCTGCAAGTTGTGGAACGCGGCGATCGCGCCGCTGTAAGTCGGCAACTCGACCAGGATCACGTCGCCCGGATCGATCAGCACGCGGCCCACCAGGTCGAGGCCCTGCTGCGAGCCGGTAGTGATGATCATGTCCTCGAACGCGGCCGTGATGCTCCGGTCGTGCAGCGTCTTCGCGATTAGTTGCTCGATCAGCGGCCGATAGCCGCGCGTCGCACTGTACTGCAGCGTGTTGCCGTCCCGCCTGGCCAGCAGATCGGCGGTGATCGACGCGAGGTCGTCCCACGGAAATACCTCCGGCGAGGGATACCCTGCCGCCAGCGAGATCAATCCGGGCACGGCGGCGCCGAGAATGCCGGCGCGACGAATGGCCGATTCCTCGAAGTGCTGGGCTGCGGTTGACAAACCTAAAGGATTGTCGTCCCGGGTCATCGTAGTCATGCGCGCGTCACCTGCTGAAGGCCGTCGGATGGCCGGACAAGAACTTCCGATGCTTGTACCGTGCGATGCAGGCGCACGTAGGTCGCGACCCCGGTAAGTCCGACAAACTGGAAGACGACGCCGCGCACCAGCCAGGCGAACACCTGCAGCGGCAGCGCAGCCAGGCCGACGAACGGCACGAAGGCGATCAGGCCAAGTGCGGCCGTGGCCAGAATCGACACGCCGGTCGCCATCAGCATCAGCGCAAGAATCGACGTGAGCACCTGCCCCATGGCCTTGGTCCGTCGTCGTAACAGTCGGGTGACGTGCGGCACGGCTTCGAGTACCCCGCAGTCTTCGCACGCAACCACGATCTGCAGCAGCAGATACAGGAAGTTCACCAGCGTGACCGCGAGGATCAGGGCAAGTGATGCCAGCGTGACGGCCAGCGGGCCGTCAACCGTGGCCGTGGCCGGAGGGCCGAACACGAGCGCCATGTAGCCGCCGGCCAGCAACGCATACACCACGGTGAGTCCGACGCCCAGGCGCAGGTAACGGCCAAATAGCGTGCGGACGCCAGTCGTGAATCGCTCGACGTTCGAGCGGCTGGCCTGCGCGAATGACGACAGCCGCAGTGGTGGCTGCTCGATCGGTCCGGCGGCGCGTTCGCCGGCCAGAAGCACCGTGACGCTGCCGGCTTTGACCGCAAACATCAGCACTGAGCCACCGCTCAAGATCAGGCCGAGCGCCAGGAGGAACGCGGCCAGCGCAAACGGCTGCGCCAGCAGGACGCCGGCCATGGTGGAGACGAGCTGGCTCGGCTCCAGCCGGATCATCTCAACCGGATCGCCGCCGACAACCAGCGCCACCAGGACCAGGCCGCCGACAATGGGCACGGCGAGCAGCGTTTTGAACAAGGTGTCAGCCACGAACTGGACGAGGACGACTTGCCAGTTGGCGGCCGTGACGAGCGCGCCGCGCTTGAGCGAGAACTTCAACGAACCGGCTGTGCTTGACAGATTCACATTCTACAATGGTCATGCGGATGGTCGCTCCTTCCTTCGTCGCGCGCAGCGTCCAGCAGTTGGTCCTGGGCGGAGCCGTGGTGGCGATGGCCATCTGGATTGCCGGCGAGGTCGCTGAACGCACGCAGTTGGGGGCCGACCTGGCCGCGTCGCGGGCTCTTCTGCAGGCCGAGGTCTCCGGGCAGTTCGTGACGCTCGGCAATCGCCTGGACGAAGCGGTCCGGGCCGTCACCCTCGACGTCGAGACAGTGCTGCTGGCGGAACAGGGCGATGTGGCCGCCTCGCGGCGGCTGTTTGACTTGGCGGCGGCCGGTGCCCGCACCTCACCAGGCTCTGTGGCGATCACGATCTACGGCGCGCGCAATCAGCCCGTCGCGTGGGTGGGCCGGTCAGAAGACGTGCCCGATGCGCGCCTCGCGGGACCTGCCTCGCTGTTCCTCGGGCAGAGCACTTACGGCCTGCAACTGGTCCGTGTGCAACCGGTCGTTGACGCCGCTGATCCCGAACGCCAGATCGGGGCCGTCGTGGCCGAAACTCCGCTGTCGCGCGACGGACCAACGCCGATGGCCGGCGCGGACTTTGCGCTCGAGACCAGCATGGTTCCCGTCTCGCTGCGGCTGCAGTTTGAGGACACGGCCAGCGCCGGACCTGACACGTTCATCGTCAGGACCTCGTCGGGCGAGCCGCTGGCGGCGGTCCAGCTGTCGGATGCGGACCTGCAGGCGCCGCGCCAGCGGATTCGCGACCGACGCATGGCCGCAGAGCTCACGCTGGCGGCTCTGCTGCTGCTGTTGTTCGCGGGGCCGCTGCTCGACTGGCGGCGTTCGACGCGCTCGCTGCCGCTGGCAGCGGGCCTGACCACCGGTATCGCGTTGCTGTTGGTCGCCGCGCGGGCGCTGCTGTGGATTACCACGCGGCGCCTCGGGCTGGCCGAGCCGGCATTGGTGCCGGCGGCCCCGTGGGCGCCGGCTTCGGCCGTGTTGATGGCCTCGCCGCTGGACTTTCTGCTCACGGGCCTGACTGCGCTTGGCTTGACGGCGCTTGGGACCGCCACCTTCATCGAGTGGCGGCGCGCGCACCGGCCGGGCATCGGCGTCGTCGTGGTCGATCGACCATCGCTCGGTGCGTGCTACCTGGCGGTGCAGGTGGTGGCCGGCACCGCGGTGGTCGCCTTGCTGGTCCGGCAGGCGACGTTCTTGCGATCGTCGCTCTCCCAGGTGGCGGTCGACATCCTGAGGTTCGCGATCGAGCCCGGTGACTGGGTGCGGTTGTGCGTCGTGATCGGCCTGTTGGCACTTAATGCCGCGGTTATTGGCCTGGCGATACTTATTCTCCGCACCGCGGCTTCGCCCTGGGTGTTCACCACCTCGCCGATCGGCTGGCGTCTGCGTGGCGCGGCGGCCTGGATGCTGCCAGCGGTCGCGCTCGCGTGGCCCGGGCTTACCGAGACGCCGGCCGCACTGTGGCCGACGCTCGCGGCGGTCGTGTTCACCGCCGCCGCTGCCTGGGCTCTGCACCGCTTCGGTGCCGCCTTGCCGCGCAGTTCGCAGGCGCAGCGGCTGGTGGTGGCGCTACTCGCACTCACGTTGCCGTCGGTGGTGTTCTATCCGTCGCTGGTCGATGCCGCCGATAGCGCGCGCCGGCAGTTGGTCACCGAGCGCTATGCGCCCGAGGTGCTGAACCAGCGTCCTGACGTTCGCCTGAAGCTGTCACAGGCACTCACCGAAATCGACCGCATTGAAGGGCTGGATGCGTTGGTGCAGGCCAGCGAACCGCCGGTGGCAGGACCACCGTCGACCGACGCGGCGTTCCTGGTCTGGTCGCAAACCCAGTTGGCCACGCAGCGCCTGACCTCGAGCGTCGAACTGCACAATCCGGCTGGGGCCATGGTCAGCCGGTTCGCGTTGAACCTGCCCGACAACGCGCAGGGACAGATCTGGAACGAGTCCTCCTGCGAGTGGGAAATGCTCGAGGAGGTCTCGCCGTTCTTCTCTGAAGAGCGCCGGCTGCTGCATGCCGGCCGCGCGATTTGCACCAGCGACGCGGGTGGCCGCCGCGTGGTGGCGGGTTCGGTAGTCGTGCACTCGATGCTCGACTACGCCAACCTGTCGTTTATCTCGGCGCAGAACCCGTACACGGCATTGATGCGTTCAGGCCAGGCTCGTCCCGAGCCCCGGCCACGGGCCGAGGTCGAGCTCTACGTCTACGGATGGAGTCGTCGGGTGTTGTACAGCTCGGTGGACGCACCGCCGCCGCTGACCGAGGAGGTGTATCGCCGCGCCTATGAATCGCGGCAGCCGTTCTGGTCGACGATTACCCGCGGTTCAGCCGCGATCGACGTCTACGTGATGAGCGACCGCGCGGCCATCTATGTGCTCGGGGTGGTCAAGCCCACGGCATTCGGCCACGTCAACACGATCGCCGAACTCGTCACCCTCGCGTTCGCCGTCTTTGTCATCCTGCTGCTCGCTGGCGGCGCCGCCAACCTGTTGACGTCACGCGTGCCGATGACCGGCCGCGCCCTGTTGGCGGAGGTGCGGGCCAGCTTCTATCAGAAGCTGTTCCTCGCCTTCGTGCTCTCCGCCGTGGTCCCGGTGCTAGCGCTGGCGGTGGTGTCGCGCGAGTACATGGCGCGGCTGATGTATGCCGACATCGAGAGTGAGGCGACGCGCCTGGCGAATGTCGCCAGCCGCGTAGTCGAAGACGTCGGCGTCCAGATGGGCCAGGCCGCCGTCGACGACAACATCGTGGTCTGGCTCAGCCGCGTGATTGCGCAAGACGTCAACATCTTCCAGGGCGCTGAGCTGTTGGCGTCGAGCGAGCGCAACCTGTTTGCGTCGGGTCTGCTGCCGACCCGCACCCCGGGCGAGGTGTTCCGTGCGATCGTGCTCGATGGCCGGCCGTCATACGTCGGCCGGGAGGAAGCCGGGGAGCTCGAGTATCTGACCGCGGCTACGCCCGTGCGCATCCAGGGCGGACAACAAGCCGTGCTGACAGTGCCACTGACCTCGCGTCAGCAGGAGACGCAGGCGCAGATCGACGAGCTCGACCGCCGCGTGCTGCTGGCAGCCCTGCTGTTCATCATGCTTGGCGCCGGGATTGGCTACTACATGGCCGAACGCATTGCCGACCCCGTGAATCGCCTGATGCGGGCCACGCGACGCATTGCCCGCGGCGACCTCGACGCGCGGGTGCTGGCGACCTCGGCCGATGAACTGCGGCGGCTCGTGGAGGCCTTTAACCAGATGGCGGTCGACCTGCAGCGTCAGCGGCAGGAACTCGAACGCACGAATCGCCTGGCGGCCTGGGCCGAGATGGCGCGCCAGGTGGCGCACGACATCAAGAACCCGTTGACGCCAATCCAGTTGAATGCCGAGCACCTGCGGCGGGTGCACATCGATCAGGGCCGGCCGCTCGGCGGCGTGATCGACGACTGCGTTGCCAACATTCTTGGACAGGTGCGGCTGTTGCGACAGCTCTCGTCGGAGTTCTCCAGTTTCGCGGCTTCGCCCGAGCCTCGGCCCTTGGCAACCAACCTGGCGGACCTGGTGGCCGAGATTATCGACCCGTACCGTGTCGGCCTGGCTGGTCGCGTCGCCATTGAGACGCACGTGCCGGCAGCGCTCCCGCGGTTGCGCGTCGATCGCATGCTGGTGGGACGGGCGCTGACCAACGTGATCGAAAACGCCCTGCACGCCATGCCCGCTGGCGGTTCGCTCACGATTGACGCAGTACTGACGCCGGATCGCATGGCGCAGCTGCGCCTCACGGATACCGGCATTGGCATGGACCGCGAGGCGCTGGCCAAGATCTTCGAGCCCTATTTTTCGACGAAGGCGATTGGGACCGGACTGGGTCTGACAATTGCCAAGCGCAACGTCGAGGCGAACGGCGGAGCGATCAGCGTCACCTCAGAACGCGGCAAGGGCACCAGCGTCACGCTCACCTTGCCGCTGACATGACCCAAGTGTCAGCTGACTTCGCGGCTTTGCTTCTCGGCCGACATCTCGGGCTGGACCGTGTCAGCGTTCTTGCTCTTCAATTTGCTCATTAGCGTCCCGATGAAGCCGGACGCGAAATACGAATACGCGATCACCAGCAACACTTCGTGGGGAAAGGTCGAGAGCAGGCCGATGAAGGCCGCCACCAGCAGCAGGATTCGGTAGCCACCCTGCCTGCCGAGGTCGAAGCTCTTGAAGCTCTGGAAGCGGATGGTGCTCACCATCAGCAAGGCCGGCACGGCCAGCATCACCAGGCCAAGCCACGCCTGCGGCTTCGCCGTCAGTCCTTCCGGGACATAAAAGATCGTCGCTGCGACCAGGCCCGCCGCGGCGGGGCTTGGCAAGCCGATGAAGTATCGCTTGTCGGTGTTGGTCTGGATGTTGAACCGCGCAAGTCGCAGCGCCGCCGCGGTCAGGTAGACGAAGCCGACCGCCCAGCCCATGCGGCCGAGCGGCACCAGGCCCCACTGGAACGCCAGTACCGCCGGCGCCATGCCGAACGAGATCAGATCGGCCAGGGAATCCAGCTGCACACCAAAGTCGCTGGTGGTCCCGGTCATGCGGGCAATGCGGCCATCGAGCATGTCGAGCACGACGGCGACGCCGATCAACGGCGCCGCGGTGGCAAACTCGCCGCGCATGGCGTGGACCACGCAGGCCCAGCCGCAGAACAGGTTGGCGAGCGTGAACAGGCTGGGCAGCAGTGACACGCCACGGCGCAGCGCACGCCGATCGTGGGCGCGATTGAAAGCGTGCAGGCGAATAGGTGACCCGTGCCGCGATTCCACTTTACGACTCCAGTGTTGCGAGCGTTGTCTCACCGGCCACAACCTTGTCGCCAACCTTCACGCGGATGGTCGCGGACGGCGGCAGAAACAAATCCATGCGTGAACCGAACTTCATGACCCCGTAGCGTTGTCCCCGCTCGACGCGGTCCCCCACTTGCAGTCGGCAGACAATGCGCCGGGCCAGCACGCCGACAATCTGGCGGGCGACAATCGCGCCGCCCGGCCGGTCAAACCAGACCTCGGTCCATTCATTCAACTGCCCAGCTTCCTTGCGATAGGCGGGCAGGAACTGGCCGGGATGATACTCCACCCGCGTCACCGTGCCGTCGACCGGGGTCCGGTTGACGTGCACATCCATCGGCGACAGGAACATGCTGACGACCTGCCAGTCGCCCGGAGGCGCGCCGGGCCAGACGCGATCGCCAGCAGCCGTAATGCGGGCGTCTGCCGGCGAAACCACGAGGTTGCCGCCCGTCGGGATGGTGCGGTCGGGGTCGCGAAAGAAGAAGGCGAAGAACGCCGCCAGAACCAGAAAGGGGATCGACCAGGCGCGCCCAAACCACAACCCGGCGCCGAGCGCCAGCACCACGGCCACCCCCATGAAGGGCAGGCCGGCCTTATCAATCAACATCCCCTTGATAATAGGACGCCGGGCGGGTTTTCCTGAAACTATTGCCGCAGGATGGACTCCATGCGGTCTTTGATGTGGAGTTTGCGTTTCTTGAGACTGACTTCTTCGACCTGCGCTTCGTCCGACCGGTGCTGCTTGGCTTCGAGTACGCGCAGCCGATCGTCGAGGGTGTGGTGCTTGACGGCTAACTCGCGGTATTCCTCGTTGGTCTCGAGGAGCTGATGCTTCACGTCCTCAGCCGTCTGTCCGCCTCCGTTGCGGGGTCAGTCCGGGAATGCGTATCGCCCGATAGGCGGCAGTCTACTCCCCTGAATTCGTGAAAGAAAGCGACAAGGTCAAGGCGTGGATTTGCAGACGAGCACGAGGGCATCCTCCACCGGCTGGGTGTAGTAGTTCCGCCGTACGCCGGCCTCGACAAATCCGGCCTTGGCGTAGAGCCGCAGCGCCGCGATATTGGAACGGCGGACCTCGAGGGTCGCGTGATCGACCCCCATCCGGGCTGACTCGGTCATCACTTCCGCCAGCAAGTGACTGGCCAGCCCCTGGCCTCGCCACGCCGGCAGCACCGCCAGGTTGTTAATGTGAATCTGATCGACCACCCGCCAGAAAGCACAGAACGCGGCCACCGGGCACTCTGGCGTCCGCAGCACGTAAATGAAGCAGACCTCTGGCCGCTTCAGTTCGGACTCGTACCACTCGCGCGTCGTGGGGTTGTTGAAGGCCGCATCCTCGATCGCCAGCACCCCGTTCAGGTCGGCATCGGTGGCCAGCCGTTCCACCGTCACGGCCGCTCCCGGCGCTCGCGCTCGATCTCGACATCGGGCCGGCGGACATAGATCGGCGTGAGCTGATGCGGCAGTCCGGCTTCGCCTCGCGCGGCACGGATGCGGGCAAGGCGCGCCAGCGCCGGTGCGAGAGGCGGCGGCCTGCGCGTCGACCACTGCCCCGCTCCGGTCTCGGCGACGAGCGCGGCGTCGCGCTCCGCCGCATCGCCGATAAACACTGCCGTGTGGCCGTCGAGGTGCGCGCGCCAGGCAGCGAGGACGACGGCTGGCGGCGCCGCCAGCGGCGATTCCAACGTGCGTCCGGAGGCCGCGTCGAGCAGCATGGCGAAGACCTCACCTCGCTGCGCGTCCATCCACGGTGCGACGAGCGTCGCGGTGCCAGCGGACACTTCGTCGGCGAGGGCGTCGAGCGCGGAGATCCCGATCACCGGGCGGCAGAGGGTCATCGCCAGTCCCTGCATGGCCGCCAGTCCGATGCGCAGCCCCGTGAAGGCACCCGGACCGGTGGCGACCGCCAGCAGGTCAATGTCCGCGCGCAACAGGCCGGCCTCCGAGAGCGCGGCCGCGATCTCGCCTGGCAGGCGCTCGCTGTGCGAGCGGGTCGCGTCGCCGCGCACCAGGGCCAGCAGTTGCGCGTCGCGCGCGATGGCCGTGCTGCCGCCGCGGGTGGTGGTGTCGAGGGAGAGAATGACCACGTAATTTGGGGTGCAGGCCATCGTATACTCGATGAGCGTCCTTTCGAGCCGCGACCGTGTCCCAATTGCCATCTTTTGCCTCTGCGCCGCTGACCGGCGCGCAGCTGACGCCGGCCATGCGTCAGTACTTTGAGGCCAAGCGCCAGTACCGGCACGCGCTCGTCTTTTTCCGGATGGGCGACTTCTACGAGATGTTTTATGAGGACGCTCTGGTAGCGTCGCGGGCACTCGACCTGACCCTGACCTCGCGGTCCAAGGACTCCGCCGGCACGCCGGTGCCGATGTGCGGATTTCCACACCATGCGGCAGATGGTTATCTCGCGCGGCTGGTGAAGAAGGGCTACAGCGTCGCGATCTGCGATCAGATCGAAGACCCCAAGAAGGCCAAGGGCCTGGTCAAGCGCGACGTTGTGCGAGTGGTCTCGCCAGGAACACTCACCGATTCGGCCTACCTCGAGGCGCGCGAACCGGCGTTCCTGATGGCGATTGTCGCCACGCGGGCGGCCACCGGACAACAGGCCGAATACGGCGTCGCCCTGGTTGACCTGTCGACCGGTGAGTTCGACGTGGCGGAGTATTCCGGCGTGGAGGGACTGGCCTCGCTGCGGGCGGAGGTCGCCGTCCTGCGGCCGCGCGAGATCGTCGTCGCCTCAGCCGCCGACGCCCGCGCCCTGTTGCCGGAAATCGCCCAGCAGGCGGTGCCGGTCACCGAGATCGACGGCTGGCACTTCGAGCTGGAATCGGCACGCCAGACGCTGCTCGCTCAACTGCGGGTCAGTGGCCTTGAAGGCTTCGGCCTCGCACGGCGGCAGGCCGCCGTCTGCGCGGCCGGTGCGTTGGTGCGCTACCTGCGCGACACGCAGAAGGCCGACCTCGCGCACGTGCGATCAATCCGCCTGCGCCAGGTCGCGGATGGCCTGCTGATTGACCCCACGACCCTCAAGCACCTGGAGGTCGTTGAGTCGATGACCGGCGGCCGTGCCGGCACGCTGCTGGACGAGATCGATCGCACGGTCACGCCGATGGGCGGCCGCTTGCTGCGCGCGTGGTTGCTGCGTCCCCTCACCTCACTTGAAGCGATCCGCGATCGGCTGGATGCCGTCGAAGAACTGGCCGTCAGGACGACAGACCGCGGCAAGCTGCGCGAGACACTGAAGTCGATTCTCGATCTCGAACGGCTGCTCGCGCGCATTGCCCTGGCGACCGCCAGCCCGCGCGACCTGGTCGCGCTCGGCCGTTCACTTGCCGCGGTGCCCCGCCTCGCGCTGATGCTCACGGAGTGCCAGGCCCCGTTGGTGCGGAGCCTGATCGGCGAGCTAGATGACTTGAGCGACGTCCGACACTGGGTCGAGGCGGCCATCATGGACGAACCGCCGGCGCTCTCCCGAGAAGGTGGGTTCGTGCGCGACGGCTTCGACCCCACGGTCGACGAGTTGCGCACCATCAGCCGGTCCGGCAAGCAGGTCATCGCCGAGATGGAACAAGGCGAACGCGCCCGCACCGGCATCTCGTCATTGAAGGTGCGCTTCAACCGCGTGTTCGGGTACTACATCGAAATCTCCAAGTCGAACCTGCACGCGGTGCCAGCGGACTACATCCGGAAGCAGACCATCGCCGGTGGCGAGCGCTACGTCACCCCCGCCCTCAAGGAATACGAAGAAAAGGTCCTCGGCGCCGACGAGCGCATCGTGACGCGCGAATTGGAAATCTTCGAGACGCTCCGCCAGCGGGTCGCCGCCGAGGCGCCGCGGGTGCTCGACACCGCGCGCGCCGTCGCGGCCCTTGACGTCCTGGCGGGCCTGGCTGAGACGGCGACGGTGGGCAATTACACCAAGCCGCATGTCCATGACGGCGACGAGATGGTGGCCGTGGATGTCCGTCACCCGGTGGTGGAACGCCTGGCCGCCGGTGCCTTCGTGCCGAACGACATCACGCTGAATAGCACCACGCACCAACTGGTGATTCTGACCGGCCCCAACATGGGCGGCAAGTCCACGTATTTGCGGCAGGTCGCGCTGCTGTGCCTGATGGCGCAGACCGGTTCGTTTGTCCCGGCCCGCGAAGCCAAGTTGGCGCTCATCGACCGGTTGTACGCGCGGGTGGGCGCCTCTGACAACATCGCCCGCGGCCAGTCCACCTTCATGGTGGAAATGCAGGAGACCTCGCACATCCTGAGTGGTGCGACCTCGAAGAGCCTGGTGGTGCTGGCCGAGATCGGCCGGGGCACGGCGACCTTCGAGGGCTTAAGCATTGCGTGGGCAGTCGCCGAGTTTATGGCCACTAGCGAACGTGCCCGGCCGAAGACGCTGTTTGCCACCCACTATCACGAGCTCACCGACTTGGCAGAGGCGATTCCCGGCGTTGTGAACGCGCACGTGACCGCGCGCGAGTGGAACGACGACATCATTTTTTTGCACAAGATCCTGCCGGGCCGTTCGGATCGCAGCTACGGCATCCAGGTCGCGCGGCTGGCGGGCCTGCCCGCGAGCGTCATTGCCCGCGCCCGCGACATCCTGGCCTCGCTTGAGCACGACGAGCTGGCGCGCGGCGGCAAGCCCTCGCTGAGCGGCGTGCCAGTCGTGCCGCAACAGCAGCTCGGTTTGTTCCAGGCCGCCTCCCCGGCCGACGAGAAACTGCGCGAGCGGATTCGCGAGATGGATATCAACCGCACGACACCGATCGACGCCCTGCAGATCCTGCAGGACCTCAAGCAGTCCCTTGACGATTAGACCCTCCGCCACCGTCGCCCTGGTGTTCGCGCTCAGCGCCTGCCACGACGCGCCACCGCAGAACCACATCGTCACGCTGGCCGTCCTCACTTCGCCCAACAGTCTCGATCCGCGCGTCGGCTCCGATGAAACGTCGCAGCGGGCGCATCAACTAATCTACGACAACCTGCTGGCGCTCGATGACGAGCTGCGCGTCACCGGTGGTCTGGCGTCGAGTTGGCAGCAGCGCGATCCACTGACCTACGACGTGGTGCTGCGGCCAGGCGTGTTGTTTCACGATGGCCACGAACTGACGGCCGCGGACGTCGTCTTTACCTTCAGCTCGTTCATCGACCCGTCGTTCATCTCGGCCCGCAAGGGCGCCTACCGGGTGCTCGACAAAGTCACGGCGCTCGCTCGCTACACGGCGCGATTCTCGTTAAAGGAGCCGTTCGGCTCGTTCCCGATCCAGTTGGTGATGCCGGTCGTGCCGAACGGGGCGACCGCCGCCCTGCGGGATCATCCGGTTGGGACGGGGCCGTACAAGTTTGTCAGCTTTGCCGTGGACGACCGCCTGGAGCTCGCAGCGTTCCCGCAATACTTCCGCGGCGCGCCGGCCAACGCGGGTGTGGTGCTGAAGGTGGTGCCCGACGAGATCATGCGGGCGCTCGAGTTGCGCAAGGGCACGGTCGATCTGGTGGTCAATGACCTGTCGCCGGATGTGGTGCACCAACTGGCGACCGACCAGACCATGGCGATTGCGAAGTCGCCGGGCACGGACTACGCGTATGTCGGGTTCAACCTGCGCGACCCGGTGCTCGGCGATCGCCGGGTGCGCCACGCCATCGGCTACGCCATCGACCGCCAGGCGATTGTCGATCACCTGCGGCGTGGCCTGGCCAGCCCGGCCGTCGGCATACTGCCACCAGTGTCGTGGGCGTTCGAGCCGAAGGTGTTTCAGTTTACCCATGACGTCGCCACGGCCAGGGCGCTGCTCGACGAAGCCGGCTACCCCGACCCGGACGGTGATGGACCAGAGCCGCGGTTACGGCTGACCCTGAAGGTGTCGACCAACGAGTTCATTCGGTTGCAGGCTGCGGTGATCCAACAGGACCTGAAGCAGGTCGGCATCGAACTGGACGTCAGGTCATACGAGTTCGCCACGCTCTACGCCGACGTGTTGAAGGGCAATTTCCAGTTGTTCACGCTGCAGTGGGTGGGCGTCTCGGACCCCGACATGCTGCGGCGGGTGTTTCATTCCACGCAGATGCCGCCGTCGGGATTCAATCGCGGCTACTACGAGAATCCGGAGGTCGATCGCCTGATCGACGCCGCCAGTGCGGCCGCCACCGACGCCGAGCGGCGCCGGTTGTTCAGCGAGGCGCAGCGGCTGGTCTCGCACGATGCGCCTTACATCAGCCTGTGGACCAAGACCAACGTCGCGGTCTCCCGTACCGGAATCGAGGGCGTCAAGCTGACGCCCTCGGCGGATTTTACGTTCTTGCGTGCGGTGACGAAGCGTTAGCCCTTCACCTTGTCGAGTTCGACCTTTGCGTCGGCCGCCAGCGGCGAATCGGCGTGCTTTTCGACCACCTGGGTCCAGGTCTTGCGCGCATCGTCGGTCTTGCCGGCCAGGCGATACGCGCGGGCCAGCTCCATCAAGACCGCGTCAACCGGGAGCGTGGTGTTTGCTTGCTCCGCGGTCTCCTTCAGGGTGGCAATTGCCGGGTCGAACTGTCCGGCGCGAAGCTGCGCTTCGGCCTTGCCCAGCCGTGCCATGCGCTGAATCAGACTGGCGCCGCCGGCCACCACCTGGTCGTACTGCTTGATGGCTTCATCGAAGCGCCCGAGTGACACCAGCACGGTCGCGGCGTGATAACGCGCGGTCAAGCCCGACTCCGATGAGGGATAGGCGTCGGCCGCGGCGATGAACTTCGGCAGCGCCGCACCCAGCTTGGCTTGCTGCGTCGGGTAGGTACCCGGGGCCTGGCCGGGCGACTGCGTCGGATCGGTGGTGGTGCCGGCCGGCGGGCCCGGTGGCATCACGCGCGATTCCTCGATCACCATGGCTTCGGCCAGCAGCGTCCGCGCCTTGGTGTCGATGCTCCGCGAGTACAGGGAGTAGGCGGCAATTCCGCCGCCGACCACGACGACCAATCCCAGCAGAGCCAGGAGGTTCTTCTGGCTCTGCTCGACCCAGGCCTGCGCGCGGGTCAGCGCCATGGCCAGTTCGTTGTCCTTCAGGTGATGTCGTTCGGTAGTTTTCATAGTGTCTCTTTGATGAGTGATGGTGCGCCTGACAGGGATCGAACCTGTGACCTCCAGTTTAGGAAACCGGCGCTCTATCCAACTGAGCTACAGGCGCAGTAGAGTCCGGCTTCAGCCGGACTAATACTGCAGAACAGAATAAACCGGCTCGCCCACCAATTTGTCGCGGCCCTTCAAGAAATTCAGCTCGATCAGGAACGCGGCGCCGATGACCTTGCCGCCGGCCTTTCTGGCTAGGTCGATGGCGGCGCGGGCCGTCCCGCCAGTCGCCAGCACATCATCGACGATCAGGACGCGCTGGTTGCTGCCGCAGGCGTCCTGGTGAATCTCCAGGGCGTCGGTGCCGTATTCCAGGTGGTAGCTTTCCTGGTAGGTCGCGGCCGGCAGCTTGCCCGGCTTGCGGATGGGTACGAAACCACACCCCAGCGTGTTGGCTACCGCCGCGCCGAGGATGAAGCCGCGGCTCTCGATGCCAATCACGTGGTCAATGTCCTCACCCATGTACGGTGCCGCTATCGCGTCAACCGTGTCGCGGAACCCCTGGGGGTCGCACAGCAACGTAGTGATGTCGTAGAACAGGATACCCGGCTTGGGAAAGTCAGGCACGTGTCGAATCTTTGCCTTCAGGTGGTCCATGAATCGTATCTACCTACCGAATGTTGCGCCTACCGAATTTCAAATCCGGCGTTGAGGCCCGCCGGCACGATCTCGTCCACCCTCACGTGCACCACCCGCGATCGCGACGGCCCCTGGTGCAAAGCCCGCTCAAAGCGCGTCATGGCCTCAGCCTCGCCCTCCGCCACCACTTCGACCGACCCGTCGGCGTGATTGGTGACATGGCCACTCAGCCCTTCTCGGCGCGCCGCGTTCTGGGCGTAGCACCGGAACCCGACGCCCTGGACGTGACCGCTCACCAGAAAACTCCGGCCGACGCACATCCCACCATTCTAGCCCAGCCGAGGCTGGGCCTGCGATCGCGGGGCGCATGTTCGACGTTTGCTTGGCGCCGCGGGTGCGGCGGAGTGGCGAGACTGTTTGTTTGGACCCTTAAAGCGGCTGGTCGTCGGCCGCCCCATCAGCCTGCGGATTTCCGCGTTGCTGCTGAGCGTGGTGTTTTCGTATCGCAAGACCATCCAGGCGTGCCCTGATGGTGGCGGCGCCTACATCGTCACGCGCGACAACCTCTCCGAGTTTCGGCCTGGCCGCGGCAGCGGCCCAGCTGATCGACTACACGCTCACGGTGGCCGTCAGCATTGCCGCCGGCGTCTCGGCCATCACCTCGGCCAACCCGTCCCTGCACGTCAATCGCGTGGTGATGAGTCTGGGACTGATCGCCCTGCTGATGGTCGGCAACCTGCGCGGCCTGCGCGAGTCAACCAAGCTGTTCGGCGTGCCGGTCTATGCTTTCGTGGCGGTGATGCTGGCCCTGATCGTGGCCGGGTCCTACCAGGCCATGACCGGCTCGGCCGTCCCCGCGAACACGGCGTTTGCCGACTTCCCCCGGCTGGCCTCGATCGTGGCGCGCGACCGGTTCATGCCGTGTCAGTTCATGAACCTCGGCGACAAGCTGGCGTTCTCGAACGGCATCGTGGCTTTGAGCGTGGCGGCCGCGTTCTTGTGCGTGGTCTTCAGCGGCGATCCACACGCGCTGATCCCGCTTTAAATGATCGGCGTCTCTCTGTCGTTCACGCTATCGCAGACCGGCATGTTCCTGCGGGCACGCCGCCTGCGCGAGCCGGACTGGCGCGTGTCAGCCGCGATCAGCGGCGTCGGCGGCTTTGTCACCTTCTGTGTCTTGATCGTGGTGGCGCTCACCAAGGGCCTCGACGGCGTCTGGATTGTCGTGGTGCTGATTCCGGTGCTGTCGGTGGTCTTCCGTACCACCCGCACCACTACGGTAGTGTCGCCTCGCAGTTGTCACTGGCCGGACACGAGGTCGATCTCACCCCGCACGGGCATATCGTCATTGTCCCGATCGGCGGCGTGCATCGCGCCGTGGTCGAGGCGCTGCGCGATGCCAGCTCGCTGGCCAAGGACGTGCGTGCGGTCGACGTCAACGTCAATCCCGAGTCCATGGCCGCGATGAAGCGTGACTGGCCGCAATGGGGCTCACACGTGAAACTGGTGGTGCTGCAGTCCCCATACCGCTCGATGACCGAGCCGCTGCTCGAGTACATCGACCGCCTCGAGCGGGAGAATCCCGAGGACTACATCACCGTGGTCTTACCGGAATTCGTGGTCAAGCACTGGTGGCATCACTTGCTGCACAACCAGAGCACCTTCACGCTGAAGGCGGCGCTGTTGTTCCGGCCGCGCGTGGTGACGACCTCGGTGCCGTTTCACCTAAAACAGTGATGACTGGATTGGAACCCAAGCCCCGAGTCCTACAGTTCCACCTGCATGCCCAGTTCGACGACCCGTTCCGGCGGGATGCCGAAGAACGTCGTCGCGCGCAACGCGTTCCGGGACATCAACACGAATAACCGCTCGCGCCACAGCGGCAAGCCGGGGCGGTCGGTTGCCAGCAGCGTCTCGGTGCCAAGGAAATAGGTCGTCTCGGCCGGCATGATTGGCCGGCCGGCAAGCGAGGCTGGTGCCAGTACGGCGGGGATGTCGGGCGTCTCGGTGAAGCCATAGCAGGCGCGCACGCGGAAAAAGCCGTGGTCGAGCGGCACGATGGTCAGGCGCTCCTCCCGCGGCACGGTTGGCGTGTCGACGGTGGCGACAGTCAGCAGGATGATCTGATCGTGCAGTATCTTGTTGTGCTGCAGGTTGTGTAACAGGGTCGGCGGCGTGCCATCACTGTTGCTGGTCATGAACACAGCCGTACCACTGACGCGGTGCGGAGGCTGGCCGGCAATGTCCGCGAGAAACGTGTCGAGTGGATACAGGTGGTCGATGAATCGCCGGGCCAGCAGCGCCCGCCCCTGCTTCCACGTCGAGAGCAGGATGTAAATCAACACACCGACCGCCAGCGGGAACCAGCCTCCCTGTAGAAATTTCGTCAAGTTGGCGGCGACGAAGCCAAACTCCACCAGCAAGATTAGACCGGCGAGCGAAGCGGCGGTCGAGCGACCAATCCCCCACGAACCGCGGGCCACCAGATACGTCAGCAGGGTGGTGATCACCATCGTGGCTGAGACGGCGATGCCGTAAGCGGCGGCCATAGCGGTGGAACTGCCGAAGCCGATGACCAGGCCCACGCACACCACCATCAGGATCCAATTGATCTGCGGGATATAGACCTGGCCTTGGTGGCTGGCCGAGGTGTGCTCCACGCCCATGCGCGGGCAGTAGCCCAGCAGCATGGCCTGGCGCGTCATGGAAAAGACGCCTGAGATCAGCGCCTGCGAGGCGATGACCGCTGCCATGGTGGCCAGCATCACCATGGGATACAGAGCCCACTCCGGTGCCATCAAGAAGAGCGGCGACGAGGCCGCCTCTGGCTGTTGCAGCAGCATGGCGCCTTGCCCGAGGTAATTCAGCACCAGCGCGGGAAAAGCCAGCCCGAACCAGGCCATGCGAATCGGCTTTGGGCCGAAGTGCCCCATGTAGGCATAGAGCGCCTCGCCACCGGTGACCACCAGGAATACCGAGCCCAAAACGATGAAGCCGTGCCAGCCATTGCGGACAAAGAAGCTGACGGCGTGGATCGGGTTGAACGCCGCGAACACTGAAGGGTTGACGAGGATCCACGACAGGCCCAGAACCGCCAGCGTGCTGAACCAGACCACCATGACGGGGCCGAACATGGCGCCAACCGTTGCCGTGCCACGCGATTGAAGAAGGAACACACCAATCAGAATGGTGACGGTGATGGGCACCACGTAGGGCTCGAACACGCGCGTGGCGATGGTCAGGCCCTCGACCGCGCTCAAGACCGAGAACGCCGGGGTAATCATGCCGTCGCCGTAGAGCAAAGCCGCGCCAAACAGGCCGACGCTGATGAAGGCGGCACGGCTACGCCGCGAGGCATCGGCCTGGCGCGACACCAGGGCAATCAGTGCCAGCACGCCGCCTTCCCCACCGTTGTCGGCCCGCATTACGAAGACCAGGTACTTGACCGAGATGATCAGGATCAGCGACCAGACGATCAGCGACAGTACGCCCAACACGTTGTCGGGCGTGGGGGCGATGCCGTGGGGGCCGTGGAAGCACTCGCGGAGGGCATACAGCGGGCTGGTGCCTATGTCGCCGTAAACGATGCCGAGAGCGCCGAGGGTGAGGACGGCAAGCTGCCGTCTTCGAGGAGCGTGGGTGCTGGGATGTGTCACTGGGGCTTGGCCGTCGGCGCCGCCGGGCCACGCTGCGGCTGGGTCGCCCACATGATCATGTCGCCGCTCTGGGCGATCAAGGCGGGGGCCAGCGATGACACGGCGGAGAGTGCCACGCCAGTCATCAGGCCGACAGCTAAAGTTACTTTCAACAGCTTCATGACGGGTGCTCCCAGAACAGCGGTACCTATCTTGCAATTCTAGCGTGAACGTGTTCTCTGTGTCCTCGGTAGCTAACGTCCGTGGACGGCCAGAACTAATGCCGGACTAGCCGGATCAGGCCAAAGACGTTAAGCACCATGATGCGCAGGCGGCGCACCAGCGCGAGTGTAACGCCGGCGGCGGGACCCATGCCGATCACCTGCGCCACGGCGCCGGAGCCGGCCTCGTCAATGCCCAATCGATAGGGGATGAACTTGAAGGCGATGGTCACGAACCGTCCGGCACTTTCGAGCAGGACCGCATCAATCAGCGTGGCGTCGGCCGCGCCGGGTAGCAAACGCAGCACCAGCCACACCTCGGCCACCGCGGCGACGTGAAAGAGAGCCTCCCACGATCCGATCCGGGCCAACCGGCCCATGCGCCACCCCAAGACGCCGTAGATGCGCGACTCGACTTCGCGAATGGCTTCCGCGGGAACGGCGGTGCGGCCGGCCAGCCTGGTCATGAGCGGCGCGAATCGTGACAGCAACGCCGGCTGCGACCGTGCGAGCCATACGCCGATGACGACGGCGATCACGATCGTCATGACGATGACCTCGGCCAGGTGCTTGAGAGCGGGCGGCACTTCGGCGCGTTGAAAAAAGAACCACGTCCCGGCCAATAGGACGACCGCGACTGACGCGGTGTAGAACGCGTTCTCGGTGGTGACCGATGCCACGCTGGTGACGGTCGAAATTCGTGACCGCGTCAGCATGATCTTGGTGGGTTCGCTGGCCAGTAGGCCGAGCGGCGTCAGGTTCCCCAGCGCATCGGCCGCGAGCATGGCGCCGAAGGCATCGCGGAACCGCAGATTCGCATCGTCGGCGCAGATTATCCAGGCCCGCGCGCGACACGCCATGCGGCTGGCGCCGAGAACTACGACCAGGATGAACCACCAGCCGACGCTGGCGACGCCCGACACCACCTCGCTCCAGCCGACACGGCGGACGGTGAAGATCAGTACAGCGATGCCGATGATGGCGACGAGGATGTTGAGCAGGGAGAATTTCGGACGCATCAGAGCATCACAACAGGCTACAGCTTTTCAGCACCATCTCGCTTGGCGAGACTGTGATTAAAAGTTCCCACAGGCAGGTGGCCTGCCTTGCTCGCCAACTCGAGGAGTAGCGCATCAGAGAAGCTCACGGCGGGCTTGCCCTCAATGCCAGCCAAGGCTGCTTCAACAACGTCTGGATCCTGAATGGTGAGCTGTTCGTGAGCCAGGAGCATTCGCACTGAGGAGGCGACCTCGGGCAGTGACATTTCATAGACGGACGCGAGAACCCACGTTGCTTCCGCCAGCGCGAGCAGCGACACCCACGCACCGGTCGCGACAAAGGCGTCGGCCTTGGCGGCCTGGCGCGGATCGTCGCGCGTGATCATCCGAACGAGGACGTTGGTGTCAATCGCGCGCATCGCGGGCCCGCATGTTCCTGGCGATGCCCTGCTTCAATTCCGTCAAGGATCGCCGCTTCGGTGGGCCGCCGGGAAACAGCACTTTGTGAATGTCCTGAGACGAGTACCGCCCCTTCCGTCGGACAACCACTTGCTCGCCGTCGGCCTCCCACTCGATAACGGAGCCTGGTCCGAGGCCAAGGCGCCGACGAACTTCGGCGGGAACCGAGATTTGCCCTTGTGCGGTAAGTTTTGACCAAGCCAACGCCACGATTTGAATTACCACGGTAATGGGCTATGCCCCTCCAATGCGAGTGCCCTGATGGCGAGCTTGCCTCAGGGGCCGACGCGGACGTTGACTCGGGTGCGTTCCGTAAACTCTGAATCTGACGCGGTGAGTTCCAGTTCGTACAGCCCCGGCGCCGAGAACGTCGCCTTGGTGCGGGCGGCACCGGGGATCGTGAACGTCACCGTGCCTGGCCCGGTCAGCATCTTCCATTCAACCACCAGGCCCTTGCCTCTTGGCAATCCTTCGTCGTGCGCGCTGCCGAACAGGTTCAGTTCCTCGTTCGGCGCCACGGTCAGCACCGGCGGGTTGTTCGGTCGCGCCGTGACGCCGAGGACGCGGACCGTGGGCCGCTGGTTCAGGCAGACGCCCTTCGGCACCTTGGCGTAGTTGAGTTTCGACAGCGCGGGCGCGCCTTCCACGAGATTCCAGTTCGACTGCAGCATCCGCTCGCTGGTGCCGGTGGTCGTTCCGGCGTAGCCCAGAGTCCATTTCATCTTGCCGTCGAACTCTGGGCCGACCACCATCACGCACTGAAACCGCCAGTGGCCCGGTTTGAAAGTCATGGGCTGCATGCGGTCGGCGGGCGCCGGCCCAAAGCTGTTGGCCGGGCCTGGGGCGATGGTGACGACGTCGGCGTTGTGGCTGAAGTAGGCAAACGACAGGGTGAAGCTGCCGTCAGGATTCTTCAGGAACCCGTCGTAGGCCGGGTAAATAGGTTGGTTTTGCTGGCCATGGGCGGTGGCGACGGCCCCGACAACCAGCGCAAACGCGACGGCTCTGAATCTCATACCGGTGCTAAAGTATGCCCAGAATTCGCAAAGTGCAACAGGAGGCTTGATGGTCACCCTTGGAAAGCTTACCGGCGTCGCCAGCCTGGCGTTTGCCGCCAGTCTCTCGTTCACCGCGCAACCGGTGACCCATGCGCAGGCTCCCGCCACGCCGGTCCCCACGTTCCACAAGGACGTGCTGCCGATTCTTCAGCGCTCGTGTCAGACCTGCCATCGGCCCGGCACACACGCGCCGATGTCGCTCGTTACCTACCGCGATGCGCGGCCGTGGGCGCGCAGCATGAAGCAGAAGGTCACCAGCCGCGAGATGCCGCCGTGGCACATCGACCGTAGCATCGGCGAGTATCTCGAAGACCCGTCGCTCAGTGACGCCGAGGTCAACCTGATCGCGGCCTGGGCAGATGGCGGTGCCGTTGAGGGCCGCGCAGCTGACGCGCCGCCGGCGCGCACCTTCTCCTCAAATACCGAGTGGACTTATGGCGAGCCGGACTTGATCGTCCGCATGGCCAAGGGCTTCAAGATTCCCGCTGACGGCCCCGATTTCATTCCCGAAGAACACGTCGATCCCGGCCTGACCGAGGACCGCTACGTGAAGTGGGTGCAGATCATCCCCGATGCGTTCCGTGCCGTGCATCATGCGCACGTGTATGTGGATCATCCGGAGGGCGTCGACACCAGTGGCTTGAACCTGGGCATGGGCTCCAATGTCGGCAACTCGCTCGATCTGATTGAGTACGGCGCCGGCAACGACGCCGACATCTTTCCGGACGGCACCGCTAAGATCCTCAAGAAGGGCGCGCAGTTTCGTTTTGAGGCGCACTATCATCCCTACGGCGAAGCGACGTTCGATCGCATGCGCGTCGGCATCAAGTTCTATCCCAAGGGCGTCGTGCCGTCGCGGGTGGTCACGTCGCACCGCATTCGCACCGGCGTCGGCAACGACTGGGCGCTCAACCGCGAGCGCATCGAAGACCTGCTGCTGCGCGCTGGCCAGAAGATCGCCATCGATGAGCCGTCGATGCCGACCGGTTCCTTGATTGCCGAGAACCCGCTGCACGCGGCGGCGTTGCTCAGCATCCCGCCAAACACCGTGGTTCAGCACGAGCGTTTCTGGCCGCTACCGAAGCCGGCGCTGATCGTTAGCTTTCAGCCGCACATGCATTTCCGTGGCTCGAAGCTGTATCTCGAAGCCATTCACCCCGACGGTCGCCGCGAGATGCTGACCAGCGCCACCCACTACGAGCAGAATTGGCAGGTCACCTACAAGTACAAGACGCCACACCTGTTCCCCGCCGGCACCATCCTGCATACCGTGTCGACTCACGACAACACCGCCAACAACAAGCACAACCCTGATCCGACGGCGTGGATCGGTTGGGGCAGCCGGACGATGGACGAGATGGGACATGGCTGGACGGACGTGGCGTTTCTGACCGACGCGCAGTATCAGGAAGAGCTTGCCGACCGCAAGGCCCAGCGCAAGGCAACCACGACCGAGGCGCGGCAGCAACAGTGAGGGCATCGTCGAAGGCGGGCCTGAAGACCCGCTTCTACGTTCTACTTCTGCTCTTTGTGCCGGCGACGCTGGCCGCGCAGTACGGCACCACCGGCGGCGAGTGGCGCACGTGGGGTGGCGACCTCGGCGTCACCCGCTATGCCCCGCTCGATCAGATCAACGCCACCAACTTCAGTCAGCTCGACGTAGCCTGGCGTTTCAAGACCGATAATCTCGGCTCGCGCCCCGACTTCAATCTGCAAACCACGCCGCTGATGATTAACGGCGTGCTGTACCTCACGGCCGGCGAGCATCGCAATGCGGTGGCGCTGAACGCCGCCACTGGCGAGATGCTCTGGATGCATCGGCTCGAGGAAGGTCCGCGCGCGCTGCGGTCATCCCGCCGCCTATCGGGTCGCGGGGTCGGCTACTGGACCGACGGCAAGGGCGACGAGCGCGTGTTCTACGTCACCATTGGCTATCAACTGGTCGGGCTCGATGCGAAGACCGGTCGGCCGCTTAAAGACTTCGGCATCGACGGCGTCGTCGATCTGAAGAAAGATGCGGACCAGGAGCTCGATCCCGTGGAGGGCGAGATCGCTTGGAACGGCGCGCCGGTGGTCGCCAAGAATGTCGTGCTGGTTGGCGCCGCCCACCGCGCCGGCTCGATCCCGCGCAGCCGGAAAAACGCAAAGGGCTACGTCCGCGCCTACGACGCGCGCACCGGCAAGCGGCTGTGGATTTTCCACACCATCCCGCTGCCCGGTGAGTTCGGTAACGACACCTGGAATGAAAGCTCGTGGGAGTACACCGGCAACACCGGTGTGTGGACCCAGATGACGGTCGACGAGCAGCTCGGCATTGCCTACCTGCCCGTCGAGATTCCCACCGGCGACTACTTCGGCGGTCATCGTCCTGGTAACAACCTGTTCGGCGAAAGCTTGCTCGCGGTCGATCTGCAGACCGGCAAGCGCATCTGGCACTACCAGCTCGTGCATCATCCGATTTGGGACTACGACATTCCGTGCGCGCCGATCCTTGTCGACATCACCGTGAACGGTCGCAAGATCGCCGCAGTGGCGCAGCCGACCAAGCAGGGTTTCGTCTATGTGTTCGATCGCAAGACCGGCGAGCCGGTGTGGCCGATCGAAGAACGACCGGTCGAGAAGGGCACGGTGCCGCGCGAGTGGTACTCGCCGACGCAGCCCTTCCCCACCAAGCCGCCACCCTTCGAGCGCCAGGGCTTTCTCGAAGACTACGTGATCGACTTCACGCCCGAGATCAAGGCCGAGGCGCTGGCGCTGGTGGCGAAGTACAAGATTGGCCCGCTGTTCACGCCGCCGATCGTGCGCGGCGAGAACGGCAAAGAAGGCTTGCTGTTCATCCCGAATGGCGCCAACTGGCCGGGCGGCTCGTTCGATCCAGAAACGGGAGTGCTCTACGTCTACTCCCACACCTTGGTCCGCGTGCTGTCGATGGTCAACGACCCCAAGCGGTCTGACATGGCCTACATCAGTGCCGGCAGCGCGTCGGAAGATGGCGGCGGCGGGCTGTCGGTGAACGGCATTCCGATTATCAAACCGCCGTGGGGCCGGATCACGGCGATCGATCTCAACAAGGGCGAAATTGCCTGGCAGATCGCGCACGGCGACACGCCCGATGCGATCAAGAACCACCCCGCCCTGAAGGGCGTCACCATTCCGCGAACGGGACGGCCGGGCGGTGCCGGCGGCAGCTCAGGCGGCATCGGCACGCTGGTCACCAAGACGCTGCTGATCTCCGGCGAGGGCGGCACCGTGGCCATGCCAGATGGACAACGAGGCGCCATGCTGCGCGCGTATGACAAGAAGACCGGCGCCGAAGTGGGCGCGGTGCAGATGTCCGGCGCCCAGACCGGGTCGCCGATGACTTACATGCTCGGCGGCAAGCAGTACATCGTCGTCGCCGCCAGCAGCTCGATCAGGCCCGGCGAGTTGATGGCGTATCGTCTGCCATGAGAGCGCTTTCTCCTGCCTTCTTTATCTTCTGTTTTCTTTCGGCGGTCGTGCTCCCGCAGTCATCGGCCGCCCAGTCGCGCCCCAACGTTGTCCTGATCATCATGGACGACCTTGGCTACGGTGACCTCGGCAGCTACGGGGTTCCTGACGCCAAGACGCCGCACCTCGACCGCCTAGCCCGCGAAGGTGTCAGGCTGACCGACTTCTACGCCAACGCGCCGAACTGTTCGCCGACGCGCACGGGACTGATCAGCGGCCGCTACCAGCAGCGCTATGGCATTGAGCAGCCCATCCCGATTGGTAACACCGACATCGGTCTGCTGCCGAGCGAGAGCTCCCTGCCGCGATTACTGAAGACCGCCGGCTACACCACCGGCCTGGTCGGCAAGTGGCACGTCGGTGCCGGAGCGCAATTTCGTCCGGGTCGCCACGGCTTTGATGAATTCTGGGGGTTTCTCGGCTCGAGCGCCGACTACTACCGGCATGGCTGGGCAGCGGCCGATGCGGCGGGACGCATCGATCCCGAAAAGCTGACGTCAGCGCTGTTTCATAACGACGAGCCCGTGACCTTCGACGGCTACCTGACCGACGGCATCACGGTGAATGCCAAGCGCTTTCTGGAGGCGCAGCAGCCAGTCGCGCCGTTTTTCCTCGAGGTGACCTACAACGCTCCGCATTTCCCGTTTCAAGGGCCACATCTGCCGCCCGGTCAACGCGACCGGAGGGCACCACTGCTCGAGGGCACGCGAGCCGAGTACGTGGCGATGGTGGAACACGCTGACAAGGGCGTCGGCGAGATTCTCGCGCTGCTCGACGCGAAGAAGCTCGCCTCCAACACCATCGTCATTTTCACCAGCGACAACGGCGGCGAATGGTTGTCGCGCAACGCGCCGTTCTTCAACCGCAAGTCATCGGTGTGGGAGGGGGGCATCCGCGTGCCGCTGCTGGTACGGTGGCCCGGGCACATGCGCCCCGGGTCGGTGTCGCGGCAGGTGGGCATGACCATGGACCTGACCGCGTCAATCGTTGCCGCGGCCGGCGTGACGCCGCCCGGCAGTTACCGTCCGGACGGCATCGACCTGTTTCCATCGCTCGCACAGGGCACGACCATCGATCGCACACTGTTCTGGCGGGTCAACGCCAATGGCTTTGTTCAAAAGGCCGTGCGGCGCGGTGCCTTCAAGTTCCTACAGGAAGGCAGCGGCACCGTGGAGGGCTATCATGAGTTCCTCTTCGACCTCACGGCCGATCCTGGTGAGCGTCACGACCTGTCGCAAACGCAACCAGCCAGGCTGCGCGAACTGCGGCAGCTCGTTGCAGGTTGGGAGGCCGACGTCACGGCTGAGTTCAAGCAACGGCAGGTGGTCATTACCCCCGGTGTGCATTCGAGCATCCAGATCGAACACGCCGGCACGGTGATCCAGGTTGACCCGTGGAGCGTCGGCGACCTGTCGAAGGCCAAGCCTGCCGACCTGATCCTGATCACCGACGATGTGGGGCATCACCTGGATGTGAAGGCGATCGGACAGCTGCGCAAGGCCGGTGCGCCGGTGGTGATTGCCGCCAACGGCCAGAAGCAGGTGCCCGACGCCATCGTCATGAACAACGGCGATACGAAGCAGTTCGGCGCGATCCGCGTCGAGGCGATCGGTGCCTACGACATCAAGCCTGGTGAGCCGTACCACCCCAAGGGCGAGGCCAATGGCTATGTCATCACCGTCGGTGGCCAGCGGATCTACGTGGTCGGGGTGACTGAATGTGTGCCTGAGGTCAGGGCGGTCAAGAACGTCGACGTGGCGTTCTTCCCGCTCAACCTGCCACTGGCCCGCATGGAGCCGGCGGCCGCTATTGAATGCCTCACCGCGATGGCGCCGAAGGTGGTCTATCCCTATCACTACGACCAGGAGTGGGTGCGGCCGGTACCGGCTGGCGGCGCCAGGCCAACGCCGACGAAGCGCGGACTGCAGGAACTGAAAGCGGCGCTCACGCCGAAGAACATCGACGTGCGACTCGCCGATTGGTATCCAAAATGAAAGGACTGGGCGCGTCGCCCGAGTGTCTGCCCGCCAGGGCCAGCACAGCTGTACGTGCGAAAGGCCCGGTATCCCCGGGCCTTTTTAAAGAATTGGTCGGGGCGAAAGGATTCGAACCTTCGACCTCTCGGTCCCGAACCGAGCGCTCTACCAGACTGAGCCACGCCCCGACGACTTGAGAATACTATAACCCAACGTCGCCTCAAAAGGCACCAAAAGACATTTATTGGGCTGGTCACGGCTGTGGTTGGGAATTGCCCCGAGGCGTCGTAGTATTCGCCCCATGACTCTTCGCTTTCGAGCCGTGGTCGTCGGATTGGTCGTCTTGGCCGGTATATCCAGCCTGGGCGCCCAGCAGCCGGCCCGCAAGAAACTGCTCTTTCTGACCCACGCCGGGCTCTACAAGCACACCAGCCTGGGGCCCGCCGAGAAAGCGGTGATCGAAATGGGCAAGGCCGGCGGGTTTGAGGTGACCACGGTCGAGGGCTACAAGCAGGAGGCCGAGAAGCTGGATTTCTCGTTCTTCACGCCCGAGTACCTCGCCGGCTTCGACGGCCTGATGTTGATGACCAACGGCAACCTGCCGATGACCGACGCGCAGAAGAAGGCGCTGCTGGATTTCGTCCGCAGCGGCAAGGGCTTTATCGGCGCGCACTGCGCGTCACTCACCTTCTACAACTATCCCGAGTTCGGCGAGATGTTGGGCGGCTACTACCGGCGTTCTGTTCTGCAGAACCGAATCGGCGTGCTCAAGGTCGAGGATCCGAACCACCCCGCGACGAAGATGCTCGGTGGCAGTTGGCCGCTGGTTGACGAGTTCTATCACTTCGGTACGGCGCCGTGGGACGCGGCGCGGCCCAAGGACAACATCGACGTGCTGTTCGGCAATCACATCCCGATGGGGTTCTCACGTGATCGCGTGCACGTGCTGCTCAGCCTTGATACGGCGAAGACGAACATGGAAGGCATGCCCGACGTGGTGAAAGGCGGCGACTACCCGCAGGCCTGGACCCGCGACTACGGCAAGGGGCGGTCGTTCTACACCTCGCTGGGGCATCGCGACGACATCTGGTCAAATGATCCGGTTTTTCGAGCTCACATTCTGGGAGGAATCAGGTGGAGCCTTGGGCTCGAAACCTAATGGGAGATCCCGTGCTGGTCGGGAGGGCGCCTTCCTTCGGGATCATTTTTCGAACTCGAGCATTCGCTCGGATTTGCCGGTCATGAAGAACCGGGCGCGGCGGCCGGCCAGGCGGTCGGTGCCCGAGCCGGCCTCGACGCCCACGGCCTGCGGATACCACTGCCCGCCGCTCAGGATCTTCGCCGGCGCCGACCACGCGCGCGGGTCGGCCACCGTCGGCGCGAACGACACGTAGATGCCCTCCTGCCCGAACTGATCGTCCTTCGCCCGATTCAGCAGCATCACGTACTGCTCGAGGTAGGTGTTCCAGTGAATGGCGGCGCCCCAGAACACGTCGTTGGTGGCCGAGCGGTCGTGAAAGGGCCGGCTCGCCTTCACCAGCGGCGTCCCGGCCGGATAGGTGTACGGCGCGCGCTCGTCGGTCCGCGAGGTGGGCAGCCACGCACCGTCGTTCCAGATGGTCAGCTTCCCCACCGGCTGGTGGCGATCGGCCCATGCCAGCCGCGCCACCGCCACGCCCTGCCCGGCGGTATCGCGCGAGTACTGGCTGAAGTAGAGGTACAGGTCCTGGCTGTTAGTATCGAGCACCGCCGTCACGTCGCCGACGCCGCCGAGCACAAAGCGATTGTTCGAATCACACGCCTCGCTGCCGGGCGGCGCGTCGAGGACGATGCCGAGGTCTTCCCAGGTCGCGCCCTGATCGGTGGAGCGCATGGCGCCAATCCGCGGCAGTTGCCGCTCGGGCCGCCCGCACAAGTCCGCCGGCCGCTCGTGATGGTAGTAGCCGTACCACGCCCCTGCCTCGTCCGGGACGATCGCCTCCATCCACACCCCATCGCCGGGATGCGACGTGAAGGCCACCGGCGCATCGCGCTGGAGCGATTCGAGTGTGCCGCCGGCTGATCGCACCGGCACGCCGCCCCACGACGTCAGCACGAATAGCCGGTTCACGCCGTCCACGAATGCCCACGCCATTGGGTTGCTGGAGTCGATCTCTCCGGGAAAATCAATGCGTGAAGCGGAAAGGAGGCGAGCCGTCGGTATGCGGGTCGACTGAGCCTGTAGCGGCGACCACAGCAGCACGGCGACGCCTAGAGACGCAGCCGTGCCGTGGCACCACCCCGTCAAGCGTTCCCGTCCCGATAAAAAGTCCCCTCCCGACAAGGTGTGCCCTCCCGCTACTTCAGGTCTCTGACGAGCCGCTCGAGCATGTCATAGGCTGTCATGTCGGGCTGCAACGGCGTCACCGACGCGTAGCCTTCCATCACCGCCTCGTAGTCTGAACGGCCGCTGTCGGGGTGGTACTCATCAAGCGCTTCGTCAATCCAGTAGTACGCGTTGCCGCGCGGATCCGTGCGGGAATCGATCTGCGTGACGTGATTGCGCTTGGCCTGCGTCGTGACGCGCAGGCCCTTGGGGATTCCAGTCGGGACGTTGATGTTCAGGAACGAACGCGGCGGGATGCCCTTTGACAGAACCACCTGTGCCACCGCCGCAGCGACAGCTGCGGCCGGTCCGAAGTCGTAGCTCGGGGTGCGCCGCAACGACACGGCAATACCCGGCGCGCCAAGCAGCGCGCCTTCGAGCGCGCCCGACACCGTGCCCGAGTAGGTAATGTCGTCGCCGAGGTTCCAGCCCTTGTTGATGCCCGACACCACCAGGTCCGGCAGGCGCTTGAGGATGATCTCGCAGCCCAGGTTCACGCAGTCGGTCGGCGTTCCGTCGACGGCATAGACGCCGTCGCGGATGGTTTCAATGCGCAGCGGCCGCCGCAGCGTCAGCGCGTGACCGATCGCACTCGCCTCCTGCAGGGGGCCGACGACGACCACGTCGCCGAGGGGTTTCATGGCTTCGGCGAGGACGTGAATCCCCTCCGACTGCACTCCGTCGTCATTTGTGACCAGAATCAAGGGCATGAAACATCTGATCATACCCGACCGCCGAACTCGCTATAATCCCAACTATGGAATGGTGGCTGTGGCTCGCTGGCGGTTTGACGTTGGTGGTGGCTGAGCTGGTCACTCCCAGTGGCTTCTTCATCATTTTCTTTGGGATTGGCGCGATTGCCGTCGGCCTGCTGGCCGCCAGCGGCCTGGTTGAGTCCCTGTGGATTCAAGGTCTGTTGTTCACCGTTTTCTCGGTGCTCTCGCTGGTGATTTTTCGGGGCCGGCTCGAGAAGACCTTCCAGGCCCCTCCGCCCCCCAACATTGACTCTCTCGTCGGCGTCCTCGCTGTGGTGCAGGAGAGTCTCACGCCGGGGGTGGTTGGCCGAGTCGAAGTACGTGGTGCCTCGTGGAGTGCACGCAACACCAGCGACGTGACGCTCACGGTGGGTCAGCGCGCCAAAGTGTCGGGCATTGACGGCCTGCTACTGACCGTCATTCCTGAGTAAATTGATTCCGGCCGCCCATACAGGGCGGCCTATATTGGAGAGCCCCGTTATGGAAGGCGGACTGTTCGTTATCGTCTTGCTCGCGTTCATCACGCTGGTCATCCTGGCCAAGACCGCGGTCGTCGTCCCGCAACAAAGCGCGTTTGTGGTCGAGCGGCTCGGCCGCTTTGCGGGAGTGCTCGATGCCGGCTTCCATATCCTGGTGCCGTTCATCGACGTCATTCGCTACCGGCATTCGCTCAAGGAGATGGCCCTCGATATCCCCGCACAAATCTGCATCACGCGCGACAACGTGCAGGTGCAGGTCGATGGCGTGCTGTATCTCAAGGTGCTGAACCCCGAGCGGACGTCGTACGGCATCACCGACTACATGTTCGCCATCTCACAATTGGCACAGACGACGCTGCGCAGTGAAGTCGGCAAGATCGACCTCGACCGGACGTTCGAGGAACGCACCAACATCAACATCTCGGTGGTCGCGGAACTCGACAAGGCCACCGAGCCGTGGGGCGTGAAGGTGCTGCGGTATGAAGTGAAGAGCATTACGCCGCCGGCCGACATTCTGGCCGCCATGGAAAAGCAGATGCGAGCCGAGCGCGAGAAGCGCGCGGTGATTCTGACGTCCGAAGGTCAGCGCGATGCCGCCATTAACTCGGCCGAGGGCGATAAGCAGCAGGTGATCAAGGCGTCCGAGGCGCGGCGCCAGCAGCAGATCAACGAGGCCGAAGGCCAGGCGTCAGCCATTCTCGCGGTCGCGACCGCCAACGCCGAGGGCATCAGGCGCGTGGCCGAAGCCACGCGCGCGCCTGGCGGCGCAGAGGCCATTCAGCTGAAGGTGGCCGAGCAGTACATCGCCGAGTTCGGCAAGGTGATCAACAACGCCGACACCATCATCCTGCCGTCGAACCTCAGCGATGTGGCGTCAATGATCACGACGGCCATGAGTGTCGTGGCTCAAAACAAGAAGTAGCGCAGCCACCAAGGCCAGGGCGGCGCCGGTCATGAACGCGACCGGCGCGCCGAACATTTGCCACAGCAACCCGAAGAACACGCTGGCCGCCAAGGCCCCAAAGCCCTGGACGGCCGCGTGCCAGCCGAACGCCGTCGCCCGCATCCCCTCGGATGACAGGTCGGCAATCAGGGCCTTCTCACTGCCCTCCACCGCCACCGCGTAGACGCTGTAGAGCATGAACCAGCCAATCAGAGCTTCTACTGTTTGGCTCCAGGCGAAGCCGGCGTAGACAATGGCGTAGAGGACCCAGCCCGAAACGATCAACGTCCGCCGGCCGAGGCGGTCCGACAGCGCCCCGCCCTTGATCGCGAGCATCGCCTTAATGACGTGCTGCGCACTCCAGAGGGCGGTGAGGCCCATCAATGGCACGCCGGATTGGGATAACTGCAGTAACAAAAACGCATCAGACGAATTGCCTAATGTAAAGACGGCAAGGATCCACAGGTAACGCTGCAGCGGCGCGGGCAACGCGGGTAGTGACAAACCTAAAGGTTGGTCGCCATGCAAGGGAGCCGGCAAGGGAAGGGCAGGTGCGTCGGGTGCATCAGGTGGGCGGACTTCGGGCACGCGCAGTAACGTGAGCACGGCGAGGGCACCGGGGATGATCGTCAGGGCGAACAGCAGGCGGTAGTTGCCGGGAGCGAACCACAAGAAGACCGTGGCGAGCAGTGGACCTGCCGCGGCGCCGGCGTGGTCCATGGCCCAGTGATAGCCAAACACGCGACCGCGTTCACCGGGCGGAGCGAGTGCCGCGAGCATCGCGTCTCTCGGCGCACCGCGCAGGCCCTTGCCCACCCGGTCGGTCACGCGAATGGCGAAGATATGGCCCCAGGACGTGGCGAGGCCGATGAACGGTCGTACCAGCGACGACAGGGCATAGCCCGCTACGATCATCGGCTTGCGAACCCCAAGGCGATCCGACCAGCGGCCGGCAAATACCTTGATGGCGCTGCTAGTGGCGTCAGCGGCGCCCTCGACGATGCCAAGCGCGATCGGAGGACCGCCGAGGACTTGCGTGATGAACACCGGCAGCAGCGGGTAGACCGCTTCTGTCGCCGCGTCGGTGAGCAGGCTCACCCACCCGAGCTGCCTAACGGGCCGCGGGAGTGGCGCCGGCGACAAGTTCCTTGACGATGGCGTCGGCCTTGTAGACGACCGGCAGCGCCTTGATGTTGCCGTCGAAGACCAGACCGTCGGGCGAGACGAACAAGCCCGAACCACCCGGGAAGCGGACCGAGGCCTGTTGCACGCGCGCGGTCCACTGATCCGACAACTCAACCCCGAGCGCCTGCTTGATGGCGGCGCGGGGAATGCGATTGAACGGCCAGAAACCCTCGTTCGCCATGGTACGGAGCCGGTAGTTCGCCTGCCTCCTCAACCGATTATAGGGTGCCAGACACCGTGGCAAATTCTGGAACAGCGTCCGACGCCCTACGGGACGTAGGCGATGCAGTCGATCTCCACCCGTAGGCCGACGCCCGGAAGGCCGGCCGCCTGAATTGTGGTGCGTGCCGGCCGATGCTCGCCGAACACGCGGGCGTAGACCCCGTTCATGAGCTGAAACTCCTTCATGTCGAGCAGGAACACGCCGCAGCGCAGCACGTGCGGCAGGTCCGAGCCGCCGGCCTTGAGAATGGCCTGCAGGTTCTTGAGGCACTGCCCGGTCTGGGTCTCGACGTCGGCGCCGGCCAGCTCGCCAGTGGCTGGATCGGTGGCGCCCTGGCCCGAGACGAAGATCAGGCGCTCGAAATTGACCCCTGGGGAGTACGGGCCGACGGGTTTCGGAAGATTTGCGGCGTGAACAGGTCTGTGAATCGACATGCGGCATTATCATGATTGCCCGTGCCCAGATACAAGCTCACGATTGAATACGCGGGAACGCGCTACAGCGGCTGGCAAAAGCAGAAGAACGCCAAGACCATCCAGGGTGAGATCGAACGGGCGATCGGCGAGCTGACGCGCGACAAGACCTTCGAATTCTACGGCTCCGGCCGCACGGACGCGGGCGTCCATGCCTTGCGGCAGGTGGCCCACCTCGACCTGCGCAAGTCGTTACCGGCTGAAACCCTTCGCCGCGGGATCAACGACGCCTTGCCGGCTGACATTCACGTTCTCGCCGTGGACACGGTGCCGCATCGCTTTCATGCGCGACATCACGCGGTGGCGCGCAGCTACCTGTATCAGTTGTCGCGCCGGCGCAGCGCGTTTGCCAAGCCCTTCGTGTGGTGGGTGCGCGAGCCACTGGATCTGTCTCGCATGCAGGCCGCGGCAGTCCGGCTCACGGGGATGCACGACTTCCAGGCCTTCAGCGACGATGATCCAGATGAGAAGTCGACCGAAGTCCTGGTGGACGAGGTGACCCTTATCGAGGACGGTGACCTCATCCTGGTCCGTGTGGCCGGCTCGCACTTCATCTGGAAGATGGTACGGCGCATGGTCGGCGTGCTGGCGGCGATCGGCAAGGGCGGGATGGCCGTTGAGGACATCGACCGCCTTCTTGCCGCAGGCGGGCCTGAAGGCCCGCCTCTACATTCGAAGCTGACACCGGCGGAGCTTACTGCGCCGTCATCAGGCCTGTTTCTAGAGCGAGTTTTTTACGAGGGGGACGGGCGGCAATGGCCGCTGCGTCCCGCAGTACCGGTGCCGCCTGGGTGCGAGTGACGTAGCGCTGGTAGCACTTGTAGCAAAGCGCGTAGTAAGGATCCCACTTGGCAATGCCCTCTTGGCGGAACAGGCTGCGGCGGTTCTCACAGTGCTGACACACCTTCTTGGCGGCGGGAGCGGGTCGGCGGAAGCGGATGCGAATCGTCATAACGACACCTTATGGGCCGCGCGTGACAGATCAGGTCAGCAGGGTTTCCCGTCGCGCATTGGCGGGACGCCGTTTCATCAACTTGCACACTGCTGCCTGCCGATGCATACGGTGTGCCAGCTCGAAAAAGTTCACCTCTCTGCCTGATTCCAGAAACCCATGGAACGTCATACCGAGATAGTCCGGCAGTGGCGCATTTTGCTGACCCTGGAGGGGCGGGCCCGGGGGTTGTCCCTCGCCGAGGCCAAGGACGTCGTCGGCGAGGGGGTCTCGGAACGGACCATCCGGCGCGACCTCGACGCGCTGACCCAGGCCGGCTTCCCCATTGAGGCCATCAAGCGGGATGGCAAGACCGCGTTCACGCTGAACCGCGAGGTGTTCAAGGGCGTGGCAGCGGCGGGGTTCTCATTGTCGGAACTGTGCGCGCTGTATCTCAGCCGAACGGTGCTGTCGGCGGTGACCGGAGGGCCGTTCCAGGACAGCCTCGCCTCGGCCTTCGACAAGCTCTACGAAGCGCTGCCGCCCGCGCTCTGGAAGTTCATCGAGAGCCTGCCCGACGCGCTTGGCGCCAAGGAGCATGGCTCCCGACCGCTGGCCGGCACGACTGCGGCCAAGGCGGTGGACACACTGATGTCGTCCATTCTCGGCCGCCGCCGCGTCCGCATGCGGTATCACTCTTTTTCCAGCCGGCAGCTCAAGGACTACATCGTCGAACCCTACCGGCTGGCGTATGCGCAGGGCGGTTTGTATCTGCAGGCGTTCGTACCCGCCTACGCGGAGATGCGGACGTTCGCAGTGCAGCGTATCGAGCAGGCGGTTGCACTCGAAGAGCGCTTCAGCCCGGTGTCCGGCTCCCCTGCCGAGGTGTTTCCGCATTCACTCGGGGCGTTCTCGGGAACGCCAGAACCCGTCGTGATCGAATTCACGGCCGCTGAAGCGCCGTACGTGCGCGAGCGCCAATGGCATGCGTCGCAAGCAATTGAGGAACGCGCCGATGGGCGCCTTCGCCTGACGCTGAACGTCGTGCTTGATTGGGAACTACAGGCGTGGGTGATGGGCTTTGGGCCGGCGGCGCGTGTGGTCGCGCCGCCGGCCTTTGCCGACCGCATCCTCGAGAGCCTCGAAGAGGCGCGCGCCACGTACCTGCGAACGATCTAAGGGTGATGTGGCGTCCGGTTTTAGCCGGACCCCGACATCAAGGTAGGCGCTTCAGCCCCACGCGAATTGGTGGCAGCAACCGCTGGACGCCGGCATTCTTACTGTTGGTGACGCTCGCGTAGAGGCTCAGCAGGAACGCGCGGGTGTTGTGTCGCCGGGCAATGCCCCACTCCGAGGCAAATGCCTCATCCCACGTCGCCATCGGCACCGTGCGCGACACCGTGCCGAACGCCCTCGGTGTTGCTGAAGGCGCGGTAGTCGCGGATGTTAGTCAGGCATCGTGTGGCCGCCTGCACCAACCCGTCATGATTCTCGCTGGATAGCCGGGGAGTGATGCGATCGGTGCGCGCGACCGCCGTCATGACCAGCGCGGCAAAGGGTCGTCGAAATCCCTGCGGGCCGCCTACGGTTCCCCACTGCCCGAAGCTGGCGCGGCCGGGGGCTGAAAGCCGGTGAGTTGCGCGAGCCGGGTTTGGGTGAGGACCTCGGCGTAGCGTTGGCCGTTGATGATCCACGTTGGGTAGGTCTTGATCCCTCGGCTGCTGCATTCCGCCGTCTGCGGCGTGCCCTGTCCACCCGTGCTGCACTCGACGTACGGAAGACGCTTCGAGGCTTCGCCGAACAGCTGCTTCTGCTGCCGGCAGTGGTCGCACCAGTGGGCGCCGTACATGACCGCGCCGCTCTTGGCCAGGTGAACGGCAAGGGCGCGCGACATGGGGTCCTCGACGCCCGGCACCCGGCCCACGACGCCGATGTAGTTCAGGTGCAGGAACCCGATCATGGCGGCTGACACCGCGCCACGCCAGGTGAACCACCGCTGCCAGGAGAAGCCTCTGATAATCAACGGCCGCTGCAGGGTGACGACGACCAGGATCGACGTCATCAGGGCCAGGCTGGTCAGGCAATATGGGCAGGTCGCGCCGAGCATGGTCAGTGAAATCGTCGTCAGGTAGATGCTGTAGAGCGCGCCGAAGAAAGCCATGGTCCAGGCCCACCGCCACTGTGTCTCGGCTCGCCGGATGAACGCAGTGCCCGCCAGCGCGAGGTAGGTCAGCAAGCCCCACACCGCTGTCGGCACACCTAGCAGCGTCGCCCATCGGCTCGCCAGCACCGCATCGCAACCGCCGCCTTCGGCGCAGCCTTGCACGGCCGTGCTGGTCACCGCGGTCCACGACAAATAGCCGGCCAGTGCCACGCCGACCAGACTGAGCGCCAGCAGCGGCCAGTTGGCTGACGGCCGGAACGCTCCGGAGATGTCCGCGGTTGCCGCTTTCTTGCCCTTTGCTTTTCGACCCATTCGATTCGCTACCTCAAGACGCCAGGTTACCTGGCGAAATTCCCGATCGCGGTCAGCTAGAACGTCGCAAGGATGTTGGCCGGCGAGCCAGTGCCGCCCTTCACCGCCAGCGGCGCGATGGTCAGCATGAACGACCAGCGCTTGAGCCGCAAGGCGGTGACCGCGAGGCTCTCAAGATCCTGATTGTCCAGCAGGTTGATCCCCATGCCGGTCAGCAGCAGTGTGTGTACCGGCAGGGCGAGACCTTCGACCATCGAAGGCACCACGTCCTGCGCCGCGTCGCTGCCGACGAAGGCCACGTCGCGAACCTTGATCCACGGCGCGATCGAGGCGTGAAAGCCCGCGGCGTTGCGCCCGACGTTCCAGGCTCCGACCTTGTCGCGGCGGGCCCAACGGCCGGTCCGCAGGAGGATGGCGTCGCCAGGGCCGATCTTGATTCCCGCCTTCTTCTCCCACGCCTCGATGTCCTCGGCGTAGATCGCCGTACCCGGTTCGAGATACGGAACCCCTCGCAGCAACGGGATGTCGATCAGGATGCCACGCGTGATCACGCCCTGCTTCAGGTTCTCGATGCCGAGCTTGACGCAACCGGCGGGCGTGTTGACGTCCGCCGTCGGGTATCCGTTGTAGGTCTGGCCCTTGTAGAGAATGTGGCACAGCCCGTCGATGTGGCTGTGCGCGTAGCCGTGGTACGACACGCCATACTTGTCCATGTTGTTGGCGCCGAGCATAGTGTGCTCGAACGGGCTGGCGTTGTCGTCGGCCTTGTCGGTGATCAGATTATGCGAGAGCGACACCGACTCGCCCGTCTTGGCGAGGGCAATGGCACGCTTGCGCGTCTCGGCGGTGAGCAAATTGGCCGAGCCCAACTGGTCGTTCGCGCCCCAGCGGCCCCAATTCTTGACCTGCTGAAACAACACCTCGAACTCCTCGGCGTTGCGCGGGGCCCGCGAGACGGGCGCTTGCGCGGAGGTGGAGGGCGCGACCTGTGAGAGGGCGCCAGCGAGAAACAGTGCGACGACCATGGCTCGGGTCACAATGGCACACCTGTCTACTGACGAACGGATTGATCGATGGCCACCTTGAAGCGCTGTCGAAGACCTTCGGGACTGGCCGGGATATTCTGCGCGAACAGCATGACGATGAGCTGCAACTCTGGGTCGATCGAAAAGAACGTGCCTGCCGATCCGTCCCACCCGTACTCGCCGGCGGACGTGAGATACCCGCGTGGGCTCGGCGTGACGACGACGTCGACGTTGGCAAGGCCCCAGCCCGTAGCGCCGCCGCGTTGCTGCAGTACCGACGACGACAAGCCGTTCTTCGTCATCATCTCCACCGTCTTTGCTGAGAGCAATCGCACGCCGTCGAGTTCACCCTTATTGAGTAGCATCTGGCAGAAGCGCAGGAAGTCGGGGGCCGTCGAAACGAGGCCCACGGCACCCTCGATCAAGGCCGGCCGCCTGGTGAACGGCACGTCCTCTTCGAGCTCGAACGGCGTCAGCCCGCCGGTTGGAGCCAGCCGATAGACCGTGGCGAGACGGGCCTGTGCCTCGCCTTCCACCCAGAACGAGGTGTCGTCCATCCCCAGCGGCTTCAGGATGCGCTCGGTCACGAACGTATCGAACGGCGTGCCCGACCAGATCTCCACGAGGCGCCCGAGCACCGTCGTGCCCTCGCTGTAGCGAAAACGGGTGCCGGGATCCTCCATCAGCGGCGCCTGCGTGATGTTGGTGACGAAGCGCGGCAGCCCCTGCGATCGGACCCGCACCTGGCGCTGTCGATACGGTGCATCGTTGCGATGACTGAGGCCCGAGGTGTGCAGCAACAGGTCCTCAACCGTGATCTCGCGAGCCGGCTGGCGTGAGCCGCCGTCCGTCGTCAGCACCATGACGTGGTTGAATTCCGGCAGCCACTTCGCGACGGGATCCGCGAGCTGAAACTTCCCTTCGTCACGCAGCATCATGACCGCGACCGCCGTTATCGCCTTGGTCTGCGAGTAAATGCGAAAGAGGGTGCGCTCACCCATGGGCGCGCGCGACGCGACGTCCTGCCAGCCGACTGGTTCCAGGTACGCGATCTTGCCGTGCCTCGCGACCAGGGCCACGGCACCGGCAATCTTGTGATCGACGACCGCTTGGCGCAGGACGGCGGTGGCGTTCTGTAGTCGCTCGGCTGATAGGCCCACAGCATCGGGCGTGGCGCGTGGTGTCGGCTTGGCAGCAGCGAACAGGCCAGCGCTGAGGGTGAGGCCGACCAAGGCCAGGACGATCTGGTGCATGATGGTGGCTATCATTCTATTCGCAGGCGACAGCCGTGAGGTGCATCGGTCAACATGCGATTGACCTCATGATACGCTCCGTTGGGTGGGCACCGCGACACCTGTTGCTGATGAGACTGGCCTCATCGCCCAGCTGCGCGCTGGCGACGAATCGGCGTACGAGCAGGTCGTTCGCACCTACGGCGGCCGCCTGTTGGCCGTGACCCGCCGCATCCTCGACTCCGGGGAAGATGCCCGCGATGTGGTGCAGGACGCCTTCCTGAATGCCTTCAGGAACGTCGACTGTTTCGAGGGCAACTCCAAGTTATCCACCTGGCTGCACCGCATTGCCGTGAACGCGGCGCTGATGAAGCTGCGCACCCGCAAGCGCAAGCCCGAGCAGTCGATCGAGACCCTGCTCCCTTTCTTTCTGGACGATGGGCACCACGAGGAGCGATTTAGGAGCTGGGAAGAGACCGCGAAAATGCTTGGCTTGACCGCAAACGCCGCGAAAATTCACCTGCACCGGCCAGGCAGGCCCTACGGACGTTATTGGCGCCCCACCTGGCCGGGCCGGCCTCTGCGAAGGTGGGAGAGACTCCGGGAGGTAAGCTGTCATGAGGTGCCGCGAACTGGCGGAATTCCTGATGGACTACGTGAGCAGCGAGCTCCCCGCGGAGAACCGCGAGTACTTCGAGTTGCACCTCACCCGCTGAGGCAACTGCCGCGAGTATCTGGTTCAGTACGAGGGTTGCGTCAAGGCCGGCCGGATGGCCTGCGACGAACAGAGCAATGAGCTGCCCTTGGATGTCCCGGAAGACCTCGTCAAGGCGGTACTCGCCGCGCGCAAGCTCGATCTCTCCAGCTAACCTGCCGCGTGCAGCGTCGGCGGACGTATCCTAGAACCAGTGGATTTCAAGGACTACTACACCACGCTCGGCGTCGCGAAGACGGCCTCTGAGAAAGAGATCAAGCAGGCGTTCCGCAAGCTCGCGCGCAAGCATCACCCCGACGTGAATCCTGGCGACAAGGGCGCGGAGGTGAAATTCAAGGAAGTGAACGAAGCCAACGAGGTGCTGAGCGACCCGGCGAAGCGAAAGAAATACGACGATCTGGGCGCCAACTGGCGCGCCTACGAGAACGCGCCCCCGCCGCGAGGCGGCCAGCCATTCAGCCAGGGCGCGGGCGGCGGCTTTCACACCATGTCGCAGGAGGACCTGGCCGACATGTTCGGCGGCGAGCGCCCGTTTTCGGATTTCTTCACGACTTTTTTTGGTGGCATGGGCAGCCCGGAGCCATCGGCCGGTAGCCGCGGTGGCCGCGGCCGTCCTCGCAATCGGAAGGGACAAGACGTCGAACATCCCTTCGAGCTGGATCTTGAAGACGCGTTGTGCGGTAGCGTGCAGCGCTTGCAGTTCCGGCACGACGGGCACTCGCGGTCGGTCGAGGTGCGCATCCCCGCCGGGGTCACCGACGGCTCGCGCGTGCGCGTCGCCGGCGAAGGCGGCCGAGGCACCGGGAGTGGTCCGAGCGGCGACTTGTATTTACGCGTGCAGCTGAAGCCGCACCCGATCTTCGAGATCAAGGGCCGCGACGTTTACACCAAGACGCGCGTGCCGGTGACGATCGCGATCTTGGGCGGCGAGGTGGACATCGTGACCCCGGAAGCCAAGACGTTGCGTCTCAAGGTGCCGGCCGGGACGCAGAGCGGCCAGCGCTTTCGGCTGCGCGGTCAGGGCCTGCCGTCGGTCGGCAAACCCGACGAGCGTGGCGATCTCTATGCGAATGTGGACGTCGAGATTCCGAAGGCGCTCAGCGACGAAGAGCGCGCGCTGTATGAATCGCTGCGTAGCATCAAGAAATAGCCCACAGCGAATAGTGAATGGCGGCGGCGATCATGAATCTCAATAAGTTCACCGAGAAGGCCCAGGAGGCCGTGCTGGCGGCGCCGCAATTGTCGTTGGAGTTGAGCCACGCCCAGGTGGAGCCCGAGCACTTGCTGGTCACGCTCGTCGAGCAACCGAACGGCGTCGTGCCGAGCATGTTTCGCAAGCTGGACGTCGAGCCCTCGGCGGTGGCCGGAGCGGTGCGTGCTGCGCTGGCGAAGCAGTCGAAGGCTCACGGCGGCAGCGAGCCGCAACTCTCGCCTCGCCTGCGCGTGGTGTTTGACGCGGCGCAGGCTGAGGCCAAGGCCATGCAAGACGAGTACGTCAGCACCGAGCACCTGCTGCTCGGCCTGTTGAACGAGACCGCCAAGTCGGGCACGGCCGATCAGCTCAAGGCCAACGGCCTCACCCGCGCGAAGGTGCTTGAGGCGCTGACCGCGGTGCGCGGCAGCCAGCGCGTCACCGACCAGAACCCCGAAGGCAAATACGAAGCGCTCGAGAAGTACGGCCGCGACCTGACTGAGCTGGCGCGCAAGGGCAAGCTCGATCCGGTGATCGGACGCGACGAAGAAGTGCGCCGGGTCATCCAGGTGCTATCGCGCCGCACCAAGAAC